>Ga0156540_1088_pt3 | contig 28682 bp, 26 predicted proteins | sample RifOxyB2_FD_111935 | JGI IMG/M metagenome (GOLD analysis project Ga0156540, IMG submission 111935) | Elusimicrobia bacterium RIFOXYB2_FULL_48_7
GATCCGTATATAGATGATGGTAAGTCTAAACTTATATTTTTGCTTGATTTTAAAGCTGGCATTTTTATTGTATGAACTAATGTCGATGCATAATTTGAACTTGCAAGATAAAATGGCCTAGAATAGTCACCTTCCATTTTTACAACGGTATCAGGTCCAGTAGCACCAGCAAATATAGTTTGATTTAAATGCCCAAGCATGTGTGTATCTATATATACTTCTTGATAAATATTTTCATCTTCCCACTGACCGACTTGATTTGTAATATAAGCATGGGCTGTTATGAGCATTCCGTTGGGAGCTGCGTTTGCTGGTATTGTAATAGTAAGTTCGGAAGCCCAATTATCCGATGTAGTACTATATATTTTCATTAATCCAAACCCGGATGTTGTTGTTAATGAACCACCAATATCAACATTTCCGGTTGCTTGAACGTTGGTTGCTTTAACATTGCCTGCTACTTCAAGTCTCTCTGTTGGCGTTCCTGCTATTCCAATACCAACATTTCCATTTGTTGCGTTTAATTTCATTATGTTTGTGCCCGCACCATTTTTGAAAGTTGTTTCTCCTGCGCCATGGCCTATTTCCATAACATCATTATATGCCCCAGCGCTATTTTGCAACCTTAATACAGCTGAATGAGCACCGGGATTCGTTGTTCTGATAACGGTTTTTACATAATCTGCCCCGCCATTTATTTCAAATTTCTCTGCTGGGGTTCCTGTAATCCCTATACTGACCTTTCCTGATGGGGTAATCATCATGGCAGGGTTTGAAAGTAAGCCGCTTGCATTGGGTTGACCAAACAACCAATTATTTTCACCACTTAAACGCCATTCGTTACAGTATCTGCATTATTTGCAGCAGCAGCATGAGTGGCTTCTGTTGCCGTATCCGCATTTTGAGCCCTCATAGCATAACCTACGCTTACAAGTTGTTGTCTTGGCAAAAGTGTTTCCGATGCGAAAACATCCGGCCCGCTTTCAATGGTTATTTCTAACCAAAGGTTATCCTGGCCCTTAAAATGTCCATCAATTTTATTCTGATTGCTTTTACCCAAATAAACATTAAATATTCCATTTTTACATGGTACAGACGGCATTGTCTCATTCCAAATAGACGCGCCGCCTGATTCAACAGTAAACAATTTGAACGTCAGAGAATAATCTCCGTCCTTTTTGTTAGCTCCACTTGAGTCTGTTAATCTTCCTTGAACACTAATCATTTCTCTATTTAAGGCATCTTGCGCATATAAGTTGGACAAACAAACAACTAACAAGAGTAACAGCACTTTAAAACCTTTAACAAAACAGTTCCTAATCATTTTTTCTCTCCTTAAATTATTTTCTATTCAATATTTCTCGTTCGATCCCAACCCATGGTAATGTTGCCCATTTTAACTGCCCTATATTATCACTAGTGTGGTAAAAAGTCAAGATGAATCTATTGATGTGTCTATGGATGAATCTGCCGGCCCAGGGCTTCCCTATATATTTAGACACCAAAAAAAGGAAAACTCCCCACCCTGCTAGCAAAAAATCAACAAAATACCGGGAATTTGCTATAATTAGGGTCAATAATTTAAAGTTTGGAGGTTTTATGAACCAAAACAACAAGCCCACGAAACCCGTGGATGTAACGATAGTCGGCGGAGGGATGATAACAAACGACCTCATCCTGCCGTCGGTTTACCACATGCAGAGAACCGGGCTGGTGAAGGACATAAACATCTGCGCGCTTAATTCACCCCCCTTGAAAGCGCTTAAAGAAAACAAGGAAATACTCGACGCCTTCCCGGAACAGGATTTCAACGCTTATCCTGCTCTGACCGAAGACCCCAAGAAGAATTTCCCCGCTCTTTATAAGGAAGTGCTCTCTAAAATGGCACCCAGGCAGGCGGTAATAGTGGCGATGCCGGACCAGTTCCACTACGAAGTGGTGATGGAAGCTCTGAAAAACAACCAGCATGTGCTTTGCGTGAAGCCGCTTGTTTTAAAATACCAGCAGGACATAGAAATCGAGAAAATTGCCCTTGAAAAAGGGCTTTTCGTGGGTGTTGAATACCATAAAAGGTTCGACCGCAGGGCACTGATGGCAAAACGCGGGTACAAACTGGGACATTTCGGCGAATTTGTTATGGGCGAAGCCAAGATGATAGAACCGTACTATTACCGCTCCTCCAATTTTCAGAACTGGTTCACCTGCGAGAATACCGACCCCTTCGTTTACGTCGGCTGCCACTACGTGGACCTGACATATTTCATCACCGGCCTGAAACCCGTTGAGGTCAATGTGTCCGGCGTCAAGGGGAAGTTCCCCAACGGAAATGTTGGGTACATGTGGGCCAATGGCAGAGTGAAATTCGAGAACGGCGCGATACTTTCGGTAATCGACGGCCTGGGCTACCCCGATGAGGGCGCGGGCAGCAACGAGCAGTGCCTGTCAATGTTTTTTGAAGGCAAGGGCAAATCCGGGCTCATCAAGCACGACGATCAGTTCCGCGGAGTGAGCCACTGCTACCTGGAAGGCATAGGGTGCGCGGGCTCGCACTTTAATTTCATAAACCCGGATTTCTACAAGCTTGTGAGCTGGGAAGGCAAAGGGTTCAAGCCAATCGGATATGGTTATGAATCCGTGGCCGCATCAATAAACGCGATGATAAGGATAGAGGGCGAAGTTGCCGGGCTTTCTGAAGACAAATCTCTGAAAAAACGGCAGGAAATAATAAAAGAAATCGATGAAAACGGGTTGATTGCCACACCTGCCAACAGCTATATCAACGAGCTTGTGGTTGAAGCGGCAAGAATGTCCATTTTGAAGGACGGTATGCCGGTAAAAATAAATTACGGAAAGAACCCGGGAGCAGAATTGAGGTAAAAAGGAGTTTCACGTGGCTTGGGTGAGGAGCAAAAGTTTTACTGAGGATCGCGGCATTTACATGAACTCGACGCTTGTCGACAAAGTCGTAAAGAACAAGCTTGAGGAGATATGGGTTTCCGCCCTGCGCAACAACCTGGTGGACATCAGGATCTATTTTTATTTCCCGAACCAGCCCGAACCAAAACCGACAAAGAAAGGCATATGGATTTCCTTCAAGCACATCCCGAAACTTATCCAGGCGTTTGAGAAACTGATTGCCAACCCTGAAGCGCTGGTGGACGTGGAGCTTAAAAGCGATAAAAAATCGCAGTTAAGAACCTACAGCGCTAAATACGATAATAAAAATCTTGTGCATATCCGCCAATTTTACCTGAAGGCCGGGGAGTTTGCTCCTGGCAGGGGCATAGCTTTCCCGCTTGACGTGCTTCCGCGGATGATCGAAGCCCTGAAAAAAGCCGCCCCCCTCGACGGAAAGGTCTAGAAAACCCGGGAATTCCGCTTACACAAATGAAAAAACTTTTAACCGCTGTGATTTTTGCCGCCATTTCTTTTGTAAACGCTTACCCTGCTGAAACCAGCCTTGACCACATCCTGAAACAGGCGGGGCTGCGGCAGGAAAAAATAGAGAAAGGCGTCGTTGACATGAATTTCACCGCCAACACCGCCTTCCTGCAGAAAAATACCGAAGGCAAAACCGAAAAAAAGATAAACAGCTCGAGGGTTGTCTACCAGAAACAGCCGGATATATTAATTGAAAAATATTCCTCTATGGAAATAGACGGCAAGGCACTAACCGCGAATGAACTGGACAAAGAAACCAAGAAAAGGCAGAAACGCACCGACAGGAGGCAGTCCAAGTCACCCTTCAGCCCTTCAATGAAGGATTCGTACGCCCATGCCCTTTCAGGCGAAACGGAATTTGAAGGCCGGAGCGCCTGGGTTGTAAGTTTTACCCCTAAAGAAAAGAAGGAAACATTTATTGAGGGTAAAGCATACATCTCAAAGAAGGATTTCAGCGTGCTCGGGATGGATTTTGTCCCCGCGGTCCTACCGCCTGTCATAAAAGCCATGAAAATGAGTATGTCTATGGCCCCGGTGGATGGATACTGGCTGCCCGCAAAATTCCGGATGGAAATAACGCTGAAAATAACGTTTATTTTCACCCTTGCCGACAAACGCATCGAGATAGAGGAAACCTACTCGGACTATAAGCTGAATACGCCCAAAAACCAATAAGGTAGCATTAGTTGATTATTTCCATAAATTAATGTATATATATTGATAATTTAGTAAATATTTAAAAATTTATAGGAGGATTACCCCATACTCTTCCTAGCGAGTAGAATGGGGTATCCACAAGGAGAGAACATGAAGTATTCAGTTTTCACAGTCAGCCTTCCGACACTTAAGCCGGAAAGAATCGTGCAGGAGTTCAAAAAAATGGGCCTTGACGGCGTAGAATGGAGAGTACACGAGGCATTCCATTTCAAGCCGGAAGAGCTTGAAAAAAACGCGGCTTACATAAAGAAACTCACAGCCGACGCCGGGCTCGGGATTTCCAACGTCGCCACATACACAAAGATTACCGAGCTGGACCTGAGCAAAAGCCTTATAGCCGCCACCGCGGCCATGGGCGCGCCGTCCCTGCGCCTGGGCATGCTCTGGTATGAAAAATCCAACACCGCCTACAACAAACTCTACAAGGAAGCCAAGGACACCATTGAAAAACTCGTGCCTGTCCTCAAACAGCACAAGGTAAAACTGGTGTTTGAGCTTCACCATGAATCAATAACCCCGTCAGCCAGCGCGCTTTATTCGCTGATAAAGGATTACCCGCCTGAAGTTGTCGGCGCGCTTTACGACCCCGCGAATATGATAGTTGAAGGTTACGAGGCCTTTGCGTTCGACCTGCTGGGGCCCTACGTCGCGCACGTGCACGCCAAAGATGTAATGTTCGTTAAGGACGACAAGGGAAAATGGGGCAGAAAATGGATGGTTTTGGGCGATGGCATGGCAAACTGGACCAATATTTTCACCGCGCTGGACAAAATCAACTACAAGGGCTACATCTCATCGGAAAACATAACCATAGGCGGATTGAAGGAAACGATGAAAGAAGAGGAACACCAGAAATTCTGCCTTGAAACGATCACGAAAGAAATTTCTTTCCTGAAAAAAGCGGAAAAAGAAACCTTAGGGAAATAAAAGGATATTTAAAAAGGAGCGATTAAATGGACATTTTTGAAAAACGGCTGAAGAATTTTGCAAAAGAAGGCGAACTTACAGCGTTCAACCTGGCGATGGTCGCCGAGGCGCTGGACACGGTTGAAGAACTAAAAAGAAAAAACATCGGCGGCGAGATAGTTGAAAAAAGGATGGCTGAGGAATACAAAACCTGGGACCCCGACATTTTCAAGGTTGACAAGGACACGGAAAACGGGTTCCGGCGCAGACTGGAAGCGAAAAACAAGCCCTACGTCCTGCTTTCCGAAGAAGTTGAACGCCTTGAGATCAACAAGGACAAGCCCGGCGAACTGCAATATGTCGTGGCCGACCCCTTTGACGGGAGCATCCTGTTCAAGAAAGGCATACCGGATTTCTGGTACAGCTCCCTTGCTTTTTATGACAAAAACATCAAGCCGCTTACCAGCGCAGTGGGCGACTGTATAATGAAAACGCTCACCTTCGCCAATGAAAAAGGCGCTTTCGGCTCGGTGCTTGAAGGCGACAATATCGTGCACAAATTCAAACTTGACGCCGCGTACAGGGAAAAGATGGGCAGGAAAAATGTTACAGAGCTCAAGGACGCCAGCCTGGAATCCTACGCGCTCAAGCCGGGAAAATTTCTGCTTCCTTTGATAGACAATTACAGGGAAGTCGTCAAGAATTTCAAGTTTTTCATCCCCAACGGCGGGCCTTACGGCTTTGTTGACGTGGCGGAAGGAAAAATTGACGTTTACTTCGCCACCAAGCAGCCGTTCGTTGACGTGTTTTCCGGCATTTACATAGCCGAGCAGGCGGGAGCGGTGGTGACGGATTTCAACGGCAACAAGGTCAACTGCGTGGACAACGTGCACGGGATGTTCGACGTGCTGGTCTCAACAAACGAAGAACTGCACAAAAAAGTGCTTGAAAAAATAAAAAAATAAACGGAGGGAGCTGACATGGAAGTACTCAAAGTAAAAGACTTAAAGAAGGAAGATGTACCCAAGGAAATGAGGGTTGAAAGTTATTTCGACCTCAAGGCGCACCCGTTCAAGCACGAAGCGCTTCTAACGGGCGAAGGCGTGAATTCAGTGGTCAGCGTTATAGGCAAAATAGGCAGTTATTCGAAGAAATGGATCGCCGACACCATAAGCGAAAACCTGAAAAAGAACCCGGTGCTGAAAGTCCAGAAGAGCTTTGACAAGATCAACACCCACGGCCATTTTGAAGTAATACTTGAAGAAGGCGCGGTTTTCTCCCCATCGTGCATTTTCGGGTCAAAAGACGCTGGAAAAGCTGGTAAGCTATACGTTTCCAAAAACGCGGTAGTATTCGGAAGCGACATCTACCTGGATGAAGGCGATATTTTCATAGATGAAGGCGCGGTTATTGAAGCAAGCGCCGGCTTGAAAGGGCCCACCATCATAGGCAAGAAAACCAGCGTCCGTGAAGGCGCGTACCTGCGCGGCAACGTTATAATCGGCGACGGCGCTGTTATCAGGGGCGAGCTGAAGAACGTGCTCATACTGGACAAGGGCAACTTCCCCCACCCGTCATACCTGGGAGATAGCATCTGCGGCTATATGTCGCATTTCGGCAACCAGGTCACTGCGGCGAACCTCGGCATTTATGAGGGCTTGAAAGACGCTGACAAGAGAACAAACCTTGTTTTCCGGCTTGGCGGCAAATCATACGACATCGGCACCCCGAAAATGGGCGTAGTTGCCGGAGATTTCTGCCAGATCGGCTGTTCTTCAACGACAGACCCGGGAACTTTCCTTATGCCGCATACTATTTCTTACACGCTTACCAGGATCAGCAAGGGTTTTTATGGCCCCAATGAAATCCTGAAAAACAAGGCACTTGAGAAAGGCATCATTGAAAGGTCTCCTTTCAATCCGAATAAATGACCGGAGGAAACACCAATGCAATACCAGATTAAAAGCGATGATAAGTCAGTTGACCTAATCGGCAAGTCGTACAAACTGCATTTCACCCTTAACGATTCCCAAACCATGGGCCTTGAAGTCTACAACGACGGCCTTCTGATGGGAAAGACCCGCTACTTCGGGAAAATAATCCTGAAACCAGAGGGCGCCATGCCGCCGGTATCAGGCACGGACGCCATTGAAGGAAAAAATGTGGAAATGATCGCATCCCGCGCGAGAGTCATCAACGACTGCCCCGAAAATCCTTACATAGAAATCGAGCTAACTCACCCGAAAGCCAAGGGGTACATCCAGTTTTTCCCGGTTGACGGCAACAACATAGACATCAACGTGAAAGTCAGCGTAACATACCCGAAAACATCCAACATGGGTTTCGTGATGTTCTGCCTTGACTGCCAGACGCCTTCCGAAAGGGTGCGCCTGATGCCCGGGCCTTATTCCGGATGGAACCAGGACGGCAAAAGCCTGGTGATCTACCCCAGGTTTTTCCGCTCGCTTTACCGCCAGTTCACAATGATAAAGCACTACATAGTCAAAGAACCCAAGTCCATACTGTCATCGCACCAGGGAATGGTGTTCTCATACCCGGAAGGTATGCTGGGCGCCCTCACGGAGCTTGATTTCGGCACGGAAGTCGCCGGAAGCTGGCGCGTAGAACTGGGCAACGATGACGTTTGGGACCCGGTCCTGCTTGAAAAAGCCGACAAGTTCGCACCGCCGGACCCGGGAATCCAGTACCCGCGCTACGATTTCGACAGGTACCTGGACAACTGGCGCGTATTCATGAAACGCCCGGAACTTTTCGTTGAACTGGGCGACGGCATGGGATTTTTCCACCGCGGCTATCACAGAGTGCTAAAAGGTTTAATGCTTCCCTGCGGAGCGCACCCGTTCAAGGGATTTTTCCGCGACACGGAAGCCAAGTCAAGAAAGTCACGGCTCTGCGAATTATCTTGGGGCGGAAGCGCGAACTGCCTGCTTGCCTACACCCTTTACCTGACCGGCGAGGAATGGGCAAAAAAGAAAGCGGACGAGATCGTAAAAGCCACCGTTGAATTCAAGGACGGCGGCTATATGATAAAGGAAGGCCCCGTAAAAGGCGCCTGGTGGAACGGATACCTGGTTGACGAAGACCGTTTCTGCGACCGCTTTGCCAGCGATAACCTCTACACGCCGGACTGCGGCATCACAAATTATTTCTTCGGCAAAATATTGCTTGAAAAACACGCAAAGAACGACAAACTTCTCAAGATGATAGAAACCAACTGCGATTACCTGAAACGCATAGAGTTCAAGGACGGCGGCATACCCTTCGGGTTCAAACCCGACGGCAAACCCTGCCTCGACAGGCATTCCCTGGAATACAAGGGCGACTACGCGGTGCCGTCGGCATTCGCGGCTATATCGCACCTCATCTGCTGGCAGCTCACAGGTAACGCTGAAAGAAAAAAAGACGCAAAACGTTTGCTTGACCACCTGCTGATGCACGTTGAAAAGAACAACTGGCGCTTCCACGGTTACGATACTTACAGCGCCAACAGCCAGGGGCTTGGATGGATACTTGCGATACTGGGCGAATTCGTGATGGCTGGCTTCGCTGAAGCCAAGGCGCCTGCGGAAAAGTCATTCAGGGCGCTTTTAAGTTTCCAGCATTCCTACGACACCGGCATAGACAGGCACGCTAACCACCTGACCAGGCCTTCAGGCGGAAAGATGAAGAACCGCGGTACTTTCCCCACGGGCTCAAGCCGCCATTACATGCAGGATTACAACACCGGCCACAACCGGTTCGACCCTGCGCTGGGCCTTCACAACTACTACAAGGCCACCGGCGACCCGAGAGGATACGCTTCGCTTCTGAACTTCCTAAACAACCTCACATACCACCAGTGGACAAATTCCGACGCCAACATCGGCTTCGGCGCCACCAGTGAAAGAATAAGCTTCAACGACGGCGATTTCAACGACCAGGTGCAGACACAGCATTCAAACCCGCTCCAGCAGCTGCTTTTGAACCAGGGGCTTTTCCTGCTCGGCGCAGGCGTGGATATCGCGAAGATCACGCTCGGCAAGGAACTGGAATTCACTCTTAAAAACCCGGCGCCCACGGCCACCTGGATAATGATAGGCGGCAACAAAGGCAAACCGGTCTGCGTGACAAGCGGCGGCAAGAAGGTTTATGCCGGCCCCGCTTCCTACATCCCGGTCCAGGTAGACAAAGAAACCACCTTCAAGGTGACAACGATATAGTAGCGGTTTGATTTATCAAACCCTACCCCCAAAAACACAAAAAACCGCAGCTTCATCACTGCGGTTTTTTTATTCCGGGGACACAATACTCAATTATTATTTCTTCTCAAGCTTATTGTATTGTCCTTTTGTTATAAATATTCTCTTATGAAAAGGTTCTTCCAGTTTTTGTGCCAACATGTCCCTTTGGCCGTAATCCCAATTAATGATTCTTCGTGTTTTTAAATCTAAATCGATAAAATATCTGGTATTCTTATCTTCTTTTTTTCTCATTATTGTATACCGGTGTCAGACGAACCGATGTCAGGTTCGACTAACTTGACTTACAACGGCTAACACTGATAATCATTCTACCGCTTTTGGGATGGATTTTCAAGGCAGGTGACAACAAAAAATCGTAGCAGGTGGGTTATCTTTTTCCGTAGGAAATGACTTTTTTTACCGAATTGTCTGCTTTTATGCCTTTAAGGGCGAAGATCCTTCTTCTTATCATATTTAGCGCATTTATTCTTTGCCCGGGTGTCATAGCGAGCGATTCTTCCAGTGAAGCTTTGTCTGCTTCTTCAAATGAACTGAAATATTTTACTGTTACTTTTCTAACCCTCGCCATATTACTTACCCTTTTTGCTTTTCGCGGCTTTTAATGTTTTGTAATCCGTTGAATCAGAACCCTGCTTTCTTCCCCGGCGCGGCAATTTACTTAATATTTCCTTATTTTTAATAAGTTCATCAATTCCAATATAATACGCTGTCAGGTCGCCGTATTTTCCCCTGATGCGGTGTTTCATTATCTCGCTGTCTTTCAAGCCGGTCAGGCCGTTGAGAAGTTCTATTTGGTTAGGTTCAACCCCTATGCGCAATATAACCGTCTTTTCGGTGTCAAAATAACCTTCGTCAATCCGCAAGCCGGCGAATTCCCTGATCGCGGCGGCAACTTTCTCTGAATTTCCTTTTGTATGCGCGATGTAAAAATCGATATCCCTTGTAGCCCTGGGTTCCGAATAAAACGTCACGGCATAAGCCCCGGTTATGCAATAATCAACTTTGTGCTTGTTCAGCAGTTCAATAAAATCCCTGAAATCTTCCCTGTTTTGGTTGTTATTTGCCCCGTTTTTCATCAATAAAATTATACATAATTAGGTATTAGTATACAACATTCAATTTTCAGAATTCCTTCAATTGACCGGGGGGCAATAAATATGTAAAATACCCGATACATAGCCATAATACAGACACAAAAACACCGCCCATAAATGGGCAACTACAGAGAGGCCACAACATGGAAAAAACAAACAAGTTCGTGAAGGATCTTATCTCAAAAATGACGCTGGACCAGAAGGTCGGCGCTACGCTGACGCTTGGCTTTACCGGCACCATGATAACACCGGATATTTATGACCAGGTTACCAAGTACCACTGCGGCGGGCTCCGGCTCACCCCTTCCACCCGGCTTTTCCGCGACTACGTTGACCCAAAGACCGGCGAAGTGCTGGTAAAAATAGACAATATCAAGGGCTACAAGAAAAGTTTCAACTACGCCCCATACGTAACCCCGGCGCAATACAGGGACATACTGATGGAACTGCAGGACCTCGCGATGAAGCGCCCCGGCGGCATCCCGCTTCACTTCTGCATCGACCAGGAAGGCGGAGCCAGGGTAAATTATAACTTCGGCGGCGTGGCTATGTTCCCCAAGCAGATGGGCCTGGTTGCTGTCGACGACCCGAAAATCGCTTACGAAGTGGCGCGCGCTAAATGCAAACAGTGCGGCCCCGTGGGTTTCAACTGGATACATTCCCCCCTGCTTGATATCAACGTGAACCCGGATAATCCGGAGATAAACACCCGCGCATACTCCGACAATGTGGATGTTGTCACCGAATATGCGATACAGGAATGCAAAGGCTTCAAGGACGGAGGGATAATCGCCACCGGAAAGCATTTCCCCGGCGTGGGTGACACCGCCAGCGGCGCGCATTTTGAAGTCCAGCAGGTCAACGTGGACAAAGACACAATGCTGAAAAGGGATCTGCTTCCCTACCGCGAACTGATAAAACTCAACCTGCTTCCTTCAATAATGCTGGCGCACAGCATATTCCCGGCATTTGATGAAAAAGACCTAGCGACTTTATCAAAACCAATCATCACCGGGCTTTTAAGGGAGCAGATGGGCTTTGAAGGCGTAGTAACCACCGACAGCATGACGATGTACAGCATAGCGAGCAGATACGGCGGCATCCCCAACGGCTGCGCGATGGCGCTGGCCGCAGGCGCGGACCTTGTGCTGATGAAAGCCGAAAACCAGCTTGTGCCCGAGACCTTCAACGCGATAAAGAAGTATGTTGAAGAAGGAAAGATAAGCGAAAAAGACCTGGATGACAAGGTTTACAGGATACTCAGCATGAAGCATGCCTACGGGTTGTTCAAGAACGGCAAAGTTTCCAGCGCCGACCCGGATGAAGCCGCTAAAGACAAAAAAATAGCCGCGCTTGCCCAGAAGGTTGCCCAGCGCTCCACGATAGTTGCCCGCGACAGGAAAAAGATCCTGCCCCTGCCAAAAGACGGCAAGACGCTGGTGATAGAGCAGATGCTCACTACCGCCAACGACGTTTACTGGCACCCCAGCCTGCTTTTTAAGAAATGCCTGCAGCGCAACAAGAACACCCGCCTGCTGGAAATCGGTTTCAAGCCGGACGAAGCCGACAAGGCGGCGGTCAAGCGCCTTACAGAAGAGTTTGATACTATAATTGTAACGAACTATTTCAAGAACGGCACCTCCAACGCCGCCATGGTGAAAGAGATAGCCGCGAACAAGAACAAAAAAGTCGTTGTTTTAGCCGATACCCCCTACAAGCTGAGCATACCGGACGAGATAGACACCTGCGTGGTTATTTTCGGCCCGTCGCCTTCCACATTGGAAGCCGCGGTCGGAGTGATATTCGGCGAGATAAAAGCCGAAGGCAAATGGCCGGTAGAGTACAAGATTAACCCGTAAAATCGCCGATGAATCGGCAACTACAAAACAATATAGATTCCCGCTTTCGCGGGAATGACAATCGTTTTTATGTTCAAAAAACTTACCAAGAACCTGGAAGCATACCTGGACATATCCAATCTCATAGATACTTCCAAGATGAGCCTGAATAACGCAAGGTACCTGCAGGTGCTGGTTTGCCTGCTGTTGTTTTTCACCGCGTTCAACTACATTTCAAACGGCATTTTCGGGCAGTACCTGAGCAAAACCTACGATTACGAGCTTATCTACAACGCCGGCAAAAAGATAGTCGACGGCAACGCTAACAAGATATACGACGAGTTCCTCTCGTATGGCCCGGACAAAAGCAGTTTGATGTTTATGTACCCCGCCGTGCCGGGCATTGTTTTCGCGCCACTGAGCCTGTTTGAATACAATACCGCGAAGTTTATAATGCTGCTGCTCACGCAGGCGTTCGTGCTGATTTCTTTTCTGCTGTTACTGCGAAACCTCGGCCCCTCTCTGCCACGGCTTGAAAAGATCATTATGTTCTTCATGTTCTTTAATTATTACCCTTCCTTTCTCTGTTTTTATATGGGGCAGAGCGAATTTTTCCTGCTTGCGTTTTTCTGCCTGTTCTTTTACCATTTCCAGAAAGGCAACGATATCCGCTCCGCATTTTTCCTGTCGCTGGTGATCTATTTCAAGATATTCCCCATATTTTTCCTGCTTTATTTCCTATGGAAGAAGGAATACAGGTATTCCGGGATACTTTTTGCGATGCTTTCCGTGATGGGCCTGCTGTCTCTGCTGGTGGTCGATTTCCAGACCCAGAAACAGTATTTCCTGCACATTCTGCCGTTCCAGGCGCTGGATTCATACCCCGACCACCAGTGCATAACCGGGTTTTTCTCAAGGATATTCACCTCCAGCCAGTTCACCGCGGGATGGATCCACAACAACTTCCTCAAGGACCTGTTTGTCTATTCCACTACCGCCCTTGTGCTGTTTTTCACCGCAAAAGCCACCCGCCAGAAACTGAACCGCGGCGATGAAAGGTACAAATACGAGTTCTCGATCCTTATCGTCATAATGCTCCTGCTTTCAAGGATAACCGACACCCATCATTTTGTTTTTCTGCTCATACCGTTCTCATACCTGTTAAAGTATTACCTTTCCAAGAACAAAATTGACGAGCGGGCCGCGCGCGACACGAGTATAATGATTTTCTGCTACGCCGTCCTGGCCACTTACGTGCCCATAATCCACAGGAAATACGACTGGGATGTATTCGCGGTTTTCATGCAGGGGATTCCCATACTTGTGTTATCCGTCCAGTTTTACGTCCTGGTCATTTTCTGGCTCTTGTGCCTGCGCCAGTTGAACAATTTAAATCATGAATAAAATATTAAAGATAATTTCCCCTTTGGTTTTCATTACTTGGCTCATTTTTTTCTGCGTGGGCCTGCCCGCCAGGATACAGACCATCAAACAGGAACTCAGTATTACAAAATCAATGGACGATGAACAGAAAAGAACGCTGCTATACGGAGATTTTTACAAGTTTATCCAGTCCTGCAAGGCGCAGATACCGGAAAATGCGGTTGTTTTTTTGGTTTCCGACAGTATTTTTGAATATTACTACGGCTCGTACTATTTATACCCGCGGAAAGTGCTGGTGAACGAGCCGGACAAAAAGATTGACGGGCTTTCAAACAACAAACCCGTGAACCTGACAGAGGAATTCTGCCTGAAAAACAATATTTCCTATGTTATAGTGCCAAGATTATCCAAAATAGTAAAAGTAAAATAACTTATGAACCTGATTATCGCATATCTTGCCATCTTTTTGCTTCTTGCCGCCGGGTTCATGCTGACGGTCCTTATCACCGGCGACAAGATCACGCTCAAGGCGGAACTCTATGCGGTTTCTTTCGGCCTGGGAACCGGGCTGGTGTTCCTGGAAATGTTCATCGCCTCCTGGTACGGCATCCACCTCACCACGAAATTGTTTTACATTGCCTTGTTCGTTAATATCGTCCTGCTCTACATTTTTTCCGCGAAAAAACTGCATAAACGCAAGCTGTCGCTTGTTCTCATGAAAAAAAAGACGCAGAAGTTCGGGTTTGTTGAGGTGTTTTTAATCCTGGTGATCATTTTCAACATCGCCCTGACCCTGGTTGACGCGCTCGCCCTGCCGATGAAAGACTGGGACGCTGTCGCCATATGGAGCTATAAGGCAAAAATAATATATTATGAATCCATAAAAAGCGCCGGTTATTTCACTGACCCGACAAAAAGTTATTCGCACCCTGACTACCCGCTTATGGTGCCGTTCATGCAGGCGTATATCTATACGGCCATCGGGCACGTTGACGACAGGCTTGCGCGGCTGATTTTCTTTTCCTACTATTTTTTCCTGCTGTTATTCGTGTATTCGCTGATGAGCAAGTCCATCGCGCGCAACCATGCCCTTTTCTTCACCGCGCTTTTCGCGACTCTTCCCGCTCTTTTGAACGAATCGGTTTCCGGTTACTCGGACCTGCCGCTGGCATTTTACTACTTTCCCATGGCTGCTTACCTATACCTGTTTATCAAGGAAGGCCGCAGTGAACACCTGGCGCTTTCAGCGGTATTTTCAGCGCTGTGCGTGTTCGCAAAGAACGAAGGGATGGCCCTGCTCCTGATAAACCTGGCGGTTCTGGCGGGTTTCTTTTTCTCTAAAAGCAGGGAGGGCGTTCCGGCTTTGCACGGCGCTGACCGGAAAGAACTGAAGAAGCCCTACAAACTGCGCCAATTATTTTATTATACGGCGGCCGTGCTTCTGATCATATCCCCCTGGCTCATTTTCCGCAGGAATATAACCGTGATACAGGAAGATTATTTTTCGCAGCTCAATTTGCAGGTAATTATCGGTAATTTACCAAGGATTCCCCTGATACTTTCGTCATTTGTCACGGAATTCGCCGATTTTAAAAGCTGGAACATACTCTGGATAATCCTTGTGGTTCTCGCGCTTTTCAACATTGAGCACCTGCTTCAAAAACCTCTTGTATTTCTGAACGTGTTGTTCCTGGCGCACCTCTGCCTCTATGTAATAATCTATGTGATAACCCCCTGGGAACCGCAAATACTGATCAAGACCACCATTTCCCGGCTTTTGATCCACCTCGCCCCCATTGCGGTATTCCTGTGCGCCGAGCTGTTCAGTTCCGGCACTCGGTACTTCACTGTTTCCAATTCGGGGACACAATATTTAATTCAAAATAGCCGATGAATCGGCAACTACAATGGAATTAAAATATATATTTTCTTTCCTTGGCGTTTATACTATTCTTGTAATGCCCGGGATAATGCTGGCTTATTGCCTGTTCAGGGACAGGGAGCTCAAGGAGATATTCCTGCTCGGGAACACGCTGGGGCTGGCGCTGGCGATTTTCACCGGTTACTTCGCCTGCATGGCCGGGCTTGCCCGCATAAATTATTTCGTTTACGTCCTGGGCGCGCAATACGTTGTTTCTATCTCCCTGTTCCTGTCCGCGCTGAAAAGCAAACCGTCTTTCAAGCTGCCCGGCGCGTCATCCTTTCCGCTTATCTTTCTTTGCCTGGTTGTCTTTGTTTCCAGGCTTATACCGCTGTTTTATACACAGTTTCCCCGCGGGTGGGACCCGTCTTTCCACTGCATAATAGCCCAAAAACTACTGATAACAGGTATCCTTCCTGACAACTGGATGCCGTTTGAACCCTCAGCCATGAATTACACTATGGGCAGCCACATCCTGCTGGCGCTGGTTTCAAAGTTCACCGGGATACCTGTGCACCAGGCGTTCAAACTGTTTTACCCTTTCCTCGCGGTGCTGGCCGCGCTGGGAATTTACTGCCTCGCGTTGTATTTTACTGATAACCGTAAAATCAGCGTTCTGAGTTTTGTTTCGTATTCTTTCCTTGCCAACTGGGGAAGCGTGGATTATTACAACTGGGGCGGGCTGCCTAACATGTTCGGCATGCTTTTCCTGCTGGTTATTCTTTTGTTGGTGCTCAAACAACCGGCCGGCACGGGCAGGGTAAAAAACATTCTTATAGGAAGCATATTGCTGTCCGCCGTGTACCTCACGCACCATTTGAGCGCAGTGGTGATAATCTCCCTGTTCTCTTTCTACGCGCTGCTGGGCCTTATCCGCTCCGGAAAACTTGATAAGACATCAAGCGCATTTATTTTTATCACGCTATTGTCTCTTGTCCTGTCCTTCATCCCGCTGCTGCCGTTCATTTCAAAAGTTGGCACTATCACATCAACAACCGCGCTGAAGTATTTCGACGAGCCGATGATCCTGCCGCACACCGCGCTGAAAAATGTGGGGATGCTTTTGTCTGCGCTTGCTATTACAGGCATTTATCTTGTTTTCCGTGAGAAACGTATGGGTGAAGCCGGGAGGTTTTTCCTTGTTTACTGGGCGGCGGAGCTTTTGGCTGTATATTTCTGCCTTGATTATGTTTACAGGGCGTTCACGATGCTGATTTTCAAGGAAAATTTCACGGCGTTCACGCCTTCAAGGTTCCTGACGGACATGGCGTACCCGCTTTCAATATTTTCCGCGGTGTGCTTATACAAGGTTCTTGAAAAAATAAAGTTTAAAGGAAGTTTTGCCTTAATTGTAGCGGCAATGGTCATGTACGGTTCGCCCGCGATAAAAAACCAGTGCGGACCTGACCGTTTCGCCCCAAAGGACGCCGCCGGTTATGAATGGATGGGAAAAAATACGCCTGAAGGCGGGGTGCTGCTTGTATGGGATTACTGGGCGCCTTATATCGCCTGGAGGGAAACTTTATACACGCCGCTGCCTTCTTCCGAAAACAGGGCCAATGAGTATTCGCTGGATAAACTTAAGGTGGAAAATTTCGACAGCGCAAGGGCCTGGCTGAACAAGTACGGCCGCAAGGGCTACCTGCCGCTTGACGCTTCTGTAAAACCTGACCTGAACGCTGTCAGGTTAACCGCGCAGCTTGATAATTTGTGTTTGTACGAAGTGAAATAACACAGGCAGCAGACGGTCAGACAATCCCGTAAGCCAGCATCGCTTTTGCGACCTTCAGGAAACCCGCTATATTCGCCCCTACCACGTAATTGCCCTTCGCGCCGTACGCTTCCGAGGCATCCAGGCAGGATTTGTGTATGCTTTTCATGATATTGAGCAACCGCGCGTCAACTTCTTCCCTGGTCCACGATATTCTTCCGCTGTTCTGGCTCATTTCCAGGCCTGAGGTGGCGACGCCGCCCGCGTTTGCCGCTTTTCCGGGGCCGAAAAGTATTTTATGCCCCAGAAATACTTTTATCGCTTCAGCAGTTGAGGGCATGTTTGCCCCCTCGGCAACGCATATGCACCCGTTTTTAACGAGCGCCCTGGCGTCATCGCCGGTAATTTCATTCTGGGTGGCGTCCGGGAAAGCGATGTCCGCCTTTATGCCCTGTTCCCTAATGACCTGCCAGACGCTTTTGTTAGCGAAGTATTTCAGCGAATGTTTGTCCGCGTATTCCTTTATCCTGCATCTTTTTACATTTTTATATTCCATCAGCGAAGCCAGCTTGGCCCTGTCAAAACCTTTTTCATCAATAACCGTGCCGCATGAATCGGAAGCTGAAATCACCCGGCCGCCAAGTTCCGTTACTTTTTCTATGTTGTACTGGGCTACATTTCCCGAACCGCTTACAGCGACATCCTTGCCCTTGAAATCCTTGCCCCGGGTGGAAAGCATTTCGGCGGCAAAATATGTGACCCCGTAACCTGTTGCCTGAGACCTCACCAGGCTCCCGCCCCATTCAATGGCCTTTCCAGTAAGAACCCCTGTATGCACGTTCGTGATTTTTTTGTAATAACCGTACATATACCCGATCTCCCTGCCGCCCACGCCTATGTCGCCGGCGGGGACATCCGTGTCCGGGCCGATGTGCCTGAAGAGTTCGCGCATGAAGGAGTGGCAGAACCTCATTACCTCATTGTCCGATTTTCCTTTCGGGTCGAAATCACTTCCGCCTTTGCCGCCGCCCATCGGGAGCGTGGTAAGGGAATTCTTGAAAATCTGCTCGAAGCCCAGGAACTTGATGATGCTCAGGTTAACGCTGGGATGGAATCTCAGGCCGCCCTTGTAGGGCCCGATGGCATTATTGAACTGCACCCTAAAACCCCTGTTTACCTGCACTTCGCCCTTGTCGTCAACCCAGGGTACCCTGAACATGATGACCCTGTCGGGTTCCACCATTCTTTCATAAACTTTTACTTTCGAGAATTCAGGGTGTTTCTTGACCGTCGGCTGGAGCGATTCCAGCACTTCCCCCGCGGCTTGGATGAATTCCGTTTCCCCCGGGTTCTTCTCGACAACCTTGTTCAGGACTTCATTTAGCATTTTTTCCCCTTTAATACCCCATGCTATCCGCTTGGAAGGATATGGGGTACCTGACCTCCAGTCTCATTTTGCAATCATTGATTTATAGTATTCGGTAATACCTCATTGTACCCACGGACTGATTATATTATATATGTTTTCTTTATGTCAAGAATTCGATTTATCCCTCAACCTTTTTTCATTCACAATCCTGGTTAAAGTATGCTATAATATTTTGCAGGCACAATTTGGGGGCACAATAGTTTGAAAGTAAAAACAAAAACATTCTTGTTGATAATACTGGCCATGGGATTGGCAGTGAGGCTTATAAATCTTAATACGCCTCTTGTCGATGCTCATTCCTGGCGGCAGACATTTACCGCCATGATAGCAAATAACTTTTATTTGCATGGGTACAAAATAATGTATCCGGAAGTTGATTATAACGGCAACGATAGCGGGTATGTTGCAAGCGAGTTCCCCGTATATCCCTTCATTGTAGCGCTGCTATATAAGATTTGGGGCATGCATGATGCGCTCGGCAAGGCAATATCGATAGCATTTTATCTTTTATCCTCAATTCTTGTTTTTTTTCTTTTCAGGAAATATTCAAGCGAAAGCACCGCCAGGTGGTCGCTGATATTCTATTTATTCCTGCCCCTGAATATCTTTTACAGCCAGGCCTTTATGCCTGAATCGATGATGATGTTTTGTTCGATAGGCACGGTTTATTTCTTTGATAAATGGGCCCAAAAAAGGAATATTATTTATTTTCTCTTCGCAGCCGTGTTTTTTACCCTGGATATTCTAATAAAACCCTTCACTCTTTACCTGCTGCTTCCCTTGGGCTACCTTTTTTTCAAGGATAATAGCGGCATTAAAAAAACTAAGCTTCTGCAGATTTATCCTTTTTTATTGTTTATCGCCCTGTCCCTGATATTCCCGGTCTATTGGTTTGCTTTCTGGCACAAAAACCTGAACCCCGAACTTTTTGGCCATATATGGAATGCCCGGGATCGCTGGGGAAATATAAAATGGTGGCTCAATCCGCACTGGTATTCAAGGGTTTTTCTACAGCATATAACTGAGAATTGGCTTGTATTTTCCGGTGCCGTATTTTTTATTATGGGGTATATACGCAAACCAGTGTTGGAAAGCGAAAAGGTTTTTCGCTGGTGGTTTATAGCAATAATAATTTACTTTTTCCTGATAGCCGGCGGCAACTTCCCGCATGAGTATTACCAGTTCCCCATGGTTGTACCTGTGTGTTTTTTCATCGGCAAATACCTTGACTTTTTCTTCCGGGATCTTACGGCACAACCGGGACTGTATAAAAAACCATCGTCAATCCTGATTTTATTTTTATTGTTTTGTATGATTCCAATTTCCGCAGGGAAACTAATGCACAGAATGCGGGGCTGCATGCAGAAGGAATATTTTGAATCGGGCAGAATAATTGATTCAACAACGGAAAAACAGGGCTTGATTGTAGTATCGGATTACGATTTGCCCGAAGTAATCTATTATTCAAAAAGAAAGGGCTGGCATATCACTCCCGACCAGCAATCACCTGAACTAATCGAAAAATACCGAAAAAAAGGCGCCGAATATTTCTCAACAACAAGAATAAATGAATTCAACAACGACAGGGTTTTTTCCGATTATATGTCAACAAACTTTAGATTATTGCCTGCCTCAAGCACAAAATTCAAAATATTCGAACTCAAATAACACTTTTTTTCATCAGCGTTTCTACAAGTCCCTTGTGTATCTTTTCAGGTTGTTCTTAAGCAATTTCCTGCCGCGGATCAAGCGCACGCCCACTGTATCCACCGGGATATTGAGGATTTTTGCGATTTCATCGTATGGCATATCTTCCAGTTCCTTAAGTATGATCACTTCGCTGTATTTTTCGGGCAGTTTCGCGGTTTCCCTGCGCACAAGCTCCTGCATTTCTTTTTCTATGAGCGAATCCACCAGTTTCGGCTCGGAATTGTCGGCAAACTGCTGCTGGCGGTTTTCGGCGTCGCCTGCTCCGAGCCTTGGGGCATCGATTGAAACAACCTCGATGTTGCGCTCCCTGTGCCGCCTGCGCGCGCGGTTTTTTTCGTTGCAGAGGTTTATGGCTATCCGGTAAAGCCAGGAAAAAATGCCGGCCTCATTCCTGAAATTTTCGAAATTCTTGTACGCCCGGATGAAGGCCTCCTGGGTTATATCCTCCGCCTCCGCGCCGCTGCCGGTATACTTGAAGCAAAGCCTGAAGATTTTTTCCTTGTTTTCCTGGTATACTTGTTCAAATTGCATAATTTAGGGGACGGAGTCAGTTTGTCAGCTTATAACCGCTCTTTTCTGCCAGCCTTTCTCCGCGCCTTACTGCACCACTTACCGATTGTTTGGTTATTCCAAAATACCGGCCTATCTCTGCCATATTAATTCCCAAGTCCCTATTTAGCCAGAAAGCCGCCAGGCTTCTAGCCTGAGATGCTTTATCCTTGCGGCTGAATTTTAATATATTTGCCTCATCGATTCCCATCAAATTGCAAGATAATTTTATCACCCTATTGATATCCCAGCCATCTTTTTTCAATTTCTCTTTCTTTTTCAGGTTTTCTTCCGAAATTTTCAATACTTCATTTACGAAATCGACATCGCCTAGCAGTCGTTCATCTCCGCGCCAATTCTCCTTTAATTCCTTTATGCTGTCCCACCCGGCCAGGCTTCGTTTTAACCCGCCGCCGGATAAATCTCTGCGTTTGCCCGTGTCTTTCGCTTCGTCAATGAAAGCCAGATACTTTTTTACTGCTTCCGTTCTGTTTGAATCGAAATGCTCCAATATTTCTCCTGTCGTCTGAAAAACATGTATCGCAGCTCCAAGCAATGCCTGATGCCCGCTCCATTTGTATTCATTAAGTTCGCTGATATCTTTTACCAGCCTGGCCCTGAGCGGGTTCAGATGAATATACCTGACCAGCTCCAACAAATAATTGTCTTCCTGGCAAAGTATTGATTTATACCTGTTTTGATATAAATATCCGCTCCTTTCGTATCTGGTGTTGAAATAAACCGCGTATCCGGTGAGCAATTTGCGCATTAATTCGCTTAATGATTTAGTCCCGGTTCTTATCAATAAATGAAAATGGTTGGGCATCAAAACCCAACCATAACACTTGCAGCCTGTTTGTTTCAGTCCTTCTGAAAGGCGCCGCAGAAATTCTTTGCGATCCTGATCGTCTTTGAATATTTCTCTTCGTTCCAATCCCCGTGCAATTACATGGTATACTGCCCCTGGAATATCAATTCTTCTGTGTCTAGGCATAATATATTTTTACCATTTTCTTAAGCTATTTGTCAATAAGACTGACAAACTGACTCCGTCCCCTAAAATTGGTAGCGGAGGCCGAGGGCGGCAGAGGCATTGATGTCTGCGGATTCACCGGAAAACCATATTTTAAAGTCGCCGAAGAGAAGATCAAACCCGTAAAGGATCCTCAGGTTGACCTGCGGGATGGAGGAAGAGCTGGCGCCGGACATCTCATCATTTGGAGCAGTGCGGGTGTTAAGCGGGTTGTCGGTTTGCGTCAAATGGATGTTGGTCATTGCATATGACATTTCCCCGTTTGTTTTCCCCATGTTGATATCTGCCTGGAGCCCTGCAAAAGGCGCAAACCATGAAAACCGCCTGCTTGCGATACCTTTAAGGTTTATCGAGGCAAAATTCCAGTTGACATTAATACGGTTATTCGAATTATAGGTGCGGTTATAGGTAGTCGTGCCGTTAAACTCGGTAAAGACATCGCTCCCGGATGACGAACCGTTAAATTCGATCTTCCCGCTGATCGAATTCACGGCTATCGAGCCGAGGAAATCAAACCCGTCGGTTTTCTGCTCGAACAGCTGCATGCGCAGTTCAGCGCCGGTGACATTATTCGACAGCAGCAATGAATTATCCGTGGTTCTCAGTGACAGCCCTCCGGATTTCAGCCCCACGTCATAGCCACCCGGAAGTCCGTATTTGATATAAAGGAAAGATGAGGGCAGGGCCAGCGAAGTGAAGGGCGGGTTGCCTCCGCGCTCAAAAACATAATAATCAAGCCGCTTAAAGGCGTTTGCGTCAGTGTTTGTAATGGCAATGTTCCCGGAAAAACCAAGTTCCAGCCCTTTCACCGGTAGGGCTTTTGCCGAGGCATTCATTTCAGAACTTCCGCAGAAAGAAATGAGACTGGCGAACTGGTCAGACCACCAGCCCATGGTCAGGCCGATGTCGTGGCTGAGATCGGAATCCTCCGCTTTCGCTTGCGGGCAAATACCCGTTGTGATTCCCAGGACAAGCAAAACAGCCAGGAACCAGATCCGTCGGTTGATTATTGCCATTTTATAAGGGTTTTTGAGGCCGATGAATTTTCCGTGAATACGGTTATTGTCGGGGAGTATTTTATGGTATAGACGCCTTTTTTATCCTGCAGTGACGCCTTGTACGCGAAACTTCCGTCGCTTTCAACGTTCACCGTTGTGTCAAGCAGGGACACGGGGGCGATGACGCCCGGTTTCAGCTCGTTTTCAACCAGCGCGGTTATGTTCAAGCGCACCTTCCGCACGCCGGGAGCAATAACTTTACCCCTGATGGCCACGCCGCCTTTTTCAAGCTGCGGCTCTTCTAACAAAAGCTGCTCGCTGACTTTCTCGTAAACCAGGCTCATTATCTGGATCTTATCGGCTATGGCCGGTTTGCCATCCGGGCGGGCGAGTATCACGTTGAGTCCTTCCGTCAGCTGCGCCTTGATCTCAAACTGCATGTTTTTCACCGGCACGCTTTTGTAATCTATCTTTCGCGGGCCGCCCTTGCTGTCACCGCCTGCGCTAGCGTCTTCCGACAGGAAATACATGGTGTTCATAATAGCCGCGTCAATGGAAGTAATGTTAGGATTGGTGACAACCCCCTTGATAGACACTTCCCGGCTGTTAGTTTTTGGTTCTGTCGGCGAGGTAAAAACTATCTGGGCCTGCGCGCCCCAGTTCTCGTTTGAGGCGTTTTCCTTTTTCTGCTGTGAGATCAGGTACACGGGGACGGCTATTTCGCTCCTGCCGGCGCTGACCCTTATGATGTTAAGACCTGGTTCAAGGGTTACTTTTTCGCTGAAACTGCCGTTGATAACAGCCGCTTTTACAACCGGCTGGCCGGCGCTTTTTTTCAGGGTGAAAGGCTCCACCGAGATGCTTACCTGCCTTACCAGGTCCGTTTCAACCCGGCCGGAGACCATCTGGGAGCTGTTTTTCGTTGAGGTCACGGATGGCGACAGCAGGGTGATAAACCCACCGGATGCCGCATTACAAATGGCCGGGCAAAATACCGCAGAAATAGATGCCAGGCTGATAAGTGCAAAAATCTTCGTTTTTCTCATAAATTTCCCTTCTATCTCATTCCTTAAACTGACATACCCCGTATCCTTCCCATCAGATAGCAAGGGTATCAAACTCACTAAACTGACAAACTGACTCCGTCCCCTAAATTACTAAATTAATACTCATAGCCTACGCCCAGCATGTAGGAGTAAGCGTTGAAGTTATACTGGAAATATTTTTCGTAGAGCATGTTGGACCGGGAATTCCTGAAACTGCACGAAATGCTTGCCAGGTATTTTTTCATCACAGGGAAAGCGAACCTGAGGTTCATCACGTTTGAACTCTGGTAAATTTTTTCCTCGTCCGCCGCGTAGTTACCGTTGACATCCTGGACAATGCGGCTGGAATAATTTTTCCGGATTACGTCATAGGAAATGCTGAGGTCGGAGTTGGCGGGCAAAAACCTGAAGGTCACGGACGGCGTGATGCAGGTCTGCCTGTAGTCATAATAATCCCCTATCCCCTTTATTTTTTCCGTGTCGAACTGGTTCTGGTTGGAGTCCTTGGCTATGCTTTCGTAGTTTATCCCCAGGAAAGTCTTGACTTTCCTGCGACCTTCATCATCCGCCCCAAGGGGTACCTTGAAATCCGGTATGAGCTGGCTGACACCTACGGTAAAATTGGAATAAGCGTCCTTTCTTTTTGTGTCAAGGTAATGGCCGTCAACTATTGAAACCACCTTCTGGTCGCCGTAATTGCTCTGGGTCGCGCCCAGCTTGCAGGCAAGGAATGTGCGGTTAAGTAGCCATTCCATCTTTATGAATGTCTCGCCGCTTGCTGTATCAAGGACTTTGTCCCCCGATAGCAGCTGGGAATATTGCGTTGAATCGGCGGAAAGCGCCCGGTAATTCGGGAAGGTGGTGGAATATATCCTTTCACCGAAGGTTATGCTTATCGGTTTTTCAAACTTTTTTTCCATGCTGACTTCAAGGTGGGTTTTGCCGTAATCATAAAGGCCGCTGCCCCAGGATTCATCGGCGGTTTCCCTGGCAAGCTCGCTCTTGAAACCCAGTTCGCCCCTTAATATCCAGCTGGTGTTTAGCTTGTCCACAATCTTTGTGTAAAGAAGATTGTCCCAAGTCTGCACGTAAATGTTGCCTTCTTCTTCAATTTCCTTCGGCATCATGGTGCCGGAATAATTTGAATTAAGGCGCGGTAAAAGTGTAAGTTTTTCGTTAAAGATCACGGCAGGAACATAGTCAATGTCGTAGCTGATGCTCGGGGTCCCCGAGTTTTCGAGGTAAAAAGCGTTGCCGAAACCCAGCGACGCGTTGAAGAGCGGCATGATCTTTGTTTCCGCTGACGCCTGTCCGGCAGACATAAGAGCGGCCGATCCCGAAACAAGCAGCAGGGCCATAAATTTGATTTTCCGTGTCATTTTAAGTTTCCCTCCGTAAAAATCTGTGTTTTTATTATACATTTTTTTGCCTCAATTTTCCTGTCAATGCAAAAGGAGAATGGATGCGCATCCATTCTCCCTTGCAAACTATTTTCCCGCGCTCTCGCGCGTTTTCTGTTATTTGTTCTTTGAAAGGTCGCTGGTGGCGACTTTCACGAAAATGCTGGGCGACCAGATCACGTCTATGCTCCTGCTGCCGAATTCAGTGGCTGTCCATATGCCTTCATGGTTGAGCTCGCTGAGTTTCACCGCCCAGTTGTCCGGGGTGATGCTGCGCAGCATGTTGACGAAGCTCCCTAAGGAAAGCTGCTCGCCGTCATCCTTAATCCATGTTTCCCTATGGGAAAGCGAAGTGCCGTCCGCGAAGTTTACAGTGTTCGTCCAGTCAAGTTTCTTGTTTATCAGCTGGCTTAATGTCATGTCGCTCCAGGCATTGATATCATTTACCTTGGTCCCGTCCCAATAAGAATCGCAGGTGGTATGGGCCCAGGTCAGCCCGTCAACAAGAGCATACTTGCCATTAGCATTATAAATGCTGTCCCTTTTGCTGGGGTCTACTGTCACGGTCTTTGAAAGCTCATTGGTTGTTGACTGGTACTTCGGGAGGTAATATTCCAATGTTCCCAGCGTAGCCGTGCCTGCTGTCCCGCCGACATGCGCCAGGCGAACCTTGGTGATGTCATCTGAATTCGCGGCAGTTTTTAGCTTAATGTACGAATTCTCGTAGATCACGTCATATTTATAGGTTGAATTGAACAGATCCGTGAAGGTCGGGACCTTGTACAGGTCGCCATTTTCCGCTTGGAACGCCACGGAATCGCCCTTGTCGTTAGAAACTCTGCTGTCGATGCTCTTGGCATAAAACTCCGGAGCCGTGATGTCAGACAGCGCGCCTGAATCCCACTTGTTGGGGTCAAGCTCGCCGACCCTGCGGATGTCCGGGGCGTTGGTTTCAAGATCAACCGGAATATCCTTGTTAAGCGTGTATACTGCCTTGAGCGTGTCTACGCCAGTATCCCTTTTGGTGTAGGTAAGGAACTCAATCTGGTTCGGCTGGGGAACGAGGATGTACTGTTCAAGCCGCACCCTGTTGCCGTGGACGTCGGTTAAACTCTTGCCATCCTGGTATTCGCCGAGTTTGAGATCCTGCACGCCTATGGTTTCCATCTGTTCCCTGCTCTTGCTGTCGTTTACTTCCTGCTTGAGTTCGCTTCTCAAGGAAGCCAGCGGGCCCGCGACCATTTCTTCCGCCAGGCAGAACTTTGCTGCCGTTCCCAAGATTATTGCTGCCGCGATAACTGCTTCGATTCTTCTACTGATGTGCATGCTTTTCATTTTCCTATCCTCCTGTTCCTTATTTTAGATTCCCGCGATTGAGATAATTTCTTTTGCCTGGCTGTTGGCCAGGTTCGTCAGCGCCTTGTCCGACGTCTTTTTTACGGCTACTTCGTACAGCACTTCTGAATTAACAACCACTTTTGCCCGCGCCAGGCGTGCCGCTTGCACTGCTTCGCCTGCCTTGACCGAATCATAAATGTGATGCCCCCTGATCCCTATAGTGATCAAAAGGGCCAGTGTCACTACTGCCATTGTATATCTCGGCTGAAGCACGGTTTTGAAACCACCGGCCAGCGCTTCCTTTATATTATCCAGCAAACCCGGCTCACTGGTTGTTGCTTCTTCAAGTTTCTTGCGGAAAACGCTGTCAAAATCGTTTGACAGAGCCGGCACAGCCGTGTTTGAAAGGTTGTTCTGGAATAAATTGTGAAGTTTAAGCAGGCTCTGGCTTTCCCTGGCGCAGGATGCGCATGCATCCAGGTGCGCCTTTAGCAGGCCGGCTTCTTCTGCGGTTATAATGGCGTCTATCTGTTTGTTTATGAGTGCTTCGGTTTGTTTGCAACTTATGTTTTGATTTTTCATCTTGCTATCCTTTCTCGGTATTTGCGGCTTCACCTAGTTAGATGACACAACCTTCCAAAATCTTTCACTTACCTTACAACTATTTTTCCGGTTTTATTACCCGCGGCCTGCGAGACAAGATAAATATACATGCCTGGGACTAGTTTTTCTCCTGCTTCATTTTTTCCGTCCCATTGGACTGTAGCTGAAGTTGACGGTAGTTTCTTCACCAGCCGCCCGCTTAGCGTGAATATTTTGATTTCGCCTCCGGAGGCTTCGTTAAAAAGGAAAGTCACGCGGCTCACTTTTGAAAAATCAACCGGGTTAGGGTAAGCAGTTATATTTGGGCTTATAGCCGGAAGCGCTGGCGCGGCCGGTGGAATATCCGGCGGCGTAGTTGTGCTGGCTACTACACCTGTCCTGAACGTAAAGCGGGTCAGGGAATGCTTAGGAAAATTGTAAACAAAATCGACTGATGGCTGGATGGCGGCTGTTGTGATCAGCACTGTATTGGGCGCCGTAGTGATGTTTATAGACGTATAATCCGGCGCGTTTAATGTTTCTACCGTGGCCGACAGGAGGCTTGCGGCTGAAAGCCCATTAATTACAATTCTTGCCGTGGTATCGTTTGTAAGCCCGCGGTTAACTACATAAACCCATCCGCTGGTATTATTTGTTGAGATAACCGCCGCGGCGTCCAATACCGGGACATTGGCCTGCGCGGGAATTATGCCGTAATCAACAGAATTAAATACGGGAGAATTACTCACTGTAACCGCGAGGTTAACGCCCCGGGCGGTTTCCGAGTACATTCTGAAAACCTGGCCGAACGCGCTGGGTATCGGGGAAGAATGGCCGTCGCTTTCAGTCGTGATCATCGCCTGCCACCACGCGCTTTGCATATTGGTGTGGTTTGTGGCCGATATTTTTGGGTCCTTGATAAAAACATTGTATAACAGCGCTGAATAAAGGGCGGAAGCAAGCATTTTGTTCCTGTCCACTATGCGGATCGAATCAGGCCCGCCATCAGGAATGAAAAAAGCCGCGTGTTCAGTCACTGCTATATCCATGCCCTTATTTTGCGCGGAAGCATATTGCGCGATATCGGATTCCAACAGTGAAAAATTGCCCCTTACAAATTCAGGTGCGGCAAGCAGCGCCGTGAAAACTTTTTGCGTATCAGGGTCATAGGTACCGACAGCGGGAGCATAACTATTGTGGACTGCCATAAAATCAGCTTTTTGCTGGATCGCCTGGAGGACCCGGCTGTTCCAATCCTGGTAATCTGAAATATGGAATAGTCCGGTATCATGGACACCCAGGACCCCGATCTTTATGTCCGGGT
>Ga0156540_1205_pt2 | contig 21474 bp, 21 predicted proteins | sample RifOxyB2_FD_111935 | JGI IMG/M metagenome (GOLD analysis project Ga0156540, IMG submission 111935) | Elusimicrobia bacterium RIFOXYB2_FULL_48_7
GAATAAACATTCGCAAAACGGGGGTAAGTGTGGAATGTAAAAACTACCTGCTTATACTGCGGATCCGGGTTATATTTTTCGCTGTCAGGCAGGTTGTCTTCCCAGCAACCCTTAATTGTTAATGGATTACTCCAGAAATTGTTGCCAATAAACAGGATATGCCTCTTGTCTACCTGTCGGATAAGCTCAATGCATTTACGGTAATTTTTCCTGCAGAGAGCGGGGCCGTTACGGGTATCGGAACTGGTAATAACTGGTTCATTGCAGAGTTCATACCCGGCGACCCAGGGCTCGTCTTTGAATACGCTGGCAATGAACACCCAGCCATCCAGCCACTGCTGGCACATGGTGGTAGTGGCATTGTCAACATCCCAGATTGTATTTTCCATTCTGTAACTGGAACTTTCTGAATTATCCATGTAGTAATGGGAATCAATTATAGTGTAGATTTTATTCTGTTTGTAATAGTTGACTAGAGGCACCAGCACCTGCGTTACCCAGAAATTTGTGTCGTAAGGATAGGTGCCGAGGTTGCTGACGCTCAGGCGCACAACATTCACCCCCTTGGCCGCTATCCACTGCGCGCGCGGCAGGTGGTAGGACATGTCGTTTGCGGTCCAGTGCTGGTAGTTTATCCTGTGCGCTACGCCGCAACCCATCCAGACACCACCGGGGTCATTGCTCTTTGGCGATTTCCTTATGTACTTTCCGTCCGAGGAAAGCCACGCGTATTCATTGTCCTGGGATGGCAGCGTAATGAAAGAATAATCCGGCGAAACAGCGGTTATGCCTGAGCCGACATTCATCCGGATCCTGTAATGGTAAACCGTACCGGCTGAAAGCCCCGAAAGGTATTTGCTATGCGTGTATCCCGGGGTTGTAGAAGCTGTCTCCAGGCCATAATTCGCGGCAGTACCTGCGCCATATTCAATGCTGCAAACACAGATTTTATCCGTATTCCAGGAAAGCACGGCGAAGGACTCGTTCACAAAAGTAACGGAGTTGTTTAAAACGGACGGAAGTGCAGCCGCAGGCAGTGTCACTGCCGAAACACAGTTAGAAACTGTGCCGTTTATTTTCACTGCAACCCAGTATGTGGTTCCGAAAAGCAGGTTGCTGATCGTTATTTTTTCTGTTTTGCTGGAACCGCTGCCCGAATAAGTTAGTTGGCCGGGAATTGTATTCCAGTTGCCGCTGTTGATCGTGCCTGTTGTAGTATACCCTACCTGGTAATCGCTCCAGCTCCCGCTGTTCAGGGGCGTCCATGAGAGGAACAGAGACTGGTCGCCACCCGTTGCCGTTAAATCCGAGATGCCGGCGCCGGGAGTAATGACAAGTTCTGGGCTGTTTGAAAGTTCAGATGTATTCCCGGAATCATCAGTAATCGTCATGGCAAACCAATATGCGGTAGTAGCGCTGGATAGGTTTTTCAAGGATATTTTCTCAGTCCTGTCGGGAACTGTGTCGGTTGAGATGTAATTGTAATACGCTTTCTGCCGGTCCGACTGTGTGATTATGGGCCCGGCAGTTGAATGATAGAAGTTATACCTGCCGCCATTTATAACTCCGGAAGTTCCGTCATTGCCGGTAGTGTTCCATACTAAAATAGCATCAATGTAGTTAGAGTTATTATATGTTGCCGAACCGGACAGGCTTTCTATCTTCGCTGGAGGCACGGTATCCGTAACTATTATTGAAACCTGCGTGATATTTGACTGGGGTGACCAGTTATAAACATCGTCCGAGGTTAAGATACCGAACCAGAATACAGAAGCATCAACCAGCAATCGCCCCTTAGTTATAATATAAGTTTCATTGTTACCAGGGGCAGTATTAGTTGAGATATTGAATAATGAACGGTTGGCTTGATGAATGTCGCTAAAAGGGCTTGATGAATAAAACATGTTATACCTGCCGCTTACAATATTGCCAGAGGTTCCGTCATCTCCCGGCGCAGTCCATTTCAAAGTAATTAACGGCCCATTGGAAACCACGGCTAAATCCGTAATTGCTGCAGGGGGAAATATCTGCAAATCAACACTCGGGCTATTTGAAAGCGAGGAGAAATTATTTGAATCGTCGCGGGTTTTTATTGAAAACCAGAAAGTAGTCGTATTTGTGGATAGATTATCAATTTGCCGTACTGCCGTCGTTCCAGGAGTAATTGTAACCCATATGGAGGCTTTTGATTGGGCTCTTTGCCAATCAGAATCCGTTATAATTGGATACGTGGCGCATCTGATATTATAAAAACCGTTAGGTATATTTCCCATAGTTCCATCATTGCCCGGCGTGGTCCAGGTTAAAATAACGCTTCTCTGGTCAACTACAGCGGTGCCCGTAAGGTCTGATATTGCCGCAGGCGGGATTAAATCTGCGGCTTTGATTATGGGGATAAATAATATTTGGACAGTAATATTTAATATGAAAAATGCTTTTTTTAATCGGGGGCCTGCTTTTGTTATTTGTTTCATGTTAGATATTATTCTTTAATTTGAGCCGTACGGGCTGGGGGGGACATATTTCCTGATTTTTTTCACATCAAGAATGATCAACCCCGCCTTATTCCTGTAAATTCCTTTTTCATCAAAGGGAATCCCGGTGTTAAATTCGTTTTCCATATTGTAGTCTTTAATTAGCTTGTCACCCTTGGACGTTACTTTGCTGAAATCCTGGCCGAACAAGTTTGTTTCAAGCAAATGACAGGAGTCCTTGTTTTCTCCCGGCACTTTCCAGCCGACAGCGGCGTGGCCGTCTTCCTTTGAGAGCACTATTATGGGGTCAAACTCTATGCTCTCAAGCAGCGAGGCGAATAAAACCGAAAGTTCGATGCAGTTGCCCTTCTTTTCCAGCGTATTAGACGGCGATTTGACCCTCTGGGAATTCTTATACGCTACCGGTTGGTTCACGTAAGTGATGTTGTAATCATCCTTGAGCGTATCATAGATCAGCTTTATCTGCGAGAGGTAATCTTTGTCTCTTTCTTCCGGCGACCGCTTGTCCCGGGCCGGCTTCGTGAATATATCGGGAGGCTGGAACCCCACTATTTTTACCTGGGGGGTTAACTTCGCGCCTCTTTCACTTGCTTTACTTATTATTTCAGAGAGTTTCCTGTCTGAATAGGCCACCCAGGATACCAGGGTTTCTGTAAGATCGAAGGTTTTTCCGGCTGCATCAGTCATTTTCGTGGTATATTGGTCATAGGGCATGAATTTTATATCGTACGATTCATAAAAAACGGAAATTTCTTCACCATTGTTCAAAACCCTGTCAACTTCCACAAAGATTTTATCCGGGGAGGGGAGAACGCTTATTTTTTCAATATCCTTTCTTGTAAGCGAGGGGATTATGTTCTTTTCCAGGCGTTCGTTTGCCCCAACCATGACTTCCTTGTATTCCCTGGGATTGCCCAGGCCTATCCTGTAAATTATTTTGTATTTCGCTTTTTCGGCGGTTTTATTGTTTATCTGCACGCTGATTACTGACGCGCCCTGGCCCTTCATCAGGTGATAAATAGCGGTGGGGATTTCTTCCATGGCTGCTGCTTTAATCTCGTATTCCTGTTCATTAGCGGTATTTTTTGGGAACAATATACTGGAGCCGCTGGTTTTAGAACCGAAATAATACCTCATGCCGAAAGCGATCTGGGGGGAATAGTTTTTTGATGTGTCTTCAGTCCCGGCAAGGATTTTCCTGTAAGGCAGCGTTTCAAAGAAAATGTCCAGGGGGTCTTTATCAAAAATATAAGTTATGCCGAGAACGGGTTTTAGATAAAGATTCTGCCCGGAGACATTTGCTTCACCCACCAGTGTATCCAGGGACAGCCCGGCATACAAGGGCAGCTTCCTTTTTCTGATATTGAAAACTTTATAATAATGGTACAGGTAATCGGCATGCAAGTTGCCCTCTCCGCTGCTGTAACCCGCCCCCAAGCCTACCGCCATGTTCTCATCCAGCCATAATTTGGCGCATAAACCTGGATATTTTCCAGCTGATACACCGATTCCTGTATCCCTTATTTTCAGTGCGAAGGAGGTTTCATAGCAGAAAAGAAATATTAAAGGCAATATTAGGGCTCTTTTCATTATTTAATCTCTATTTATTACCACAATATGGTACGGCTGTATGGGCTGTCCAGTTGCCGCGGGCCTGCGATTCCCGGGAGTGGTTTCAACCACTTCAATATTGATATCGCGGGGTGAATCTTCCACTTTTTTGATAGTTATATCGCTGCCGGGCCCGTGTTTTTCTCCCATGAAAGCGGCTACCACGATGCTTTTATTGAAATCTATTTCAGGAATGACTGCGGCAGGGCCGGCATGCTTCTTCCAGAGCACATCCCACTGGTTTTGCGAAGTAATTAACAGGGTTTCACTCTCCTTAACACCGCTTTTCAGGCCTTTCCATTGCTTTAGTATCATTTTGTTTTCGTATTTATTGCCTGCTCCGCGGAAAACAACAGGCGCCTCATCCGGGTTGGTATATTTTGCCAATTCAATCACCTTTACAACCTGCGTTTCATTATTTTTCCCGCTTGCCAAGGTTTGAATTTGCTTCACAACGGCATTATGCCTGGGCGTTACCGGAATATTTTTATTTACAAACACATAGTTGATGGAAAATACCGCCAGCATAACGGCCGCGGCAAATCCGAAAGCGGGTATGAAGATCTTGTTGAATGAAAGCCAAGGTTTGGAAAGAGGCTGTTCATTTTCGTTTAGTTCGTCGACTTTTGCCCTCACTTCGCTGACAAAATTGTCAGGCAATTTAACCTTTGGCAGGTTTTTGACGGCAGAAGCAGCCTGTAAAATCTTCCCAGCAAGGTCAGAACACCCCGGGCAGATTTCCAGGTGTTCTTTTACCTCGCTTGCAAGTTTTGCATTTAGTTTGCCTTCACCATAAAGCACCAGTAAGTCCTCTATTTTTTTACAGTCCCTCATTTTTCACCTCTTTAATACCCTTCCAAATATTTTTGCAGTTCTTTTAATACCCTTGAAAGCCTGGAACCTATGGTTCCCACTGTGCAATTGCAGATAACGGCTATTTCTTCAAGGGATTTATCTTCAACATATTTCAATACGATAGCTGTCCGGTAATCTTCATTTAAAAGGCCCAGGGCCTGCTGGACCTTCGCGTTTAAATCGTTTTTCTGGGCGATTTGTTCCGGCGTAAGGCCGTCAGGCAGTATCTCTATCATTGATTTTTTTTCATCCTCATCATCTTTTTGTTTTTCCAGCGGGACAAAGCTGGCTATCTTGTTCCTTTTAACCTTATTAAGCCACAAATTCATTGCTATGCGGTGAGTCCAGGTGGCAAAAGACGCCTTCTGGTTGAATTTTCCTATATTTTTGAACGCCTGAACAAAAACGTCCTGCGCCAGGTCGTTTGCCTGGTCATAATTGCCGCAAAAGCGGTAACAAAGATTGAATACTCTCTGGGCGTGCATCTGCACCAATCCTGTAAATGCGTCTTTGTCGCCCTGCCTGGACAGCGCAACAAGTTCGCTTTCCCTTCTTAAGTCTTCCACCTTCCACTCCTTTAGACAACCAACCTTGTAGATTTTTGCATGGCTTTGCCGCTTTTACCTTGCCGGCATGTCTTTTACCATGATTATCGCAAGTTCCTCTGTTTCCTCGTTAAGGGGCCTGCCGATGATTTTCTCAAATAACGCCCCCGCAAAATCAAAACTGACCAATGGCTTTTCTTTTTCCTTCTCCTTTTCCTTTGCTTTATTCCTTTCCCTGTTCTTATAGCCTTCCGTTGTGACAATGCCTTTCTCGTTTTCCCAAAGCACCGTGCCTGTTTTCACATCCACCATCCTGAACTGCGCGCGGATAGTATCACCGATTGCCAGTTTGCCGATATTGATCCTGCGCCGCAGGGTATTGAAAACCAGCAGTTTGCCGTATATCACCGCGTCCGCGTTGAGCTTTTCTCCCAATTCCCGCGGTGAAACGGTGCGCAGCTGGCCGCCATCAGTTATGCCTATTTCCCTGAGTTTTACATCCACCTCTTCAATCGGGACTGCCGCGTAACCCGGCTTGCACGACAGTTTTTTCTGCAGCCTTTCCCTTAATAACACGGGCCCGTCAATGTTGACGGTTTCGTTTTCCATCGGCAAAACCGCCACGGTTATAGAGTGCGGGTGTTCCTTCTGCACGTATTTTACGGTGCACCCAGAAACCCACAAAATACCAAGAGCCAGCGCGATAAATACAAATCCGCTTATATTTTTCATACAAAACCTGTTCTTTAGCAATTCATCATCTATTTTCATTATTCTTTCCTGTTTAATTTTTCATTTATGTCCTTCGCGGGCTTGAAAACAAATTCTTTGCCTCTTTTTAATTTTTCAAAGAAACCTTTTTCTGTCAAAACTAAAAGGTCTGTCCTGGCGGTTTGATATACCGTACCATAAGCATTTATAATGAATTTTATAGTGTAAATATCGTTGGGGTGAGTTGTGGCATGCCTTAAAACGTTCTGCTGGCGGTTGTTTAATCCAGGGTAATCCAGGATTAATTTATCAACGCTTTTTTGTTCACTCTGCCTGCGCTTTAAATAAAGCTGTAAGGATTCAATAGCCAGGCAAATTGTTCTAAGATTAAAATCAATGAAATAATTTGTATCTAAATCATCAGTTTCAGAATACAAATAGGCCCTTGCATATTGAGCCGGTGCCATGTGTATTATTCGTGAAATTGATAAAAATTCAAAAAACCAGTATCCGTTTTTTAAAACATACCAATAGAATAAAGCCCTTGCTGTCCTGCCATTGCCATCACAAAATGGATGTATATAAGCCAGCCAAAAATGCAGTATTATCGCTTTTATTACAGGATGAATGAATTCGTTTTCATCAGTTTCATTTGCAAATTTGTACAGCTCTTCCAATCTGCTCTTTAGTTCATTTGACGGTGGTGGGACATGTAAAACCTGATTATCTCTCGAATCCATGACGCAGACATCTTTATCTTCCTCTGTTCTGAATCTTCCAACGTGATTGGGATTATCCAGTGTGCCCTTCGTTAAAGAATCCTGTATCTGAAGCAATAGTTTTTCAGACAAAGGTTCCTTCGACAAGTTTTGAATTTCACGTATAGTTATATAGTTATTAAGTATCATTCTTTCAGGATTACTTTCGGGTTTTTTTCCGGTTCTTAACATCAACTTTGCTTTAGCTCTTGTTGTTGCCGCACCCTCCAGCTGGCTTGAAGCAATGGCTTCTTCCATCAAAGAACTTATCAGATAACGGTCTTTTTCACCTGATAGAATTGCCGGATCATCAACTAATATTTGGCCAGTGGCATTTTTATCTATATAATGAAGCTCTTTTTGCATTTTATCTGTCAGCCAGTATCCAAAATTGTTATTGTTTTTATCTTTCATCGAAATTCTTTTTATCTGCAAGTCCCGGTTCATTCGCAGAAGATTCCAAGCGGTTTCATATGTGATATCTGCCGGTTTATCAATATATTTAAATTTATCCCAATAGAGATAATTTTCATTGGCTTTGTTTATCATTTTTTTTGCATCCAGCAGATAATATTTTAGGATATCTCCCGGCTTGAAATCGCTATAATTCAGGTTAGGCGCTGGTTCTGGAAGCTTCATTTTGTGATTAATTCCTTGTAAATACTAATTTAGTAGATATTAGTATTTTATTAGTATTTGTGTAAAATAATACAAAATAATTGATTATTTGTCAATAAATTGATTAATTACTAAAATATTACTATTAGTATTTCGTTTTGGGTTATACCTGATTAGAATTCAAACTCTTTCTGGATCGGGGTGAGGCCTTTGCCCCATTTACCGGACTTCTTTACGAATTCAAGCCCGTAGTTAATTGAGTATTTATTGGCAAGCTTGAAAATAGTTTCATGGACCCTGTGCGCGTAGGCGGGGGCTGGGGAATGCCTTCCTTTATAGAGCGCGGCATACCTGCTTACAAGCCCGGGGAAGTCCTTCAGCAGGACGCTCCTGTATTTTTCGTGCTGTTTGTCGCGCAGGGTAAGGCAGCCGGACCAGACATACTGCGCGCCGTGCTCCCCGGCGGCTTTTATAAGCGCTTCCAGCTGTTTTTCGTCGTCTGTAATATAAGGAAGCACGGGCATTAAGGAGAGGCCGCAGGTTATGCCGTTTTTGGAGAGCTCTTTCATCGCTTTAAGGCGCTCTTGGGGCGAAATAGAGCCCGGCTCAAAGATCACGTGCGTCCTGGGATCCAGCGTTATGATGGAAAACGACACCGCCGCGCCGCTTTTCTTTGAGATTTCCTTTAAAATATCCAAGTCCCGCAGCACAAGGCTTGATTTCGTGAAAATATGCACCGGGTAACCGTATTTGTTTATGGTTTCAAGGAGGCTTCTTGTGATTTTATGCTTTTCCTCGGCCGGCTGGTAGGGATCGCTTGAAGAACCGATGCAGGCCATCCCGTACGGCAGGCCTTTCTGCAGGATTTCGTTGAGCAGGGAAACCGCGTTTTGTTTTATCGCGATGGTGCGGAAAAAATCCGCCTTGTTCTTGTAGGGCTGGTATCTCTCGGCCTGGACATAGCAGTAGACGCAGCCGTGCTCGCACCCGGTGTAGGGATTTATGGTGCCGGCGAATATATCGTCATCGTCTTGGCCGCTTTTGTTCAGGATCGTCTTTGCCGAGGTAAGCTTGTATTGGGTGATCACTATTTCTTCAGGAGTTCCAGGGCGTGTTTGCGGGCGGTATCGGTGATCTTTTCGCCGCTGAGCATGCGCGCCATCTCTTCAACGCGGGTTTCTTTTTCCTGCAAGACCGCTACTTCAGTGAAAGTCCTGCCGGCGCGGGCAGTTTTTTCAACCAGGTAATGCGCGTCTGCGTAACCGGCGATCTGCGCCATGTGGGTAATGCAGAAAACCTGCCTGTTTTTAGCTATTTCTTCAAGTTTCGAACCTATTACGCTGCTCATGGGCCCGCTGACACCGGCATCAATTTCGTCAAACACCATTATGGGCACATCGGAGGCCTTGCCCAGCACGGCTTTCAGGGCAAGCATGGTGCGCGACATTTCTCCGCCGGAAGCGATCTCTTTCAGCGGCATCATGCCTTCGCCGAGGTTGGGGGAGAATAGGAATTCAATGGCGTCAAAACCGCTTGAAGTAATGTTCGGGGTATTCTGAGCCGTCAAATCTTTTTCCACAGCGATTTTAAATTTAGCTTTCGCCATTCCCAGGTCCTGGATTTCCTTTTCAAGCAGTTTTTCAAGCTTCGCGCAGACCTTTTTGCGCTTTTGGGATAGTTCTTCGCAGAGTTCCAGGAGTTTTTTCTCAACAGATCTTATTTTTTTCTCGAGTTCCGCAAGGTTTTCCTCGCCGTGGAGCAGAGTGTCCAGCTCCTGGCCTATTTTTTCCCGGTAAGCGATTATTTCCGGGACCGTGGAGCCGTATTTTTTCTTGAGCTTGAGAATCAGGTCCTTGCTGTCGATCAGCTTGTCCAGTTCCTTCGGGTCGATCTCAAGCTTGTCGCGGTAGGTTTCAAGCTCACTGGAAATATCTTTCATCTGCGAGATGATAGTTTCAAGCCCCGGGGGCGCGGAAAAACCTCCCTCCGAAACCGTATTTATGTTTTCAATGAGCTGGCTGGTTTTCTCCATGCCGCTGATGACGGAATTCTCCTCCCCGGAGAGGATCTCCCGGGCTTCAGAGACGAGTTTCAGTATTTTCTCGGAATTTTTCAGCTGAGGCAGTATGTTGTCTATTTCTTCCTCGGAATTGGGCTTGAGCGCGGCTGAGTCTATTTCCTTCACCTGGAACTTGTAAAGGTCGATCTTGTGCTCTCTCTGCTGGGCGCTGAGTTTCAGGTTCTCGATTTCATCGGAGAGCTGGCTGAATTCCCCGAAAACACCGGCAGTCTTATGACGCAGTTCCATCAAATTGCCGTAGCGGTCAATGATGTCGAGCTGGTTGCGCGGTTTCAACAACGCCTGGTGCTCGTTCTGGCCGTGGATGTCCACAAGCGCGTCGCCGAGCCGGGAAATGAACTGCGCCGTCACGGGCTGGTCGTTGCAGTAGCTCCTGGATTTTCCGCCCGCGCTGGCATCTATCTCCCTGCGCAAGATGACCGTGCCGCTTTCGGGCTCAATGTCCTGCTCTTTAAGTATTTTCCTGATTTCAGAACCGGGCGCACCCTGTTCAATGCTGAAAACCCCGGTAATAACGCTTTTGGGCGCGCCGGAGCGCACGAAATCAGAAGAAGCGCGGCCGCCAAGCAGAAGGCCCAGGGCTTCAATGGTAATTGATTTGCCCGCGCCTGTTTCGCCGGTAAACACGTTGAGTTTTCCGGAAAATTCAAGGTGAAGGGTTTCTATAAGCGCGAAATTCTTAACGGTGAGTTCTTCTAACATCGGATAGCAGTCCCCAGTTAAACTTTGATCGGAGAATATTAAAATAGCCCTTGCCCGGATTGGTGATGAGTTTGAGTTTGTGCCTTGATTTGCTTATCAGGATCTTATCTTTTGATGAAACCGTGCAGTTGTCCTGGCCGTCTATTGAAAGCAGGATGTTCCTGTTGGATTTGTACTCCGGTATTTCCACCTGTATGCTGCTGTCAGAAGAAAGGATGATCGGCCTCTGGGAAAGTGTGTGCGGGCAAACCGGGGAAACTATGAACACCGGCAGTTTCGGGGTCACGATTGGGCCGCCCGCCGCCAGCGAATAAGCGGTGGAACCCGTCGGGGTGGATATAATTACGCCGTCGCCCACGTATTCCGCCAGGGGCACGTTGTTCACCTTTACATTCACCATGATCACGCGGGATGAGGAACTTGAGCGCACCACGCAGTCGTTGAGCGCGGGGTACTGTTTGCCGTTCAATTCCACGTTGAGCATTATGCGTTCTTCTGTCCTGAATTTGCCGGAAAGTATTTTATCTATCATGGCGCACATTTCGTGCGGGTCGGTCTCGGCAAGGAAACCCAGCGAGCCCACGTTCACGCCCAGCACCGGCACCCCGAGAGGCGCTATTTTCCTGGCGACACGCAGGATTGTGCCGTCGCCGCCGAGTGAAATGCATACATCGGCCTTGGGCAGGAATTTCGCGTCTGATGACAGGCTGGTGACCTCCGCTTGCTTGCGCGCAAAGAGCCATTTTTTAAGCGTTTTGAGCGCATTCGCGGCCTCGGCTTTCTTCGGATTGTAGACAACCAATATTTTTTTCATCGTGGATAGATTCTATAATATAAACGCTAGGGTGTCAACGAAGGAAGGGTTTTGGGATTTCGTCCTACTCAGGCCTTGTCGAAAAGGTGGTGGTGGCGGATATCCTGGCCCAGGACCATGAAAATGACGTCCTCGGATATGTTGGTTGTGTGGTCGCCTATTTTTTCCAGGTTCCTGGAGATAAGCAGAAGGTCTATGAAATATTCCGCATGAGCCGGGTCTTCTATGATGCTGTTTATCAGTTTCCTGAAAACTTCTTTTTTCTGCTTGTCCAGCTCGTTGTCCCTGAGCAGTATATTCTTGGCCAGCTCAATATCCCTGGTTATGAAGGCCTTTATGCTGTCCTTGACCATGACTTTCGCAACCTCAGTCATCTGGGGTATGATCGTAAACTTCGTGAAAAACGCCTGCTGGATAAGGTTGGCGGTATTCTGGGATATATTCACTGCCTGGTCGCCTATCCTCTCAAGTTCCGAATTTATTTTCATCGCGGAGGTTATGAACCGCAGGTCCATTGCCGCGGGCTGGCGCAGGGCTAGTAATCTCAGGCATAATTCGTCAACCTCTATGTGTTTTTTGTTTACTTCTGTTTCCGCGTTGAAGATCTCTCCCAGGATCTCGGGCTTGCGCTCCATCAGCGCTTTCACCGCCGTGTCGATCATGTTTTCCACGAGAGAAGCCATGTACGAAAGCATCTCCCTTAATTCATTGAGCTCTTTGTCAAATTGTCTTTCCATTTTTCCTCCTATTCAGTCCCGAAACGCACCCCATTCGGGGTGAAGTGAAGTTTCGGGATTTCGCCACCCTGGCTCAACCGAATCTTCCTGTTATATAATCCTCGGTTTCTTTTTTTTCCGGGTTCGTGAATATTTTTTCTGTTTTATTGAACTCAACCAGCTTCCCCAGCAGCATGAATCCAGTGTCATCCGATACCCTGGCCGCCTGCTGCATGTTGTGGGTAACTATGACAATTGTATAATTTTTTTTCAATTCAAACATCAGTTCTTCTATCCTGCCCGTGGCTATGGGGTCCAGGGAAGAACAGGGTTCATCCATCAGAAGTATTTCCGGCTTTACCGGCAGAAGCCGCGCCACGCAAAGCCGCTGCTGCTGTTCCAGGGTGAGTTCCAGGGCTGAACTGTTGAGCTTATCCTTTAAATCATCCCATAATAAAACTGACTTTAAGCTGTTCTCAATTATTTCATCCAGCGTGTCTTTGCTCCGGGCTGAGTGTATCTCCAAACCGAAGGTTATGTTCTTGCGGATTGAAAGGGGGAACGGATTGGGCCGCTGGAAAACCATCCCGACGTTTTTCCTTAATTTAATAAGGTCGGTGCCCGGCAGGAGAATGTTTTCTTTTCCTATGATGATTTCACCGCTGGTTTTTATGCCTTCAATCAAATCATTCATCCGGTTCAAGACACGAAGCAGGGTTGATTTGCCGCACCCGGACGGGCCGATTATTGATGTTATTTTTTTCTCTTCGATGCCGGTATTAACGTCAATGAGCGCCTGAAATTTCCCGTACCAGAGATTGAGGTTTTTGATTTGTATTTTTGGCATCATCCAAAACGTCCTGAAATATAATCTATTGTCTTTTTATTTGACGGGTTCGTGAACATTTTTTCGGTGGAATCCAGTTCTATAAGCTCACCCATCAGGAAAAAAGCAACCCTGTCAGAAACCCGCGCCGCCTGCTTTACATTGTTTGTTACAAGTATTATTGTATATTTCTTTTTAAGTTCCATCATCGCTTCCTCAACCTTCGCCGTTGAGATGGGGTCCAGGCCGGAGCAGGGTTCGTCAAAAAGCACTACCTCCGGTTCGATGGCCAAACTTCTGGCTATGCAAAGGCGCTGTTGCTGGCCGCCGGAAAGGTTCAGGGCTGATTCATGGAGCCGGTCCTTCACTTCCTCCCATATATACGCGGCCTTCAAGCTTCTTTCCACGATCTCATCCAGCCCTTTTTTGATTCCGTGCATTTTGGGGCCGTAGGCAACATTATCAAAAATAGATATAGGCAGGGGGAGCGGCATGGCGAATATTATGCTCACCTTTTTTCTCAAATCAATTACGTCAAACTGGCTGTTAATATCCCGGCCGTCCAGGAGAATACTGCCTTCCATCCTGAAATCATCATCCAGGTCGTTGAGCCGGTTGAGGGTTTTCAAAAAGGTGGTTTTACCGCTGTTTGCCGGGCCTATGATGCCAAGTATTTCATTGGAATAGACTTCCATGTTCAGGGATTTAACTACCTGGTTTTTCCCGAAAAAGACATTGAAATTATTGGCCTGTATTTTAACTTTTGGGGTTTCTACCATTTTTTCTGCCGCCTCAAATATGTCCGCAATATGATCCCAAATAGATTTAGAGATAACGTGAAGACTATCAATACCAGGGCCGTGCCGTAAGTAGTGCTTTTGCTTATTCCCGGGATTTGCGTTGAAATTACATATAAATGATACGGCAAAGCCATCACCTGGTCCAGGACCGAGGAAGGCAGATGGGGGAGATAGAACGCTGCCACAGTAAATAGTATAGGCGCCGTCTCGCCGGTAATCCTTGCATTGCTTAAAACCGCGCCGGTTATAATGCCGGGAAGCGCGTGGGGTAATACTGAATGCCTGATGGTCTGCCACTTTGTCGCGCCAAGGGACAAGCTTACCTCGCGGAAGGACCGCGGGACGCTGTGAAGCGCGGCCTGGGTAGCTGTGATGATTGATGGCAATTCCATTATTGCCAGCGTAAGGCATCCAGAAATCAGCGAAACGCCGAATTTCAGGTAGATAACGAATAAGGACAGGCCGAATAATCCGTAAACTATCGAAGGAACACCCGCCAGGTTCACTATTCCCAGCTTCAATATGCGTGTAAACATATTGTCTTTTGAATATTCCGACAAATAAATCCCGCCCATAACGCCCAGCGGCAGTGAAATGGCCGTGGCGCCAAGCGCCAGGTAAAAAGTGCCCACGATCGCAGGGAAAATCCCGCCGGAACGCATGCCGTTTGTGGGGGCGGCTGTCAAAAATTCCCAGCTGATCGCGCTGATGCCGTTTTTCACGATAACTACAATAATAAGCAGGACAGGCAGAATGGTTACTAATGCCGATAAAAACAAAACAGTGAAAGCTATTTTCTGGCTGACTCTTGAGTTCATTTCTTAATCCGGTGCAAAAATACGTCTGCGACAAAATTTATTATAAAAGTTATGATAAACAGGATTATTCCCACGACAAACAAGGCATAGTAATGGTTGCTGCCCCTGATGGATTCGCCCATTTCAGCGGCTATGGTTGCTGTCAGCGTTCTGACTGGCTCTAAAAAAGTATGGGGGATAACAGCGGCATTGCCCGTAATCATCATCACGGCCATCGTTTCCCCTATGACCCTGCCTACGCCAAGCATTACGGCGGCAAATATTCCCGGCGCCGCCGCAACAATTATAACTTTGTACATCGCCTGCCAGTGCGTCGCCCCCAGGGCAAGCGCCGCTTCCTTATATCTGCGCGGAACAGCGGTTATGGCGTCTTCGGCAATGGATACAATTGTAGGCATAGCCATGAACGCCAGCATTATGGACCCCGACAGTGCTGTCAGTCCCGTGGGTAAATTAAATATGCTTTTCACCCAAGGCACCAGGGTAATCATGCCGACAAAACCTATTACAACGCTGGGGATTGCCGCCAATAATTCAACACCTGTTTTCAATATATCCTTGAATTTCGGGTTGACCACTTCTGCAATATAGAACGCGCAGGCAACTCCGAGCGGTATGGAAATCAGCATGGAGCCGATGGTAACAAGCAGGGAGCCCAGGATAAGCGGCAGCATCCCGAATTGTTCCGGGGTGGAAAGCGGGTACCAGTTATTTCCCATAAGGAAATCTTTCGGAGGAACATACTTGAAAAACAGCACCCCTTCTTTGACAAGGAACACAAATATCAACACGACAAATATTATTGATAAGCTGCCGCTCAGGAAGATCGCTTTTTCAATGATGAATTCTTTTAGTTTTTTCATTTTACCGGGACGAAATCGAGTTTTTTCACTATTTCCTGCCCTTTTGGGGATAATGCGAAATCCACAAACCTCGCAACAGCTTCAGGTGCATTATTTTGCGTGCAAAGATAAAGCGGCCTTGAAATGGGATAAGTATTGTTCTGAACAGTCTCAATTGAGGGTAAAACAAAAGGCATCCCCGGGCCCTTTGAAACAGCAACCAGTTTTTGTTTCGGGCTTATATAACCCATACCGTAATACCCGATGGTATCAGTATTCTGGGCTGCCTCATCGGCTATGGCCTGGGAAGAAGGCATTAAAAGCGCGCCGGGAGCGAACTCCTCGCTTCCTTTTGGATTGCCATTTCTTAATATGTGTTCCTTGAAAAACACATGGGTGCCGGAATTAATTTCCCTTGAAAGAAGGACAATTTTCGCATCATTGCCGCCGACTTCCTTCCAGTTCCGGATTTTCCCCGTAAAAATATCCCTTAACTGGCCGACCGTAAGCTTGCCTGCCGGGTTTTTCGGGTTTACTACTACGGCTATGCCATCCAGGCTGACTATAAATTCTTTTTCTTCAAGCCCGTTTCTTTTCGCAAGCTCAATTTCTTTCGGTTCCATCTGGCGCGAGGCAGCTACAATATCGCAGCTGCCGCTTATAAAGGAAGCGATGCCTGTTCCTGTGCCGCCGCCTGTTACCGACATGTTCGCATCCGGGTTTTCCCTGCTGAATTCCTCGCTCCAGGCCTGGACCAGGTTTACCATGGTATCCGAGCCTTTAATCTGGATAGAATTGCCGGATTTCTTCCCGCAGCCCGCAGCAACTGATAACGCTAAAACACAACCCAGCAAATAAAAATACTTTTTCATAAAGCCTCCTGCCCCGAATGTCGTGCCCGTGAAAACGGGTATCTGGTTTCTTTTTTCACCAATATTATAAAACAAGGGTGTTAAGGCAGTATAAGCGGTTTGTTAAGATTGTGTTAAGAAGAAATGGAGGGGCCTGATTAGATCGCTTTTATGAATTGTTCTACGGTAGTTTTGATTTTATTCCTGACAATTCTTGTTTTTTCAAGTTTTTCTTCGTAAGTTCCGTTAAAGGAGGAGGGGTCTTCAAAACTCCAGTGAATGGTTTTAGCTATTAATCCGGGAAATATGGGACAGGCCTGGCCGGCCGCCTCGTCACAGACAGTTATTACATAATGGTATTTTTTTCCCTGCTTGAAAAAGTCAAACACGCTTTTTGTTTTGTTATTGGATATGTCCAGCCCGGCTTCCTTCATAACAGCAATAACCAGGGTGTTGAGCGTTCCCGGCTCCATGCCGGCGCTTTCCGCTTCGAACCTGCAGCCGCCAAGATCATTCAAAAAGGCTTCTGCCATCTGGCTGCGGGCGCTGTTATGAATGCAGACAAACAAAACCTTTGTTTTTTCCATTTCTACCTCTTTAATACCCCATGTTATGCGCTATGATATTATACCTTATTATGTTTTATTACCCTGCCTTCAGCCAGGTAAATGACGTCTTCGCAGATATTTGTGGATAAATCCGCGATACGTTCCAGGTTGCCGGTAATCCTGATTAAATTCAGGGAGCGCTCTATGGTGGACGGGTCCTTGCCCATATAAAGCGTGAGTTCTTTCATTATTTTGGTGCGCAAATCATCCACAGTATTATCTCGCTCACAGACGCCTTTTGCCAGCGCGGGGTCTTCATTTACAAACGCGTTAATGCTGTCCTTAAACATATTTACAGCCGCCTCCGACATTTTTGGAATGTCATTGAGCGGTTTTACAAAAGGGCTTTCGATGAGGGATAAACTGCTCTGGGTAATATTGACAGCATGGTCGCCTATACGTTCCAGGTCGTTGTTCATCTTCATAGCCATCAGGATAATGCGTAAATCTTTTCCTTTCGGGGCGTACTGGGCAATAAGGGTGGTGCAGAGCTCGTCAATTTCAATCTCCAGATTATTGACTTTGGGTTCGTCAATCCGGATAACTTCATCCAGAATATCTTTGTCCTTATTTACCAGCCCTTTGATGCTTTTATCAACCATTTTTTCAACAATACCCGCAAACCCCGTTATTTCTCTTTTTAATTCCAGAATTTTTTCTTCAAGCATTTCTTCCCCTTTAATACCCCATTCTACGCGCTTAGAAGCGTATGGGGTATATTCCATTACTCCTGACTCAGCCGAATTTTCCGGTTATATAATCTTCTGTTCTTTTATCTTTTGGGACGGTGAATAGTTTTTCTGTGTGGCCGAATTCAATAAGTTCGCCCAGGTACATGAAAGCGGTGTAGTCCGATACCCTGCCGGCCTGCTGCATGTTGTGGGTGACAATCACAATGGTGTATTCTTTTTTCAGGCCTAAAATCAATTCTTCTATTTTTTTAGTGGAAACCGGGTCCAGGCTGGCACAGGGTTCGTCAAACAGGAGCACTTCCGGTTCTACTGCCAGGCATCGCGCAATGCACAGCCTTTGCTGCTGGCCTCCCGAAAGGCAAAGAGCGCTCTCGTCAAGGCGGTTCATTACTTCGTTCCACAGGGCGGCTTTTTTCAGGGATTCTATTACTTTTTCAGTTATCACATTTTTATCCCTGATGCCGTTCACTTCCATGCCGTAACTTACATTCTGGAAAATACTTTTTGGAAACGGGTTTGGCTTCTGGAAAACCATGCCCACCCGCCTTCTTATATCAACCACATCGGTATTGGGTTCATTTATATTTTCACCGTCAAGCATTATATTGCCGGCCAGCCTTGAACGGGGTATTAAATCATTCATCCGGTTCAACAGCCTGATAAAAGTAGATTTTCCGCAGCCGGAAGGGCCTATAATAGCGGTTACTTTATTTTTGAATATGTTCAGGTTGATGTTTTTTAGGGCGTGGGTGCTGCCGTAGAAAAAGTCCACGTTTTCTGCAAGCATTCTTACAATTTTAATAGTATCAGTGTCCATAGGCATGTCCTCTTTGTTTTTGTCTTAAATAAATTGCTAATCCGGAAACAGATAAAACAAGCAGCAATAATATTAACGAGCACCCGTAAGCGATGGCTGTTTGTTTGTCCGGGTGCGTTCCTTCTGTCATTAACGCGTAAATATGGTAAGGCAGCGCCATAACTTCAGACATGGGCGATTTCGGGAAACCCCTTGTATAAAAAGTCGCCGCGGTAAAAAGAATAGGCGCGGTTTCTCCCGCGGCCCTGCCGATGCCCAGGATAACGCCTGTCAGAATACCGGACATGGCGGAAGGAAGAACAACTTTTTTTATGGTCTGCCAGCGTGTTGCCCCAAGCGCAAAAGACGCTTCCCTCAAGGATTGGGGGACTGCAAGCAAAGCTTCATTGGCGGCAGATATTATACCGGGCAAAATTAATATGCCCAGTGTAAGGCTTCCAGAAAGGATTGATACTCCGAAACCAAAGTATTTTACAAAGACCGCCAGCCCGAACAACCCGAAAACCACCGAAGGCACGCCCGCTAAATTATTAATGCTTAGGCGGATAATATTCACAATGTAGCCTGTGGGGCTGTACTCGCACAGATATATGGCGCAGGCAAGCCCCAGCGGCAATGAAAATATTATTGAACCTAAAGTCAGATAAAATGTCCCTATAATAGCGGGGGCAATACCGCCTTCGGTCATTGCCCTTCTGGGGACTTCCGTCAGGAATCCCCAGTTTATTATTTTTATTCCTTTAACTAATATAAAATAAATGATTGTACCCAGAAAAAACAGGGTGGCCGCCAGGCATAAATATAAAACCGCGAAGCCCAGCCCCTGGACGATTTTTTTGTTCATTGCGCCAACCCCAGTTTCATGCGGTATTTCCTGCTGATTAATTCAGCCGCAATATTCAGCGCTAACGTAATTAAAAACAGAACCAGCCCTATGGCAAATAGTGCGTGGTAATGGCTGCTGCCCATGGCGCTTTCGCCCATTTCCGCGGCGATAGTGGAAGTCATGGGCCTGATGGGGATAAAAAATGAAGTGGGGATTACCGCGGCGCCGCCAGAAACCATCAATACTGTCATAGTTTCGCCAACAATTCTGCTCATGCCCAGAATGATGGAAGTAGAGATGCCCGACCCCGCCGCCGGCAATACTACGCGGGTCAAAGTCTGCCACCTGTTGGCGCCCAAAGCGAGGGAAGCTTCCCTGAAACTTTTAGGGACATAACCCAGCGCGTCTTCAGAAATACTGCAGACAGTGGGTATTGCCATGATGCCCAGCACCAAACTTGCCGTAAAACCGCAGAGCCCGGTAGGCAGGTTTAAAGTTGTTTGTATGAAAGGGGCAATTACCACTATCCCGAAAAATCCGAATAAAATAGAAGGTACGCCGGACAATAATTCAATCATCGGCTTTAATATGGACCGAGTTCTCTCACTGGAGAGTTCGTGGATAAACAGCGCGCTGCCCACGCCTAATGGCACGCACACTACCATCGCTCCTGCGGTTACCAGCCCTGATGCCAGAATTAACGGCAATATCCCGAATTCGGGCGGGGAATAAGTTGGGTACCAGGAGGACCCGAAAACGAAATTAAAAAAACTGACTTCCCTGAATATCGGCAGGCCTTCCTTGAATAAAACAAATATAATCCCCGCCAGGAATACCAGAGAAGAAAATGCGAGAACGCTGAAAAACCACCTATATATTTTTTCTTTCATGTTTAAATATAAATACCCGCCGGCTAATACAGCCGGCGGATATTATAGTGATCGTTATTTATTATCTTTCAACGCTACAAACCCTTCTTCTTCAACCAGCTTTTGCCCTTCATCACCAAGAATAAAATCTATAAATTGTTTTATTGTGCCCTGCGCTTCCCCGTTGGTGTACATGAAAAGCGGCCTTGAATAGGGGTATTTTCCTGACAGGACAGTCATTTTTGCGGCCGTAACGCCGTTTATGGGCACGGCTTTCACCTTATCCGAAAGGTAGCCGATGCCGCAATAGCCGATGGCGCCGGGTGTGTTGGTGATAGTGTTTGCCACCGCCTGGTTTGATGCCTGCATAAGGGCGTCTTTACGCACTTTCATGCCGCCCAGGGCAAGCGCTCCAAAAGCTTCAAAAGTACCGCTTGCGCTGTCGCGTGAAACCACTACAATTTTCAGGTCCAGCCCGCCGGCTTTGGACCAATTTGAAATTTTCCCCGTATATATATCCTTGACTATTTTTTTTGTCAGGGCATTTACCGGGTTTGACGGATTAACGATTACCGCGATGCCGTCCATGGCAACTACATAGGCTTTAGGTTCTACTCCCCTGCCTATTGCTTTTTGTACTTCCGTGTCTTTCATCGGCCTGGAAGAATCCGCAATATCACAGGTTTTGTCTATCAGGGAAGCCACGCCCACACCTGAACCGCCGCCCCGCACAGTTATATTTGCTTCAGGATTCATGTCCATAAACTTCTCTGCTGCTGCCTGCGCGATAGGAAGAACCGTTGTGGAGCCTTCTACTACAATTTTCTTCCCGGCTGCGAATATACTGCCGCTTAACAAAGTCAATCCAAGCACTGCTGCTAAAACGAATTTTGTTGCTTCCATATTGTATTCCTCCTGTTATTTTTTAATTAATTAAAACTTCAAAACTAAATCAACCTGGGTAAGGCTTTTCGGGGTTGTTGAAGACGCGCCGGTTATCTTATCCATGCTGTAATAGTCAATGCCCAGCGATACATTCGGGCTTAGGCCGTAAGAGATAATAAGCTCATAGCCCTTGCAATTGGTAGCCCCGCCGTAGGAATCTGAATCAGGCAGGGTATCAAGAAAAGCGTCTGTTTCAAGGTATCTTGATAATGCTTTCACCTGCCAATCTCCCGCTGAAGCCACTTTAGGCGCTCCGAAAACAATACCTATGGCAGACCCGGCATTAGCCGTGCTCGTGCTTGGATTTGTGACGAAATCCCCAAAAATGCTGAGAGAATAGCCAAATACCTCGCCCATGTTCAACTGCAAGCTGGGGTTGACTGCATTGTAATCATTCCTTAATGCGGCAGTGCCATTGGTATTCGTCTTGGCGCTGTTATCAAGTTTTCCGCCTTTCACAAACTGGGACTGATAGGCCGCCACAGCTGCTTTAAGGCTGAGCGTTTCACTAATGATTAAATCGCAGCCCAACTGTTCAGACAGCAGGCCCGGGTCGTTGGCCGCGCTGATTTCATCCAATATAAAATAGGAAGGTGTAAAAAACAGGTTCAATCCGCTATTTATTTTGAATGTTAAAGGCACGGATACGCCGTCAGGGTTCAAATCACCGTCCCA
>Ga0156540_1214_pt1 | contig 21228 bp, 20 predicted proteins | sample RifOxyB2_FD_111935 | JGI IMG/M metagenome (GOLD analysis project Ga0156540, IMG submission 111935) | Elusimicrobia bacterium RIFOXYB2_FULL_48_7
AACGATAGTCCTGGGCCTGCCTATGGGCAATTTAGGCGCTTTTGCCGCATCATTCAATTACATGAACAACGGGATCTTTGAAGGCCGTGACAGCGCGGGCAACCTTACCGGTACTTACACAGCCGGAGACATGGGTGAAAGCATTGGCTGGGGTAAAGAATTTTTCGAAGGTATTTCCCTTGGCGCGGCAATAAAGTACAACCAGCAGACATTGGCCGGCACGGTCTATTCAGCCACGGCAATGGATTTAGGCGTAATATGGAACGCTGCTTCGCGGTTAAACCTTGGCTTGACCTATTCTAATTTAGGGACCAAGGTGGCAAACAGCACGCTTGATTCCGGCATGCGCTTAGGCGCATCCTATGAACTGGAAGAGGGCCTGTTATTGGCTATTTCCAGCGAGCTGAAAGCCGAAGGCGGTTTTGAAGGCGTGCAGGTGGGTGTTGAAGGTTACGTTAATCCCCGGCTTGCGCTCCGCGGCGGCTACGTGGTTAATTTTACAAATTCCAAGCTTGAGGGCTTAACCGGCGTAACCGCCGGCTTAGGTTTACAGATAGTCAAGAACCTTACGTTTGATTACGCCTATCTTCCCTTCGGGGAACTGGGTATTTCCCAGCGGGTGAGTTTAACCTATAAATTCAGCTGCCCGGAAGAAGGTGTTATCCTTGCGAAGCTGATTGTTCTTGAGGATACGCATTTCGAATACGGCACAGACACCCTTACAAAAGCCGGGGTGAAAATAGTAATAGGGAATACCCAAATTCTGCAAGATAACCCTGAAGCAAAAATCCGCATCGCGGGCTATGCTTCCGCTTCAGGCACAGAAGAGTACAACCAGAAATTAAGCGAAAAACGGGCGAACGCCGTGAAGGAAATACTTATTAAGGAAGGCGGTATCGCGCCGGAACGCCTGACAACCATCGGTTACGGCGAAATGAGGCCGGCAATTTTTGAACCGATACCAAAACATATTGACTCAAAGGAAGCGCGGGCCAACATGAGAGTCCTTTTTGAAGTCATGGTGAAATAAAGAAGGAAAAAAATTTAGAACAAGGAGGCCGTGCATTAACAAATAATACAGACCAGATGTAAAATAAAAACAAAGAAAAGGAGAATAATTTTTATGAACAAGAAATTAGTCGGATTATTTATTTTTACGGCAGTTATCATGATGCAGGGCCAGGCAGGCACGGCGGCGCCGCTTTACCAGGTTTCAGTTGTGCAAAACGCGGCAAAAGCGATAAATTACCGGAACCTTAAGGGTTCCGCTGAAATTGATTTCAAGGGCACGGTGCTTCTTACCGATGCCAAAGGCACCGCTGTCGTAAGGAATAAAAGCGGCGTGATGGAAATTAAGGCGAAATTCGAAAATTTGTCAGCGCCCGTGCAGTTCGGAGATGAGTACATGACCTATATTTTATGGGCCATATCTCCCGACGGAAAAGCGATGAATCTCGGGGAACTGATCGTTAAAAACGGCAAAAGCAGGATTGAAACAAAAGCGCCCATGCAGGCCATGAGCCTTATTGTGACTGCGGAGCCATATTTCGCCGTTTCACAGCCTGGAAATGTCGTGGTTTTGGAAAATGCCGTCAAAGCCGGCAGCAAGGCCAAGATTGAATTAATTGACGCCAAGTATGAGCTTCTCCCCAGGGGAGAATACACAAAGAATCTAGCCGCGGCGGACCGTAAATCGCAGGTTATGGACAAGAAAACGCCTTTTTACGTTTACCAGGCGCGCAATGCCGTATGGATCGCCAAATTATCAGGCGCGGAAACCTACGCTTCCGACGGTTTTAAAAATGCCCAGAGGCTTCTTGCCCTGGCAGAAACAAAAGAAGGCGGGAAAAAAAGCCGTGAACTGACTGCCCGTGAAGCCATTCAGGGCGCTGAAGGCAGCCGTTCTGTTGCCATGAAACAGAGAGCGGATGAAGCAATTCTCAATGAAAAAAAGCAGGCACAAAACCAGATCAATGACGCCCAGAAGCAGGCTATTGTTGCGTCTGCAGGCCAGGCCAAGGCGGAAAATGCCCAGGCAAAAGCTGAAATAGCAAAAGGCCAGTCGGATGCTGACCGCACCGCGGCCCTTGCTTTAGCAAGCAGTGCCGTAGCGGATTCAATGGATTCCAAAGCCGATGCAAAAGCGTCCCAGGCAGCTGCCGAGAAATCCAAGGGGCAGGCGGATGCCGCAAATAGCAGGGCGCAAAAGGCCGAAGGCGAGAAATCCATCCTGCGCGCGCAGTTATTGATGCAGTTGAATTCAATCCTGCAGACACAGGATACCGCCCGGGGGCTTATTGTAAATATGTCCGACGCTCTTTTTAAAACGGGAAGCTCGGAATTGAAACCGCTAGTCCGGGAGAAACTGGCAAAGATCGCGGGAATTGTATCGTCCCAGCCCAGCCTGAAGCTCAACGTTGAAGGCCATACCGACAGCGTAGGCGGCGACGAATACAACCAGCAGTTGTCGGAAAAAAGAGCCCTCTCAGCGATGGATTACCTCGTGAGCCAGGGTGTTAATTCCAGTTCCATTTCGTCACAGGGTTTTGGGAAAAACTCGCCCCTTGAATCAAATGATACGGCCCAGGGCCGCCAGAAAAACCGCCGCGTGGAGATAATCGTGAGCGGTGACGCGATAGGTACAGTGGCGATGGCTCGATAGTATTGTGATGCTCTATGAATGAATCAAAGCGGATTATGAGATATACGCACAAGGCGCGCGTAGCGCGCTACGCGCGCCTTGTGCTTGTTGTTTTGTGCGCGTTTTTCGGCCTGCATGCGGTTGTTACGCCTGCCCGGGCCGAAATGCCTGAGGTAAATATCACTGACGCGAAAATGGTCCAGATGCCCCATTTCAGGTTCATACTTCCTAACAGCGCGATAGAAATGTCCGTCCACCAGCAGGTTTCCAGCACTACGATAGACCTGGCCTCCAAGTACGATATCCTCGACAGTTATTTCAATATCGGGTTTGACATCCGGTATAATTTCGTGCCTTATTTCGCGGGCATGGGCCTCAGCGACGAGATTAGTGTCGAGCGCGACTCGAACGCGTACTTCCAGCGCCTGCACATCCTCAACCCGTATTTCGGCTATAACCTTGGGAAGTTTACGCAGGTCAGGACAGGCATACTGATAGAAGACACGCTGTCTGCTCCCATCGGAGAGAGCGTGGAAATAGACAGGGGCAGGGTAATAATGGAATCCGCGGGAATAAGGTACAATACACTTAATCCCCTTAAACCAGCCCAGAAAGGGGCCCTGATTTCGTGCAAGCTTTTCGGTTCCTTCAGTGTTCTCGGGAGCGATTACGAATATACCAAAGGTGAAATTGATATACAGAACTCTTACATTCCCCTGCGCGTAGATTATATGGAGTCGGAATTCAAGTTCTATTTCCCGATCACCACGGTATCAAGGCCGGTCAGCGATGTGTATTTCGCGGGCGGGTACGATGTGCTCAGGGGGTACAATTACCGGGAGTTTTTCGGCGACACCCTGATGTACGCCAAATTAAATTACCATATGCCGCTCATCAAAAACGTCAAAAAACAGTCCATCAGGACTTCGTTCAACGTGGTTACAATAGACCTCACGGGCGAGACCGCGCGGGTGGGCAACCTGGATGACCTGTCGAGCGTCCACAGCCAGAAATCGTCGGTTAGTTTCGGCCTGGGCTGCGATACCACGGTCTTCGAACATGTCAACCTCAAGTTCAACGCTTTTTCCGGCAAAGCGCTTGAGCCGAGGGATCCCGTGTTCTATTTCATCCTGACTGCGTATACATACTTTTCAATATAAGGAGAGTTGATCATGGATAAAACAAACTCAAATACAGAACTGAAATTGGACTCCAGAGGTTTGCCCCGGGGTTACGGGGAAACAAGGATTGTCTTAATGCCGCGCGACCCGTACTGTGTTTTTGCCTATTGGGAACTATCCCCTGTAACCCGGGATGAATTAATAAAAAAATATGTTATTAACGGCATTAATAACAGTACCGAAAGCCTGAATTTTGCGCTTCGCGTCTATGATATTACCGGCCTGGATTTCACCGGGGAAAACGCGGATAAATATTTTACCATTGAAATAAACCCGGTTGCCGACAATTGGTATATAACTATTCCCGAACCGAATAAAGACCTGTTTGTCAGTATCGGGCTGATGCTTCCCGGCGGCATATTTACTTCCATAACCAGGTCAAATCTTGTCCGGATGCCCCGTTACGGCGTTTCCTCCCTGACTGACGAGCAATGGATGAGTAAAAAAAATACTTTTGACAAAATAGCAAAACTATCGTTGTCTAAGCCCTTAATATATGTTAAAGTCAGGTAAGAATGGACAAGATACCCGAGATAAAGAAGATAGTATTTATAGGAAATTACCTGCCCCGCAAGTGCGGCATCGCGACCTTCACCGAGACCCTTTACGAATCCATAGCGAACCAGTACCACAATATCAATTGTTTTGCCATCCCGGTCAATGACACCAAGGAAGGCTACAATTACCCTGACTGCGTGAGGTTTGAAATAAGGGAGCAGGAAATCGATTCCTACAAGCGCGCCGCGGATTTTATAAATATCAACGCGGTGAACATTGTTTCACTCCAGCACGAGTACGGCATTTACGGCGGCCCTTCCGGGGTTTATATCCTCACGCTCCTGAAACAGCTCCAGATGCCCGTGGTTACCACCCTGCATACTGTCCTTAAAACCCCGAATTCCAACCAGCGCCTCGTAATGGAAGGGCTGACGGAATTATCGGATATGTTCGTGGTTATGACCAAAAGGTCAGCCGATTTTCTGACCGATATTTACAAGGTGCCTGAAAACAAGGTTCGGTTGATCCCGCACGGCATACCGGACATTCCATTTATTGATTCCAATTTCTACAAAGACCAGTTCGGGCTCAGCGGCAAGTTTGTCCTGCTGACCTTCGGCCTTCTTTCGCCTAATAAAGGGATAGAAAATGTTCTTAACGCGCTGCCTTCCATAGTCAAGGAAAACCCGAACGTTGTTTATGTGATTTTAGGCGCCACCCACCCGAATCTTCTGCGCGAGGAAGGCGAGGCCTACCGCTTGAAACTGCAGAACCTGGCGGAAGAGCTGGGCATTGTTAAAAATGTTATTTTTTATAACAGGTTTGTTACGATGGAGGAATTAAAAGAATTCATTGTCACGGCAGACATTTACATAACCCCGTACCTTGACGAAAAACAGGCGGTATCGGGGACGCTCGCTTATTCTTTCGGCGCGGGCAACGCCGTGATTTCCACGCCCTACTGGCACGCCGCGGAATTGCTTGAGGGGGGGAGGGGAATCATTGTGCCTTTTAATGACCCGGAAGCGATAGCGCGGGAAGTCCTGGGCCTGGTCCGCGATGACAACAAGCGCAACGCTTTGCGCAAGAACGCTTTTATACTCGGCAGGGAAATGACCTGGAACAATGTAGGCAAGCTTTACATGAACACTTTCAAGGAAGCCCGGCTGAAGCACCCCACGCTTGTCCATAAAAAACTTGTCCTGGCGCCGCTTGAGCAGGAAATGCCGGAATTGCCTGATTTCAAACTGGATCATTTATACAGGATGACTGATTCCACGGGAATTATCCAGCACGCAACCTACAACATACCCAACCTCGCGGAGGGTTACTGCACCGACGATAACGCGCGGGCGCTTATTCTCACGATCTATCTTGACGAGCTTAAACAGGGCGATAAAACAAAACTCACCGACATGGCGACTATATACCTGGCATTCCTCAACAGCGCGTTCAATGCGAAAAATTTCCGTTTCAGGAATTTTATGAATTATACCCGTGCCTGGGTCGATGAAGTGGAAGGTATGGGTTCTGAAGACGCCCACGGCAGGGCTATCTGGGCGCTGGGCACCTGCATCGGCAGGACTTCCAACCTTGGATTCAGGAATTTCGCCAATATGCTTTTTGAAAAATCACTGCAGCCGGTCAGCAATTTCAGCTCGCCCCGGGCGTGGGCCTTCTGTATAATGGGCCTGCACGAATATCTCAGGCGTTTTGACGGCGACCGCAGGGCCCACCAGGCGCGCCAGAACCTGGCAAAAAAACTTTTTGAACTTTTTAAAGTGCACAGCAGCAGGGACTGGCCATGGTTCGAGCCGTCCGTCACCTATTGCAACGCGCGGCTTTCCCAGGCGCTTATCCTCAGCGGCAGGTGGCTTGAAAACAAGGAAATGCTTGAGTCGGGCCTCCGGTCCCTGGAGTGGCTCATCAAAATCCAGACGTCTCCCAAAAACCGTTTCCGCCCCATCGGCTCCGGCGGATTCTACAAGCGGGGCGAGGAAATTTCAATAGCAGACCAGCAGCCGGTGGAAGCGCATACCATGATCTCGGCGTGCATCGAGGCCTTTCATACCACGGGCGACATTATGTGGTATACCGAGGCGCGCAAGGCGTTCCAGTGGTTCATGGGCCGCAACGATTTGGACATTTCCTTATACGACCCGTTGACCGGCGGCTGCCGCGACGCGCTTCACGTGGACCGCATCAACCAGAACGAAGGGGCTGAATCAAGCCTTTCTTTTTATATCTCGCTGGCGGAGCTGACAGTAATCCAAAACATGCTAAAAATAAGGAAATAAAATGGCAACCATCGCGCCTTTCGCTGAAAAATCCAATGTAACGCTCACTCCTGACAAAACCAGGACCATCCTGAGGCCTTTTATCCCCAGGAATGAGGCCCAGATCGTTAATATTATCTCGCGGGTGATGGCTTTGCCTGAAAGTTCCGTGACAAAAGAGCTCAATAAAGTATTGAATGATTTTTTGCTCCGCCATGAAAATATAGAAACGGTATTCCTGGAACATTACGCTCTTGTTCAGCAATATTTATTCACGGATTTACAGCCGGCCCGGGAAAAACAATTATTGATCGGTTCCTGCTTCTCAAGCGAGTATACTTTTGAATCAGCGGCGCTCTTCAACCCTTCCATAGTGCCTCACCCGGACCAATCCAATCTTCCGCCGGGTTCCCTGCGCTTCATAATGAGCTTAAGGGCAACAGGCGAAGGGCATATTTCGTCTTTAACTTTTAGGACCGGTACTATCGGCCAAAATAATTCAATAGTTATTGATAACCCGGGAAAATTTGCTGTCCCCGCGTTTCATGTGCAGAACCCGTTGTACGATAAACGCACCTTTCACAGGAAACTTCTGGAAATGGGCCTTGAAAATGATTTTACCGCGTGCGTGATGGATCTGTTGAAAGATTCTTTCGCGTTTTTAGAGTTGACGGAGAGTTTAAAGGAAGTATCTTTCAGTTGTGACAGGAAAAAATTGCAGGCGGACGCTTTTACCAGCGATAAAATACAGTGGCTTGCCCTGTCCAATTACGAAACCGAGCTTCCTTCAGCCAAGCAATTGTCTGATTTAGTGATATTCCCGGCTTCCCCGGCGGAACAAAACGGCATAGAGGACGCCAGGTTCGTGCTTTTTACCGATGATGACGGCACTAAAACTTACTACGCCACCTACACGGCTTATGACGGCAAGGTGATCCTGCCCCAGCTCCTTGAGACAAAAGACTTTTCCCATATTAAAATGATAACGCTCAACGGGAAGGCCGTGGAAAACAAGGGGATGGCGCTGTTCCCCAGGAAAATCAATGGGAAGTACGCCATGATTTCGCGGCAGGACAACGAAAACCTGTTTTTAATGTATTCGGATAATATCCATTTCTGGCATGAAACACATTTGATAATGAAACCCGCGCATACATGGGAGTTTATCCAGGTGGGAAACTGCGGTTCGCCCATTGAAACGGACGCCGGGTGGATAGTGCTTACCCACGGGGTCGGCCCCGTACGCAGGTACTGCATCAGCGCGATCCTGCTTGATAAAGAAGACCCCAGGCGCGTTATAGGCCGCCTGAAAGAACCCCTCGTCATACCCGGCGAAGCCGAGATGTCCGGCTACGTGCCCAATGTTGTTTATACCTGCGGCGCGTTTATCCACAACCAAAACCTCGTGTTGCCCTACGCCATGTCAGACCGCACCACCACCGTTGCAATTATCGGCCTCAAAAAACTTTTAGATGAACTTAAAGGTTGAAACATTCTTGAACTCAAATATCCCGCCTAACTGCGTTTCTCTTGTTTTTAGTTCCTAATTTTTCTTCTATATTCTCCAGCAGTTTTACGATAGAAAAAGGCTTCGCGATAAAATCATCTATTCCATGTAACAAAAAATAGTTTGACTGGTAGTTTTTTACATAGGCCCCGGAAATGGCTATTATTGGTATAGTTGAAGTTTTCTTCATTTTTTTCAACTCGTCAAAAATTGTAAGCCCGTCAAAAATTGTAAGCCCGCTGTTATCTTTCAATTTAATATCAAGCAGTATAATGTCCGGAGGCACCTGTTTGACCTTTTCTATCGCAGTGTCGCCGTCTTCAGCTGTTTTCACTTTATACCCTTTCGAGACAAGTAGTTCCGACATCTCTTCCAGGAATTCCCTGTCGTCGTCAATAATCATTACTATCTTTTTGTCCATTTTCCTAAACCCGCGGTTCATTCAGGCTTGTAGTTAGGCGGCCACGGCGGCCCTTTTACTTCAACGGGAAACACCGCGGTATACGTATCCTCTCCCGGAATTTCAACTTTAACTATTAAATCCCAGTCGCCGCCCGTGCCGAAGACTATTGAGTGTATCTCGCAATAGCCGGGGTGTACTTCATTAAAGTTGCAGACATTATTGTCAATCCAGCGAATGTATCCAGGGGTATTTGGCATTGTCGCCCTGGCGGATATTTTCGCCCCTTCTACGGGTTCCTTGGGACTGGCAAAAACATCAAAAACCGAAACCTCTACTCTTGCGTGGTCCGTTGCAGAGGGGAATTCCGGATCCAGCCTCAGCTTGATTTCATATTTTTTAAAATACCGGCTCCACAGCTCGGGGGTTGCGGTGGATGGTTCCACCCGGTACAGGGGCGCGGTTGAAAATGTGTTCATTTTCGCCCTGTCAGGATAGCCTGAGAATTTCATAGTGCCGCAACCGGAGAATACCGCTGCAAGTACTGATACTGCTAAAAATACAGCCTTGGAGCTTAATTTATTCATATTTGAGTTCCTGTCCATTTTTCTTCCTTTCATTTACGCGCTCCTTTTACTTTTTGTTCATTTCCTTCTTAATGGGTTCTTTATCCGTGCTTTTTTTGGCATCCATCCGTGATTCTTCCCACATCAGGCCCCCGCAGGGCCCTCTCATTTCATTATTTTCGCTGCAGTCCATCCTGCCCGTCATCATGCTGTGCATCTTCATACCGCAAAATTTTGGCCCCATAACAATGCCGCCGATCAGAATAAAGCCGGCAAGAACAAACAATACCGCGGCCATTACTTTTCCAAAAATCGCGACTCCCTTGTGCGCGCTTGCAAGGCTTGCCGTCCATAATACAAAATACCCCAGCGTTACGATCAGTACTGCCGCCACTACGTGCATCACGATTATCATGCTCTCCTCCCGGCCTCTCTTTGTATTTTTGGCATAACGCCAAATTTTCTGTTCATATTATACCTGAAGCGGAAGTTTCAATGAACAAGGAACTTCCACTGCCCGTTGACTTATAGCCATTTGTTACAGTGTTCCATCATGTGGAATAAAGTCAATTACATATGGAATTAAATTGTTAATTTAGATATACTATTTTTGTAATATATATCACTGGAAACAGTTTAACACGGCTCGGGGGAGGTGCCAGGGTGCCAAACACAATACTATTAGTGGATGACGACAAGGAATTCAGGGAAGAGTTTCGCGAATGTTTTGACAATTTCAATATACTGGAAGCTGAAGACGGCAAAACCTGCCTGGATATTATAAGGAAGCCCAATGAAGTTGACCTGGTGGTGCTGGATGTGAAAATGCCCGGGCTGAACGGCATAGAAGTCCTGAAAGAAATAAAATCCATTGACCCCGGGATAGGTATTATCATAATGACCGGTTATGGTTCGAAAGATGTCGTGGTTCAGGCTTTGAGGAACCAGTCGGATGATTACATGGAAAAGCCGATGGATATTGATGGAATGAGAAAAATGATAGAAAAAGTCCTGGATTCAAAACACGCCGAAGGGAGCCCCGAGACTGGAAGCATAAAAAGCAAAATTGAAAAAGTGAAAAGGTTCGTGGAAAGGAATGCGGGCAAAAAAATAACCCTGCAGGATGCCGCCGCGCTCATCTACACAAGCCCCAAATACTTAAGCAGGGTTTTCAAACAGCACGCCGGCGTGGAATTCAAGCAATTCGTGCTGGGGCTCAAGATTGAAAAAGCGAAAGCATTGCTTAATAAAACTGATTTGAGCATAGGCCAGATCTCCTATAAGTTGGGTTACCAGAATACGGAATCTTTTATAAGGATTTTCAAGAGTTTTACCGCGAAGACGCCTTCGGAATTCAGGAACAAGCCAAAAAAAGGAAAGAAAAAAGCAGGGAGAAAATAAAAATGAACAAGATATTGATAATAGACGACGACGAGGAATTATGCGAGGAAATTTCGGAAATCCTTGTAGATGAGGGGTTCGAAATAAAGGCCGAACATGACGGGCTTAAAGGCCTGAAGCGCATAAATACGAGCCAATATGCCCTGGTCCTGCTGGATTTAAAAATTCCCGGGATGAGCGGTTTTGAAGTCTTGAAAACGGCAAGGGCAAAATACCCCCGCCTTAAAATCATTGTTTTGTCCGGCAGGCCGTTCAACAAGGAAATGCTCCAGCAGCATGCCCTGGAGGATCATGAGCTCAATACGCTTAAGCTGGCCGATGAAGTTATAAGCAAGCCCTATGAAATCAAGACACTGCTTTCAAAGATCCACGCCATCCTGAAATTATAGTAAAACACCGGCCCGCAGGAGGCATTTAAGAAAAAAGTCAATCAACTAGGGCAATAATCCATTGTTACCGGTGTCAAACTTGAATATACTATACCCCGTAAGCATATTAGAGCGCGGGGGGTAATGGAAAATGGCCAGGAAATTAAGAGTAGACACGGATGCAATGACGAAAAGGGTTTTCGGCGTAGATACTGCTATGCCTCGAAACGGAAAGCGGGGCCGGAAAAGTGTTATTGTTGAAGATGAACTCCTTGACAATCACAACGACCTGGCTGAATTCATCAAGAAGCTGGGAATAGAATCGTTGTTTCTGAAGAATTGAACGGCTTGGCTCCTATAATATAATTATTTATGATGCATGGATAAACCGGGGAGATATAACTGTTAAAAAGTTGTTTGAAGACTTAAGAAATGTTAGAATTGAAGCCGAAAAGCTCCAGTAGAAAGGCTTGAAGAATACATGGCCACACAACAAAAAATAAAAATTACCAAGATATTATCACTGGCAGTCAGCGTCGCAGGTATTGTTGTGATAACCGGCTGGATATTTGATATCGGTGTCTTAAAGAGTACCTCCCCCGGCTGGGTAAGCATGAAGCTTAGCACCGCGTTTACCTTTTTATTAAGCGGTATTTCGCTCTATTTTATTGCCCGGGCCCGGGAGGGGAAGCCGGACCTGGCGCAGCTGGCGCTTTCCACCGCCTCATTGATTATAGTCCTTATCATGGGCACATTGTTTTTTTCTTCCCTGCTTGGCGTGCACACGGGGGTGGAAGAATTGTTTATTAAAGAAAAAGGCAGCCCGGCGCAGTCCGTTATTCCGGGCCTGCCGTCCGTGCCGACCATGTTCAATTTTTTGCTTATGGCTTTCAGCGGCATTCTTGTGGTTTTAAACGTTGAAAACCTGCAAAAGAAACTCCCTATTACCGGATTTATTATTGGAAGTATAGGCGCCCTGGCAGTTTTTGGTTATGTAATAAATGCGCCTCTGCTCTATTATTACATTAAAGACATAAATTCAGCCATGGCATGCCATACCGCGATACTATTTGTTTTAATGGGAGCAGGTTTAGTATGCCTATCAGGTTAAAACTTATTATCATATTCCTGGTTGTCGCCATAATCCCCATAATCTTTGTAAGCCTGGTGACTTTCCATAATTACACAAGTTCCATGGAAGCTTTCCGCTTTTCCCAGATGCGCTACCTCACCGCAAATAAAGCCGAGCGGATAGAATCATATTTTAACAACCTGGCGGCTAATATAGAAATAGCCGCCGGCAACCAGCATGTGACAGGGTTCCTTGACAACCAATTGCGTAAATTAGAATCAATTCTGGGCCTTAACACTATTTTTCTGGTTGATAGAACAGGAAAAGCCATATACGTGAAGAATCCGCTGCATAGAGAAAGCGCCTTGTCAAACTTTTACCAGGAGCACAAAAAAGAACTGGAAGCGGGGAAAAAAGGAGTGTTTTTTTCAGACATCTATCCCGACAGCAGTTCCGCCAGCGGGTTTTCAATGCTGGCCACTGCGCCGGTTTTTTCCTCCGGGAAACCCGGCGGTGTTTTGACGGGTATTATCGCGTTTGAAGTGGACATGGCGGTTGTTTACCGGCTCATTCAGGATGTAAACGGCATGGGGAAAACAGGCGAGACCCTTATAGGAAAAAAGTTTGGCAATGAAGTGGTGTTCCTGAACCCTCTCCGGCATGACCCGCAGGCGCCGCTAAAAAGGCGCATAACCCTGGGAGGCCGCGCTGGGATGCCGGTGCAGGAAGCGGCCCTGGGCAAAACCGGTTACGGCGAGTATTCTGATTACCGCGGCGTGAAAGTCATTGCCGCCTGGCAGTATATCCCTTCCCTGGGCTGGGGCGTGGTGGCTAAAATTGACGAGAGTGAAGCGTTTGCCGACATAATGAATTTAAAAAAGCTGGTAATCCTGATCATTTTAATTGTTATTTTTTTGAGCGCTCTAATGGCGGTTTCCATCGCCCAGTCCGTTTCCGGCCCCATCAAGAAACTCACCGAGGGCGCCCAAATAATAGGAAGCGGCAACCTGGATTACAAGGTGGGCACAAACCTGAACGATGAAATCGGCCAGTTGTCCAGGTCTTTTGATAAAATGACCGGTGATTTAAAGAACATCACTGCTTCCCGCAACGAGCTGAACATTGAGATAGCGGAACGAAAAAAAGTGGAAGAGGCCCTCATAGCGGTAAACAAGGAACTGGAAGCCTTCACCTATTCGGTTTCCCACGACCTGAGGTCGCCCCTGCGCGCGATAGACGGTTTTGCCCGCATATTGATGGAGGAATACAATCATAAACTTGATGCTGAGGGCAAGCGGCAGTTTGAAATCATAAGCCGCAATATCAAGAGAATGGGCGAACTCATAGACGACCTGCTGGAATTATCCCGCCTGGGCAGGAAGGAGCTGGCCTGTTCAAGCATAAACATGAAAGAGGCCCTGGACTCCGTGATGGAGGAGCTTAAAGCTTCCCTTGGAGAAAGGAAGGTGGAGTTCCTGGTAAAAGAGATCCCTGACGCCCCCGCTGACAGGGTGTTAATAAAACAGGTGTTTATTAATCTTTTGACTAACGCCCTGAAATTTACTGCCATTAAAAAGAATGTTATTATTGAAATAGGCGGGAATCCGGAACCTGGCAGGAATGTTTATTACGTTAAAGATAACGGCGTGGGGTTTGACATGCAGTACGCAAACAAGCTTTTCGGCATTTTCCAGCGCCTGCACGGCCAGGAAGAATTTGAAGGCACCGGCATCGGGCTGGCAATAGTAAAGCGTATCATCACCAGGCACGGCGGAGAAGTATGGGCAGAGGGGAAGGTAAATGAGGGCGCAACTTTTTATTTCTCTTTGCCAAAATAACATAGGCCCCGAAGCGTCCTTTAACTTGGTATTCGGGATCCTTACTCGGGAGGTATTGATAAATGACGGATATGAACGAAATTGAAATCTTATTAGTGGAGGACAACCCAAGTGACGCGGAACTTGCAATAAGGTCCCTGAAAAAACAGAACCTGGCCAATAACCTGGTCTGGCTCAAAGACGGTGCCGAGGCGCTGGATTTCTTATTTTCGCAGGGGAAATACGCGGGACAACTAAACAACAAACCCAAAATTATTCTGCTGGATCTGCGGCTTCCTAAAGTGGACGGCATGGAAGTGCTCAAGAAAATAAAGAGCGATGAGAAAACAAAAACCATACCGGTTATTGTGCTCACCTCTTCAAAACAGGACAGGGACATCGTAGAAAGCTATAAACTTGGTGTGAACAGTTATGTGAGCAAGCCCGTGGAATTTGAGGAGTTTGCGAAGATGGTATCCCAGTTGGGGTTATACTGGCTGCTGGTGAACAAGGTCCCGAGAGGATAAAAACAATGAGCGAAGAATTGCGCGTGCTATTGCTTGAAGATAACACTGCTGACGCGGAGTTGACGATGGCGCTCCTGCGCAAATCGGATATGAAGTTTCAGTTCAAGAGGGTAGAAACCAGGGAAGGTTTTATTGAAAACCTTGCCGGTTTCAATCCCGGCTTGATACTCGCAGACTACAACCTGCCTTCCTTTGACGGGCTTTCTGCGCTCAAAATCGCCCAAGAAAAAACCCCGGACACTCCTTTTATAATCATTTCCGGAGCCATCGGCGAGGAAATTGCGGTAGAATTCCTGAAACAGGGAGCCAGGGATTATCTGCTGAAAGATAAACTTTCACGGCTTGTTCCGGCTATTAAAAGAGCGCTGCAGGAAAACGGGGAAAGGAAGCAGTTGGCGAAGCACCAATTGCACCTGGAAGAGCTTGTAAAAGAGCGCACCTCCCGGCTGGAAAAACTAAACCAGACACTCAGGGCAATCAGTAACAGCAACCAGTCTATAATGCGCGCTGCAAATGAAACTGAATTGCTCAATGACGCGTGCAATATTATCATTCATGACTGCGGGTATAAGATGATCTGGATAGGTTTTGCCCAAAATGACGAAGAAAAGTCTGTTATTCCGGCAGCCCATTGCGGTTTTGAAGCAGGTTACCTGGAAACGTTAAAACTTACCTGGGCGGACACTGAATTGGGGCGGGGCCCCACCGGTACGGCCATACGCACCGGCAAGCCGGTAATGTGCAGGAATATACTGACCGATCCAAAATTCGAACCCTGGCGCGAAGAAGCCCTGAAACGCGGTTATGCGTCTTCAATTGTTTTTCCTTTAATTGAAAAAGACAGGGCCTTTGGCGCTGTTAATATATATTCAGAAGCGCCGGACGCCTTCTCTGAAGATGAAATAAAACTGCTCACAGAATTAGCCGGCGATATTTCGCACGGCCTGACATCCCTCCGGCTGCGCAAAGCGCTGGAGGAAAGCGAAATACGTTTAAACAGAGCCCAGATGATTTCCCATATAGGAAGCTGGGAGCTTGAACTTGTAAATAACCGTTTGGCCTGGTCAGACGAGGTTTACAGAATATTCGGCCTCAGGCCGCAGGAATTCAGCGCGACCTATGAAGCTTTCCTGGAAGCTGTCCACCCGGATGACCGCAGGATTGTTGACGGCGCGTACTCGGCCTCGCTGCGGGAGAGAAGAGATACTTATGAAGTAGAACATCGCGTGTTAAGGAAATCCAGCGGCGAAATCCGTTATGTTTACGAAAAATGTGAACACATAAGGGACAGCTCGGGCAAAGTTATCCGGTCTATTGGAATGGTTCATGATATAACCGAATCAAAAGCTTCAGAGGTTGAGCGTGAAGCATCAGTAAAGTTTCTGAACATAATGAACCAGAGCGCCAATCTTAAAGAAATTGTTAAGTCCTCGCTTGAGTTTTTCAAGCAGGAGTCCGGGTGCGAAGCCGTGGGAATCCGGTTGAAAGAAGGAGACGATTGCCCTTATTTCGAAACTATAGGGTTCCCCGCGGATTTTGTCCTTGCTGAGCGAAGCTTGCGTGAATGCGGAAAGGAAGGTGTTTTAGGGTGTTTGTGCAGTAATGTAATTTGCGGCCGCTTTGATCCGGGCAAGGATTTTTATACGGCTCATGGCAGTTTCTGGTCGAACAATACCACTGAGCTTATAGCCAGGGCCGCAGAGAAAGGCTTGCTGGCCAGGGTGCGTAACCGCTGCAACAGAGAAGGGTATGAGTCGGTAGCGCTGATACCCATTCATGCGAATAATACCCAGATGGGGCTTCTGCAATTTAACGATAAGCGCCCGGGCAGGTTTTCCCCCGGGCTGATTTCTTTCTGGGAGCAGCTTGCTGATTATCTTGCGGTTGCCATAGAAAAAGTGAGCCTGCGGGATGCTTTAAGAGCGAGAGAGGGGGAATTTTCAAGTTTATATGCAACCATGACCGAAGGCATGGCTATTCATGAAGTTGTTTTTGATTTGTCGTCAAAACCGGTTGATTATATATTGCTGGATGTAAATCCGGCATTTGAATTGATCACGGGCCTGAAAAAAAAAGCTGTGGCAGGCAGAAAAGCTTCCGAGGTTTACGGCACCGGTAAAGCGCCCTTTCTGGACATTTATGCCAGGGTTGCCTCAACAGGCAAACCCCAGACTTTCGACATTTTTTTCACCCCGATGAATAAGCATTTCAATATATCCGCTTTTTCGCATGAAAAAGGGAAATTCGCGACAGTATTTCAGGACATCACTGAAAGCAAAAGGGCCGAAGAAATTCTTAAAAGAGATAAAGAAACTCTTAAAAAACTCATTAATGAGAGCGCGAAAGAATTGATGCAATCCCACGAAGAAATCGACAAACTTAAACGGCTTTCGGATATAGGGGAACTCGCCGCCACCGTGGCGCACGAACTGCGCAACCCGCTTGCCGTCATTAAAATGTCAGCTTATAATCTCCAGAGGAAAGTAAAAAACACGGAATTTGAAAAACACTTCGGCAATATAACGAAAAAAATTGAAGAGAGCAACCAGATCATCAACAACCTGCTTTCCTTTTCAAAAACGAAACTGCCCAACTATGAGCAGGTGGACATTTATACTCTCCTGGGCGAATGCGCGGAGACCGAAAAAGAGAAATTTGCGAAACAGAAGATAAAACACATTGATTCGTTCGGAGGGTTGAAAGGAGTGAATATTGAGGCGGACCCTCTCCAGCTGAAATCAGTGATTATCAATATCCTGAATAATGCTTATGAGGCGCTGGGGGAACGCGCCTCGGGCAGGCTTGAGGTTTCCGGGAAAGTAAAGGACGGCCTCCTGAACCTGGTTATCGCTGACAACGGCCCCGGGATAGACAAGGAGAACCTGGACAGGATATTCGAGCCCTTCTTTTCCACCAAGGCCAAGGGCACCGGGCTGGGGCTGGCGGTATGCCGGCAGATAATCGAGCTCCATAACGGGAAAATAGAAATAAAAAGCGAAAAGGGCGAGGGGACGTTAGTTAGCATTACCCTTCCGTTAAAAGAGTAATCTGAAAGGCTGTAAATGGGACTGGGAGCTTATGTCCCTGTTTTTAATGTGCCATTCTATCTTTGTTATAATATCCTTCGGGTTTATCGGTTTGATCAAATAATCTTTTATCCCGTTTATCTTCATGAAACCCACGTGTTCTCTTTCCTTGAAATAACCTGTTATTGCGATTATCGGAATATCAGATGTTTCCGGGATCAGGCTTAGTTCCGCTGCTATCTGAAAACCGTTTTTTTCTTTCATCTTGAGGTCCAGTATTATTACGTCAGGCCGTGACCTGATGATCGCGTTGACCGCGCCCATGCAATCGGAGGTGGTTTCAACCGAGTACCCGTTTGAAACAAGCATGCTCCTGAATTCCTCTAGATATGTTTCGTCATCATCGATTACAATGACTTTGTTTTTCGCCATGAAGTTTTTTCCCCGCCTTTCCAGTTTTTGGTGGTTTTATTTCTAATAATTATATAATTATCATAGTATTATTCCAATTAGATAAATCCACATTTAATTGACTTTTATTCCATGTTTTGATTATACAATCAAAATAAAATATAATTAACAAACAACTCAAAGGAGGAAATATGTCTAAAGGCAGTTCTGGTGCATTGTACGGGATGGGTTTCATAGGCGCGCTGGTGTTTTACATCAAAGGCGCCGTTACTTTCTGGATGGGCGTGCTGGGAGTGATAAAAGCCATGTTCTGGCCGGCAATAATAGTCTATAAAGTCCTGGGCCTGTTAAAATGATCGCTGGAAAGCTTAAAAATTACGGGAAATACGCCTGTCTGGGCGGCGCCAGGTTCAGAAAAGCGTTTGAATTCCTCCGCAAATGCTCCGGAAAACACACTGGAAAGCGCGGGGGCCCCGGGCTGAAAGACGGTATTTATGAAATACGCGGCAGGGACGTTTATGCGATAGCCTCTTCCTATAAAACCGCCTCGCGCGGGGAAAAGAAGTTTGAGTCACACCGAAAATACGCGGATATCCAATTCTTGGTTTCCGGCCGGGAGGTTATTGAGTGGAGTCCCGCGGCTGAGTTGAAATTATTCTCGCCTTACAACCCTCAAAAAGATGCCGCTTTCTACAAAAAACCCGCCCAAACTTCCCTGCTTAACATGTCACCCGGTATTTTTGCCGTATTTTTTCCGGGGGACGGCCATATGCCGGGCTGTGCGGCCGGCAGGCCGTCAAGCGTGAAAAAGATTGTGGTGAAGATAAAAATATAAACGCGTATTTTCGGTATTGACAGAATATTTTTAAAGCAATAAAATGTATACAGCCGCAAAAATCATCATAATAAGGAGGATGTCATGAAGAAGTTGTTTTTATTGGCTGCAGCAGGAGTTGTTTTCATGCCCGGGCTGGTTTTCGCCGGAGGCAATGAGGTGTACAAGCCGGAGGATTTGAAGGACCCGGCGGTAGTCGCAGATGACTACGTGAATACCGGGAACCTGAAACTTCTGAAAAAACTCAAAGTTAAAAAACTGGTCATCCTTGAATGCGTGGGCGAATTTGTCACTTCAAAGGAAGTGACGGGCTCGGCAAGCTCGCCCGATTTTTACGGCAATACTTACACAACCACGCGCACGTCAACATTGAAATTCGATAAAGATTTTTATACAAACACATCAGACGCTGTCTATGAAACCATTGTAGCCCTTTTTGAAAAGCACGGCATAGAAATAGTAAGGAAAGAAACTGTAGGACAGAGCCCTACATACCAGGAATGGAACCTGAAGGAAGAAAAAGCGGGCCGCGGCTATACGGGCGGCATGTTTAAAGATTCTGTAGTAACGAAAGCGCAAAAAGTCTCTACTGTAGGATTGGGCGTTTTTCCCGGGCCAATTGGAATGATAGGCGTTGTAGGTGATTTGGGCCCGATAACCGCGGAGCTTGGGGCGGACGGTTTCATCCAGGTGCATTTCAGGGTTGACAAGTCAAAAAAGTTTGCTCCAGTGCTTAGTTCCTTTGAAATGCTTTTAAGCGCGGATATGCGCTCGCAGAAGGTGGGTTTTAAGGGGAAAGAAAAACTCCGTTACGATTTTTACACCCAGTGGGCCAACCTGGTTTCCATGAAGAAGGGCATCGAAAGCAAAACAAACTTTGATAAAAAGAAAGACGGGAAATTTGACGTGGACCAGTATAATGCTGAACTTAAGGATATGCTCTACGGCATCGTGGGCGGTTGGGATTTTGCGATGGCAAAGGCCCTGCCGGATAACCAACCCATTGTAAGGGACGCCGCCCCGGCGGCACCTGCTGCAACAGAAACCCCCGCTGCTCCGGTACCGGCAGAAACACCGGCAGCACCTGCTGAAACGCCAGCGGCAAAATAAGCTGACGAATTTTTACAAGCGGAAACATAAAAAGGCCTGTTCATCCCTTGCGGGATTTCAGGCCTTTTTTTATTGTGGAGTAGTTGCCCATTTATGGGCGGTTTTTAAAAGTCAAAATAGCCGATAAATCGGCGACTACAATTTTATTTTAGATAAATTGATAATTATACTTGCCGCCAGGTTGGTTCTTTCGGCAGGAGTTTTTCGAATTTCTCAATAAGGTTCTTTTCGTAGGCGCCGGCATATTTGCCTGAGAGGAATTTATCCATCGCTTCCTTATAAAACAGCTCCCATGACTCTTCCTCGGCACCGGGGTTGATGGGGAAAAACAGCGCGCCGTTATCTTTGCCCGCCTTCATGTCACCCGGAGCATCGCCTATCATGAGCACGTTGGCCTTGTCGTATTTGCCTTCGCTGGCAAGCATAATGTGCTCTTTTTTACTGCCTAGTTCCTGCCCTGCTATCAGTGAAACGTATTTTACAAGATCGTGTTCTTCCCATTCGCGTTCAAGCGCCTCGCCTGGCGTGGCCGAAACAATTATAACATCCGCGCTTTTTGACAGTTTTTCCAAACTCTCCCTGACTCCGGTATAGGGGTATGCGCCCTTAACCATTTCCGCTATCCGGGTATTGGCATCATTGGTCCATTCGAGCGACTTCGCGAGAATGGGGTCGCCGGTTTCTTTTACCGCTTTTTCAAAGGACGGGGTGCTCAGCGCGGCGCCTGAATCAATGAATTTCTTCAAAGGTGCCAGGTCCGGGATTTTCACCTTTGATTTCTGCACTTCCGGGCGTTTTTTTAGCAGGTCAAACACCATCACCAGCGCTATGAACCTGTTCACTCCCCTATGCCAGGAGTATAAGTTCACCCATTCAGCTGTTTCGCGGGCGTACTTGGATATCGCCTGCAGGCCCCATACCTTTATTATGGCCGGGATGAAGCATTCCTTGTGCTTAAGCTCCATTGTCGGGAATGCGGTACCGTCGGAATCTATCCCGACAAAGAATTTTTTTGACGGTTTGAGGTTTTTCAGTATATCCTGCGAGTATGTTTTCATTTTGGCCTCCGAGTGTTATTGCCGGGAATTTTTATAACATAAAAAGCAAATATTGTCAATAAAAACGGTTGAAAGCTGGAAAAACACATAAAGTTTTAGTATAGTTTTGATATCAAATCTATCAAACCCGGGAGATTAAATCCATGATCAAAACTATTAAATGCGCTATTCTCTTAGTATTGTTTTCCCTGCCGCTTATTCCATCAGCCGCGTTTTCCCAGGTAAACATAAACGCTGACGACCCCAATATCCAGTACATCGGCCGGGTGAAAGATGTTGGCACCACAGCGCCTAACTATGACTGGCCCGGCGTTTATATCAACGCGGTATTCCAGGGCACGTCCATAACGGCAAGGTTCACCATTGCGACTACATCGTATTTTGAGGTGTTCATAGACAGCCAGCCCACAGGCGTGCTCCTTACGTTCAACGGCCAGGCGAATTACCCTCTTGCCACAGGCCTTGCTGATACGTCCCATACGGTCTCTATTTATAAACGCAACGGGGTCGGCGGGAACAGAATAACTTTCAACG
>Ga0156540_1004_pt1 | contig 18494 bp, 16 predicted proteins | sample RifOxyB2_FD_111935 | JGI IMG/M metagenome (GOLD analysis project Ga0156540, IMG submission 111935) | Elusimicrobia bacterium RIFOXYB2_FULL_48_7
CCCAAGGCGAAGGTTTTGTACGTGACAGCTGAAAAATTCATAAACGAGTTCATAGAATCGCTGACATACCAGAAACCGGCCAGCTTCCGCAACAAGTTCCGCAACCTGGACTGCCTGCTTATCGACGATATCCAGTTCCTGACAGAAAAACAGCGCTCGCAGGAGGAATTTTTCAATACTTTCAACGCGCTTTACGATTTCAGGAAACAGATACTCATAACCAGCGACAGGCCGCCTAAAGAACTTCAAAACCTGGAAGAACGTCTTATCAGCAGGTTTGAATGGGGCGTTATAGCCGATGTAAAACCGCCGGACCTGGAAACGCGCATCGCGATCCTGCGCAAAAAAGCCGAAGGCGAAAAAATCTACGTGCCGGACGACGTTATTCTGTTCCTTGCCAGCCAGATAAAATCAAATATCAGAAAATTAGAGGGCTCACTCATAAGGATAGTGGCATTTTCATCGCTCACAGGCACACCGCTTACGGTGGACACGGCAAAAGAGATCCTCAGCGACATTATCCGGCGCGAGGAAATACAGAAACCCATAACCATAGAAAAAATTCAGAAAGTCGTGGCAAGGCATTATCACCAGGATATAAAAGACATGCGTTCAAAAAAGCGCACGGACGAGGTCGCTTTCCCCCGGCAGACAGCCATGTACCTGGCGCGCTCGCTTACCGAGCGCTCCACTATTGAAATAGGCGAGGCCTTCGGCGGCAAGGACCACACGACCGTGCTTCACGCCTGGAATAAGATAAAAACAATGATAAATACCGATCCGTTTTTCGCGGCGAATATAAATAAGCTTGTAGAAGACATAAAAAAAGAGGAAGATTAACCGGCCGTCTGCGGGGCGGGTATAACTTGTTCATAACGTGTTGATTAGTTCTTTTGCATGTTGACGGGCCCGGTGAATTGGGTTTACGGCTGATAAATCCACAGTGTTATCAACCTGCTATTAGACTTTAACTTGGGCCGCATAAACCGCGCCTGTCAACGGTTTACGCGCATTAAAACGACTTTTGCACACAATCCACACCACTATTACTAGGAGGACTAATATACATGTATATTAAAGTAAGCAAGGAAAATCTCTTAAGGGGCATCCAAATTGTTGAAACAGCGGTTTCTTCAAAAACAACTTTGCCGGTTTTATCTAATTTTCTTGTTGAAGCTACTTTAGACAAAAACTCAACAGGGGCAGGGGATACGGGGGAAATAAAACTCATTTCGACGGATCTTGAAATAGCAGTCAGTTGTTATATTAGCGGTAAAATAAAGCAGGCCGGGGGAATAACAATACCGGCAAAGCGTTTCGGCAGTATTGTAAAGGAATTGCCGGAGCAGGAAATAGAAATAAAGACCGATGATAAGAACCAGGTGGATATAAAGGCCGGAAAATCTCATTTCGTCCTTTCCGGCACCCCCAAAGAGGATTTCCCGGCACTTCCTGAATTCTCGGAAGAAAAAGCGATGACCATTGAAACAAAACTGCTCAAGGAAATAATCAAAAAAACATCCTTTGCCATTTCAACCGATGAAACCCGTTATGTTTTGACCGGGTTGTACTTCATAATTGAGCAGAATACCATTCGTGCCGTGGCCACTGATGGCCGCCGCCTCGCTTACATTTGCAGGAAGGGTATTTCAAACAAGTCCTCCATGAAAGCGATAATACCCAACAAGGCCATAAACGAGATTTCGCGCCTGTTTTCGATAGAAGACAACGAGGAAGTAAAAATCAGTTTCACGGAAAACCAGGCGTCGTTCAAAATAAAGGACATCACGCTTGTTTCCCGCCTGGTTGACGGGGAATTCCCGAATTACGAGCAGGTGATACCTAAAAAATACCTGCATAAGATAGCCATAGACTCTAAATCGCTGTTGAGCGCTACAAAGCAGATAGCCCTGTTGACCCAGGAAAAAGGCGGCGCGGTAAAGTTCACCTACGGAAAGAACGCGCTGAGGATTTCGGCGCAGGTCCAGGGATTGGGAAGCGGCGAAGTGGACATGGATATCCCCTACACGGGCCCGAGTTTGGATATAGCGTTCAACCCGGGATACGTGATAGATATCCTTAGAAATATTAATGAAGAAAGCGTGGAATTCCAGATGAACGGCTCCATCGACGCCTGCGTGCTGAAAAGCGCCAAGGATGACGATTACATCTGCGTCGTGATGCCGATGAGGATATAGGCGAGGCGTGCCATGTTCACCCCGGCAAGCGAAGTAGTCAAAAAACTTCTTGAAAGTTACGGCATCAGGGAAGAAAATTACTCCATTTACGATATCTGGAACAAAGAACTGGGGAAGTTATCAAAAAAGATCAGGATGATGGGTGTTAAAGGAACCACTATTATGGTGGAAGCAGACCACGCGGCGTACAAGCAGGAAGTCCGCATCAGGAAAAAAGAGTTTTTGAAAAAAATAAACGGCCACTTCGGCAGAATAGTGGTTGAAGACATAAAAATAATTTAAAAAACGAGAGGAAAACGGCCCCATATGCTTCTAAGCGCATAACATGGGGCATGAAAGAGGTAACAATGGCTGAATCAAAACCAACGCAAGAAAAAGAATCCTATGACGCGAGTAAAATCCAGGTCCTGGAGGGGCTTGAAGCCGTAAGGCGCAGGCCTGCCATGTACATCGGCTCCACGGGCCTGCCGGGTTTGCACCACCTGGTCTACGAAGTGGTGGACAATTCAATCGACGAAGTCCTGGCGGGTTTCTGCAAGAATATTGACATCATAATACACCAGGACAACTCCGTCACGGTCATTGATGACGGCCGCGGCATCCCCGTGGACCCGATGAAGGACGTGAAAGACCCTAAGTTAAAGGGGAAATCCGCGCTTGAGGTCGTACTGACGGTGCTTCACGCCGGCGGAAAGTTTGACAGGAAGGCCTACACGGTCAGCGGCGGGCTTCACGGCGTCGGCGTGTCGGTTGTAAACGCCCTCTCGGAATACCTGGAAGTGGAAGTGCAGCGCGACGGGAAAATACACACGCAGAAATACACCCGCGGCAAGGCCGACGCGCCCATGAAATCCAAGGCCGGAGCGGATGAAACCGGCACGAAAATCACTTTCATGCCGGATTCGGAAATATTCAAGGACGTCAATTTCAATTTTGACACTCTTTCCAACCGCCTGCGCGAGCTGGCTTACCTCAACCCCGGCACCAAGATTTCCGTCACTGATGAGCGCGAAGACAAGGAGCACACTTTCAATTACGAGGGCGGCATAGCCAGTTTCGTGGAATTTTTGAACTCGAACAAAGACGTGATGCACCCCAAGCCGATTTATTTCTCAAAAACCAAGGACGACATAAAAGCTGATGTAGCCATCCAGTACAATGACGGTTACAGCGAGCAGGTTTATGCTTTCGCAAATAACATCAACACGATCGAGGGCGGCACGCACCTCTCGGGTTTCAGGTCGGCGCTTACCAGGGTCATCAATGACTACGCGAAAAATCACCAGATGATAAAAAACGACGCTTATTCAATAACCGGTGACGACGTGCGCGAAGGGCTGACCTGCGTGATATCCATAAAAATACCCAACCCGCAGTTCGAGGGCCAGACAAAAACAAAGCTGGGCAACTCCGACGTGGAAGGCATAATGAAATCGCTTGTCGGCGACGCCCTGGGCTCATTTTTCGAGGAAACCCCGGCGGTTGCCAATAAGATAATTGAAAAAGTCATAAATGCCGCACAGGCGCGCGAAGCGGCGCGCAAAGCCCGTGAGCTCACCCGCAGGAAAGGCGCGCTGGACAGCGCGTCATTACCGGGAAAGCTGGCCGACTGTTCCGAGAGGGACCCCGAGAAATCCGAGCTCTTCGTGGTAGAGGGTGATTCCGCCGGCGGTTCGGCAAAACAGGGCCGCAACAGGGTATTCCAGGCCATCCTGCCGCTGAAAGGGAAAATTATCAACGTTGAGAAGTCGCCGCTTGTAAAAGTATTGTCCAACGACGAGATCAGGACGCTCATTACCGCCATAGGCGCTGGGATAGGCAAGGACGAATTCGACATCAACAAGGTGCGCTACCATAAAATAGTCATAATGACCGATGCTGATGTTGACGGCGCGCACATACGCACGCTGCTGCTGACATTTTTCTACCGGCAGATGCAGGCATTGATAGACCAGGGCTATATTTATATAGCCCAGCCGCCGCTTTACAAGATCAAGAAAGACAAAAAGGAAATGTACATAGATACCGAGGAACAGCTGGAAAAGATCCTGCTTGAGCAGGTTGTAGACCAGGCGGTCCTGATGCATATTTCCAGCAAGAAAACCTGGAAGGAAAAGGAGCTTTCGTCGGCCTTCAAGGAACTCAACGAGCTCGACCTGCTGCTGAAAAAACTCAAGAAGAAAAAAATTCTCTGGGTTGATTACCTCGCCTTCAGGAAAAAAGGCAAGATCCCCATGTTCCGCGTTGAATCCGAGGAAGGGGTTGTGCTGATTTACAGCGACAAGGAATGGAAAGCATTCAAGGCGGCGTACCTGGAAAAGAACAAGGCCCTGACCGAGGCGGACCTGGACAGGAAGTTCAGGAACCTCTGGGAGCTGGGCAGGGTTGACGTGCTGGTGAAAAAACTCGAGGATTCGGGTTTTGAACTGGACAATTACAACACGCCGGCCGAAAAACCGGTTTACATAGTCAAGACATCCGAGAAAGATTCCTACGAGGTCTCGAATTTTCAGTCGGTCATAGAAAAAATCAAGGAAATCGGGATGAAGGGCCTCAGCATACAGAGATATAAAGGGTTGGGTGAAATGAACCCGGAACAACTATGGGAAACCACCATGGACCCCTTGAAAAGAAAATTACTGCAGGTAAAGCTGGAAGACATTGCTGAAACCGAGACGATATTCACCACGCTCATGGGGGACAAGGTTGAGCCGCGCAGGCAATTCATTGAAACCCACGCGCTGGATGTAAAGAATCTCGATATATAAAATTTTTAAAAGAGGGGGTGTTAAATAATGATTTTATGGATAATTAGGGCATGCGTTGTCCTTATAGGGCCCGTGATCGGGTATTTCCAGGTATCACGCGACCTTAAGGGCGCTCTGCTGGGTTTTGTTATCTTCGCGGCTCTCATAGGCATCGAGCTTCTTGTGGGTAAAGTGCCGCTGGACACGCTGGTCGCCGCAGGCATTGGCGTAGTCCTTGGTTTCGTGGTAGGTTACCTGGTTGAATACGGCCTTATCTCGCTGGGCAACGACAGGTTAATAGAACTGATGAGCAAACATTCATTGCTTATAAAGTCATCATTTGTTGTGCTGGGTTTCCTGGTGGCAATAAGGAAAAAAGAGGAAGTGGATCTGCTGGACAAAAATATCCTGAAGACCGGCGCCAAGAAAAGCGGCGAAAAGGTCAAGATCCTGGACACGAGCGTGATCATTGACGGCAGGATTGCGGATATCAGCGAAACAAAGTTCCTGGACGGCCCCATGATCATCCCGAGTTTTGTCCTGGCGGAACTGCACAAACTGGCAGACTCATCTGATTCAAACAAGCGCGTCCGCGCCAGGAGAGGGCTGGAGATCATGCGCAAGCTGCAGGACGAGCCCAACACCTCGGTGAAGGTTTACGACAAGGATTACGCCGGCGTGAAGGAAGTCGACACCAAGCTCGTGATGCTTGCCAAGGAAATAGACGGCACGGTATTGACGACCGATTTCAACCTTAATAAGATAGCCTCTCTTCAGGGAGTGATAGTCCTTAACGTGAACGACCTGGCTAATTCGCTCAAACCGATCTACCTTCCCGGAGAAACAATGAACGTTTTCGTGGTGAAGGAAGGCAAGGAACACGACCAGGGTGTCGGTTATCTTGACGACGGCACCATGATAGTGATTGAAGACGGAAGAAGGCATATAGGCAAAAAAATTGATGTCGTGGTTACATCCGCCCTGCAGACATCCGCGGGCAGGATGATATTCACCAGGCCGCGCTGATGTTTATATCAACCATAATAGTCGCCGGAGGCAGGGGAAAACGCTTCGGCGGCAAGAAACAGTACTATAAGCTTAAAGGCAAGCCGGTAGTCCTCTGGCCGGTTGAGAAGTTCGCTGCAGTATCGGATGAAGTGATACTGGTTCTCCCGGCGGAAGACGCGGAAGCGTTCCGGAAGAAATGGGGAAGCAAGTACCGTTCTTTAAAAATAACAGCCGGCGGAAAAGAACGCTGGCAGTCGGTGGAAGCAGGCCTCAGGAACATATCGACGAAAGCCGGCCGCCAGGCCGGCCTGGTGGCGATCCATGACGGCGCCCGGCCGCTTGTGAGCAGGCGCGATATTCTTGCCTGCTTCGCCGCTGCGAAAAAGCACGGAGCTGCAATATGCGCAGCGCGGGCGTCTGACACGGTGAAAATATCCGATGGCGAACACAATATCCTGCGGACGGAAGACAGGGAACACGTGTTTCTGGCGCAGACGCCCCAGGTTTTCAGGCGCGAAGTGATACTGGAAGCTTTTACGAAATGGAACAAAGCGCTGTCCCTAAACGCAGCTAAGGCGGGAAGGAAGTTTAGGGATTTCGCACCATGCTCAACCGATGACGCCCGGATGGTTGAGGTGCTGGGCCGCAAGGTAAAACTTGTTGAAACAACGTCGCCGAACATTAAAATAACCGCGAAGACGGATCTCGCGATCGCTGAAAAACTACATAATTTAAAAAGAGGGAGTTATTAGATGGTAAAAGAAAAAGACAACTCAAAAGAAAAACCGAAACAGGAACAGCCGGGCCTCCTTGAGCGCATTTTCCCGCGTAACATCGAAGACGAAATGAAGACGTCTTACCTGGACTACTCCATGTCGGTCATCGTGGGCAGGGCCCTGCCGGACGTGCGCGACGGCTTCAAGCCGGTGCACAGGAGAATACTCTACGCGATGAAGGAAATGGGCCTCAAGCACAACCAGGCCTACAAGAAGAGCGCCAGGATAGTCGGTGAAGTCCTGGGAAAATACCACCCGCACGGCGACGTGGCAGTTTACGATTCCATGGTGCGCATGGCGCAGGAATTTTCCCTGCGCTACCCGCTGGTTGACGGCCAGGGCAACTTCGGTTCCGTTGACGGCGACCCGCCGGCGGCCATGAGGTACACCGAGGTCCGCATAAAGAAAATATCGGACGAGATGCTTAACGACCTCGACAAGAACACCGTTGACTTCGGCCCCAATTACGACGGCTCCCTGACGGAACCCATGCTGCTGCCGGCCAAGCTCCCGAACCTGCTTGTGAACGGTTCAAGCGGTATCGCGGTAGGCATGGCCACCAATATACCGCCGCACAACCTGACGGAAGTGGTTGACGGCATCACGGCTTACATCGCCAACCCGGAAATAGAAGTCGCCGAACTGCTCAAGATAATAAAAGGCCCGGATTTCCCTACGGCCGGCATTATCTGCGGCAAGGAAGGCATAAAGGATTATTTTGAAACAGGCCGCGGTTCCTTCATAATCCGCGCCAAGGCCGAGATAGAGGAAATAAAAGGCGGCCGCCAGGCGATAATAATAAACGAGCTGCCCTACCAGGTAAACAAAGCGGTGTTGCTGGATAATATAGCCACCCTGGTCAAGGACAAAAAAATAGAGGACATTTCCGACATCCGCGATGAAAGCGACCGCGACGGCGTGCGCGCCGTCATAGAAGTCAAGAGAGACGGCAACGCCAGCATTGTACTGAACCAGCTTTTCAAGAAAACCCAGCTGGAAACTTCCTTCGGTGTGATCATGCTTGCGCTTGTCGGCGGCCAGCCGAAAGTCCTGCCGATGAAGGAAATGCTGCGGAATTACGTGGAGCACAGGCGCGAGATAATAGTCAGGAGAACCAGGTTCGAACTCACCAAGGCGGAAGAAAGGGCGCATATTCTTGAAGGCCTGCGCATAGCCATCGATAACCTGGACCGGATAATAAAGACCATCCGCGAGTCGAAGGATACCGAAACCGCGCGTATCGCCCTCATGGAAAAGTTCAAATTGTCCAAGGTGCAGGCACAGGCGATACTGGACATGCGGCTCCACCAGCTCACCGGCCTGGAACGCAAAAAACTCGAAGAAGAATACCTGGAACTCATAAAAACGATCGAAAGGCTCAAATCCATCCTGGGCGACCCAAAGAAAGTCATGAACATCATTGCCCAGGAATTGAAGGAAATAAAGGAAACCTACGGCGACGAAAGGCGCACCAAGATCCAGTCGAAAGTCGTGGAGATGGAAATAGAGGACCTGGTGCAGGAAGAAGACGTAGTGGTAACACTTTCGCACGCGGGCTACATCAAGAGAATGCCGGTAACCGCATACAAGTCCCAGCGCAGGGGCGGCCGCGGCGTCACGGGGGTAACCACGCGCGAGGAGGACTTTGTTGAGGATATTTTCGTCACCAACACCCACGCGTTCATGCTTTTCTTCACCGACAAGGGAAGAGTCTTTACCGTGCGCGTGTTCGAGATCCCCGAAGGCACCAAGGTCGCCAAGGGTAAGGCGATAGTGAACCTGATACCCATAGGTTCGGCGGAAAAAGTTACCGCGGCTATCACAATAAAATCCTTTGAGGAAGAAAAACCCTCCTTCCTGCTCATGTGCACGAAAGATGGCCTCGTCAAGAAAACGGAGCTCCAGGATTATTCCGAGATCCGCAAGACCGGCATCATCGGCATAAAACTCAACCAGGGCGACATGTTAATTGATGTCAAGCACATTGAAGCCAAGAGCGAGGCCGTGATTGCCACAAAGAACGGCCTGGCCATAAGGTTCAAGGAAGTCGACATCAGGCCCACGGCAAGGGCCACCCAGGGCGTCCGCGGGATAAAACTAGGGAAAGACGACCAGGTTGTGGGAATGGAAGATATAAACAAGGATGACATTCTGCTGACCGCAACTGAAAATGGTTTCGGAAAGCGCACGGATATCTCGAAATACCGCCTGCAGTCCAGGGGCGGCAAAGGCGTCAAGAATATCAAGGCGAACGACCGCAACGGCGCCGTAGTCGGCATAAAGAAAGCGAATGACGGCGACGATATAATGCTTATCACCTCCAAGGGGATCACGATCCGGCTTCCCGTTGACGGCATACTTGTGAAGGGTAGGAATATCCAGGGGGTGCGCCTTGTGCGCCTGGAACAGGATGACAAGCTTGCCAGTATTGCCCACATTGTCAAAGAGGAAGGCGAGGAAGGCGAAAATGGCGCCGGTGCAGTCGAAAAAGTTTAGTTTTTTTGAACACACCGCGGACATAGGCCTTTCTGCGTACGGGAGTTCAATGAAAGAACTTTTTGAAAACGCGGCTTACGGTATGTTTTCATGCCTTGCAGGCGGGGGCCTGTCAAAAATCAGGCCGGACACGCAGGTGCAGGTAATTACCGAAGCCCCCTCCGGCGAAAGCGAGCCCCTTCTGGTGAACTTCCTCAACGAACTTCTTTACCAACACTCGACAAAGAAAATCATTTTTTCAGGTTTCAATATAACGGAACTGGGAAATAAATACCTGAGGGCGGATGTTTCCGGCCACAGGTACGATAAGCCCGGCGCGGCTAAGCCCCTGCGGGAGATCAAGGCGGCCACTTCCCATAACTTGAAAATTCAGCATGCAGGCCGCCGCCAAGGTGCAGGCCGCCGCCAAGGTGCAGGCGGCGGCTACAGTGCAAAAATCATCCTGGATATCTAATATATCCTGGATATATTAGGCCATTATGAAGAAACAGGAAAACATATTAAACATTATTTTCGCGCTGAACATATTCGTGATGTGCATATCGGCATATTTCACGGTTAGCGGCGTGATTTTCATGATGGGGCATAAAAAAACAAGCGCGCCCCCAACAGCAACACAGGTACGGGAAGCGGCGCCTGCCGCAAAACCTGCGGAACAGCCCGCGCCGCCTCCGGCGCCGGCAATGGCGGAGAAAGCCGCCCCTCCGGCTGCCGCGGAAAAACCGTCGCCGGAACCGGCAAAAGAGCCGGTAAAAACGCCCGAAAAACCGCAGCCCGTGAAACCGCAGCCGCCCTTGGCGAAGGCAGCGCCGAAGAAACCCGCCTTCAAGATAAATTCCGCCACTTACATGCTTGACGATTTTAACAGCGGGGCGGCGAACAACGGCCTGGATTTTGAAACCGGTTCCGTGAGCAAATACGGCGGCACCATAAAATATTTTGTTTATAAGAGCAACCTGTCTGAAGATGCCGGCAGGGAATCGTCGCTCAAGATGATTTTCAACGTGGCGGGCACTCCCAAGGCCTACGTGAGCTACTTCAGCAAAATGGAGAATGTTGATATAAGCCGGTACAAGCGTATCGCGTTTGACGTGAAGGGAAGCGACGGCGGCGAGACATTCATGGTATCGGTAGACGACGGCGAAAAGGTAGCTAAAATGATGCTGTTTGCTTCCAGGCAGTGGCGCAAGGTGGTTGTTCCATTCGCGGGGCTGAACAAAAAAGTCAACCTGAAATATTTTGACGGCGGCATAGCAATAATGGTGGAAAACAAGACCGCCAACTTGAAAGAAGGGTCTATTTACATAGACAATTTAACACTGGAATAAATTATTTTCTGGAGGTATAATGGGAATTGCAATTCAGCTTGTAATCACGAATCTCCTGGTCATCGGGATGGGCGTGTTTGTCTTTATCCTTGTAGATAACCTGAAAAAAGCCCGGAAAGCCGCGGCGGAGCCGGGCGGCGCGCAACCTACGGGCGGGATAGACCCGGAATTCATTGACCGTATCATGGCTCTTGAAACCAAGCTGAAAAACATGCCCGCCAAGGAAGACAAGGTGGCTTATGACCAGTTGATGGAAACCAAGAGGAATATCAGCGACCTGTACGACAGGATCGAAGGCCTCACCGGCAAAAACGCGGCGTTTGAAAAAACCATGAAGGATATAAGGGAAGAAATAAAGAACGCGCCCGGAGGCAAATTTTCCGGGTCGGTCAAGGATCCGGCCGGGTCGGTTGAGGCCATGACGCTGGTGAATGAAGTTTTAAAGAAGGAAATAAACAAGGCGATGCAGCAGCAGGAGGAGGCGTTCAACGGCGCTAACGAGGAAGTCGTGGGCCGTATAAGCGCTATAGAGCAGATCTACAATAAAATGGCCGATTCAATAGAAAGCAGCATCAACGACATGAAAAAGCAGACTGACGACAAAATCAGGAAAATGGAAGCCGCCCTTAAAAAGGCGGATGGAACCGACTACGAACTGGTGGCAAAGCACGTGCTCAAGGAACAGAAGGACAAGCTGGACGAATTCAAGAAGGAACTCCGGGATGAATTCAAGGGCGGTCAAGATGAAGACGCTTTGCAGAAAACCATGAAAAAGCAGGACATAGTTATAAGCGGGCTTAAAGAATATGTGAAGGAAGCCCTGGACAAGTATGACAAGGCGATCGGAGAACTCGAAGAGAAGGAAAAATCGGACCAGAAGATGATAGATTTCATGGATGCCAATTTATACGAGATTAAAAAGAAACTGGACTCGCTGGGCAAAAAATAATATAATCAAAAAAAGCAGCAATAACACAAGGAGGAGGTATTATGGCCGACAACAAGATTTTCCTTTCAGAAAAAGACATGCCGCAGAAATGGTACAACATCATCCCGGATCTGCCGGAACCCATGAGCCCGTATTTGAAACCGGACGGCTCGATCATCGGCCCGGCCGACCTCGCGCCGCTTTTCCCAATGGAACTCATAAAGCAGGAAGTCAGCCAGGAAAGATGGATAGAGATCCCGGACGACATCCTTAAGATACTTAAAATCTGGCGCCCGTCGCCGTTACACAGGGCGTTCAACCTGGAAAAAGAGCTTAAAACACCCGCAAGGATATATTTCAAGAACGAGGGTGTATCGCCCGCGGGCAGCCACAAGCCAAACACCGCCGTCGCGCAGGCATATTACAACAAGAAAGAAGGCGTGAAAAGAATAGCCACCGAAACCGGCGCCGGCCAGTGGGGCAGCGCGCTTTCCTTTGCCTGTAAATTATTCGACATGGAATGCACGGTTTACATGGTAAAGGTCTCCTATGAGCAGAAACCCTATAGGAGAATATTAATGGAAACCTGGGGTGCCAACGTGTTTGCGTCCCCGACAAATAAAACAAAAACCGGCAAAGCCATTCTTGCGAAAGACCCTAACTGTAACGGCTCGCTGGGCATAGCCATTTCCGAGGCGGTGGAAGACGCTGCATCGCGCGAAGACACGAAATATTCATTGGGCAGCGTGCTTAACCATGTATGCATGCACCAGACAATAATGGGGCTGGAAATGCAGAAACAGCTGCAGATAGCCGGCGAGAAACCGGATATTATCGTGGGCTGCGTGGGCGGCGGCAGCAATTTCGCCGGGTTCACATTCCCGTTTGTCCCTGAAAAATTGAAAGGTTCAAAAATACGGCTGATAGCCGTTGAACCCACCTGCTGCCCATCGCTTACCAAGGGCGATTACCGCTATGATTACGGCGATACCGGAAAGATGGCCCCGATTGCCCTGATGTATACGCTTGGGCATGATTTTGTGCCGCCGGGAATTCACGCGGGCGGACTGAGGTACCACGGGGCGTCACCGCTTGTTTCTATGCTTGTCAAAAAAGGGATTGTGGAATCCAGGGCTTACACCCAGAACCCGTGTTTTGAAGCGGCAGTATTGTTTGCCCGCACGGAAGGCTATCTGCCGGCGCCGGAAACATCGCACGCCATAAGAGCCGCCATAGACGAAGCCATAAAATGCAGAGAAACAAAGGAAGCAAAATGCATTGTTATCGGTTTCAGCGGCCACGGCCATTTCGACCTTGCCGCCTACGAAAATTATAACAGCGGCAAGCTTGTTGATTACGCTTACCCGGAAGAAAAAATAAAAGCATCACTGAAAGCGATGCCGGTAATAACGCCGAAGATGTAACACTATTCCGGGGACACAATACTTATTTCCCCGCCTGCTTATATTTATGAGCGAACTTAAAAAAACAATTTTCTGCGGCAAGCATGTCGCGTTGAAAGCCAACATGGTGGAATTCGGCGGGTGGAACATGCCGCTTCATTACGAAAGCGGCATAGTCAACGAGCACCTGCTCACCCGCAAGGGCGCCGGGCTTTTTGACGTTTCGCACATGGGCAGGTTTGTATTCCGCGGACCTGGCGGCCTTTCATTCCTCCAGCATGTCCTTACCAACAACGCCGCCGCCCTTGAACCGGGCAACGCGCAGTACACCATCATTCCGAATGAAACCGGCGGCGCCATAGACGACGCCTACCTCTACCGTTTCACCAAAGACGAATATATCCTTGTAGTAAACGCCGGCAACCTGGACAAGGACTGGGCTTACTTCAAACAACAGCTGAAAAATTTCAAGGGCGTGGAGATGATTGATAAGTCGCGGGAAATCGCGATGATATCTCTCCAGGGCCCAAAGTCGAAAGAAATTATCAGCCCGCTCATTGAAAGCGGAGCGCTCCCCGAGCCGATGAGAAACTGCCTGAGCATCGTTAAAATAGCCGGCGCGGAAGCGCTTGTCGCACGCACCGGCTACACCGGTGAGCCGATCTGTTTTGAATTTTTCATCAAAAACAATGATGCGTTGAAGATATGGGACTTGCTTATTGAAAAAGGCGCCGCGCCTGTAGGGCTTGGAGCCCGCGACACACTCCGGCTTGAAGCCGCTCTCCCGCTTTACGGCCACGAATTCGGCACAGACATTGAAGGAAAGGAAATCCAGGTTTTTTCCTGCCCGCTTGCCAAATTCGCGGTGAGCTTCTCGCCTGGCAAGGGCGAGTTCGCAGGCAGGAAAGCCCTGCTGAAACAGTTTGAAGCGCTTAAACAAATCCAGCACGCGCAAAGCGCAGGCAAGAGTTCAAAAGATCTTCCGAAAATTACCAGGCCCATCGCGCTTATTGACAAGGGCGTCGCCCGCGCCGGTTACAAGGTCTTCGATTCAAACGGCCAACACGCCGGCTACATAACAAGCGGCACCACCGTTCCTTATTATAAATTCGAGGGTTCCGGGATCTCCGCGCAGCGCACCGAAGAAAAAGTGCTCCGGCCCATAGGCATGGCGCTTGTCGACAGCTCTCTCCGCGACTGGGATGAAGTCGAAATAGAGATCCGCGACAGGAAACTCAAGGCTGTGATCGTGCCCTATCACATGCGCACCGAAACGCCGCCGTACGCCCGCGCCGTAACCGCGCAGGAATACCTGAATAAAAGGCAGTACAAATTTGACGCTTCGCGGCATTACAAGCAGAAAGCGCAGGCGCTTATCGAAAAAGCCGTGGAAAACACCGCCTGGCGCCGGAATGAATGCGTCAACCTTATCCCTTCCGAAATGACAATCTCGCCTGCGGCGAGAATGCTTTCAATAATGGACCCGGCTTTCCGCTACGCGGAGCATAAAAAAGTAAAAGCGTTCAATGACGCAGAAGTCTTTTACTACCAGGGATGCGAATTCATAGGCGAGGTTGAGAAGCTCCTTGAGGCCGAGATGTGCGCCTATTTTGGCTGCAGGGAAGTGGAAGCGCGCGTTATCAGCGGCCAGATGGCGAACATGGTAGTTTACAGCGCCGTGATGGATTACATAAACCGCTCCGACAGAAGGAATGAACAGCGCAGGATCAACAGGGTCTTCAACAACCATATAATCAGGGGCGGGCACCTCAGCGGCCAGCCGATGGGCGGCCTTCAGGATTTTGTTTCGCGCGACCCGGTTACGGAAAAACCCGCCGTTGTAAATTTCCCGGTGCTCAAACATAACCCTTACATGATAGATGTTGAAGCTACCAAAAAACTTTTGGCCGAACACAAGCCGGAACTGATCATTTTCGGCAAGAGCATGGTCCTGCACCCGGAGCCCGTGGCGCAGATCAGGAAATTCATTGACGAGCAGTCAATCAAATGCGTGATAATGTACGACATGGCGCACGTTTTAGGCCTTATCGGTCCGCATTTCCAGGAACCGTTCAAGGACGGCGCTGATATTGTCACCGGTTCCACCCACAAAACATTTTTCGGCACGCAGAGAGGCATAATCGCCAGCAAATACGATGACAAAAATCCGGACTATGACCTTTGGGAAACGATCAGAAAGCGCACATTCCCCGGGAGTTTAAGCAATCACCACCTGGGCACGCTCCTGGGATTATTGATGGCAACCTACGAAATGAATTGCTTCAAGGATTCATACCAGAAGAGAGTCGTATCCAACGCCAAGGCATTTGCCAGGGCGCTGCATGATACCGGAATGAAAGTCGGCGGGGACCCGGAAGTATCCTTCACCCAGACCCACCAGGTTATACTGAATATCGGCTATGCGAAGGGCCCTGAAGCCGCAAAGAAACTTGAGGATAACAATATCATAGTGAATTACCAGGCAACATCCGAGGAAGAAGGTTTTACAGCCGCAGGTTCAGTAAGAATGGGTGTTTCGGAAATGACGCGCTTCGGAATGGAGGCCGCGGATTTCAAGGCGCTTGCCCAGCTTATACACGATGCGGTGGTGGAAGGCAGGAACGTGAAGGAAGAAGTGAAGAAACTCAGGAGCAAGTTTACCGATCTAAAATTCTGCTTTGCAGACCCCTCCGGGGAATTCAACCCCCTGCTCGAAAAACTCCATAAACTAATCTAAAAATTTACCTTCTTGCACGAAGCCCTTTCCGTTAAAGCGTATTTCACCATCGTTTTAGTTGTAGGCACTTCCGGGTTATTAATCCTCTCAATTAACCGGCTCACGGAAAGTTTCCCCAGCTCTTTTTTGTTTATTCCGAAAGCGGTCAGCGCCGGCTCTACGTAAGAAATGGATTCCGGGCTGTCCCCGCAGGTTACCACAGAAATATCATCAGGAACGGCGATTTCCTTATCCTTCAGCGCCTTCACCGCGCCGGCAGTTATCAAATCCGAGGCGCAAAAAACCGCAGACGGCGGGGGGTTGGATTTGTCTATGAGTTTTTTCATGATTGAATAACCGTTTTCTATCTGGTTAAGTTTGTTTTCCACCGTTTTTATCGCGACAATGGTTTCGTCGTATTTCAAGCTTAAATCCGCCAGCGCCTGCTTGTACCCGGCAAATCTCTGTTCAATTGAATTGTTGTAAAGCAGTGCCCTGGGGTCATCAGTATCCGGCCACAAGTCCGCCATGAAAGCTATCCTATCGTGATTCAATGACGCCAGGTACTTGACCGCGTCATATCCTGCCTGGAAATCATCTGGAAGAATGTAGTCCATATCAACATCAGGCGTGGCTTTAAGCGAAAGCAACGGCTTGATCCGCTCGCTCACCTGCTTGTAAATGCCGTTAAGACGGGTGGCTATGATTATCAGCCCGTCTATCTTGTCGTCGCTTATCATTTCGTTAAAAAGCACGTAATTCCCGCTGAGCTCGTTCACCTTGTAGACAAAAGCCAGCCGGTGGTTGTGCGCTATGGCTTCCTCGTCGATGCCGTCAATAATGCCGGCAATGAAAGGGGAGGAGTATTTGTCTATTCCGCTGCTTACAATACAGCCGATGTTGCGCGTTTTGTTGCCGTGCAGTGGCGCGTATCTCCTGTGAACCAGGTTCTGGGCTGTTTTATCCGGCACAAAACCCAGCGCCTCAACGCTTTTCAAAACCTTTTCCTTAGTCTTTGAACTCACGTTCGGGTGATTGTTGAGCACTCTTGAGACAGTTGAAATTACCACGCCCGCATGGCTTGCAACATGATGCATCGTAATTTTCATAACGCGTTCTCCTTTAAATGTCCAAACTTGTGGTCAGTTTGGACTTCGCACTATGCTCAGTAGTTGCCGATTCATCGGCATAATGATAAATAGCGTATATAATATACGATATCATATCGTTTAAAAAAAGTCAAGACGATCCAGGTCAGTCCAAACTTGTAGCCAATTCTGTAGACGAATTGAGTTTCGTACCATACTCAAACAGTTTGGACTTCGCACTATGCTCAGTAGCGGCGCGATTCATCGCGCTTGACAACAATGATGCATTATGATATACTATGATATATGGATATAATAAAAGAATTGGAACACTACCGGCTGGAACACCGCTTAACGCAGGCCAAGCTTGCCGAAAAGCTCGGTGTAAAACTATTGACGGTTCAAAGGTGGCTTAATAACAGCATCAAACCAGGTATAATAAACGAGCACCGTATCAAAATAATCCTCGAGGAGATAAAAGGAGCATCCCTGGAAATGAAGAAACGTTCACAGCTTGAAAGAAAAGACCCCCTGGCTTGGGAAAAACTGGGGGAATTAGGAAGAAAAATCAGTAAAGAATGGAAAAGCTCAAAGAAAAGCTGGCAATTGCTATCGGAAAGCCGAAGGTAAAACATGTATTGTCTTGATGCGAGCGTAATCGTTAATTCATTTTTTCCAAAAGAGCAGAACAGCCAGTTCAGCTCGAAGTTAATGCAAAATATCCGGGTTTCACAAGCCGTTGTCTACCTGCCCGAGATAGTCCTGCCGGAAATCAGCTCTGCAATAGCGCGCGGCACGGACAATCCTGAACTTGCAATGGAATTTGTTGAGCAAATTCTAAAGGTCCCCACCTTTATTTTCATTCCGGTTGAAAGGGATATCTCCTTTCTCGCATCAGAAATAGCGGCAGAATGCAGGTTAAAAGGCGCCGACTCAATTTATGTAGCAACAGCGAAATACTTTGACGTACCACTTGTAACCCTGGATTCTGATCAAAGAGAAAAAGCCCGGAAGCTGATCAAGGTTTTCCATCCGAAAGAAATAACCCCGTAGTTGCCAATTTATTGGTTCATTCATGTAGTTGCCGATTTATCGGCTCCGTAATTTGAAAATTTCTCGGTCTCATACGTCTAAATCTTTGGAGGCGAAAAATGATATGCCAAAGACCAAAGACCAAAGACCAAAGACCAAAGACCACTCTCCCCGCCCGCTAACAGAAAAACCATTCTCACCATAGACGACGAACAGCAAATCTGTGAATTCATAAAACTGTGTTTCAAACACAAATACAACGTAATCACAGCCAACAGCGCCGAAGAAGGCCGTGAAAAACTCGCCCAAAACAAGGTAGACCTGCTGTTCCTGGACTACCAGATGCCCGGAACAGACGGTATAACCTTGCTTAAACAGCTTAGAACCCAGCCAGAATACAAAAACCTGCTTATTATCATGATAACCGGTCACAGCTGCTGCGAAGTGATGAAGGAACTGCTTTATCACGACAGGGTATGTTGCATAGAAAAACCGTTTAGGGTCTATGAACTGGTAAATATCGCTTCCTGGAAAATGAATGAAGACCGTTTAAACTGCGATAAAATAACCGAAGACAAGTTTTCCGATAATAAATACCTCGCGGTTGACAAAATCCGCAGGTATATAAGGGAAGCATACCCCAACCCGCACCTCTGCCCGAAATCCATAAGAAAAAGAATAGGAATCAGTATACCCCGCATGAACCGGCTGTTCAAGGAGATGATGGCGCACACGCCAATGGAGCACCTGGACATGTACCGGGTGAAAAGGGCA
>Ga0156540_1007_pt1 | contig 18077 bp, 24 predicted proteins | sample RifOxyB2_FD_111935 | JGI IMG/M metagenome (GOLD analysis project Ga0156540, IMG submission 111935) | Elusimicrobia bacterium RIFOXYB2_FULL_48_7
TTGAAGGATTCCCCGTCACTACGATAGTCGGCGGAAAAGTAGTAATGGATAATGGTAAAATTATATCATACTGATGTCCGGATTCTTGAGAATAAAAACCTCTCGCCAGATGTAAAACTCCTAGTTTTTTCCAATCCCAGGATTGCGAAAGAATCTTTTCCCGGAAAATTCATAAGCATCGACTGTTCCCCGCTGGTGTTTTTACGCCGGCCTTTCTGTATTTCAGGCGTCAGTGGTGCGAAAATAGAGATTTTTTACAAAGTCATCGGCCTGGGAACGAGGGCGCTGTCCCGCAGGAAAAAAGGCGAGTTCATTAATGTCCTGGGCCCTCTGGGAAGCGGTTTTCCTGAAGCTTTTGTCAAAAAGGACGCCAAATTCACGCCCCTGTTTGTAGCCGGCGGCACCGGTATCGCGGCCTTGAGGTATCTGGCGCAGGAACTCCCCAAACCCGGCGTGCTTTTTTACGGCGCGAAAACGAAAAAAGAGATCCCGAACGGCGCGCTTGAAATATTCAGGAAGAAAAAATGGCAGGTCGGCATATCAACTGACGACGGCACGCTGGGGACCAGGTGCACTTCATGCGATTTGTTTGATGATTATATATCTAGGGGCACGCGGAGCACGCGTGATCATTCAGGTTCGGCCGCGGTTGTTTTTGCCTGCGGACCCAAGCCGATGTTGAAAGGCGTTATAAAAACAGCCCACAAACACGGGCTTAAATGTTTTGTTTCGCTTGAAGAAAAAATGGCCTGCGGCCTGGGCGCCTGCCGCGGCTGTGTCACGAAAGTCAGGTCGCCGGATTTAAAACACTCCGGCCAAGAATACATTTACAAGACAATCTGCAAAGACGGCCCTGTATTTGATTCAAAGGAATTGATCCTGGAATAAACCATGGGAATTGAAACCGATTTTCTCGGGCTGAAACTTAAAAACCCTGTTTTCGCGGCAAGCGGGATTATCGGCTATGGTGAGGAATACTCTGAGCTATTCGACATAAACCTGCTTGGCGGCATAATAACAAAGACCATAACCCTGCATCCCAGGAAGGGCAACCCTATGCCCCGCATTGCCGAAACTTCTTCAGGCATGATAAATAGTATCGGGCTTGAAAATCCCGGGGTGGATAAATTCATTGAAGAAAAAACACCTTATATAAGCAAAAAAATCACGACGGCAGTTTTTGTGAGTATCGGCGGGGAAACGCCGGAAGAATTCGTGCAGGTCATCGAAAAGCTCAACGCTATTAAATGTATTTCAGCGCTTGAACTCAACCTGTCGTGCCCCAATGTGGGACTAAGCAGGGGATTGGGGCTGATAAGCCAGAACCCCGTTGACTCTTTCAAGGCGGTAAGGAAAGCAAAGGAATTGTCCGTGTTCCCGGTAATGGCTAAATTGTCTCCTGCGGTCACGGACATAACCCAGATCGCCATCGCATGCGAGGAAGCCGGCGCAGGCGCGCTTTCGCTGATAAACACCGTGCCCGGCATGCATTATGATAAATCGTTAAAAACCGCGATTACCGGCGGGCTTTCAGGCCCGGCGATAAAACCGGCCGCGCTCCGGGCGGTTCACAGCGTTTCGAAAAAAGTTAAAATACCGGTGATGGGCGCGGGCGGCATCTGCACCGCCAGGGACGCGCGGGAATTCTTTGATGCCGGCGCAACCGTAATAGCCGTGGGCAGCGGAATGTTCAGGAACCCGTCGCTACCGCTTGAAATAATAAAGGAGTTAAAGGGAGGTTCGCGTGGCTGAACTTGTCGTGGCGCTTGACGTAGATAAACAAAAAGCCCTGGAACTCGTTAAAACACTCCCTGCAGGAGTTTTCTTCAAGATTGGTCACAAGCTTTTTACCGAGTCGCCTGAAATAATGGCCGAAATCAATTCCCTCGGAAGGAAAGTTTTCCTTGACCTTAAATACCACGATATCCCCAGCGTGGTCGGCCTGGCTATACAAGCGGTATCAAAAAAATATAAACCTTTCGCGATAACCCTGCATACTTCCGGCGGCCCAAAGATGATGCAGGAGGCGTCGGAATCAAGGGATAGCTTGCCGGTATCAGAAAGGCCCCTTCTTTTCGGGGTGACTGTGCTGACAAGTATCGCTCCTGCTGACCTTGCTGAATTATTCGGAGATAACATGTCATCCTCCGGTGTGGAGCCGGTTGTCCTGCGCCTGGCCCAGGCGGCAAAAAAACACGGTCTTAACGGGGTTGTTTGCTCAGGCAACGAGCTCCCGGTTGTAAAAAAGGCCTGCGGAATGAGTTTTTTGACCCTTGTGCCCGGTGTTCAGCTGGATACCGCTAATTTCCGCAAGGACCAGCAGAGAACAGCTTCAATAGAAGAAGCCGCGAAGCTTGGTGATTACCTTGTCGTAGGCAGGCAAATAACCGGTTCACCAAGCCCCGCGGAAGAAACGGAAAAAATATTAAAAATACTCGGGAAATAAAAGAGGTAGTATGAACAAATCCGAAATCCTGAAAATCTTCGAGGAGAAAAATGCCCTGCTTACGGGACATTTCCTGCTGTCCAGCGGGCTTCACAGCGACAGGTACGTGCAGTGCGCGCAAGTTTTGCAGTACCCGGACACCGCGGAAAAACTCTCAAGGGAATTAGCGTCTATCCTCAAATCCGCGCTTCGCGTTTCAAATTTCGAAGTAAGCGCGGTCGTTTCGCCGGCTATGGGCGGCGTGGTAATTGGGCAGGAAATGGGCAGGGCGCTCGGCGTCAGGGCAATCTTCACGGAACGCGAAAACGCCGTAATGACGTTCAGACGCGGGTTTAAGATCGATAAAGGCGAAAAAGTTGTTATAGTTGAGGACGTTATCACCACCGGCAAGTCCACAAAAGAAGTCGCGGAAGTCGTGAAAGCGCTCGGCGGGGAAGTTGTGGCGGCAGTGTCGCTGATAGACAGGTCGGGCGGCGCCGCGAACTTCGCTTTCCCGCAGGTAAGCCTGCTGAAACTGGAAATAAAAACATACCAGGCCGCGGATTGCCCCATGTGCAAAAGCGGTTCGGCAGCCGTGAAACCCGGAAGCCGCGGGTTAAAATAAGCAAATTTACGCAAACTAAAAAATGACAGATTTTAAATTCAAATACGGACAATCAGAAATTGAATTTTCCCTTGACGATAAAAACGTCCTGGGCGTGCTTGAGCTGGCAGAAACCTGCGAAAAGGTTCCTGACGTTAAACAGGCGATCATTGATTCACTCAGGAACCCCATCGGTTCAAAGCCGCTCTCTTATCTTATCCGTGAAAGAAACGCAAAAAAAATAGCGGTTATACTTGAAGACATCACCCGCCCAAACCCTGATTACCCGGAAATACTTTCAGCCCTGGTATCCGAGTTGAAAGACGCAGGGATTAAACCTTCACCTGCGTCCAAAAAAGACGGTCAGCAGGAACAGGGAGCGGTTTTTCTTCGCCCCGGGGTTCCTGAACAGTGGGAATGCGTAAAATTCATCGTGGCTTACGGCACCCACCGGAAGCAGACGGACGAGGAGACGGAGAAACTTTACGGGGCCGAAATCGCTGAATTCGGCGAGATAATCCACCATGACTGCGACAACAAGAAAAAGCTTGCCAGCGCCGGCACTTTTTCCTCAGGCGACGACCTGATGATAAACAAATATGCGGCCGAGGCCGATTTTATAATTACCACAGGCAATATAGAGCCGCATACCTTCGCCGGCTACGGCGGCGGAAGGAAAGCTATCCTTCCCGGGGTTTCATCTAGGAAGACCATCACCCAGAACCATTCGAAAGTTGTTAACCCTAATACTGCAATGGGCGTGCTTGATAATAACCCAATCCACCTGAACATGATCGAGGCGGCAAAAATAGTGGCCAGGACAAGAGGTTTTTTTATCCTTAACATCATTAGAAACAGGAAAAAAGAGCTGGCAAAGGTTTTTTCGGGCAACGTGGAGGAAGCTTTCTACGAGGGAGTGGGGTTTTCTGAAAAAATGCACCTGGTCGAAGTGGATCAGCCGGCTGACGTGGTGATAGTGTCAAGCGGGGGCGCGCCCAAGGATTTCAACCTTTACCAGGCGCAGAAGGCCGTTAGCGCTTCAAGCTACATAACACGCAGGAACGGGACCATAATCCTCTTGGCCCAGTGCCGCGATGGCGTGGGCCAGACCGTATTCGAGAACTGGATGAGCGTTTATGGTGTGAACGAGATTCTTTGCAAGCAGGAATGTGAAATAGAGGTGGAAGGCCACAGGGCTTACCTGACAGCAAAAATTCTCAAGGACATAGAAATAATAGTGATCAGCTCCATAAAACAGGAAACAATAGAAAAAATGAAATACACCTGGAAGGAAAATATAGCGGAAGCCCTTGAATATGTTGCGAAAAAACACGGCGGCGATTTCAAGGCGTATGTAATACCAAACGGTTCTTCGATACTTCCCCGTATAAAAAAATGACCTCTGCCCCTTACACTAAAATCAGCGAAAGCACCCGATCTAAAATCATCAATATCACCGGCGCCAAAAATGTGATAACCGACAAGGCCGGCATGGAAGATTTTACCCACGACGAATATTCTCTTGATAAATTCAAAAGTTACCCGGAACTTGTCACAAAACCCGGGTCAGCAGCGCAGGTTTCAGAACTTTTGAAGCTTGCCAACAGCGAAAAATTTCCCGTTTATCCCAGGGGCGGCGGGACAGGCCTTTGCGGCGGCTGCGTGCCGACCTCCGGCGGCCTGGTGGTAATGTTCGAAAACATGAACCGTGTCCTGGAAGTGGATACTCAAAACATAATGGCCGTGGCAGAGCCGGGCGTGAGTCTGGCGCAGTTCTACAAGGAAGTCGAAAAGCACGGCCTGCACTTTCCTCCTCACCCCGGTGATGAAAACGCGACTATAGGCGGCGTGATATCAACAAACGCGGGCGGCTCCGGCGCGGTAAAATATGGTGTGGTCAGGAATTACGTGAAAGGGCTGGAGGTAGTGCTTCCCACCGGCGAAATAATACATACCGGCGGCAAAATAATGAAGAACAGCACGGGGTATAGCCTGCTGAACCTGTTTATTGGAGCCGAGGGCACCCTTGGCATCGTTACAAAAGCGATCATCAATCTGCTCTCGCCAGCGCAGTATTCCATGACACTGGTGGTGCCGTTTGCCGAACTCTCCGGCGCAATTAGTACGGTTCCTGAAATAATCCGGGCGAAAATCAACCCGATGACGGTGGAGTTCATTGAAAAAGACATAATCCCGCTGGCCGAGAAGCATCTTGACAGGAAATGGCCCCAGAGCCTCGGCAAGGCTGACCTGATGATCACCGTAGACGGCGACAGCGAAGACGAACTGCTTAAGGTATGTGCCAGGATATCCGACATTTGCATACAAAACGGCGCACTGGAAATATTCGTGGCGGACACGAAAGAAAAACAGAAAAACATACTGTTCATTCGAAGCAATCTTTATGAGGTTATCAAGAAATACATGCTGGAAGACCTGGATATAGTGGTTCCCCGGGCAAATATCGCCGAATTGGTGGCGAAAGTGCGCGAACTTGAGAAAAAATACGGCATGTGGATGCCCACCTACGGCCATGCAGCCGACGGCAATGTGCACGTCCATATATTGAAGGCGGTAACCAGGAACGGGGAGTGGGTGGAATTGCCGGAAAAAGACTGGAAAACAAATTATGAAAAGGCTACGGAAGACCTCTACAGCCACGCGCTTAAAATGGGCGGCCAGCTCTCCGGAGAGCACGGCATCGGCATCCTGAAGAAAAAGTTCATAGGTTCTTTCCTTGACGCAAAACAGCTTGAGCTAATGAAGCGGGTCAAGGCGGTTTTCGACCCCAACAACATTCTCAATCCCGGCAAAATTATCTAATTGATTTTGATATTTTATTCTGCTAAAATACCGCCGTCAACAGATTCGGGTTGAGCCATGGTGGCGAAATCCAAACTGTCAACAAGTTCGGGCCAAGCCAAGGTGGCTTGGTCCCAATCGTCAACAGATTGGGGCGATTAGCTCAGCTGGATAGAGCGCCTCCCTTACAAGGGCTTTAAGAAACCTCAAAATTTACGACGAAAAGAGTGTTTTACCCACGACAAAAAACAATTTAAGTATCTCATCTGATTTCACAGAAAACCACAGTTTATAGCCCTCCCATAGACGCTCCCATAGACACTTTTTATGACATCTCCAGACAGGGCAAAGAATATACAGTCAGTATCTTGACCAATCTTGAAGAATCTTAACGATTTCGTGCTTCATATGGGAAGTTTTCGGGAAGTTTTCAACTTGTTGTTTTTGGTTTTATATTGCCAAACCTTTGGTATCGATAACTTTAAATACTTCTGAACGAATTTCTGCTGCTTCGTTAAGTAAATGATGGTTACCGCTTTTAAAGTACATTATTTCTGAGTTCGGGAATTTGTTCTTAATCAATTTCATGTTATATTTCCAGTCAACAACCGTGTCATTCATACCCTGGAGAACTAACATCTTCTTTTCGTTAGGATTATATCTGTAGATAGATTTGTTCCAGTCAGTAAGAGCCTTAAGCCAACCTAACGGTACACTCCATTGCTGAAGCGGATCGAGCCTGTTAAACCTTACAAACTCTTTATCCGAAGACGAAATTCTAAATACACGAGGAACCCTTTTAGCAAATCCTGACAGGAATGGATAGCTGTATACCGAAACATTCCATAGGTATGAATGTACTAACGGCGCGATTAGAACAACTTTTTCGATTTCTGCGCTGTCCCTTGAAAGCATATAATCTATGGTTACAGCTCCGCCTGTGCTGTGTCCTATGATGTTTATAGGTATGTTAAAGTTCTTTTTAAGTATACCAATAAATTCCTCCATGATATTTGTATATGTTGGAAAAGAATCTATACCGGACGGTTCTCCGGAAGAAACTCCATGTCCCGGCATGTCGTATGCCGCGACAAGATAGCCCTTAGAAAGCAAATGTTTTATTGTGCTGCTCAATAAACCCGTGTGGTCTAAATACCCATGCATAAGAAGTACAGCTGAATTATAGGTGCTGGGCAGGAAGATATGAGCTGCAAGCGAATAGTCCCGAAACTTAAACGTACCAAACACGTGCTCAACGTTATCATATTGAAACCCGTAATAACTAAAGTATTCAATTATTAACTGCGAATAAACCGTTTTTGAGCAAATATTTAATGGGTTAATATCCTTTGTTACTTTTTCAAATATGTTTTTATTTTGATTCATTGGAATTTGACTTTACTATTCCCGAAGTCTATCTTCTCAAAAAAGGACTCAACAGAGGTCCAATAAGACAAGAACCAAAGAGAAGGAGTACAACAATGAATGGAAGCGCTAATGCCGCCATTACGCCGGTTTTTACATACTTCTTCATTTCAATATAACCGTGATTAACAATTGTCACAATTATTGTTAATATCATGAGAAACGAAAACCAAATAATTGATATAAGGCTGTTAGAAATTAGTACAACGTATGAAATACCTGCTATTACAACAACAGAAAAGAACCCTACACAAAAATCAAAAAACCGACTGCCTGTTAATGTTTCTTTTTCAGTCTTGTGTTCTTCCATAAATTTCCTCCTGACCTATTTTATTCCTCTGGAGACAACGTAGACGATGAAACAAGAACCCATAAAAAGCAACGGAAGCAGGACTGTTGAAACTATGCCCACAAGCACATATTTTTTCTTTTTAATTAATCCTTGATGAATAAGAATAGCTAAAATGAATGGTACTGAGATCACCGTTATCCAAACAGAAACAAGAGACGTAGCCTCAACTTTTAAAATGATAAAAACCAATATTATAGTCGAAAAGAGACCTATACAAAAATCAAGGACCTGCATTCCTTTTATTTTATTGTTCTCAGATTTGTGTTCTTCCATAGTCAGCCTCCTTTTGCCGATTGAATATTGTTTCTTTCATTATATAAAAAATAACCACTAACACTGCCATGAACTGGTAACCAGTTAACCCAAAATAAAATTTACTGCCGGCCCTGATAAACTCTTCAAAAAATCTGAAACTAAAATACAGTATCATAAACCGGCTGAAAAGCTTTCCTGGAAGGAAGCGGTTTTTTACTATAATTAAATATATGAACACCCCAAACATGAACAACGATTCATATAACTGTGTAGGATGTCTAAGAACATCATCACCAAAATTAACTCCCAACGGCAAACCTGTTGGAATACCATAGCAGCAACCTTTAAGGAAACAACCTATCCTTCCTACAGCTATCCCAAGCGCTATTGCCGGGGCAAAATCATTGCCTCTTCGTTGTTTGATGTCTAACTTCTTTTTTACGAAATATACTGATAATGCACCGCCAACAAGCCCGCCCACAATAGTCCTGCCGCTCAAAACCGGCCCCATATCCGGAAAGCTTGCAATTATAGCTTTGTAATTCAATATCCATATCGGAAGCTTGGCCCCAAGCGCTCCGCCGATTAACGCGGAAGCTATAATAACAACACTATTGGAACTGTCACCTAAGTTTTTTGAACCCTTGATGAATACTATGACTGCCGCTACAATGCCTAGCGCTACAAAAAACGAGTACGACGAGACACCATACCCGGCTATATTAAACAGTACAGGCCTAATTCCTGTTAGTTCAGGATACATTTTTGGTCTGCTCCTTTTTGAGAAAAGTGCAGCAACTGTCATTTGTCAAGCAACCGTAAAGCTTCAAAGCCGAACAGAATCCAAGCGCACCCGCTGTTTTAGCCAGGGAAACAAAGAAGACAAATATCCAACCTAACCTTTCATTAAAAAAATACAGTAACAACAGGCATACCAATGTCAGCAAGGCTCCGAATGAATGGGCAAACCGCATGCCGCGTTTATCAAGCATCTCTTCTTTTAAGTGCATAAGCTTGCCTATGGTGATGTTGTAAAGCATTATTAGTGGAGCCCTTTGTATGCCAAGTACTGCGGATAGCGCAAGGATAACAAACGCTAAAAGTATCAGCCATTTCAGCCTGAATATAAACCCTATCCAGAATATCACGGCAAGTGTTATCCTGCAAAAGTTAAAGGAAGCTTTCGGCACTGTAACTGGTATTACTGTTCTCATTTTTTTCCTCCAAGCTTAAGTTTTGGAAAAAACATACCTACTTCCTTTTGGTATGTTTCATATTCCGAAAAATATTTTTTAAGCAGTTCTTCTTCCTGGTTCGCCCTGTAACGCATGAAGGGTATAAAAACCAGCGTAGTTGCCAGGAACGACGCGTAATTCTGGTATACAAGGCTTCCTCCATAAAACATCCATATAAGCGAGGCATACAAGGGATGCCGGACATAGCGGTACATTCCCTCGCGCACGAACGTTTGGTCCTTATAGACCCTGATTTGATTAGCCCAATTACCCGCGAGCGCGACCCTTCCTTTGATATTTACTATGCTGCCTGCCACAATCAATAGCAGACCGATTGAAATCAAGGTAATTCTAGCTGTAATTCCTGGTACGTTGAAACACCCTATATTTTTAGCTGTCAAGTAATAATACACGGCAAAAAATAGGAACATTGTTCCTGTCTCTACGATGCTTTTCTTTTCATGGCGTGTATCTTTTTCCTTTTTGCTTTCGGTGAAATTAATCATTATCGCTATAATAATAGCAAACACACATAAAACTATAATTATTTGCGCTATTAACCCGAAAACCGCCAGAGGGGAACTAACTGCATCACCATAAACTGCACTAATAAAATCAAGCATTTGCCCGCCTATGGAACAAGTTATAAGCCGAAAAAGGTATACGTTTCATATCGCTGGTTATTACGTGCACGCATTCCTTACGCAGTGAACGCAAATCAAAATTGTAGGCGTCAACGAACGAAGTTGCTGTTATACGGAAAGTGTTCTCACTTATATATTCTATCTTCTTCTCTTTACGTTTCAGGTGGAGACCGAAGGGTAGCAACGGTTTCAGTCCCTTGATAAAATCAAAGCATTGGCAGAACTGCCCTTCGGTCATTTGATTCAAGGCTTCCTTCATGATGTCTTCGGTTGTAAAGGAAAATGTGTTCCTGATAAAGGGAAGAAAGTCCTGAACTTTGAGGTTCCTGGTTATAGGCAGGAATCCCCGACCATCTCTGTATAAGTATGTTACCGCCACCCTTTCAACATTACAGGGTAAGGCTACAAAATCGTCCTTTCTAATTATACCATTCGTTTGCTTTTCTATATCTTTAAGTATACCTGAAACGGTTGACCGCTTTAACATATCAACACCGTCATTATTGCCATTATAATATGCCATCTGCTGAAAGTTTATTCCCCTGACGTATTTTGAATTCAAAGCAAAATTTATTATAGCGCCTATCTCAGTATCATTGACACCGTTCTCTATAGTAGAAACAAGTGTTACCGGTACTTTATACGCTGCGAGGTTTTCGACTGCTTTAATCTTAATTTCTCTCATATCCCGTCCGCGCAAGTGTTCTTGTGCTTTTTTTTCAAAACCGTCAAATTGAAGGTATATCTCGAAACCGCCTTTAAATTTCCCTAGCTCCGCTGCAAACGACATATCTTCGGCAATGCGTATGCCGTTGGTATTAAGCATGATATACTTGATTTTCTTTTCCCGGGCTTTCTCTATAATCTTGATTATATCGGGATGAAGCGTCGGCTCTCCACCGCTTATCTGTAGTATTTCTGCCTGGCCGCCTTCTGACTCTATGTAAAAATCCATTATTGAATTTAGTTGGTCCAGAGACAGTGTTTTACCGATATCTCCGGCAGCAAAGCATTGGGGGCAATTAAGATTGCATTTATCAATAACTTCAATTAAGCCTATACAGGTATGCTGTTCGTGTTCCGGGCAAAGGCCGCAATCATGCGGACATCCTTTTAAAGAACCCGTTTGAGCTGTTGATGCGGTGCCTGGTTTATCGTAAATATTCCGCTTTAGATAATATTCTGCATCTTCTTCAAGAAGTTCATAACGTTTGCCGTGCACTTTGCAGTCCTTTAATAACAGCACGCGATTGTCCTTAATAACGATTTTCGCCGGTATTAAGGCCATGCACTCATGACAAATACTTGTTGCCTCGGAATGATATAAATAGCCTCTGTCTGCTTTTTTCATAACAACCCGCTCTTTTTTACATTATTCCTGATGGTTTCTATGCTTTTAATAAGTTGTTGTATTTCCTGCTTTTTCAGTCCAGACATCAGCTTGTTCACCGCTTCAAAATACCCGGCTTCTGCTTGCTTTAGTGTCTTATCTCCGTCCTTCGTAATTCTAATAAGATTAACCCTTCTATCTTTAGGATCTGCCAGTCTTTCAACATACTTTGCCTTCTCAAGTCTGTCTATTATACCTGTCATATCTGCCTTGTTAACGAACAACCGTTTACTTAAGACATTTTGCGGTAAACTGTTACTAGTCGAATACTTTAACTGCATAAGCACGTTAAACTGGGCATCTGTGATACCATATTTACTGAAATACCTATAGGATGCCCTGTAAAATACTGTACCGGTATAAACAATGTTTAGCAAGCATTCATGTTCAACTGTTTCTATTGGTGTTTCTAATCCAAGTTCTTCATTTAAACTCATATAGTAACCCCTTTTTGTTTACACCTAAACAATCTATACCTATAATATACATATATATACCTATGTTGTCAAGGGGCAAAATAAATCTTTCAAAATTTCGCAATATGACATTCTTAGTGCGTCATCCCTAGTGCTTGTCACCGTTAATATCCAGCTATAATCAGCCAGTAATTGCGCAAATTCTGTTGAATTATTTTCATTTATGTGTATATAATGTTAATGGCAGCGCAGTCTATCACTCGGGAGGTTTGCCATGAAGGACGATATGAAATCGGTTAAATTTTGGATGGATTACGATACCCACCAAAGCCTTTGGTTGTATTGCTACCGCCATAAATTGACTCTTTCTGGAGCGCTCCGGCAGGCCGTAAAGGCCATAAACAAGCTACATTATGGGGAATTACTACAGCAGATGAAAGAACCTGGCTCCACCGCTGTTGAGAATTACTTTGGAACCCCAAGAAATGAGCGCAGCCGGAAACTCGGGAAACAGCTCCAAAAAGATAGCTTGAAAGAGATTTATGGAGCCGTCCGGGAAGAATTCAAGGAAAAGGTGCCGGGTGTGCTATGAAGAACAAGAAATCAATCAAATTTTGGCTACCTGATGACCTTTACAACGCGGTATATGCGGCGGCTAAGTGCCGGAAAACAACCATGTCCCGGGTACTAAGAACGTGCTGTAGGGCTATTTTTGATGTCCTGACAGAGGAATTGAAATGTGATGCTTCAAAGGTTATTTAGGAGAAGGTTGGGACCAGTGAGAGATAGATTTGTAAGAAAAGTCATCACTTCTGATTCAGATTATTCGTTTAAGAATTTCATTAAAAGTTTGAGAAATCAAAACGTCCATATTTATAGTACAGATCCAATTATTTTGTTTATAGTTTTATCTATTACATTATTTACGAATTTATCCAATTTTGCCTGAGAAAGGCCTTTTTGTTTTAAAGCTTCCATTTTTCCAAGTGTAATTTCTCCTCGTACTAGAGTTGGAAGACTCTCTGCTTTTAAATTTCCACTAGCGATAGCTATCATCCATTCTTCCATCTTTTTCTTTGAGGATTCAAAGGTATCACCCATGGCATTAATAACAAGATCTGAGTTATCCTTAAATTCTTTGACCGCTATATCTGCCACCTCTTCTCCTAATTCTTTGAAAATTTCTTTGAAATCACTCATGGTCTTATCTCCTATTCTTTTCTCTTGCCGCTTTCTAGTTCAATTATTTTATCAAATGCACTTCTGATTTGTTTCTTTTTTTCACCTACTAAATATGCTTCAAGCGAATCCCTTGTTTTCCAGTCTTTCAAAAATGTTCCCAACATATCTTTATCAGGATCAATAAGCATTTCCCATAATTGTGTCGTAATCTCATTTTTAGGCCGTCCCTTTTCATATTCGTAAGCTTTTTCAATTCTCAGAAGAAGCTGTTCTACTTCTTCTGTATGTTTACTGTATGTGTCAGTGGCATTGTCCATCAACCGCAAAGCATCTACCTTGAGTTCAACAGCTTGGGAATATGCGTGTTGGCTAAACGGCGATATTGTTGCACATCCGAGCATACTTCCTATTAAAAGTCCAACCAGTAATGTTTTAAATTGTTTCATACTTTTTCTCCGTTATTCTATTTCAAGTGTGTCCTCTTCTTTATTTGTTGTTGGGTGAACACCTCCTCCCAGCCATTCACCAGTAATATGCCACATTTCATAATAAAATAGCCATAATGATAACCAGGGTACAATTGTTTTGCTTATGTACATCAGGGGAGACCATTCTCTTGTCCCAGGTAAGTACAGACAAGGCCGTTGCCCTGAATATACATGAGGGATACTTGTTTCGCCTTCCCGTATAAACAGTTTTGGTTCTAAAACATATGCTTTTGGAGAATAACTTTCCGGTCTATATACAATCTTTACTTTGTAATTAAAGCTGATTGGTGCCGGTTGAAGATATCCTGTCCAAGACAACCCGCCTGATATTTTATCACATTTGAATTCCGGGACCACTTCAGACATAAAATACCTTTGCTCAGCCAAAGTTAGTTTTCTTTTTGTTTTAAAATATTTAGTCACCATGGAATGTATTTGGCCTAACTTTTACACCTCCGCCTAATGTCGATAATATCCCTGACTTTGACATACTCAAAGACTCACTCTTCCGCATTTCAGTTATTGTATTATTGTAATCCATGTACGCTTTTTTTACGAGACCATCAGTATTTCCAAACATTAAAGTGAGTCTATTTTCTAATACAGTACCACGATCATTTTTCAATTCATTCCACATCCGTGTTAAACTTCCGAACGCAATTACAAAATGATTAAAACATTCTGGATTCTTTTTCCATTTTTCACTTAGTAGCTCCATTGGGCTTGATGTTGTTGGGTTATTGACTTCATAGTATCCATTTTTATTTCTTTCATTTATACTGTTAAGAATCGTTGTCATAGCATCGGATAGGTTTATTTCATTCTTGTAATGTTCTGCGGCCAGGGTTGTGAGTACTATTGAAACTGGAGCTTGTTCAATAATATCTTTATAAACGTTATTACGCCATCTTTTAAGCAACTGGACAACACGTTTTAAAGGTGGTTTGTCATAGAAGGGTTCGTTCTCTGGTAGATGTTCAAGTTTTGCCGCTTTATTTAAAATATCTCTTGGTATTTTGCATCGTTCTTCAAACCAATTTGCATATCCTTTCGGATTGGTCGGTATCCACACACCTACTCCGCCATTTTCTTGTTTATCTGGAATAAATATGCAGGTTCCTGTATCATTTGTATTTGGCATCGCCGGTACAATATCCAGATGAAACTGTCTTTTATAGTTTATTCTCACACATCTCTTTTTTAGTTCAGCTATATCCGAATAATTTGAATTTGATTTAATTGTTTGATAAACAGCATTCAATAATTCTTTTGGATTTATCATGCTATTAACATTTCCAAATTCACATATCATGTCGAGATCATACTCTTCATTACCTATTGGTTTTATGGTTGTCCCTATTTTCAAAGAACCTTGTGGGTATATTGCCGGCTTATTGGCAGCCAAATCACTTTTTTCCGCAAGCCAATTACCTACCGCCTTATAACTTTCTTCTGCCGATCCATAAAGAGAGTCTGATATTTGCAGATTTATGCATAGCCGTTCCAAAATGTAGTCAATTGGGTGTATTGTTGCTCTTGTTTGATTCATTTCAGTTCTCCTTGATGTTCATTTTCTTTGTGATATGGGACAAACAGATCCACTTTTTTGTCAAAGAATACATCCTTTACTTTCTCAAATAGTATTCTTGCTTCATTTCTGCCCAACCCAGCCAGTGATTCAATCTCTTTTATACTATCCATCTTAAAACGCCCATTAGGAAATATTGGATCAACTCTAATTATATTTTCATTACCGGCCAAGATTTTAGCTATTCCTATTGCTGATGAAGATTGCCCTGCCATAAATGTTTCTGGCAATTTATTTATCCAGTAAGTTATTCCTACAGAATAATTTCTTCCTTTCTTCAAATCAAACGGCGTAGCAGTACATCCAAGGCTTAATACCTTAATTGCATTAGCTGGCCAATTAAGAACTCCTATTGCTTCTACAACTGCCACGTCTATTGGGTTATTAGCCCATAAGCCACCGTCGCATAATGGGATTCCAGATACTCCACGGTATGAAGGGAAATAGGTCGGCGCAGCTGCTGTTGCCATCGCAACATCAACCACACTTTCCTTGTAATCGTATTTAAATCGTTCATGATGCGCGGTTTTGTATACATGTATTTCGCCTTTTTCAATATTAAACGAAGGGATAACGAGTCTTACCAAGCTCGCTCCTAGTTTTCTTTTCCCGTACTTTTTTTCAAGTGCTTGTTTAAGTGGGCCATTGTCGTATTTTGCATAAATAAACCTGCGCATGCATTTTAATAACCCGTTTCCCTTGAATATTTCTGGACCAAGCTGTTTATAAAAATCTACCATCTCTTTTGCTGAATATCCAAGCCCGATACCTAAAGCTAGTATACCACCAGTAGACGAACCCACAATTAGATCAAAATATTCACTCGTTTTGCCTGATATATTTTCTTCAATCGCCGCTAAGAACGAAGCAGGAAAAATGCCTTTTATGCCACCACCATCAATTGAAAGAATTCGGTACTTGTCACTCACATTTCCTCCCAATGGTTTTCAAAAATCCTAGAGATTGTTTCGTTAATTTATTGTACACCGTTTAGTTTCCTATAAAGCTGGGATAGTTTTTAATAACAACACCCTGTATTTTAAAATCTTTCGTCAGAATAATCGGATTATATTCTTTACTTGTAGACCTCGGTTTCAAGACGATATGGTCATTAAAGGAATGGAATTCTTTCAGTGTTGCTTCATCATCGATTAAAGCGACAACAAAATCACCATTGTTCGCCGTTGATTGTTGACGAATAAGAATCATGTTGCCATTCTCGATTCCAACTTTGTTCATAGAGTTTCCCGAGGCCTTTAAGAAAAAATATCTATATGGTGGTTTAGCAATTTTAACAGATACTGGAATTTTCATCTCGATATTTTCTACCGCTAAGAGGGGTGTTCCGCAGGCGATTGTGCCTACGAATGGAACATCAACAGTTTGGGCACTTGTATCGGGGCCTTCAGTTTGTTTAACAATTTGAAGCTCTCGTTTTGATTTTCTGCGAAGATATCCTTTTTCTACTAATTGCGAAATTATCAATGCTCCGGTTCGCGGAGAACTAAACCCTAAAGACTTTGATAGCTTTCGTACCGTTAGAGTTTGCCCATTATGCATAAGTTCATTACGTATTAAACGAATCGCTTTTGATTCTTTGTCAGATAACATAAATCCTCCTGTCCTAAGTATACAACAGTATACAACATGTATACGCGTGTTGTCAATAACCCTTAATAAAAACCTTATGTCACCCATGAAATTCCCAAAATCCCTACCAGACATTTTGCAAAACAAACTTTTCCCTATTAGCCTGAATAAATCCTGAAATTCACACACGGGACACTAGGGGGGTATAGCCTTCATAAGAAGACTATATTAACGCCCCCCGGGGTCTTTTCAGGCAACCAGCCAAAAAGGATGGTGATTACTATGAAAAACAAACGTTATGTTAGCAAAACTAACGTCTATGAATCAGCTATTAAAGCTGGTTCATGGATTGGCGCATTCTTTGGAAGCATGATTAATGCTTCTAAAGATGTTGCTGATTTCGGCTATAAAGTAGCCAAGAAATCAGTCAAAGCAGCTAGCAAATCATACAAAGAAACTATTAGATAGTTCTTTGTATAGACGTAGTAAAAGTATTGTAGATGCGAAAACTATATCAGTACAAAAAGGAGGTGAATGCCACATGAAAACCATATTAGTAGTTATGGGTTTGTTTACGTTTATATGTTACAAACGCTACACAAACTTCAAGAAGGCAGAAAGGACACTTAATGCAGCTATATCGAGAATGAAAGGTGTACTTGAAGACGAAGCCGCAGAAAAACTTGAAGATGACATGTATTTTAACATTCGTCATCTGGATGCAGAACATGAATGGGAACTGAATGGTTGTAGACACGATTAATTGAGAGGTGGCCACACCCTAATGATGAGTATATCTGCCCGGTGGTGCAAGCAGACAAAGTGAGGTGATATAAATGAGGAGACTGCATTTACAGTTGTATTTCGTTTACCGGCACACATTCAGAAGCAATGACTTCTCAGTCAAGTCATTCATCTGGGCGGTAAAAGCAGCAAAAGAGATTTATTGAATTTCAATTGCAGTAAAAATCAGTAAAACAAGGTGGTGAGAAAAATGGCTAAAATCTTTGACGACACTTGTAGATTAGTTGAAAGGATTCCGACAATTGAACTGACGACACATTTTGTCTGGTCAGTTCTGCATGAAAGTCTGGCTCCGGCAGACAGAGTAAAATTAGTCGAGAAGTTAATGGACAAGGTTACAGAAGACAACTACAAAAGCGAGGAAAAATGAACAGGTTACCGATTTTCAGAATTGAGAACAAATTGTATTTTGTGGATCTACGATTGCGGCAGCTAAGGCGGGTAATCCTCACGATTTTATAGACTTCGATGATGTCTATGCTCTGATGGATTATCTGCACGAAAATAAGGCCAAAAAGGAGGTGTCAGAAATAGTTAGGTAACGGATAATCAAGCATACCTGAATATTTATCAGGTAAATCTAATTTTAAAGGAGAACTACAATGTCAAGCAAAAACGGATTGTTGAACAACGCGCAGCGTAAAGCATTAGAAGGGCAGTTAAAGGTCATTTACGAGAGGAAAATCAATGATGCTCGTAAACATAACGAAGCCCTTCAGGAACAAATCCAGGACGAAGTCCGGAACAAGCTTGGTTACAAAATAATCAAGCAAAAGATTCAACAGTTAGAAGACCAGCAGAAACTGCTTGAAAAACAGTTGGAAGAGATAGGTTTCGATTCAAACGGGAACCTACTGACCACTTGGGACCGGAAAAG
>Ga0156540_1002_pt2 | contig 17831 bp, 9 predicted proteins | sample RifOxyB2_FD_111935 | JGI IMG/M metagenome (GOLD analysis project Ga0156540, IMG submission 111935) | Elusimicrobia bacterium RIFOXYB2_FULL_48_7
GGATATGCCTGGGCCACCAGATGCTCGGGCTGGCGCTTGGAGGAAAAACCTACAAGCTGAAGTTCGGCCATCACGGCGGCAACCACCCGGTGAAGGACTTGAAGACTGGCAAGATCCACATAACGGTTCAGAATCACGGCTTCTGCGTTGACATAGATTCGCTTGATAAGAAAGACATTGAAATAACGCACGTCAACCTTAACGACAACACCCTTGAAGGGATGAGGCACAAAAAACTGCCGGTGTTTTCAGTGCAGTTCCACCCGGAAGCGGCGCCGGGGCCCAATGACGCCAAGTACATGTTCGGCGAATTCGTGAAACTCATGAGAGGTAATAATGCCTAAGCGGACGGATATCCACAAAATACTGATAATAGGTTCGGGGCCGATAGTGATAGGCCAGGCGTGCGAGCTTGATTATTCAGGCACGCAGGCATGCAAGGCCCTCAAGGAAGAAGGGTTCAAGGTGATCCTGATAAATTCAAACCCCGCCACGATCATGACCGACCCTGATACCGCGGATGCCACTTATATAGAACCCGTCACCCCGGAAGCCGTAGAAAAAATAATTGAAAAAGAGCGGCCTGACGCATTACTGCCGACTCTCGGCGGACAGACGGGCCTTAATACCGCGATAAAAGTCTACGAAAGCGGCGTGCTTGAAAAATACAACGTAAAAATGATAGGCGCGAACTACGAATCAATAAAAAAAGCCGAGGACAGGGAACATTTCAAGAAAGCGATGCTGAAGATCGGGCTTGACCTGCCCCGAAGCGCGCTTGCCTACAACATGGACGAGGCAAAAAAGGCCCTTAAAGAGATCGGCTTGCCGGTCATCATAAGGCCCAGCTTCACGCTTGGCGGAACCGGCGGCGGCATAGCGGAAACCCGGGAAGAATTCGAAAAGATCGCTGCCCTCGGCCTTAAGAACAGCATGATCAACGAGATCCTGGTAGAGGAATCCATCGCCGGCTGGAAAGAATACGAGCTTGAAGTCATGCGTGACACCATGGACAATGTCGTAATAATCTGTTCCATAGAAAATTTCGACCCCATGGGCGTGCATACGGGCGATTCAATAACGGTCGCGCCGGCGCAGACGCTTACCGACAGGGAATACCAGAAGATGCGCGACCAGGCCATTGCCATAATCCGCGAGATAGGCGTTGAAACCGGCGGGTCGAACATACAGTTCGCGGTACATCCCAAAACCGGCAGGATGGTTGTGATCGAAATGAACCCGCGGGTATCCAGGAGCTCGGCGCTTGCCAGCAAGGCGACGGGTTTTCCTATCGCCAAGATTGCCGCCAAGCTTGCCGTGGGTTACACGCTTGACGAAATACGCAATGATATTACAAAGGAAACGCCCGCTTCGTTTGAGCCCACCATAGATTACTGCGTGGTAAAAATTCCCAGGTTCACTTTTGAGAAATTCTCCGAGGTAAAGGATATACTCGGCATCTCGATGAAATCTGTCGGCGAAACCATGGCCATTGGCAGGACTTTCAAGGAAGCGCTCCAGAAAGGCCTGCGGGGATTGGAAATAGGCCATGGCGGGCTTGATAATAAACTGAATTACAGGCAGATCCCGGATGATAAAATTCGCCAGAGATTGAAAGAACCCAACGCGTCAAGGATATTCTACATCAAGTATGCCTTCCAGAATGGTTACACCATTGAAGAAATACAGAAGCTGACGCTCATGGACCCCTGGTTCCTGCATAATATAAAGGAAATAATCGACAGGGAGAAGGAACTTGCCGCGGAATTCCGCAGAAAAAAGAAATTCGACAGGGAGATGTTTGTAAGGGCAAAAGAGTACGGGTTCAGCGACGTCCAGATCTCCATTATGACGGGAAAAACCGAGCTCGCGGTAAGGAAACTGCGCAAAAAACTCGGTGTTGTGCCGGTTTTCAAGCTGGTTGACACCTGTTCCGCGGAATTTGAAGCTTATACCCCGTATTATTATTCAACCTACGACCAGGAAGACGAAACCAGGACCAAGGGGAAGAAAAAGAAAATAATGATTCTTGGCGGCGGGCCCAACCGGATAGGGCAGGGCATTGAGTTTGATTACTGCTGCTGCCACGCATCTTTCGCTTTAAGCGCGCTGGGTTTTGAGACAATAATGGTGAATTCGAACCCGGAAACCGTTTCCACTGATTACGATACCTCGGACAAGCTTTATTTCGAGCCGCTTACCTTTGAAGACGTAATGAACATTATAGACAGGGAAAAACCCGACGGCGTTATAGTCCAGTTCGGCGGCCAGACGCCGCTTAACCTCGCAAGGAAACTGCATGAAGCGGGAGCGACGATCATCGGCACAAGCGTTGACTCCATTGATACGGCCGAGGACAGGAAAAAGTTTTCAAAAATAATAACGAAACTCAAGATCAATCAGCCGCCCAACGGCTCGGCGAGCACGCAGAAAGAAGCGGCGAAAATTGCCAATGCAATCGGGTATCCCGTGCTGGTGAGGCCTTCCTACGTGCTCGGCGGCAGGGCCATGCGGATAGTATACAACGAAACATCATTGAAACAGTTCATGCTTGAAGCCAAAAAAATATCCCCGGAACACCCTGTTTTGATAGACAAATTCCTGGAAGACGCCATAGAGATCGACGTGGATGCGGTGTCTGACGGCGAAAAAACCGTGATCGGCGGCATCATGGAGCATATAGAGGAAGCGGGCGTGCATTCGGGCGATTCCGCCTGCGTGCTTCCGCCCCACACGCTCGGCGACGAGATACTTGATGTAATAAGGAAGAACACCCACGCCCTTTCAAAAGAGCTTAAAGTAAAAGGGCTTATTAATATACAGTTCGCTGTGAAAAAAGACGTGGTGTACGTGCTTGAAGTCAACCCGCGGGCGTCAAGGACCGTGCCGTTTGTAAGCAAGGCGACCGGCGTGCCTCTGGCGAAAATAGCGGCAAGTGTCATGGCGGGGAAAACCCTGGATGAGCTGGGGATCACCAAAGAAAAAGAGATCTCCCATATTGCCGTCAAGGAATCCGTGCTTCCATTCTCGCGGTTTTCCGGCGTGGACATAATCCTGGGGCCGGAGATGAAATCCACGGGCGAAGTGATGGGCATTGACGAAACTTTCGGCATGGCGTTTTACAAGTCCCAGCTTGCGGCCGGCCAGGCCCTGCCCGCAACAGGCAAGGTGTTCCTCAGCGTGAAAAATGACGACAAGCGCAACATCGTGTTCATAGCTAAAAAACTCACCGACATGGGTTTTGAGCTTATAGCGACAAAAGGCACCCACAAGGTGCTGAAATCAAACAATATCAAGGCGGAGATGCTCAACAAGATCGGCGAGGGAAGCAGCGACGTGCTTGAATTTACAAGAAAAGGAATAATCAAACTGATCATCAATACCCCGTCGGGAAACAGGAGCCAGTCCGACACCAAACCTATAAGAAGTTTAGCCGTCCTTCACGGCATACCCTGCATAACCACCATCCAGGGCGCGCAGGCCGCGGTGAACGGCATGGAAGCGATATTAAAAGGCGATTTTACAGTCAAGTCCATCCAGGAATATATTAATAGATAAGCGGCGGAGGGCCATATGTGCGGTTTATTCGGCGTATTCAACCATAAAGAAGCATCAAAAATGATTTACCTGGGCCTTTATTCCCTGCAGCACAGGGGCCAGGAAAGCGCTGGTATCGTGACTTATGACGGGAAGCAGGCTTTCTCGGAAAGAGGCATGGGGCTTGTCAGCGATGTGTTCAACGAGGAAAAACTCAACGCCCTTAAAGGCGCCACGGGCATAGGCCATACCAGGTATTCTACAACAGGTTCTTCGGTATTAAAAAACGCCCAGCCGTTCATAATAGAACATGCCGGCGGGTTCCTTGCGGTAGCCCACAACGGCAACCTGACGAACACGCGCGCCCTGAGAAACAAACTTGAAGCTGAAGGTTCTATCTTCCAGACGACCATGGACAGCGAAATTGTCGTTCACCTCATAGTGAAATCAAAGAAAAAAAATATTGAAGACAAAATCGCGGACGCGTTAAGCCAGGTGGAAGGCGCGTATTCATTTCTGTTTCTCACGGAAAACGAGCTCATAGCCGCCAGGGACCCAAGGGGTTTCAAGCCGCTGGGGCTGGCGAAATGCCACGGCGGGTACGCCCTGGCTTCCGAGACAAGCGCTTTTGACATCACCCAGGCGGAATACATAAGGGAAGTCGAGCCCGGTGAAATAGTGGTGATAAACAAAAACGGCATCAGGTCGCTCAACCCGTTCCCTGAAATTCGGCACGCCTTCTGCATTTTTGAATACATATACTTCGCCAAGCCCGACAGCAATATTTACGGTGAGAATGTTTATCTTGCAAGAAAAGCCCTGGGCAGGCAGCTTGCCAGGGAGCTTCCCGCGAAAGCCGACATGGTCCTGCCCATTCCCGATTCGGGCAACTACGCCGCGCTGGGCTACGCGGAAGAAAGCAAGATCCCTTTTGAGATCGGTATTATAAGGAACCATTATGTAGGCAGGACTTTCATACAGCCCCTGCAGAAAATGCGGGATTTCAGCGTCAAACTGAAACTCAACCCCACCCGGCAGTTGATAAGGAACAAGGACATCATAGTCGTCGAGGACTCGATCGTAAGGGGCACGACAAGCAGGTCCAGGATGAGGACCCTGCGCGAGGCCGGCGCCAGGAAAATACATATGCGCGTAAGCTGCCCTCCTATAAAATACCCGTGTTACTTCGGCATAGATTTCCCTACCCGCAACGAGCTTGTGGCGGCTTCAAACGAACCCAACGAGATCGCGAAGATCATAGGCGCGGACAGCCTGGGTTATATCAGCCTTGAAGGCATGCTCAAATCAATGCCGATAAAGGGCTCGGAATTCTGCACGTCGTGTTTTACCGGGAAATACCCCGTGAAACCGCCGGAAGGAACAACCAAATCCGTCCTGGAGAAAAAACAATGACAAAATTCATTATCATCACCGGCGGCGTTGTTTCATCGCTCGGCAAGGGAATCACCGCGGCTTCTATCGGGCGGCTCCTTAAAAACTGCGGGCTTAAAGCGACAGTCGTGAAAATAGACCCCTACCTGAACGTGGACCCCGGCACCATGAGCCCGTTCCAGCACGGGGAAGTTTTCGTCACTGATGACGGCGCCGAGACCGACCTCGACCTTGGCCACTACGAAAGGTTCATGGACGTGCCCATGTCGCAGAACAATAATTTCACCAGCGGCGTGATCTATGATTCAATAATCAGGAAAGAGCGCAACGGCGATTTTTTAGGCAAAACCGTCCAGGTGATACCTCACGTGACGGAGGAAATAAAATCAAGGATCAAGCGGCTTGAAGCCGGGCACGATGTAGTTATAGTGGAAATAGGCGGAACCACGGGAGATATCGAGGGGCTCCCTTTCCTTGAAGCGTTAAGGCAGTTCAAGCAGGAAGCCGGCGAAGGCAATGTGTGCGAAATACATGTAACCTTGATACCCTATCTGCGGGCGGCGGAAGAACTTAAAACAAAACCCACCCAGCAGAGCGTCGCCAAACTGCGCGAGATCGGGCTGGAACCGCAGGTCATCATCTGCCGCACGGAAAAACCCATCACCGATGAAATGAAAAGAAAGATATCCCTCTTCTGCAATGTCCGCGAGGACGCCGTGATAGAGGAAATGGATGTCGCGACAAGCATCTACGAAGTGCCGCTGATGCTGAAAAAACAGGGCCTGGACAAGCTGATACTTGAGATGCTGCACCTAAGGGGCCGGGTAAGCGACATGTGCGACTGGGAAAAAATGATAGAGAGAATAAAGAACCGCAGGAGAACTGTCAACATAGCGGTTGCGGGCAAATACACGGATTTAAAGGACTCCTACAAAAGCATCTGGGAAGCGCTTACGCACGGCGCGCTGGAAAACGATGTCATAGCAAAGATTGAATATTTCAACGTGGAAAAAGGCGACATAGAAAAAACCCTCGCGAATGCGGACGGGATCCTTGTGCCGGGAGGTTTCGGCGACAGGGGCATTGAAGGCAAGCTCCAGGTGGTGAAATACGCCAGGGAGCATAAGGTGCCATTTTTCGGCATATGCCTGGGAATGCAGTGCGCCGTTATAGAGTTCGCGCGCAATGTGTGCGGCTTGAAAAACGCCAACAGCACCGAATTCAACCCGGCCACGCCGCATCCCATAATAGAATATATCCCGGGGCAGGCCAATATAACAAAAAAAGGCGGCACAATGCGGCTGGGAAAATATCCGTGTAAAATATCAAAGGGTTCCCTGGCCGCCGCCGCTTATAAAACAAACCAGATCGAAGAGCGCCACCGGCACAGGTACGAGCTCAACAACAAGTACAGGAAAGCAATCGAAAAGAAAGGCCTGGCCATCACCGGCAATTACGAGAAAAAGAACCTCGCTGAGATCGTGGAGTTAACGGGCCATCCCTGGTTCGTTGGCGTCCAGTTCCACCCGGAATTCAAGTCACGCCCTGACAACGCCCATCCGCTGTTCAGAGAATTCATCAAAGCCTCCTGCAGATAACCCCAAAACAAAAAATAATGGGGACTGTCCCCGGTTTTGGGGGACTGTCCCTATTATTTAAGTAATCCTTTTCATCCAACCCGATAACCAGAACCGTCCCTGTTATTTTTTACCCAAAACTGTTGACGTTTTGGATTTCGCACTTTGCTCAAAAAAACCCTTGATTTTTTTGGTTTTTGTGTTATACTAGTATCAGCATACCAGAACAAACAGAATAATCAGAATAAACAGAATAATGGGAGATCAAATGCAATTCCAGCAATTAGATTTTAACAGCCCGAAAGTTTTAACCATCCAGCTGGCGGACGTAATTGAGCGGAAGATCAGGAATAAGGAACTTTCCGTCGGCCAGAAACTGCCCACCCAGGCGGAATTAAAGAAGATTTTCGGCGTGAGCATTGAAACCGTTAATGAAGCGCTCTGGAAACTTGTTCAGGAAGGTTATATTTCCTCCAGGCCCCGGCATGGCACGTTTGTGATAAGCACCAGCCCGAAAACAGGCGTGGATTTAACTGTGAAAAACGAAGTCTGCCTTGTGGTTGGCGCCACATACTTCCTTAATGAAAGCACAAGCCCCAAGTTTACAGGCCTCATGAGCGCCATTGAGGGGGAAGCAAGGAAAAAAAATATGCATTTGCTTTTCAAACTGATCGGCGGCGCGAATACGGAACTGGGGTTGGAAAACAAGGAGAAAAGCGTGGCGGGGCTGATTTTGGCAGGCAATGTGACCCGGGAGAACATCAGCATGGTAAAAAAAACGGGCTTTCCTTTTATAATAATCGGCGACGTGCTGGATAAAATAATTACGAAAGATGATTTTGACGTGGTAGCCACCGATGACTATAGCGGTGTTTATGCCGGCGTGAAACGGCTGGTTGGTTCAGGGAGTAAAAGGATCCTCTTCATAAGGGTTGCGCTGGCAGATTATCCCTGGGAAACCGACCAGCTGAATGGTTATAAGCAGGCTCTGCAGGATTCCGGCATTGCTTTTGACAAAAACCTTGTGCTGGACACGCATGAAACTCCGGAGAGCGGTTATGAGGCGGCCAGGGCTTTCCTTGAAAAACAAATCCCTTTTGATTCGATATTGTTCATAGGTTTCGGGCGCGCCAAGTTCGGGCAGATATCAAAGGCGTTCGCCGAAAAAAACATTAAAATGCCGGGCACGCTGCTGCAGGTGGTTTCAGGAAACATACCGGGAATACCCGCAATGGCGCGCGATGATGAGGAAACCGGCAGGACTGCCTTCAGCCGGCTTTGCCAGCGGCTGACCGATCCCGGCTGGAAACCGGAGCGCATTATCGCCCCGCTGAAAACATTCACCCCGGAGGCAAAATGAACAGGTTTAAAACACTTTTCCTTTCAGGCTGTCTTGTTTTTTTATTCGCTCCTATTGCCCGGCCCGCCGTGCTTACACCTGCAAGCCTGTCTGACATTGACGTCCAGGTACAGGTAAACCTGGCCGCTGACGGTGATACCATCCAGCTTCCGGTGGGCGTGAGCACCTGGGTGCATACGGTGAATATCGTGAACAAGGCAATAACGATCCGCGGCATGGGCATGGACCCCGTGACGGGGACGGTAATATATGACGGCACGCCTTCCACCGCCCCCTGGAATTATCCTAATAACCCCTTTGTGATAACCGGGCAGGCAGGCAAGCCCTGGAGAATTTCCAACCTGACCATGAGCGGCGTCGGCCTGAACGGTGGCGAGGGAATAACCATCAAGGGTACCTGCAAGAACTGGCGCATAGACCATATTAAATTCTACGACCTAGGCACTCCCATAAGTTCATTTTATTCTGATTATACTTACGGGCTTATCGACCACTGCAGTTTTTATGTCACGCAAAGAGTTGACACTACCGGAGGTATACCCGCCATAATGGCCGGAGGCAATGGTGACCAGTCCTGGGCGCAGCCGCTCATGCAGGGCACGTCAAACGCGCTTTTCGTGGAGGACTGCCTTTTCCAGTTCAACGATTTTGGTTTTTCAAATATCGTCAGCATTCACGGCGGCCAGGGGGCCCGCATAGTTTTCCGCTACAACAAAACGAACCTGGTGCTTGAAGCGTGGGGTTCCTATAATGCTACCGGCAGGGGCGTTTTGAGCTATGAGATTTACAATAATAATTTCGGAGGCATTTACGGCCACGCGCCGTATGCCATGGTGGTGAAGGGCGGTGTCGGTGTTTTCTTCAATAATACAATGGAAAGCACGGCCTTCCCTTATTCAACCTGTTACCTGGGAGATTATCGCACGGAAGCGCACCAGACTTTGTACATTGCCGCCAACAACAGCACTTTTTACCAGGGCAGGTGCAACGGTTTGTGCCCCATAGACGGCAATCTCCCGGTTGACGCGTCAGCGTCAGGGATCCATACCGGGGCCAATGATTCAAACACGCTTGTCTGCGCGGGCAAGAATTGGGCGGCAAACCAGTGGGTTGGTTTCGCCGTAAGGAATTCCAGCGACTCTGAAAGCGCGGGTTATATTGTTTCCAATACCGCAGATACCCTGGTCACCTGCCCGGTTATCATTTTCAGCACCACGGGTTATAGTGTTTGTTCCAACTCTGATGAAGACAAGCAGGTAACCATACCGGGTATCGGCCTCGTGGGGCCTTTAAAAAGTTTTGTGTCAGTGAGGCAGGGCATGTCGAGTTATAAAAAGGCAGCGTGGTTCGTGCAGACCTCCACCGATATATCAGCCGCGGCAACGGCAAGCGTCTCCGGCGGCAGCGGAGCGGGAACGGTAGCGGCCGTGAAATACATGGGCCTCGGGAACAGGAACCACTGGGACACAGGCGACAGGTTCGTCATCACGAACGGCTACCCCGGCATCGACCAGATAGGAAGGGCGCCGGGTATTGACACGCTGGCCGACGGCACCACGGTCCAGAAATCGGAGCCCTGGTACGAATGGAACAATACTTATAACAGCGCGCCGCTGCATTTTACGGTCCCGGGGAGTTTTCCCGCGGGCCATATAGTCCAGAACAGGGACTATTACAACATTGATAAAACCTCGCTCGGTTACGTTCCTTATACTTATCCGCACCCGATGACGCTGGCTGATGTGGTGGATACCAGCTCGCCGATGGCGCCAAGCGCAGTACGCGACGGTAGCGGTTCATCTGATATTGATTTTACTTATTCAACCACAACATTGAGCGCGAAATGGGAGGCGGGGTCAGACCTGGAGTCCGGTATTTCCGGCTACCGGTATGCAATCGGCACGACGCCCGGCGGCACGGAAGTGCTGGCATACCAGGCAGTAAGTTCGGCGTATGTTAACAGGGCCGGATTGAGTTTGAATATGGGGGCTACGTATTATTTCAGCGTTAAATCGGTGAACGGGCTCGGGCTGGTAAGCACCGGCACGGCGGTTTCAAACGGGCAGTACATAGCTCCCGACGGCACTCAGCCTGGCGCCCCCGGGGCGGTTTATGACGGCACGGGCGCGGATATTTCAACAACAAGCTTAACCACGCAATTAAGCGCGAACTGGACTGCCGGCGCGGATTCAGAGTCGGGTATTTCCGGTTATAAATACGCCATCGGCACTTCGCCTTCGGCTCAGGACGCCGTAGGATGGACAGCAAACGCGGGTTTGTCTGTAATAAAAACCGGTTTGTCTTTAAGCGCGGGCACGACATATTATTTCAGTGTTAAAGCGATAAACGGCGCCGGGTTGGAGAGTGTTGCCGCAAACTCAAACGGAGTGGTTGTAATAAGTACGGCTGTGGTGGACACGTCGTCACCTACGGCGCCGGGAACCGTGCGCGATGGCACCGGAACGGATATAACATCAACTCAATCCAATAATACTCTTTCAGCCAACTGGACGGCTGGCGCCGACGCCGAGTCCGGGCTTTCTGGCTATAAATACGCAATCGGCACCACGGCAGGCGGTGTAAACACAGCCGGGTGGACAACGATCGGTAATGTTTTAACGGTAACCAGGAGCTCGCTTGTGCTTTCAGCAGGTACAACATATTATTTCAGCGTGAAAGCGGTTAACACATTCGGATTGACAGGCCCGGCAACGAATTCAAACGGGCAGTACGTGGTTGCGATAGACACCGGCGACACAACACCGCCTTCAGATGTAGCTCAGGTGAGGGACGGCACTGGCGCGGATATTTCAAATATAGCAATAAGTACGCAGCTGAAAGCAAACTGGGACTCTTCCGTTGACGCGGAGTCGGGCATTGCAAAATATTGGTACGCAATAGGCACTTCGGCCGGCGCCTCGGACACTGTTGGATGGACAGACAACGGCCAGTCAACATCCCTGACGGCAGGCGGGTTGGCTTTGAGCGTGGGTGTTACCTATTACATCAGCGTGATAGCGGAAAATGGCGTGGGCCTTCAAAGCGTTTCGGCAGCCTCGTCAAACGGCCAGGTGGTTGGATGGCCCCCGCCGACGGATACAACGGATCCGGTTGTTTCCGGTGTTGCGGCGCAGGGCATAACAATGAGCGGGGCGGTAATAATCTGGACAACGGACGAAGCGTCTACAAGCCAGGTAGAGTATGGAAAAACAACAGGCTACGGGAAGGTGACGATTGAGGATTCATCGTTGAACACTGCGCACAGCGCGGTACTGGCAGATCTGACCGCGGGCACATTATATCATTACCGGGTGATCAGCCGGGATGCCTTAAACAACGAAACTGTTTCGGCAGATTATACGTTTACGACCTCCGCTCCGGTTTATCATATCGCTGAAACCGTGCACGCCTACCCGAATCCGTATAATCTTTCAAGCCCCAACCCGGTAAAGTTCCGGGCTGCGGGAGCCGCGAGCTCAGAAGTCAGTATTTACACTATCAGCGGGCGGTTGATCAAAACAATTCCCGGCGCCGAGGAGATCAGCTGGGACGGCACAAACACTGACGGCCAGAAAGTGGGCCGCGGGATTTATATATACAAGATCACAACCAGCTCCGGCGGTTCCGCCACGGGCAAGATAGCACTTACGAAGTAAGTGTTATCGCAGTCCTCATGTCGTTTATGGGGGCAAACTCGCCCTAACAAGATGAGCTTAAATGTAGCGGTTTGATTTATCAAACCCAATCTCAAAGTATTGTCCGATAAATCGGACCGCTACTTTCACTCAGCATGGCAATATAGGAAAATAGGGACAATTCCTCAAAATGGGGGGGGAAGTGTCCTTTTTTTTATAGAAAACCCTTGACTTTTGTGGTTTTATAGGTATACTATTAGTAGAAACGATGTTATGAATATTACTAATATTACCAATATTGCTAATAGAGGCATGGAATCATGGAAATGAAATTTGAGCAACTGGATTTTAACAACCAGAAACCGTTATACCTTCAGGTGATTGATTCAATTGAGAAGAAGATAACCAGCAGGGAAATAAAGACAGGCCAGCAGCTTCCTACAGTGGAAGCCCTTTGCAAGGCTTTCGATGTCAGCCACCCTACAATAAGGGAAGCTTTGTCATACCTGATAAAAGCAGGATACCTGTCGTCAAGGCCGAAGCATGGGACCATTGTCATCAGTTCGGAAAAAGCAAAGGGCGCAGGGCTTAAAATAAAAAATGTGGTTTGTTTTATTCCCTGCACCGGTTCATTTCGGACAACAGTTAAAGACCCCTATTTTTACAGGTTTCTCAGCGGAGCGGAAGCAAAAGCAAAGGAAAAAGGTTTGTATTTGCTTTCAAAAACATTGGATGAAAGCGATGAAGAACTCAATTTTGAGGAAAAAGAAAAAGACATAGCAGGGCTGGTCCTTGCAGGGCACATTACCCCTCAGCACGTTAAAACGGTAAAAAAAACACGAATGCCTTTTGTGCTTATCGGCGACATATACCAGAAAACAAAAATAAATGACCGGGTTGATGTCATAACAAGCAATGATTTTCAATCTACTTATATGGCCACAAAGCACCTTATAGATTTAGGCCACACCAGGATCGTATATTTTGTGCACTACCTGAAAGGGTTCTCCTGGGATGGAGAATATTTCAGGGGATACTGCCAGGCGCTTAAGGACGCGCATATACCCTTCAACGAAGGGCTGGTGCTGGAAACAAAATCTTCCGATTTAAGCAGCTCGTACCTGGCAATGAAGAAATTATTAGAACAGCGCCCGCCGGAGGCGCCTTTTACCGGGGTAGTTTGTTCCATCGACATTGATTTGTATTTCGGGGCGTTAAAGGCGTTTAAGGAGAACAATATCAGGGTCCCGGAAGACCTGAGCGTTATAGTGCCCGAAAAAATACCCGGAATGACTTCATTCGGTGTTGACAACGAAGACCTGGGCAAGGCGGCAATTGAAAGGCTTTATGAAAGGCTGACCAATTCTGCCTGGAAACCTGAAAGAATATTCATTGAAAATAAATTAATCATCGGGGATTCAACCGCGCCGCTCAAGTCATTGGAAAAAGCCGCTGAGTTATCAGGGGGTAAGAAATCATGAGAAAAAGCCTGCTTTTTGTCCTGTCATCTATTGCATGCCTTTTGCCTCCGGTTGTGTTTGGCGATACCCACACGGCGGCAAGCTGTTCATTATCTGACGTGCAGGCGCAGGTGACTGTCGCAAGCGACGGGGATACTGTTTCTATACCCGTTGGCAGCTCCACCTGGACAAGTTACCTGACTGTTACCAATAAAGCTATCACTCTTAAAGGCGCGGGGGTAAACCAGACGACCATTTTCCAGACCAATACCAGCAACCGGCTCCTGTACATTATATACAACACAGGCAAACCTTTCAGGATCACGGGGATCAGGTTTGACGGTTCCGGCCTCACCAATAATTCCGACTTTTTAATGTGGATAGGCGATACCAGCGAGTGGAGCGGAAGTTCCTATGGGTTTCGCATAGACCACTGCGATTTCAAGAACATAGGCTCAGTGATGTTTGTACATGGTTTTATGTACGGCCTCATAGACAATTGCAGTTATTACCTCCTGGAAAACCACAGCCTGATGGTTCCATCATTCCTGTGCTGCAGGGGGGACGGCGACGCCGGCTGGAGAAGGCCTCTTACCCTTGGCACGTCCAACGCTGTATATGTTGAGGATAATTATATTTATTTTTATAATCCTGGCTCAGCAGACAGGGTAAATTTCGCGTCGCAGAACGGGGCGCGTATAGTATTCAGGAATAACAGGGCGGTCAACGGATTCATAGAGACGTTCGGCAGATGCGATTACGGCACTCCAAGGGGCACTCTCAGCGCGGAGATTTACGACAATATTTTCACCGGTTCCTGCTTTGTAAGCATCGGGCTCAAGGGCGGTACGGGTGTTACCTACAACAATACTATTGTAGGGTCCTTCAACACACCCATATGGTTTAATGACTACAGGTCCTGCGACCCGGGCTGTATGCGCGGAGGACTGTGTGACGGCACAAAAGCAGTTGATGGGAATGAACTTTCTAACGGCTGGCCCTGCGCAGACCAGGTAGGTTTAGCTGGTGATGCGAGCCAGTCCGTAACTTTGCCGCAGTTAAAGCATCCCCAGTATGTCTGGGGTAACACTTATAACGGCTCGCCTGTAACCGTAGGCTCGCGCGGCTCATGCAGCCTGGAAAATGACCATATTGTAGCAGGCAGAGATTATTACAATGCCGTCAGCCCGACATATTCGCCTTATGTTTACCCGCATCCTTTGCAGTCATGCAGTTATTGGGGAGATTGCGGTTCTGTAGATACAAGCTCGCCTTCCGCTCCCGGGTTTGTTTATGACGGCACAGGCGCGGACGTGAGTTCGACTACTTCAAGCACTCAACTCTCGGCAAACTGGGGAGTTGCGGTTGACACTGAAAGCCTGATTTCCGGGTATCAGTATGGGATAGGGACAACCTCCGGCGGTACTGATATAACCGGCTGGACAGGCAATGGCACAACAGCAGTAACAAAGACAGGATTGACATTGGCGCTTGGAACAACATACTATTTTACGGTCAGGGCAGTGAACGGTTCGGGTTTAATAGGCAGTTCAACAAACTCTAACGGCCAAGTGGCGGTGTTTGTCAGCACAACAGTCGTGGACACTTCATCACCCACAGCTCCCGGCGCGGTCCGCGACGGGGCAGTGCAGGGTGTGGATATCTCTTCAACCATGTCCAACAATACGCTTTCAGCCAACTGGACGGCCGGCACAGATGCCGAGTCCGCCGTTACGGGCTACCGGTATGCCATAGGAACAACAGCGGGGGGAATAAATACTGCCGGCTGGACTACACTGGGAAATGTTTTAACAGTTACAAGGGCAGGGCTGTCGCTTAGCGCAGGAACAACATATTACTTTACGGTAAGGTCAGTCAACACAATAGGGTTAGTCAGCAATACAGGGACAAACTCAAACGGGCAGTTTGTGGTTGCTATAGACACCGGCGACACCACGGTTCCCGCAAACATAGCGGTAGTGCGCGACGGCACCGGCGCCGATGTGCACTACGTGCAGGCAACTACACTTACAACACTGTCCGCCAACTGGGATGCTTCCGGGGACGCCGAGTCAGGCATAGCGCGCTATTTGTACGCCATCGGTAGCTCTGCCGGCGGCATGGACACCCGGGGTTGGACAGACAACGGCCAGTCAATATCCGTAACAGCCACAGGGCTGACGCTTACCTATAACGTTACCTATTATATATGCGTAAAAGCCGAAAACGGAGTAGGCCTGCAGAGTTCAACCGCCACCTCCAACGGGCAGGTAGTATTGGCGCCTGTGCCTCCGGACAACACCGCTCCGGTAATTACGCTGGTATCGGCGCAAAACATTACCGCAAGCGGGGCAACGATTGCCTGGACAACAGATGAACCATCAAACAGCCTGGTGGAATACGGCAGATTGGTTAACTACGACAAAGCCACAGCCTTGGATTCAGCGCTAAGCACAGCGCACAGCATGGCGGTTATAAATTTAGTTTCAGGCAGTTTGTATCATTTCCGGGTAATCAGCGCGGATGCATCAGGGAATGAAACTGCCAGCGTAGACTATACATTCACGACACTTCCGGAAACAACGCCGATAAACGCTGATATACACGCCTACCCGAACCCGGCTAAACCTTCAAGCGCGAACCCCGTGAGATTCCGTATTTCAGGCGCGGGAGCGGCCGGCGGGGAAGTAAGCATTTACACGGTCAGCGGCCGGCTGATAAAGAAGCTAACAGGCGCAGGCGCGGAAATCAGCTGGGACGGTACAAACACCGACGGCGAAAGAATCGGGCGCGGTATATATATTTATAAAATTACAGGCAATACCGGCGACTCCGTAACGGGGAAAATAGCGCTGAACAAATAGGGAAAAGCCCTGTAATTTCAAAGGGAGAAATAATTGGAGAAAAAATTTAACAGGACAACCGCCGCGCTTAAAGCGCCAATATTTTTATCGTGCCTATTTTTCACGCTTTTGGCTTCAATTCCTGCAACCGCTGTTGATGAACATGTATGGCTGCATGTTGAAGGCAAATATATAAAAAAATCACCGGTCTGCACGGACCCCAACGGCATCTGGATGGGCTGCGGCCTGGCTCACCGCACGAACGGCCCCGAGCCCCTGGCCTGGCAGAAGAATAAAGTTGACTGGATAGCTTCCAGAAAAAATATCAATGTTGTAAGGATCAGCATGGAAAACATGGATGATTTCCCGGATTCACAGGTTTATATTTCAACCTTCCTGGCTCCCGTAATTAACTGGTACAAGGAAAAAAAGATATATACCATCATAGATTCGCATTATTACATGCATAACAACACCTTATGGAGCGGGCCTTTCTGGGACCTGTCAAACCCTTCAACCAATTATTTAAGATGGAGGAACGACTGGGTGGATGTCGCGGCTTATTTCAAGGACGAGCCCTGGGTTGCCGGGTATGAACTCTGCAATGAACCTGTTGTCAGGACCGGCGACGGCGGCACGATCGCAAAGTGCAGGGATATTTATAAGGATGCCATCAGCCGCGTCAGGGCCGTGGATAATAAACATATATTTTTCGTCGGTAATGCCAATTGGAGCCATTTGGAAAACCATAAGGATTGCTGGGAAACAGGCCTGCCGGCGAGCGATACAACCCGGACCCCGGCTACGGGCAGGTTGTGTTTACTTTCCATGAATACACGAAATGCGCGGAACTATACGCCGGCGCCGGCGGGGTTGTAAATGACGAAATTGGCAGGATCCAGTCTACATTTAATGTTCCCATTATGTGCACGGAATTCGGCCAGGATGAAACCGGCGCCCGCGGCTTATGCGACTGGGAAAAAAGAAGGTTCGAACAGGAAATGATAGAGGTGTGCTACGGACAGCCCAATTTCTGGCAGGGTGTGAATTTGACGTCAGGCACCGATATTTCGCGCGGCACACCCAAGGGCTCAAAAGTCGGATGGATCCTGTGGCGGGTTTCAGGTTCAAGCGCGAATTTTGAGTCTAGCTCAAGATGGACTGATATCTGGGAATACGCGGCGGAAAGGCAGGCTTCCCCTTCTCCGGAACCGATAACTGATTCTACGCCGCCATCAAATATTAACCAGGTAAGGGATGGTAGCGGCGCAAATGACGCGGAGTATACAGAAAGCCTTTCTGCAAACTGGGATGCCAGCGCGGATGCGGATTCCGGAATATCCAGGTACTGGTACGCGGTGGGCACCTCGGCAGGAGCCGCGGATATTGCGGGCTGGGCCGCCACTTCCAGCGGCACCGTGAGGGCCGCGATAGTCACAGGAATTCAATTGGCGGAAAATCAGAAATATTATTTCACCGTCAAGGCGCAAAACGGGAGCGGGTTATTCAGCAGCGGAGCAACAAATTCAAACGGCCAGTATATAATTGCCGGGCCCCGGTCCGGCGATGTTCATGCATATCCCAATCCGGCCATCATGTCAAACGGAAAAACAGTCAAGTTTATTATCAAAGGCAATTCTATATCCGGGGCTGGTATTTACACGGTAAGCGGAAAACTGGTGAAAAAACTTTATGCAAACACTTCAGCCGGCGCGCCTTTAATAGAATGGGATGGTAAAAACGAAGACGGGGAAAAAGTAAAAAGGGGAATCTATATATACCAGCTTACTAAACCAAGCGGAGAAAAAATTACCGGTAAACTGGTCCTGAAAAAATAAAAAGTATCATGCTCAAAAAAACCCTTGATTTATTCGGTTTTCGTGTTATACTAATAACCAGAGACCCGAACAATCCTATAAATCCTAACAATCCTTTTAAGAGACCGCGATCATGGTTTTCCAACAACTCAACTTCCGCGACACAAAACCCCTTAACCTTCAGTTAACCGAAGTCCTTCAAAAAATGAT
>Ga0156540_1041_pt1 | contig 17793 bp, 19 predicted proteins | sample RifOxyB2_FD_111935 | JGI IMG/M metagenome (GOLD analysis project Ga0156540, IMG submission 111935) | Elusimicrobia bacterium RIFOXYB2_FULL_48_7
AGAAGCTCTCGCTTCCTCCTCCTTCATTTCGGTAAATGTATTTGGCGGAGAAATTTTGTGTTTTTTTATAATATCCCGCATAAATTGCAATGCTTTCCTGTTTTCGGGCGTGTTCAACAGTATTTTATTGTTTTTAATAACAATACCGCCTCCATTTGAACCTGCAAATTCCAGAAAATTGCAGATCAAGCCTTCGTACTGCGCCCCCTGCCAGACAAAACTGTAAAAATTAGGATTTCTCCGCCTTTCGTATTCCTGAATTTTCAGCGAATATTTTAAAAGTTCATCCCATGTTTTCGGAGGGTTCTTGTATCCGCGCTTAAAGAGAATATCTTTATTGTAATACAAAAGCCCCCCGTCGATATATACGGGAAACGCCACCAGCTCGTTTTCATACTTGTCAGCAAGGTTTATTACCCTGTCAAAAAAAACACCCGGGTCAATCCCGAGTTCCCGGGAATAACCCTCAAGCGGTTCAAGCCACCCGGAGGCCGCAAATTGCGCAAGCCAGGCCACATCCATAAGGAATACGTCAGGATCTTCCTCACGCGACTTTAACGGTGTTATAAGCCCTTGCCGCCTTTGGTCGGTGTCGGTTGGCTGTCTTAAAACATTCACTTTTATCCCGGACTGCGCCTCAAACTTTACCGCAAGTTTTTCCCATACGGCTATTTCGTTAGGAGCGCCTCCAACAGAAAATGTAATTATATTCTTGTCTTTTCTTCCGCACCCGGCGGAAATAATCGCGATTAAACAAACAAAGAGGAAAATAATATTTTTTATCATTTTAACCCGCCTTTTAAAAGCACCCTCCGTAAAAAAACCGTCATTCAGGCTATCCCCGAACGGCGGCCTGGCTGTTAGCGCCCTCCTTTAACCATTTAAAAGTGTTTTAATTCAATATTTCATTCAAGAGCTTTCTTGCTTCTTTGTAATTGCCCAGGTTATATTTTGCATGGGAGGAACCCATGCCGATTTTAAGCGAATAGGCGTTATCCGGCAGGCTTTTGAAAAGGTCTTCATCGGTCCAGTCATCCCCAAGCGCCATGATAAAATCGTATTTGTTTTTCGAAAGAAAATAATTTGCCGCAATACCCTTGTTTATGCCCGCATTCCTTACTTCAATTACCTTATTGCCCTGTAATACCTGGACATCAATATTGGCGGTAAAGGAAATCAGGTCATCAATTAGTTCCTTGGCCCTGATTGAGGCCAATTCCGGGTCGGACCTGCGGTAATGCCACACCACGGAAAATTCTTTTTCTTCAACAAAAGAACCGGGCAGCCTGTCAGAATTAGTTTTCAAAATGGGCATAATTTTTAATTTCCAGTCCGCGTTTAAAGGTTTCAATAACTGCCAATCATTGCCATTGTCTTTTATCCAGACGCCGTGTTCGGAAACCATGTCTGCATTGGTATTTCCAAGCCAATTCTGGAGAGTTTGCTTGTCCCTGCCGCTTATAATGACAACCTTGGTTTTGGGATCGCCTGAAAAGGATTTTAGTAATTTAAGGATTTCCTCATCAGGGTAAGCGTTTTCCGGGAGGCCGGAAAACGGCACCAGGGTCCCGTCGTAATCCATGAAAATAATTCTTGAACCAGCATCCTTGAAGCTCTTGATCAGCTGTTTTTTATCTGCAGAATTCAGGAGCCTGGCGTTGAATTTCTTTTTAAATTCATTTACTTCAATTAATTCCTGGGTAAAATCGTTTGCCCAGCGGATAACGTCATATTCCTGAATCCTTTTCTGCATGGCGCTGTTGCGTTTATTTTGTTGTTCAACAGGCATTTCAAGCGCCTCTTTAAGGGCATCAGCTATTTCTTCTTTATGATTGGGGTTAATAACAATAGCTTCACCGAGTTCTTTCGCCGCGCCTGCCATTTCACTTAAGATTAAAACGCCTGTTTTATCGGTCAATGCCGCAATGTATTCCTTGGCAACCAGGTTCATGCCATCCCTCAGGGGAGTAATCATGGCAACGTCGCAAAAAGCATATAAGGAGACCAGGGGTTTTAATGGCAGGTACTTATACTGGTAATGAATGGGTGTCCAGTCAAGGCTCCCGAACTTGCCGTTGATTTTTCCTACAAGCGCGTCAAGTTTGGCCTTCATCTTCTGGTAATTATCTATCCCTATGCGTGAAGGGACTACGAATAACAGCATTACAACTTTTTTATGCCATTCGGGGTTGTTTTCAAGGAATAATTCATAACCTTCAAGCCTGTTTAATATTCCCTTCGTATAATCAAGGCGGTCAACCGAAAGAATGGTTTTCAAGCCGGTAAAAGTTGATTTGAGTTTCTCTTTTTCCTGCCGGACTTCCGGCAGGGCTGAGGTGTCGTGGTATTTCAGGTAATGGATTCCCATGGGAAAAGTGTCAGCTTTTAAAACTCTATTATCAGTTGTAATGTTTCCCATGTTATGGTCAAAGCCCAATAAACGCAGGGTGCATTTAAGGAAATTCTGTGTATAATCATGCGTGTGAAATCCAATCAGGTCAGCCCCTATAAGCCCTTCAAGTATTTCCACGCGCCACTTTTTTGGCAGCAATCTGAATATTTCTATCGGAGGGAAGGGTATGTGAAGAAAAAATCCTACAGGTGTGCCCGGAAGCTTTTCTTTAAGTAATTTCGGAAGGAGCATCAGGTGATAATCATGAACCCAGACCATATCATCAGGTTTTACAATTTTTACTATCGCCTCGCAAAACTGTTCATTTACCTTTTTATAATAATTCCAGGCTGTTTCATTATAAGTGGTATAAACAGGAAAACAATGGAATAAGGGCCAGATAGTCTTGTTGCAAAAACCATTGTAAAAATGATCCATTGACTTTTCATCAATGTAAACAGGGTAAGCATTATAATCAGAGAGGGCTTTTTTCCTCAGCTCATTTTCGAATTTCGGGTTTATTTCACTGCCGGGCCAGCCAATCCAGATATGCTCCTGCTTTGTAAAAGAGGAGTTTTTCAGTGAATCAAGGTAGGCGCTTATGCCGGTAACAAGCCCGCCGGTGCTTTCCTTAAAGCTTATTTTACCTTCTTTTTCTTCAATACTGAAAGGCAGCCTGTTCGAAACTATCAATAATCTCATACGTAAATTATGCCTCGTTTATGTAAAAAGCGGTTGTTATTTCTTGCTTTCTAATTCTTTTTTTTGTTTTTCCTTTTCCATTTTTTCATTCTTATTACTGTTAATTACAGCATAGATGACAAATCCGATAAATACCGCCATGAAAATGAAAACCGGCCAGTCTTGTGAGGGATTCCACATAAAAACCTCCTTTAAAAATAAAAATACCGTCATCTGAATTTTATCAGATGGCGGCCCGACCATCATACTGCTCCTTCGAGAAAAGACAATTTTCCCGAACCTCTTTAATGCTTATAGTATATTATAACCTTGATTCGAATATAAGTCAAGGATTTTTACTCAAATGCATTGCCGCTGAATTTGATCCACCAGAGCGGGTCCACAGCTTCCCCCTGCAGGTACACGCCGAAATGCAGGTGGGGGCCGGTCGACCAGCCGGTGGAGCCCAGCAGGCCTATCAAATCATTTTTTGAAACTTTGTCGCCCGTTTTCTTCAATACTTTTTTCATGTGAAAATAGCAGGATGTCACGCCCTGGCCGTGGTCAAGTATTACCAGGTTGCCGTAAACGTTGAAACATTCCCCGGTGAAGGCCACCACGCCGTCGTTGGCGGCGCGCACCGGAGTGCCGGATTTCCCTCCCAGGTCGATACCCTTGTGAAAATAAGAATATGTTTTGCCTTCGCGTTTTTGAGCGAAATTCGGCGTGGACCTGGATTTCACCGGCAAAATGAACGGGCCGTTCCAAAGCTTATTTTTGCTTTTCACGTTCAGCGCGCTGATTACAAGCACCTGCTGCTTATCGACCGTTCTCTGGGTATCGCGCATGGTTTCGTCCTTCGAATTAAGCTTGCTTGTCCGTATTATTCTCGCTACGCATCCGACGTAACGGAACTTTTCTTCCAGGGTAATAAAAAGCAATTTCCTCTTGACCACCAGCGGCAAGGCGCCGCAGGTTTCTATACCCATGGGAATGAATGCTTCCCTGGAATTGCTGTTCCTTTCATAGGACTGGTACTTTTTTCCGTTAAGGATAATGGCAAAGTTCGGGTAAGTGGTGTTAGTTATGCGTACGAGCATGCCTTCGCCGCCCCGGGACATTTCGGGGGACACGCTGATATCGAAGGAATGGGCCTGTGAGGAAAAAACGGCAACAAGCAGAAGGGCAGCCGGGATATTTTTAAGCATCCGGTTCGGGAGGATTGATCTGTTTTCGGAATTCAATCTTGTAGATTTCGAGGATTGACAGGAATACCGACGCTATCAGGGGGCCGATTATGAAACCGGTCGGCCCGAAAGTGAATATGCCGCCTATCATGGAGAAAAACACCAGCAGGTCGTGCATGCCGGCATGCTTGCCGACTATCCTGGGCCTGAGGACGTTGTCAATGAATGAAATAAAAAACACGCTTATCAGGATGATAATCAGCCCCTGCAGTATATCCCCATTCACGATCTTTATTATGCCGGTAGGCACAAGCACAATACCGGTTCCGGCAAAGGGTATGACCGCCAGCACCAACATGATGAGGCCCCACAGCAGCCAGGCTTTTATGCCGAATATCCACAGAACAAGGGTGGCAAGCGAGCTCTGGATAAAAGCTATGAAGAGTATTCCCTTGACGGTGGCGTTTGACATCGTATAGAACCGGGATATTATGCGGTCCTTGTATTCCTCGGTGAGCGGGATGATGTCCTTGATCTGCAGGATCAGGGTTTCCCCGTCTTTCAGGAAATAAAAGAGCGAGAACACCGCGATGAAGATGTTGAATACGACATTAACGGTGGTCTTGAATGTGTTATTCACGAAAGATGCCGTCGTTGATTCCAAAAAGCCGAGCGTTTTGCCCAGGATCGCCCGCCAGTCGATGGTTATGTTGTGCTCGATGAGCCACGCGCCAACGGGCGTCTGCATGAATTTTTCTATTATTTCAAAATTGTCTTTCTGCATCAGGTTATTTACCTGCGGCTCGGCTGAATAGTAAAGCCCCATGCTCTGGCTGATAAGGGCCCTGGAGATGAAAAAAAGCGGCAGAAAAAACATTATAAGCAGCAACAGGCAGCAAACCAGCGAAGCAAGCCCTCTTTTTTTGATGAATTTCAGTATAAACCGGTAAAGCGGGTAAACAAGCATGGCAATAATGACAGCGAAAATTATCGGCAGGAAAAAGACCTTTATCATGCTGAGGAAAAAAACCAGGGACAGGATGAACGCGGCCAGCAGGAAGTATTTGCTGAATTTTTTGCCGTCTAAAACACTTTTTTGCGGTTCCATGTTGATTGTCTCCTGAAATACTGTTGGTATTAATCAATATATAATAAATTTGCTTGTAATGCAATCAGAGAAATGATATTATTTAAACAAGATGCGAAAGAATTTTTGGGTCGTTTTTGCCCTGCTTGCCGTCATGGCCGCGCGCCTTGTTACGACGGCATGGCAGAAATCCGCCACTTACGACGAGGCATTTTACATTTCCTACGGCTATTCCCTGCTGAAAACCGGCGATTACAGGTTTTCCATAGACAAGCCGCCGCTTGTGCCCGTGATTTCCGCGCTCCCGCTTGTTTTTTTGAAGCCGGAATTCAACACCGCCGATCCCGACTGGCAGAAAGCCGCCGGGTGGATGAATTCAAAGGAAAAAAACCCGTGGGGCGAGCCGGGATCTTACAGGTGGAGCTTTTCCCTGAAGTTTTTGTTTGACAATACACTCTCTGTTGGCAGGATGCTGTTCTTTTCCCGCGTTTCGGTTATTTTTGCCGTAATTTTTCTGGGTTTGCTGGCTTTTTTGCTGACAAAAAGCCAGTTCGGTCCGGCGGCGGGTTATTATTTTCTGTTTTTTTACACTTTCTGCCCGAATATCCTGGGTAATTCCTTCCTGACAACGGAAGATTCCATTGTCAGCGCGTTAATTTACATAAGCGCGCTGAGTTTTCTCGCACTGCTCGATAAACCGTCGTACAAAACCGGCGCCCTAACCGGTTTATTCACCGCGCTGGCCCTGCTTTCAAAGCACACCGCGCTGTTTTTGTTCCCGGTTTTCCTTGTTTTATTGTTAATAGCGGTTTTCACCAAAAAAATCGCGCTTAAAAAGAGAATAATCCTTGAATACCTGGCGGTTTTTGCTGTTTCCTTCCTTATAATAGCGTTCACCATAGCCCTGGCGTATAAATTTGCCTGGTTTAAGCTGTATTTCATCAATATAAAGAACACATTGCTCTACCAGGGGCGCGGCCAGGCGGCATTTTGCTGGGGCAATTACTCGTACACCGGTTTCTGGTACTACTATCTGGTCTGCCTGCTGTTCAAAACACCCCTTCCTTTGTTTTTATTGGCTCTGCTGGCGCCGTTCAAGCTGTTCAACACCAAAAAACTTACCCGCGACAGGGTGATAAAGCTCCTCGGAATTATTGTCCCGGCGGTATTGATCATCGCGTTTGCATCTATCAACAAGATCCAGCTGGGCATGCGCTACATTCTGCCGGCATATGTGTTCATCCTGTGCCTGTGCGCCCTTGTGGCGGAAAAATACAAGGCGGTCTCTTATGTGATGTGCGCGTGGCTGGCGTTTAATTCGCTCAGCATTCACCCGGATTACATGGCGTATTTCAACGGGCTCACATATTTCGGGGGAGGCGGGCAGAATTTTCTCGTGGATTCCAACATGGACTGGGGGCAGGACCTGAGGGGCTTGAAAAAATACATTGAAAAAGAAAAAGTGACGGATGTTGTGATGTCCTATTACGGCTCGGGGCTGGCCAAAACAGCGGGGTTTGAATTCCAGGACCTGTTCTCTTTCGGGCTCTGGGGAGAAAAGAAGCACGTCAACGCGGAAAAACCGCAAAAAGAAATACTTGCCGTGAGCGCCACGAACCTGCAGGGGCTCTATTTCAGCAACATGGGGCACGACCTGCTTGGCTGGGCGAAAAGCAAGGAGCCGGCGAAAATCATCGGCGGATCTATATTTGTTTACGATATCACCAACGACGCTTTCGCGCACCAGCGCCTGGCTAATGTTTACTTTTTCACCGGCCAGCTGGACAAGGCCCTGCGAGAATCGTTAAGGACGGTAGAACTGAAACCGGACGACGGCCTGGCGCACCTGATACTGGCTTTTATGTACGTGGATTATAATCCCGGTGAAGCCGTGGGCCGTTTCAGGCAGATAGTAAAAGTAAACCCCGCCCTCACATTCATGTACAACAACGTTATCACAAACACGTTCTCAAAAAATATTTATTACGCCTATTTCTACAAGCTTAAAAACCTGTGCGACCGGCAGGGGTACCGCGAAGGTTCCGCTGCATGCCTCGTCTGGCTGAACGCCCTCCAGCCGCAGAATTAAAGCCGGAAATAAGTATTGTGTCCCCGGAATTATTTGTGTATAATTGTGAAAATAAAAAATGGGAGGAAACATGTTGCGGGTAGGTTTAATTACTGACGAACTTTCGATGGATTTTGATTATGTGATCAAGGTGATGAAGGAGAATAATTACAAGGAAGCCGAGATCAGGGGCATCTGGGGCAAGAACATCGCCGACATGTCCATAGACGAGGTGAAAAAAGCCAGGGAAATGATGGATAAAAACGGCATCCGCGCCTGCGCGGTGTGTTCCCCTTTTTACAAGTGCACCCAGCCGGGCATGAAAGCCGAAGGCGCGGCAGGGCCTGCCCACGGAGCCAAGGAAAAAACCTTTGAAGACCAGATAGATTTGCTTTACGACCTTATAGCCAAGTCCAGGATACTGGGCACGAATATAATCCGCTCGTTCGCATTCTGGAAAAAAGGGCCTTTCACAGATGAAGTATTCAACCTCATTGTTGAAAGCTACAGGAAGCCGCTTGAAATAGCCAAAAAGGAAAACATAATACTTGCCCTGGAAAACGAGCCGGCCTGCTATGGCGGCAGGGGCAAAGATATCAGCAGGATACTTAAGGCGCTAAACCACCCTAACCTGAAAACCGTGTGGGACCCGGGCAACGCGTATGTTGCCGGCGAAGACCCGTTCCCGGGAGGTTACGAGGCGGTGAAAGATTATATCGTACACGTGCACATCAAGGACCCGATCCAGAGCGAAAGGGACGTAACGTCCGGCGAGCGGAAATTCAAGTTCAACGAGGTAGGCAAGGGTATCATGGATTTCAAGGCGCAGTTCAGGGCGCTTTCCAAACACTATGACGGCGTCCTTTCGCTTGAGACGCATTATGTGCTTGAAGGCGACACTACCGGAAAGGGCACAATAGAGTGCATGAAATCGCTGACAAGAATAGTTTCGGAGATAAAATAATAATAAAGGAGAATACCCCATACGCTTTTGAGCTTGGAGCGAAACTCAAACCGTCAACAGGTTTGAGTAAGAGCGCGTAGAATGGGGTACTCAAAAGGAGAGAGCATGGACAAAGTAAGAATTGGCTTGGTTGGATGCGGCGGAATGGGGCAGAAACACATTGAGTACGCGGGGCAACTGACAAATTGTGAAGTAACGGCTGTTTCAGACGTGCACTGCGATACGGCAAAAGCAGTCGGCGAAAAACACGGCGTGAAATACTTCACGGATTACAATGAACTTATAAACAGCAAGCTGGTAGACGCGGTTATAGTGGCAACACCGCATTATTTCCACCCTGAAGTCGCGATAGCGGCATTGAAAAAAGGCCTGCACGTGCTTTGCGAAAAACCGATCGCGGTTAATGTAAGCGCGGCGGATAAAATGATAAAAGCGGCGAAGAAATCCAAAAAAGTGTTCGGCGTAATGTACCAGGAAAGGGCCCTGGCGGCAATTCGCAAAGCCCGCGAGATAGTTGAAAACGGCGAGATCGGCGAAATAAGGCGCACATTGATGATAGAGCCGAATTACCGCAGCCAGGCGTACTACGACAGCGGCAGCTGGCGCGGCACGTGGAAAGGCGAAGGCGGCGGAGTGCTGATGAACCAGGCGCCCCACGGCATAGATTTGTTCATGATACTCGGCGGTTTGCCGTGCAAAGTGCAGGCCCGCACCAGGACCAAACTTCACAAAATTGAAGTTGAAGACGAAGCCGACGCGCAGCTATATTATCCTAACGGCGCGTGGGGCTATTATTATACCACCACCAACGAAATGGCGGGCGAAAAATACAAAACCGCCAGGATCGAGGTCTGCGGAGACAAAGCCCTGATGATTTACAGCGGCGGAGAACTGCGCCTGCTTAAATTCAAGCCGTCAATCACAGAGCACAACAAAACCAACACGCAGGTCTGGAATGCGCCGGAAGTGGAAGAAGTAAAAATAGAATTGCAGCCGGCGGAGAAAGGCCACAAGGAAATTATCCGCAATTTCTGCGCAACGATCCTTGGCCAGGAAAAGCTGATTGCTCCCGGCGAGCAGGGGTTGATGAGCGTGGAATTCATTGACGCGCTTATCCTTTCGGGCAAAACGGGCAAGCCGGTTGAAATTCCGGTAAAACGTTCGAAATACGACAAGATGCTTGAGAAACTGAAAGCAAGCGGGATAGTGAAAGTTGTAAAAAACGCCGTTCGACAGACCGACACAAACATTAAGTAATAGGCGGGCCTGGAAACTAATTCACGAAAAGACGCACCCCGCAACAAGGGTGCTCGGTTGGGCTCCTCAAGGGCTAGTCAGTGTCGTCGCCCAAAACGCTTTTCTTAGAATTGTTTCCAAGCCCTTAAAAGGGAGAGGATTTATACCCAATATCCTTCCAAGCGGATAGCATTGGGTATTAAGGGGGTAAAAATGAAATTCAGCATTTCACCGTACTGCCTGGGCGATTATTTGAAAAACGGCAGCATGAATATCAAGGAATACATTGAATACTGCGGGCAGCGCAAGCAGGGGTTTGATGCGGTTGACCTGGGCTATTTCTGGAAGGACGAAGATGAAGAAGTAAAGCAAACGCCGAAATGGCTGAAGGAAAACGGCCTGCAAATGGGCAGTTATATTGTCGGCAACGAATTCACGAAACCCGGCAAAGACGAAAGAAAAGCCGAGGTTGAAAAAGTAAAGCACGCCATTGACCGCGCCAAGCAGCTTGACGCGCAGGCGATGAGGATATTTTACGGCTACGTCAGGGAAGGGTTCCCCTCGTACGAAGATTCCAAAAAGACCGTGATTGACTGTTTCAAGGAATGCTGCGAGCACGCCGAGAAACAAAAAGTACTGCTCGCTTTTGAGAACCACGGCAATATCTGTGCGAAAACGGATGAAATGCAGGACTTCGTGAAATCCATCGGTTCGAAGAACCTGAAATACTGCGTTGATATAGGCAACTTCATGCAAGTCAAGGAAGACCACATTAAAGCAATAAAGAAGTTTATGCCTGACGCAATTATGACCCACATCAAGGACAACAAAAAAGGCGGCGAAAAACCAATTGCCTGGGTACTGGGTGAAGGCGACATTAACCTGAAGGAATGCCTGAAGATCATAAAGGACTCCGGTTTCAAGGGCTATAACACCATCGAGTACGAAGGCAGGACAGAACCCGACCAGAAAGTCGGCCTGGAAAGAAGCTGGAAGAACACGAAACAGGCAGCGAGGGAAATCGGCGGATAAAACCCGCAGGAAATACTCAAAAATTGAACACATAATTACGAAAAGCCGGGTTTTTCACCCCGGCTTTTTTATGCCTAGCCCTTGCCAACATATCAATATATATATAATATGGACTAAAGGTTAGGTTAAACCTAATGTATAGTTCACATATATGAATAAAGGCGAATACATCACTACATTATTGCGCTCAAAGAAAACGGTTTTTTCATTCAAAGACCTTGCTTTGTTATGGGGCAACTCTGACAAAGCAGCGCTGGTCAGGGTCAGTTATTACGTAACGAAGGGACAACTTTACCGTGTCCGCAGGGGTTTTTACGCTAAAGACAAGAATTACGACAGGTTTGAACTGGCCTGCAAAATATTTACCCCGTCTTATGTAAGTTTTGAATCTGTTTTAGCGCTTACAGGAATTGTTTTTCAGCATTATAAACAGATTTCTGTCGCCTCTTACCTGACAAGAAGCATTATCTGCGATAATCAAACCTATTCATACAAGAAAATAAAAGGTTTGGTTTTAACTAACCCCGCGGGAATTGAAAACAAAAAAGGGTATTCTATAGCCTCAAAAGAACGGGCATTTTTAGACACGGTTTATGTAAACAAGGAATATCATTTTGATAATCTGTCCCCCCTGGACTGGGACAAGGTATTTGAAATACTCCCCGCTTACAGCAATAACGCCATGGAAAAACGAGTAAAAAAAATATATAACGATCAAAGGGACCAAGCTGATGCTGGTGATGGTTAAGGAAAATATGTTTGCCAATAAAGGGATGGAAAGAAATATCCTAGGCAAAATCCAAGCTGAAAGAAGAAACAATATTCCTTCTTAAGTTATTGGCCTGTAACTCTTGAACAGGCAACTTTGTTTATTGAAAGTAAGAGCTCAAGAAAATGTTTGATGAATATGAGAAAAAGCTTAAGAAGCATGCAAAAGAAAAGAACTACAAAATTGAAGGTCTGATTTGGATATACCCGCTTTCAAAAAGAAAATAATAAAGATTTTTGCGATAAGTCAGTAGTTTAGAATTTTAAGTGATTTCTAAAAGATTGAGTAGAAATCTGTTAAAACAAATTTCAAAGAAAGCGGAAGAAAGTAAATGTTATCGGAAGTAACCTTGATCAATCTTGAATATTTTTATGGTTAAGGCTGTTGTAGAGATACTTCGTAATTCGGGGACACAATACTTAATTATCTTGAATAAATAAGTATTGTGTCCCCAGAATAAAAAACTCAACGTGTGTAGTAGAAGGAATTATTTTTCAGGTTGCTGTTAGTAGTCAGGATTTCTATCAGAAGTCTTGACTGAAAAATTGGCATAGAAACTACTGACTTTCTAGACAAATATTGACTACATAATATTCTAAAAACACGAGATTGACTCACCGCCCGCTACAAAATATGAATCTCATATTCCACCGCAGAACAAATAATGTTGACGGAACATGTGTTGAATTGATTAACAAAGAGGCCCGGATGATTTTGGATATCGGGGTGCCTTTGAATTTGGATATTCCTGAAGGGGATGAGTTTAGGTTCTTAGAACAGTATCGGCCCAAGGTGAAGGGGCTTTACAAGGATTCAACGGATACAAATTTGGTTACCGCGGTTATTGTTTCACATTTTCACCCCACCCACCGCAAATTCCTGGCGGACGTACACCCGAAAATACCTGTTTATTTAAGCGAGGAAGCGTTTGTGGTTATGAAAACGCTGGAAATATTCAATGCTGACAGGATTCTTCCCGAGAATTATAAAATTATCGATTCTAAGCAAAAAATGATTTATTCTTTGGGTGATTTTACAGTCCAGGCAGTGATTGTAGATAATACTGCCTTAGGCGCGCTGGGTTTTATTATAAAATGCGGCGGCAGAACTGTTGTTTACACCGGCGGATTAATAGCCCACGGCACAAAAGATAAAAACATAGAGTATTTCAAGAAGGAAATACAAAATGAACCGGATTTATTGATGATTGAAGGAACAATGGCTGGCAGTCCCGGGACTGAGCAGGAAATCAACAATATTTTGATGAACACCAGCGCATGGCCCGTGCTTATAAACGCCCGGCCGGTAAACCTTGATTATATAATGAATATTGTATGGGCCTGCAAAAGAGCGCAGGCAGTTTTTGTGATAGATTTGTTAACAGCTTACATATATTTGGAAGCAAGAGCACTTGACTGGGACATTCCGGATTTAAGGCAGGATTTATTTAACGTTATATTTATTCCCGGGCAGGAAAAAGCCCTGAAAGACGCTAATCAGACAGAGTTTTTAGCGAAAGTATTCAAAAACAATATCAAATTTGCCGAGTTAGCTGAAAATAAAAGAAGGATAGTCATGTTCAGGCCGGAGTATGTTGACGATTATGGCAGGAAGAAAGTGAATTTAATTAATAAAACCATGATATATTCGCAATATGATAGCGCCTATCCCGGCCAGGAAGCAAAATTAGAAGAATTCAATGAATATATCAGCAAACAAAATATAAGAATCCATAATATCCCCGAAAGCAGTCCATCGTACACTAAAACACTGAAATCCTTCATTGAAGATTTACATCCCCGGATGGTCGTCCCCGTCCAAACTTCAATTCCTGAAAAGCTTAATGAATTATTTGAATGTCAAAATATCCGGTTGGTTGCTGATGGCGATTTAATCAGGATCTAAACCTTGTTTGGCAATTAAGTATCCCCTCGCACGTTCCGCAAGTTTATAACGGTTTACCAAATTCCAAAAATCAGCGCTGTGGTTTGGCTGGAGCAAATGCGCCAGTTCATGCACAATCACATAATTGCGCACCCAGTCGGGCATCTCTTTCAGCCGGTAAGAAATTATTATATCCCCTCTTTTATGATGGCATACTCCGTATATTTTATCCTGCTCGCCGCTATAGGTAATTGATTTTACTTCGAGTTTTCCGTCAAAATATTTCCTGTTCAATTCATTGGTTATTTCCAGCAGCCGTTCCGGGTTGCTGTTTAATTCTTTTTTCATCTGCTTCTTTTCGAACCTTTTCCTGAAATTATCAATGACCCGGTTCAACTGGTGTTCAGGCATCCCGGCCGGCGCGTAGATGTGCATTACACCGGAAATAATCCTGGAGCCCACGGTTTTCCTTCTGTTTTGGCTGAATTTTATTTTGGTTTCCATATGATTTGGGTATTGTATTTCTGAGAGGGTATTTTATCTAAAAGCGGAAATGATGTCAAAATTGCCAATTAGAAATTGGCAATTTCGTGCCGAGGCTATGGTCGTTAATTTGATATGCAGGAATATTTATTGTATCATTAGCAACGGAGATGGAGTTCTCCTTTAACCCAACCGCTTTAACTTCATTAAAAGCTGATAACTCCTACAATTAAACCCAAAGAGGTGCATCTATGCTTCCGTTAATTGTAGGGCTCTTAGTATTCATTTCAAGTTTAATTTCCATCCGAATTGGCATCGCTGTAGTAATCATAGAATTATTATTTGGAATTATTTTAGGCAGCCTGGGCCTGCGGCCCGAAGAATGGATGCTATACCTTGCAAATTTCGGCGGGATAATATTAACATTCCTTGCCGGTACCGAAATAGATGTCAAATTACTGAAAGAACAGTTCAAGCAAAGTTTCTTAATTGGTTTTTCTTCCTTCATTGCCCCATTTCTTACCGGTTTTTCAGCCGCGTATTTTATTGCTAAATGGGGTTTTTGGGCTTCCCTGGTAACCGGCACCGCTATTTCCTGCACATCGCTTGCTGTTATATACGCCGTGTTGGTTGAAACCGGCATGAATAAAACAGAAACAGGGAAATTACTGATGTCCGCTACGTTTATTACAAACCTTTTCACGGCTCTCGCGTTAAGCGTGTTGTTTACAAAATTCAACATTTATACTTTTATCTTTTTGGCAGCAGCTGTGCTCATAATTATTATTGTTGATAAATATTCTTTATATATACTGCGCCACCCGGCATTGTTTAATAAGGTGGTCGAACCTGAAATAAAATTCCTGCTTTTTATACTGCTTGCTTTTATTTATTTCGCTAAACTTGGCAACAGCCAGGCCATTTTGCCTGTATTTATCCTGGGCTTGCTGATGTCCCGCCATTTTAAAGAGCAAAGGAAAACAAAAATAATCAGGAACAGGCTGAAAACCGTTGCTTATGCTGTTTTTATCCCTATTTTCGGCATTGTTGCAGGGATGAAGGTTTCCCTTTTTTATATTTACTCCTCGCTTCCATTATTCACTCTTTTTTTCTTTGTAAAAGTATTGTCCAAATTCTCCGGCGTGTATTTCTTTGCGAAGAAATATATACCGGAAGGCCATATGTATGTATCCCTCCTGATGAGCACAGGCCTGACCTTCGGATTGATAGCCGCGCTTTTCGGTTTCAACGAGGGGTTAATCAGCCAATCCCAGTATTCGTTGCTGATAGGCGTAATGACCCTCAGTTCTATAATCCCTACATTTTTTGCCCAGAAGTGGTTCATGCCGGCTGAAGAAGAAAACATTTTATAAGAAACAGGCATTGACAGCATACCTGCTATATTGTATTATTGGCATATGCCAGTAAAAATCCAGGAAATTAAAAGGAGGAAGCATGGTCCGGCCTTGTAAATGCAGGTGTGTTTGCGGCAAACCTCCGGCTGATTATTTTAAACCCAGGGGTATACCGGTTTGTAACCTTGAAGAAATAGATCTTACATTAGATGAGTTTGAAGCCCTGCGCTTAGCCGACCTGGAAGGTTTATACCAGGAAGAAGCGGCGAAAAAAATGAAAATATCGCGCCAGACCTTCGGCAACATTATTGAATGCGCCCATGAAAAAATAGCCGATGCCCTGGTAAACGGAAAGGCCGTTAAAATAGAAGGAGGAGTTGTTAAATCGGGTTGGGCAAAAACAGGAAAAAACAGGAGGAACGGTTTATGAGAATATGCATACCTACGGAAACAAAAGATGGAAAAACAGCGAGTGTTTACGGCCATTTCGGGAGCGCGCCGTTTTTTACAGTTTATGATACAGAAAAAGATACTATTGAAGTGATTGAAAATTCAAACCAGCACCATTCCCACGGAATGTGCCACCCGATGGGCGCATTGACCGGGAAGAACATTAATGCGGTAGTATGCGGCGGAATGGGAGGCAGGGCAATACAAAAGTTGAACGAAGGCGGAATCAAGGCATACAGGGTCGCTGAAGGGACAGTCGCCGGGATTGCAAAGGAGTTTGTCAAAGGCACCCTTGAAGAAATAACAGTCGAAAATGCCTGCGCCCAGCATAGCTGCCATTAAGGAAAATATGCAGAAAGATAAAATTGTGAATATTGACCGTGATGCCTGTACCGGATGCGGGGCGTGTGTCAGCCTATGCCCCAAGAAGATCCTGTATATAGACAAAAAAACAAATAAATGCATGGTTACTGATGAGACAAAGTGTGACCGGCTGGCAGGTTGTGAAATGGTATGCCCGGCGGAAGCAATAAAGATAATGGGAGGTTCAAAATGAAAATTGGAGTGATTATTTCGAGTAACGATGCAGAAACTTGCTGGAATGCGTTGCGGTATGCGAATTACTGCTTAGGGCAAAAAGATGATGTGAAGGTGTTTTTTATGGGTAAAGGCGTGGAATATCAGAAAATAAGCACTAAAAAGTTTAACACCGTTGATCAAGCATCAAAATATATGAGTAACGGAGGCAAAATCTATGCCTGCGGCACTTGTATAAAAGCACGCGAACAGGAAGGTTCCGAGATGTGCCCCATCTCTACGATGAAGGACATGTACGAGATAGTCAAGGAAAGCGATAAAGTTGTAACATTCTGAAATAGTTTGTAAAATATTAGTGAAAATGAAAAAGATACTGATTATTACCTGGCTGGGCAAAAAATACATTCTTAAAAAACAAAATTAACCGGCAGGATTATGGCGTAAAATATCCATGAACCTGACACAGATCAAAGAAAACGAGAAATGCCGTATTACCGCTATCGAGGGCGGCAAGAATTTAGTTAAAAAACTGGAAGCCCTGGGTTTAAGAACCGGCATTGAAATCACCCTGGTCAGCTCCCAGGCGTTCAGGGGCCCTGTGCTGGTGCAGGCAGGAAGCACTAAAATCGCCATAGGCCACGGCATGGCAAAAAAAATAACCGTAGAGTGCGAAATGAAAAAAATACTGCTGGTAGGCAACCCGAATGTAGGCAAAAGCGTGGTCTTTTCCCGGCTCACCGGCATCAACGTGATATCGTCCAATTATCCCGGCACCACGGTGGAATTCGTGAAGGGCTGCCTGAGGCACCGGACAAAACGCTATGAAATAGTGGATGTCCCGGGAACGTATTCGCTGGAACCCTCGGCAAAAGCCGAAGAAGTCGCCGTTGAACTGCTGAACGAGGGCGGCGACATGATAATAAACGTGGTAGACGCCACCAACCTGGAAAGAAATCTCAACCTTACCCTGCAGCTCCTGAAGAAAAAAATACCGATGATGGTCCTGCTGAATTTCTGGGATGAAACGAAGCACAGGGGCATCGCGATCGACTATAAAAAACTTGAAAGCATTCTCGGCGTGCCCGTGATAACCGTTACGGCTGTGACCGGCGAGGGCATAAACGACGCTGTCTCGCGGCTCGGCGAAGCCAGGGCTGACGGCCTTTCGTGCAGCCCGGACGAGATCTGGCAGAAGATCGGCGAGATCATAAAGAAAGTCCAGGTGCTTTCGCACAAGCACCACAACCTGCTGGATTTATTAAGCGACATATCAATAAAACCTTTTACCGGCGTTCCTTTCGCTCTGGCTGTGCTGTTTTTCACTTTTGTGATTGTCAGGTTTGTCGGCGAAGGGCTGATAAATTACCTGCTGGACCCGCTGTTCAAGGATTATTATTACCCGCTGGTGATGAAACTCTCGGGCTATATCCCGGTGGAATTCATAAGGCAGCTGCTCACGGGAAAAACCCCGGCGATAATGGAATCTTTCGGCCTGCTTACCACCGGCGTATACATTCCCTTTGTCGTAGTGCTTCCTTATATATTCTCTTTTTACCTGGTTCTGAGTTTCCTGGAGGATTTCGGGTACCTCCCGCGCGTTGCCGTGCTTTTTGACAATATTTTCCATAATTTCGGGCTTCACGGCTACTCTTCCATCCCAGTGCTCCT
>Ga0156540_1209_pt3 | contig 17584 bp, 19 predicted proteins | sample RifOxyB2_FD_111935 | JGI IMG/M metagenome (GOLD analysis project Ga0156540, IMG submission 111935) | Elusimicrobia bacterium RIFOXYB2_FULL_48_7
TACCTCTTGGCAACCCCGCCGAAAGAATTGACTTCCGTGACCCCCGGGATTGAGCGCAGCAGCGGCCTTACATCCCAATCCTGCGCTGTCCGCAGGCCGGTCAAATCTGTTTTGTCACTTTCCAGGGTATACTGGAATATTTCTCCCAGGCCTGTACTTATGGGCCCCATTTCCGGCTCAAAACCCTGCGGCAGGCTTTCTTTCGCAACCTGGATTCGTTCAAAAACTATCTGCCGCGCGAAATACGTGTCGACATCATCGTCAAACACAACCACAACCTGCGATAAACCTGCTTTTGACAGGGAACGGATCAAGTTTACCCTGGGCAAACCATTCATCTCTTTTTCCAGGGGCGAAGAGGTCAGACTTTCCACTTCTTCCGGGGCAAGCCCGGGCGCCTGGGTCAAGACCATCACCTGCACATTTGTTACATCAGGAAAAGCGTCAATGGGCAGGGTCTGCCATGCCGCAATACCGCCGATAACAACTATGCCGGCGGCGCATATTACCATGAATCTTTGTTTAAATATAAATGAAATGAGTTTATTCATAGTCCATTCTCCTTAGCCAGCCTTATCAGCTAGTCCGCGCAGCCTTCGCCCATCTCTGATTTCAATAATTCTGATTTAAGCAGGAAACTGCCTTTCACGGCTACTTTCTCCCCGGGTTTAAGGCCCTTGAGCACCTGCGTATAGCCGTTATCTTCAAATCCGGCTGTTATTTCCCTGGCTTCAAATTCCTTCTCCCCTTCCGGGACAAAAACGATTTGCTTGTCCTTTACTTTCTGCAGCGCATTGGAAGGTATGGCGAGGTACTGCCCTTCACCGGTAATTATTTTTGCAGTAACGTACATGCTGAATTTAAGCAGGTATGCCGTGTTGTCAATTTCCGCTCTTATTTTAATAGTCCTTGATGCCTCGTCAACCCGCGGGGATATAAACACTATTTTGCCGGAAAACACTTTTTCAGGGTACGCGACAGATCTCACTTTTATCCTGTAGCCTGTTCTTATTTTCCCCATGTCTTTTTCATAGATGTCGAAGTTCGCGCTGATAACACTGAGGTCAGAGATGGTAAATAACGAGGTTACCTCATCCGCATGCTGGCCCTGTTTAACTGTTGCTCCGGTTATCATTCCGCCTGCCGGGGAAAGCAGCTCCACGGCTGCGTCCAATGTTTTCAATACAGCTAAAACATCCCCTTCCTTAACAACATCACCATACGCAGCTTTTACTTCAGTTACCTCGCCCGCGGTTTTCGGGACAACATGGAATATCCTTTCTGTATCTTTTGCTATTTCTCCCGTAACCTCAAGAATGTTTTCCATGGTACGGTACCCAGCCGCTTTCAATTCAAGGCCCATGGCTTTTCGTGAAGCTTCATCAACAACTATACATTGCGCCCCTATGTCGGCGGCTTCGCCTGCATGGCCTGCATGCCCCGCCTCTTTGTTTTCATCTGTAACAGTGTCCGCGCCCTTGTTGCAGCCGGTAATGGCTGAAAAAAACAGCATCAGGACAACAATTTTTGTAATTTTCAACATGGTATCCTCCAATAAATTCTAATGCCAATTATTTTAAATCTTCGCCGATAATCCGTTCAATCAACGCCAGCTTATTTTCATAATTTGCAAGCGCTTCGTAGTAAGTTAATTTCACGTTCCTGACAGCTTTCAGGTTATCCAGGTAGGTCAAAAAACCTGCTTTGCCCTCCCGGTACTGCAAATCAATCAGATTCTGGATTTCAGCCGCTTCATCCACGTTCCTTTTTAATATCTCTACCTGCCTGCCCGCGGCTACCGCCTCGATATAGGCATCATAAACACTGAGTTCCAGGTGCTTTTTGAAATAATCAACATCATTCCCGCTTTTTTCGAGGTCAACTTCTTTTTCCCTGATTTCCCCTGAACTCCTGTACCAAAGCGGTATTGAAAACCCAACACTTGCGCCTAACAGCCCGGAGGCCGGTTCTTCCCTTGATAAAATCAAACCAACAGAGGGGTTTGGCCATAAATCACGCCCGGCAAGCTGAACCCCCTTTTTGTTAAGGCCGGCTATCATTGTTTTTACTTTCAGGTCCGGGTTCTGCGAAAGAGTTTTGCTTTTAAGCGTATCATAATCCAGTTTCTTCTCCCGGTAAGAGAAATTTTCCTGTATCTTATATTCGTTTGTGATTTGTTTCCCCAGGAGCAGGTTAAACTGGGATTTTACAACCTTCATTTCCCTATCCGCAAGGATTAAGTCATTTTCTGACTGGGACAATTCAATCCTTGCCCTCAGCAGCTCATTCAGATAGATACTGCCGGAATTGTATTTATTCTGCACGCTGTCAAAGAGCTTCCTTACAAGGTCGAGATTCTCATTGGCAAGCTCGTTTCTTTTCTGGATAAGCAGGATCTGATAATATTTTTCCTTGACTTCCAATGCGGCCTCCAGCCGCACAGTCTTCAATTGTTCCTCCGCGACAGCTATCAGTCCACCGGCAATATCCCTGCGTTTTGTTCTTTTGCCGAATAGCTCCAGTTCCTGATTTAAACTGAGTTCATAATTGCCCAGCCCTGAATCAGATAAATCTGAAGACTGGAAATCAACTGAGGGGTTCGCGTAAGCACCTGCCTGAATAAGCCTTGATTTAGCGGTTTCAATATCTTGTTTTGCATTTATTACCCTGGCATTGCCTTCGCCGGCTGTTAACAGCGCCTCTTTGAGAGAGATGCTTTCCTGCGCATCCAGCAGGCTGAAAGACGCCCCTGCCAACACAGTTAAAGCCATCATTAACTGGAATTTGACTATCATAACACCTCGCATAAAAACATATTTTAATGGATTAAGAAGATAGAAGAATGTTCAGGTACTCTTTTTTAGGAAGAAACTTTGGGAGGATGGTCAACGCCAGGAACATAAACACGCTGGATGATGATGTCTTGTACAAAAACCGCGTAAGAAACCTTAAATGCAGGCGTGTTGCTCACTTTGCCGACAGCGCAATTATGGTCTCCCGCGGTGCAGCAGGTAAAACAGTGCGTGCTGTCGTTTTCATGCCCGGAAACGCAGGTATCGCCGCAAATACAGGCAGATATCGACGCAAACACCAGCAAAATTAACACGGGAATCATTTTATTCATCGTTATTATACTACTAAAACAGGGATTTGAAGTCAATAGGAAAAACCGCCGGTTAGCGCCGCGGCTTTTTTATATTTCCGGGTTGCGGGCTTTGTTTTTGGCCAGGGAAAGGACAATCGAAACCGCCAGTACCAGGGTTATCACCCCGAGAGAAACGGTTATCGATATTTTATAAACATCCGCGAGGATCATTTTTACACCGACAAAGGCAAGCACCAGCGAAAGCCCGTGCTGGAGGTATTTGAACATCTGCATGGACCCCGCCAGGGCAAAATAAAGGGCGCGCAGGCCAAGTATGGCGAATACGTTTGCCGAATAGATAATAAAGGAATCGGTCGAAATGGCCAGCGCGGCAGGTATAGAATCAACCGCGAAGATAATATCCGTGGTTTCTATGACCAGGAGCACGAGAAAAAGCGGCGTCACGATGTACCTGCCTTCATGTTTGACGAAGAATTCGCTGCCCGCATGCCCTTCGGCCACGGGAAAAAGTTTTTTGAACACTTTCAATACTATATTTTTATCAGGGTGTATTTCCTTGTTCTCTTCAAACCACATCTTGATGCCGATATAAACCAGCATCGCGCCGAACAAATATATCATCCAGTGGAATTTGGCTATCAGGGCAACTCCGGCGAGGATAAAAACCGCCCTCATTACAAGCGCCCCGAGTATTCCCCAAAAAAGTATTTTATACTGGTATTCCGCCTTTACGCCGAAAAACGAGAACACGAGAATGAACACAAATATATTGTCCACGCTTAAAGACCGTTCCACCAGATAAACGGTCAAAAATTCAAGCGCTTTCTCGCTCCCGCTGAAAATAAATAATCCCGCATTGAACACCAGGGCCACTACAATCCATATCACGCTCCAGACAAGGGACTCTTTTACGCTTATCACCCTGTTTCCTTTATGGAACACGCCCAGGTCTACCATCAACATCAACACTACAAATGCATTGAAAATAATCCAGGTTAAGGTAGTCATATTTTTATAAAAAACGGAGAGTGAAAAAAAACGGAGAGGTGGGGATTTGAACCCCAGGTACAGGTATTAGCCCGTACAGCGGTTTAGCAAACCGCCGCCTTAAGCCACTCGGCCACCTCTCCATTAGTTGTTACTCTTCTTGTTTATCGTCGGGAACATCAGGCAACTTGCTAATGTTGCCAATCCCTGCTAACTCCAAATTAACAAAAGTTTGACGGGAGTTTGACGACCCCCCTTCCAGGCAGGAAGTAAGGTCATTCAGTTTCTCCATTTCTTCCCTTTTGTAGTTTGGGCACAGGTGCGCATAATATCTTTCTGTGGTAGTTACGCTTGCATGCCCCAACCATTTGCTAATTTGGAAGATATTCACTCCAGCCATTCCCAGATGGCTCGCAAAACTGTGTCTAAGGTCATGCCATCGCATATTTTTGATACCGACCTTGTTACATGCTTTCTTAAACCTATGCGCGACAGCATCGTCCGTTAGATTTCCAAAAACCAAATCCCCCGGGTTCTTGCCAACCCCATAAAGGTTGAGTAAAACCTTGTAAAGAGCGTCATTTACCGGGATGTGTCTTGATTTCCCGGACTTGGATTTGGCAACAAAAATATCCCTTATAGTCAGAGTCACATTCTCCCATGTCAGATTGACAAGTTCGCCCAGCCGCATCCCAGTGTGTAAAGCGCCCATAAAATAGGGATAAAGTTTCTTGTGGAGACAAGGTTTTAGTTTCTCAATTTCATCTTTTGACAACCAACGCACATGGGCGTTAAATTCTGGTTTCAGTTTCACACCGCAGGCGGGATTAAAGCCAGTGAATCTTCTCCATAAAGTCATTCTGTTAAAAAGCGCTTTTGTAAAACCGTGGTAGCGGTTTATGGTAGCGACTTTTAACCCCTTATCCTGAAGGTAATTCCGCATATTCTGAATGTCCAGCGGAGTAAAATCAACCAACTTCTTGTCTCCAAACAATTGGGTTAATACTTTTATCTTCGCACGGTCATCACCACCGGAACTCTTGTTAGGTTTGGAGTGATTTTCAAAGAACAATTGAGCAGCCTCACCAAAAGTAATCTTTTCATCTGAGAAAAGCCCTTTTGATAAGTCAGACCTTTTCAGTGCCTCTGCTCTTAATGCTTCCTTCTGGGTCTTAAACCTTTTCCTGTATCTTTTGCCTAAATACTCAAAGTCATAAGCCCAGGTTTCATTTGAGGTAGAGTCAACGCTCATTTTAGCATCTCCTCGTCCCTCACCAATTCATCATTAGGATTATACAATATTTTCATGTTTTGTGGAACATGGGTTTGGTTTTTTATCCAAATATCAATTTTATCCTTGGGGAACCTTAAACATCTACCAATTTTTGTGCGGGGAATCTTGTCATGATATACGAGGTCATATATGGTTTTTTTCTTCATGCCGATGTATTCACACAATTCATCTATGTTTAGTAATTGTTTTTCCATCTTTTTCTTAACAGGCGGGAACAAAAATAATTCAGCGACCTGTTGTATCAAATAAAAAAATTGAAACCACTGTTTCGTAAATGCAAAACAGCGACCTCAATTTTTACACAGCCATTTGTTACAACAAACCCTGAATTTCAGTGGTTGGTTATATTACCTGAATGTTATGTGTGTATGTAGAAAATAGCCCTCAATAAACATATGATACTAAATCAGAGTTAGGTCTGTCAAGTATATTTTCCGTCAAGGATTGTCAATTTTTGTCAATAGCATAAAACACAAACAAAAAGAATATATTGAAATGCGATTTCAGACAGGATAGGCTCACATTTCAAGCGGAGCGGGCTTTAAGGGGCATTGCAGGCGTTTTTTGAGGCATTACAGGCGTGCTTTTGACAGGCTTGCGGACAGTCCAGCGGTATAGATTGAGTTTCCAAAGCATAGGGCTATTGTTTTTCAGTCGGAAACAGGCAAGTATAGAAGTATAGACAGGGAAAGCATGGGCTATATATAAGCAGAGTGAATTGAAATATATAGGGTGGGTGTTTAGTTTGGTTATAGTTCTATGGTTCAGGCTTCCAGTCGGTAAAACAATAGATATATAGTTTTCTATTGTGTCTTTTTCTTGTGGGATTTATTCAGTTTGGCTTCAAGTTCGGCGGGTGTAGTCAATCCTGTCAGAACAGCGGCTTCAATTTTACCGCTGTCATTTATCGTGGCGTTAAGACGGAAGACATTTGTCTTCCCTTTTCCGCCTGAAATCAGTTCAAGATATTCGGCTTCTACGAGCGGCTCAATATATTTCTGGAGGACAGCGTTGTGCATATTTATTCCGCTTCGTTTCAGGTAATTCAAAATATTTTTTCTTACGAATGTGGCTTCTTCAAGTGAATCGTTCCTTTCAGACATCTCTTCTACCATGGATACAATCATATCCAGAATTTGCCTGCTTCTTTTATCCAGTTCTTCCATGCTCTGACCGAGCACCTTAGAGCCTAACGAATATGCAATTTCGTAATCAGTCAAATCTGCCTCAACATAGCGTGTTGATAATTGTCCGTGTTCATGAACTTGTTTTTGGAATTGCCTGATAAAACTTACCACTTCAATCAGGTTCAGAAATTTGTCACAGTCTCTCCTGCTTCTTACAAGTTTTACCGGAAATGATATTTCATTTGCGTATGGTATCATAATATTAACATTTTCCAAAAGCCTTTGAGCGTTTTTATGCTTTTGCATAATGCTTTCAGCATTCTTTTTTGCAAGCATTCCTTCAAGAGTTCGGCTTCTTTTCTGCATGGTCTGGATTAACTGGGTCTGATGTTCCGTCTCATCTACATACAATTCAACAACCCGGGTCTGATTGTCTATTTCTATGTTTGTCTGGGTCGTGCTTTCCAAAAGGGCTATTGGGCCGCAAACCTCAATCCATTTTGTCGCAATAGTGCTGTCATCTGCGGACTTCTGCGGGGCTAAGAGCCGTAGTTTCTTTTCGCTCTGGAGCAGGCGGATTGCATAGTTTCCGTTATTGCCTTCCCGCTCAGCAATCACAAGCAATTTGTGTTTCAAATCCATATCATTCATCCAGAACAATGCCTGCTCTGTTATCCGGGAAACGTCTATGGTTTCTTCTTCCGGCATTAGGCTGACTATCGTTTTCAATAGCATTGATTTTCCGCTACTGCTTTGCGCTTTGACAATCCCGGAAAGCGGGCTTGAAAGTTTCCGGGAAGAGGCTATCAGATAAGCAAGTAAAGCATTATCGCTTTCTCCGGCAAGTCCTAAATCATTAACATCCTGTTTAATGATTTCAAACAGGTCAGGGGATTTCAAAAACTCCATTGCTTTCTGTTTGTCTTCCTCAGATATTCTTGGAGCCTGCTTGCCTGATTTTACTTTCTGCTCAGACTGTTTTTTCTTTAAGAAAGTTAGTAGTTCCTTTTCAAGAGCCAGCAGGTGCTTCTCTGCTTTATTGTTATCAACGCCTTTAGCCTTATTGAGAAATTCGGAACGTGCCCGGGAACTGTAAAGAGAAATAAGATTTCTGTTCTTTAATGATCCGTTATACAGCATAGTTAAAACGCACCGAATGCCATACTGGTTTTGGCTTATGTTTTCAGCCATGTATTCAAAATCACCAATGTGATACTTACAGTTTTCATTGCCCGAATCTTCAAGATACGGTATGTCATTTTTACTTGGCAGTAGGCTTCCTTTAATACTCATTTCTGTTAAAATATCTTGGGCTGATTTAAGCATGGCTGTCCTCCCTGTGAATTAAATCAAAATTGTCCAGCAAGTCTCGCAACTGGACTAAAAAATCTTTGGGTAGTTCCTGGTCTTTACCCGCATACTGGCGTAAATGGCAAGGGATAGGCATGATGAATATTTCCCTGTCATCAAAGTGCAGGGTTATCTGAATAAGTTTCATAAGCATCACTCTCCTTTTCAATACTCCGATTTCAATAGAAGTATGCCGTCTATGTGATAGCACTCAAAACTTTTAAGCGGGAAATCGGTAAAGGGAATCTCCTGCTTAACAAGGTCTGGTTGTCCAGTGTCTTCCTTGCAGGTTATCACTGCGGATTTGTCCTCAAACACCTGAATGCTCCACAATTGAAAAGGAATATTTTTCAACTTGCCCTGATAACTCGCAATCAGGTCAATCAGCCAGAAACATTTTCCTTCTGTGGCAAGGTAATGAATGCCGTCAGTGTAAAGCAGTCCAGTAAAGTGTTTGTAATAATTTTCTGTGCCTATAAAATTGTCTAAATCCATTTTCATCACCTCCAAACAGAATATTTATTCCGCGGGAAACGGGGGCTAAAAAGTTATATCGCTATATTTGCCAGTTGCGCCCACCCCATCCTAAAAATGAAACTTTTAATGGTGGGGTTGACTTGCTCATCTTTCGGATGTATCAACTACTTCAATAAAATATACGGTGTATTTTTAATTCTAATTGACATATTTGCCAGCAAGTTTTTTAACCCATTGTGTATGCTTTTTTTAGAATATACCTACTCATTTGTTTGAAATGACTGGGTCATTTGTTAAACAGTTCTATCCGCTGGTGTATACCTTTTACATCAATGTCACAATATTTTACCCTGCCCTTGTAAATCGGATTGGACAAGATATATTTAATTGTTGAAGCAAAGAATTTCTTATTCCCATAGGTTGATATTCCTTCAGCATTAAGTATCCGGGCTATCCTGTTAAAAGGCATTCTGCCCATTCTCATGCGGAATATCCGCTTGATTATCTCTGCCTGTTGTGGATTCAGGACAAGTTCTCCCTTCTTATTGCTTGCGTATCCATAGGGTATCTTGCCCCCGCCAAATTTACCCGCTTTTATCTTGCGGATTCTACCGGAGTAGAGACGTTCCACTATGCGGGTTCTCTCATACTCCGCAAAGGCTGATATTAGCGAAAGGAATACCTTTTGGGCGGGGTCATCCCAGCGGTAAGGCTCGGCAATGCTATACAATTCTACGCCATGCTTCTTGAGTTCTTTTTCAATAAACAGGGTAAAAAATGTATCACGGGCGATTCTGTCCAGTTTGGAGACAAGGACAATTTTGAATTTGTTATTTCGGGCATCCTCAAGCAAGTTCAGCAGGGCGGGGCGTTTTTCAATCGTGGTGCCGGAGAGTCCGGCGTCTTCGTAGATTTTTAGCAGGTCGTATTTAGGGTTCTGTTTGCAGAAATCAAAAATGGCTTCCCTTTGTATAGGCAAGCCTTGGGTATTTTCAATCTGGTTTTCGGTGGAGCACCTAATATAGCCGACTGCGTTGACTTTAACCGTGGCTCCCTCGCTGTGATTTCTCACATTGAGGGAATGGGTCATGGGGTGGTAGTATCTCTAAAGCGGGATTTTATCATCTTGGTTATATTATAGCATATTCTCCGTCGGGTGTCAAGTATGCTTCCGTCGGTCGGAAATAGGGCATATTTGCTTCTCAGAGGGTAAATATAGGCAAAACAGGGGCAGGCTCGCTTAAAAGGGCATTTCTGCTTGATTTTGCGGGCTTCCAGTGGGGGTCAGGCGGGGTCACAAGTTAGGTTGTGCCAAATAGGGGTCTATCGTCTTAAAATATACAAAATGTGAAAGCGGTTTGTAAGCGTTTATACAATATCAATTCCGATGTTCATTTTATCTTTTGGGTAGTATCTCGTCCAAGTATGGTGTCAGCACTTTTTTATATACGGCCATACGTTCTGCAATTGTTTTTGGGTCTTCGCTAACGTATTCATATATCCGCTGCCAACCAGTTTCTTCAAGTTCGTAGTTGTTTCCAAGCATATTTTTCAGGATACTCTCATCCTTTTTAAGTTTCGGTAGTAATAATTTCCCAAAATTTGTTGGAAGATAAACTGAAATGAAATATTCAGGTTTTTTAGTCTCTTCATTATAGTCTACATCCAAAGAAAATCCTTCCCATGTATGTTTCCATTTTGAATAAACAACATGAGCCTCTGCTCTGCTTTTGCCAACTCTCCATCCTTCTTCTGGTCTGAACACATCATTCAATAAATGTTCAATTCTTGCGTAAAACTCAAAAAATACTTTACACGCTTCCCCGGATGACCAAAATAAATTATCCTCGTCATCGTCTTTTTTGCTGATACCTATGCCCGCTCTGGGACGTTCTTTTGTTTTTATCACTTTCGGCTCATCCCCAGATGAACCCATTTCGCTTAATAACAAATACTCTTCTTTTTCATCATTTACAAAGTATGAAAACTCATAAATGGTTACAGGAAATCTGGATTGCTTAAAATCCTGTAACAATTCAGGGCTTATTTTTTCGGCTATGATAATGGCTCTTGGATTACTGCATAAATTAGCCCTGTCCAAGTCTCTGTTAAAATGTTCCCGGAACTTCTTTGCAAGTATCCGTTCGGTAGATACATTTGAACCAGTCATTAAATATTCAAAGTCATCATACTTCCATTCCTGAATACAGGATATGTAGCCTGTAACCTGAGCAAGAACATCCCTTGGGGTTTTTCCACGTTTTAATTCAATTACTACGGCACTGCTATTTTCATCAATCGCTAACAAATCAATTATCTGAGAGCGACTGGTATGAACCTGGCTTTTAATGATTAGTAGATTTCCCAGCAGACAAGGATTATTTTGAATCCATTCTTCAAGTTGATTTTCTAAATGGTCTTCCATAAATGTTTTGTTTGGAACTTTAATGAAGTTAGAAGTCGTTTTCTTAAATAATTCCATGAATATGCCTCCTTTTTTGCCAAGATATTTATATCAAAATTAGTCCTTACAGTCAATAAATATATAGGCTTTGTGGACACTGGTCTATACAACCATAAGTTTATATGCTTTTGGGAGATAAAAACCATGGAAAATATCTATTTGCAGATTGGTTCAAAGATAAGGGATGTCCGTAAGAAACAGAATTTAACCCTTGAAGATTTGTCTGATAGGGCTGGTTTAGACTGGTCTTTTGTTGCCCGGATTGAAAGAGGGAAAGCGGTTCCTTCCGTGATGTCCCTTGTAAAACTTTCAAAGGCTCTCAATATCTCCATGGCGGAGCTATTTGAAAAATCTTCTCCCCCAGAAGACTCCTTGTTTGAAAGAGAAATCCACTCCATCCTGAATCAGTTGAAAACTCCTGAAAAAGAGCGTATGCTCCAAATTCTTAAACTTATCATCAAAACCCCATCCAAAAAGTTCAAAATTATTTCAAAAAATCACTAAGACTGAAATGGTTCTATAATCGCGCGTGCACGCGTTAAGAAGTAGTTTTATTATAATTAGATATTATTATACGTAATACTCTACGTAAGTAGAGTATGTAGTGTCTATAATAATATCTAATTATATTAAAGATACTTCAATTGAAAATTGTGTTAGAAGTATATTAATCCCATATGTGTTATCTTCGCGCGCGTTCGGAGAAATAGGAAATTTCTTAGTGTCGTAGGATGTTCGTCAGTAAATGACCACTACTAAAACAGTAGCGTCGACGGTAAATTGAGCAGGAAATGGCCTTATTTTCAATTCAGCCCCGTTACGGCGGCATTACCATTACCTGACATTTGTAATCGCTAAAAAACCCCATTACGTTTGATTTTAAGCGTATTCCAGACTGGGTTGTCAACCCGATTTTGATTGCGGAGATATTTCGGCATTTGTTTAGCAGATTTGATAAGAATTCGCTTTGGCGGGTTATTTGTCCTTTAATTCATTTTGATGGCTGAAATTTTCAATATACTGTGTAACTTCTAAAATCTCGTAGGAATCATTCATATACGCCTGAGTTAAAACATCCAGTTTCTTTCTTATTCTCATTTTTGCCTTGATTGAATCACCTTGCTTTATTCCAATTTCTCTACTGGACAATTTTTTAAAAAATATGTCGTCACTAATGATGGCTGAAATTTTAATACCCATCCATTCAAATTCCCATTTCCTGCTCTTGTCAAATACAGCCTTAACAATAGTTAGTATATCTTCACTTTCAACAATTTTTGTTTCATCTCCGGTTTCAGTATCAATAGATTTCCCTATATCTGAAATGTCATCCTTGCTTATTTCAACTTTTGTATCATTAATTTCATCTTTAATGTAGCAATCAATCTTCTCAATACAAGTCTGTTGAAATGGTCTCTCAAAAGAATTTGAAACTAATTTTTTTATTTCGTTGTTACTGTATAAGGCATATACGTTTTTATTTACAGTTATTGTATTATTATCCGAATTGGTTAGTCTGATGTCTCCATTTTGTAAATTTTCTATATTGTTAGGAGAGCCTTTTAGCCATTTCAGTAACTTGAGCAAGCCAACTGTTCCTCCTGTAAGCCCTCCAGAAATAATTCCAAGCCATTCAAGAAGTTCTTTGAGTTGCCTAACATCATTATTATTCACTAAAGATATTAATTCTTGAGCATTATTATGGGCGAACAATACCAAGTCAATAATAAAGGAACCTTTTTCAAATGGTTTTACATTAATCCCAATATCTTTTCCGAGTGGATTAACAATGTCATTAGACCGTTTTATTAATTGACCGACAGAAAGCAATATAGGTGAGAGTTCAAATAAATCAATACCGTCAATTGTTCCATCAAGTTTATAAATTAAATCTATTTTTTTAGTCATTTTTATTCTTCACTAAAATAATCTGAATCAATTCTTTTTATTTCGTATGAGGCAATTTTTGCAACGCCAATATCTGAGTCAATCATGTGTTCAGATAATTGGTCACCATCAATAAGGATTATTTTAATATCAATATTTTTTGCATATTCTAAGGCATCCTTGGTGAATGAAGAGGTGGTAATAAATATTCCTTTCTTTGCTCTCTGCCCTTGCAATGCGCCAGCAAATTTTTGTATCTCAGGCCTCCCAACAACCCCTTCCCATCTTTTGGCTTGGATATAAATTATATCAAGCCCCAGTTTGTCTTCTTTAATTATCCCGTCAATTCCCCCGTCTCCAGTAGAACCTATTGCTTTTCCGGCGTCTTTTCTTGAGCCGCCATATCCCATTTTTACAAGAAGTTCAACAACTAATTTTTCAAAGAAAACCGGAGAAGAGTGTTTAATTTGCTCCAATATTTCAATGGACAGGTTTTGTCTTAACTTCTGATACCCAATTTCCAATGTTTCTTCAGGAGTTTCACTATCAAACTGTGCATTTGCTCTGTCATTCTTTTCAGCAATTCTATCCTTCTTTGATTTTTCCCTGAAATTAATAAATTCAGGGTATTTTTCTAACAGTTTGTTATTTATTTCTTTTGGTTTTTGTTCAATCAATTCAGAGCCTCTTTTAGTGATTCGGAAGAAGCCTCTTCTTGTTGACTCAAGGAGTCCCGCTTTTTTTAAGTATGTCCGAGCCCACCCTACTCTATTATCAAAAATGGCTTGCTGTCCACTGGGCAACAACTCCTTTAATTCTTCAGCAGTTAAATTAAATGATTTTGCCAAGTTATCAACGGTATCTTGTTTTGAATGTTCTTTATTATCCGAAGTAAATTTGAGGAGGGGCAACATTATTGTTTGATAATCAGGAATTGGCATTATATTCCTCCAATAATAATAGCAATATTCTCTATGTTATCATTTTAAGAGTTGGTTTTCAAGAAGGTTCCCAAAAGGAATTAAATATTCTGCTGAAGTTATTTTTGAAGCCTTATTAAACGTTTTTTAAAATCATCTTTAGATAACTGGATGTTTGATTCATTTATTAATTTATTACACACATTAATGGCTTCTTCAATCTTATTTTGTTTCTCAAGATTAATAACTAACCTCTCATAAGCCCAACCTGTAAAATGTTTATATTCTATTGCTTTATAGCAACAAGCATTGCATTTATCAATGTCTTTCTGTTTGAAGTATAGTGTTGCTAAATTAACATATTTCTGAGCACATTCATTTTGGAAAAGTTTGTCATCATCAAGAGATTCCAAAATACGGCAACCCTCAGCATATTTTTTTTTGAGAATTAGATTAGAAGCATTGATTATGATAGGCATTTTCCAGAGAATTTTATCTAACAAACCCAAACAATTAAAGATAGAAAATGGCAAATTAAGAGACAATGCCATTGGTTTATTATGTTCTGTAAAAAGAGAGTGTATCTTTTCTTTCTCCAACGATTGAGTTTTGATAATTCTATGGATTTCATCTATTATATTTTGTTCAAATGATTTAAAACGGTTTGAGTCAAATGGCGGGCAAGACGAAGTATTTGTGTATTCAGATACATTGCAAGGACCAAGAAAATCAAGATAACATACTTCCAGATAAAAACTCAATGCTTGCTCGTATTTCTCTCTTTTCTTGCAATGTTCAGCCATTGAAAGTCGGGTATCCCGTAAAAATTTCCAATTACCGTTTTTGGTATGTATTGCATAATCTTTATTAAGAAGTGACCACTCAACATCATTATCGGATGGTTCTTGACCAAATCGTTTCCTTAAAAGTTCTTTTTCGTCATTAAAAGTTTGATTCTTGTGTAAATCTATAATCATATGCCTCTTTTACTACTGTCGTTATTTTTATCTAAGAAGTATACTACAAAAATAAAGGGTGGGCAAGCGAATAAACACAGGTGTCCCAAAAGTGTCCATCCAATGTCTAAAAAATGTTTGTCGGTTTGTTTGACGGGTTGTAGCCAAAAACAGGCAGAAATCTACGGAAATGTGCGGAAGTGTTATCGTCGGAAAGATGAATTGGTGAGGGGCTTTATTAAGATTAGCAAACCGCCGCCTTAAGCCACTCGGCCACCTCTCCAGAATATTTATATGTAAGCTGCCCTTGTAAACGGCTTTCGTCGGCCTGGGCGCTCACCGTCTCGCGCCCGTTGCTGGCACGGTCACGCTTATTCGCGTGACCAGCAACCCTTAAGCCACTCGGCCACCTCTCCATTCAACTTTTGATCCCAAGCTGCTTCCTTATATAATACTTAATAAAATCGCCGGAATAAAGGGCATTCGGGACTATGTCGCATTCAACCCAGCATCCCTTGCATTTTTTTACTTCGCCGCGGGCTGTATCAGCCTTCTGCGAAAACCAGATATCCGAGAACTTTTCCTTCTTCAAATTCCCTATTACCTGCGGCTTCAGCGTGCAGGAGAGAATATCCCCGTTGGGCATTATCCTCGCGTAGCAGAACAGCGCCTGGCAGGGCGGGTTCGGGTAAGGGTTATTGTCTATCACCCTGTTCCTTGCCCCTTCTATCAGGTAATTGTGCAAGTAAGCCCAGGAATAGTTCACGAAATCCGTGATACTGATCTTGTTTTTGATAATATTCCTGACTTCCGAATATAATTTTTCCAGCACTTCTTTCTTGAATTTAAGTTCCAGTGAATAATTCGTTTTTGAAGCCGCGTCGTAAGGCGTGCCTGAAACGGAATGCATAATATCGCTTTCGTGGGTTTCCTCTGCAAGCCACATCCTGTGGCTGAACCCGAATTCCTTCGCAAGCTTGTTCAGCTCCTCCACGCAGGCGAAGTCTTCGCTTAAAACGACCTGGTTGATGCCGACATTGAATTTGTATTTTTTCCTTAATTCCCTCAATATTTCCATCGTGGCACGGACGCTTTTATGCGAACCTGGGATTCCCCTTATCCTGTCGTGTTCCTCGCCCACCGCGTCGATTGACAGCTGGATGGTGAAATTGACTTTCTTTTTTCCGAAATATTCCACGAATTCTTCAATTTTTTTCGGGTACGTCGCGTTTGTCGTGACATAAATGAATTTCGGCGCGGCGTTTTTCACTATTTCATCAACTATCTGCAGGAAATCTTCCTTTAAGAACGGCTCACCGCCCGTAAAACGTATAAGGTCCAGGCCGTGCAGGGCCGGGTCCTTGAAAATTTCCCTTATGTCATTTGCGCTCAGTTCATAAGCCACCTGTTTCTGTTCTTCCGTGAGCTTATGCACCCCGCACATGGGGCACTTAGCGTTGCATCTCCAGGTAACATTGTAGGCGATAAGCTTCGGCCTTATCGGCTTATTGCTCTTCCTCAAGAATTTCAACCTGGCGATGTCGATGATTACCTTGAAAGGGTTCATATTTATTTACTCACCACTTTGTCTGGAAAAAATGTTTTATATCGTCAAGCATAGTCCCGCTGAGGAGCCCCTTCATGAATCTTTTAAAAATAAATCCGGGCCTGAAATAGAACGCCCGGTAAAATTTGTTGTAATATTTGTTTATGATTTCCCAGCTCAACCGGGGATGGTCGTAAATGTCTTCCGGTATGGCGTACAGGTTGAATTTCGACCAGTCCTTTGTCTTTATAAGCCCGCTTTTATTCAGGTCATTGAACAGCGGGCTGCCGGGGATCGGGATTGTAATGCTCATTTTGACTATATCGAGGTCAAGCTTCTTGGCGAATTCTATGGTTTTTTTCATGTCTTCCTCTTCTTCGTCCGGAAGCCCTATCATGAAAAACCCGTATACTTCCATGCCGGCTTTTTTCGCCAGCTTCACCGCTTTTTCGGCCTGATCCAGCTTGAATTTCTTGTGTATGCTGTCCAGCACTTTCTGGCTGCCTGATTCAATCCCGAAATACACCCTGTAGCAGCCGGCTTTCGCCATTTTTTCCAGGAGTTCCTCGTCAACTTTGTCAACGCGTATTCCGGTGAGGGTGGACCAGGGGAATTTCAGGCCTTTCTCTATGATTCCGTCGCAAATATCCTTCGCCCGTTTCAGGTCGGTTGAGAAGCAATCGTCGGCGATGTGTATTTCCTTGAATCCGGCGTCCAGCATATACTCTATTTCGCTTACTACGCGCTTCGGCGATTTTACCCTAAACCTATTGCCGAATATGCCCTTGTTGCAGTAAGGGCACTCATAGATACAGCCTCTGCTCGTTTCAAGCCAGCCGGCCGGGTTTAACTTGGCTACAAGCCCGGTGGTTTTATATTTCTCCAGCTGGTAGAGTTTCCACGCCGGGTACGGCAGGTCGTCAAGGTTCGCTATATTATCCCTGCGGGGATTTGAGAGAATTTTATCGCCCTCTTTATATGATATTCCCTTTATTTCTTTTTTGTCTTTCCCGCTTACTATTTCGCGAAGCGTGAAATCGCCTTCCCCGACAACCGCGATATCAAGGGAACTGCTTTTCAAAGTTTCTTCCGGAAAAGTTGAACTATGCGCTCCGCCGCCGATCACTGTTACATTTTGATTGAAATCTTTCGCCAGCTTCGCGATCTTCACCATCTGGCTGTAGAGCGAGGTGGTGAATGTTATGCCAACGTAATCCGGTTTGAATTCCTCCAGCATTTCCCGAAACGAAGTATCGGGATCGCCGAAAAGGTTCAAATCAATGATCTTTACTTCATGCTTGTCTTCCAGGAGCGGCGCGGCTATCACAGCCAAACTTAAGACAGGCGAATAAGGCACGCCCGCCTTTATTTTCGTGCTTTCATATATTTCTTTCCAGGAAGGATTAACCAGCAAAATTTTCATGGTATGTGTTGGGGATTATAAATCCTTGAGGAGTCCGCTGTTGGCTT
>Ga0156540_1011_pt1 | contig 16840 bp, 15 predicted proteins | sample RifOxyB2_FD_111935 | JGI IMG/M metagenome (GOLD analysis project Ga0156540, IMG submission 111935) | Elusimicrobia bacterium RIFOXYB2_FULL_48_7
CGTCGTTATGGCTATAGTTGCCAGGATGGTGATTATTACCACAACCACCATCATTTCGATAAGTGTGAACCCGCCCTGTGCGTTTCTTTTCATGGTGAATAAATTATAGTATTTAAAAATATGCCCGTCAAATCCGGCTATTTTATTTCCCGCGCCTGTATATATTAACTGTAGGGTTATGAAAACCGGATAACCGGGTGCCCTTGAAGGACTGTGCCAGGTCGAAATTACCAGCGGGCGCGGGATCGGCCCCGGAATTGATTATGTAACCGTATTTTTTGTATTCACTCTGAGGGATTTTATAATCCCAGTCAACTTTCACCGTGTAACCATCGCCCGGCTTGAATTCCGGAGTATAGGGAAGGCGAAGTATCATGCTTTTTTTTGGCACGTTGCTTAAAACCCAGTCACGGGCGGTGAGACGCGTGTCTCTTTGCGTTAAAACGCGGTCAATCTGTATTATGCTCGGCAGCGATACCGCGATGAACAGCGCACTGGCAAGATAAAATAAAGTATCGCGCGTAAAACGCGCAACTCGCGTTGTATTTGAGACATTTTCAAGCCCGCTGGCGGCAAGAATGAATAAAAACGGGTACAACGGGAAAATATAGTGCGCGCCGATGACCTTGAACCCCAGCGAAAAGATAAAAAATACCACGGGGAAGGTTAAAAGGAAAAAATCCTCCCGTTTCCTGAAAGCAAACAACAAAACGGCTGCCCCGGAGGTAAAAATGACGATACCCGTGTTCCGGTAGATATAGGAAACGATCAATAGCGCGTTCTTAAATGGGTTTAAGCTTTCCGGCTTCACAACATTGGTGAAAATTGTGCTGAAGCGCGCTGAAAAAGCGGGAAAATCAAGAACCGAGTAGGGGCAGCCCAGGATAAACCCGGAAATCACGACCCCGGCCCCGCAAAGATACAAAAAAAGCAGTCGCTTCGTTATTTTTTCTTTTTTAAACAAGGGGATTAAGAGCAAATTTGCGAAAAAAACCAGCGGGTAGTACTTTGTTGCGGCAGCAAGCCCGAGCGCAAAGCAGGCGTACAGGAAAGAAGCGCGTTTTGAGTCAATATAGTACCTGCAGATGAAATAAACCGCGATAAGAGTCATGAAAAGCGCAAAAATATCGACGGTGGCGTAATGGCTGTGGAGCACGTGCAGGGGGTTCAGGGAAAGCAGGATTGAGGCAAGAATGCCTGTTTTTTCGCTGTAAAACAGCCGGGAAATCCTGTAAACCAGGTAAATGGACGCCGTGCCGGCGAGCGCGCTTACCATCCGGGCAACCGTGTATATGCCGGTAATATCCCCGGCAAGATATTTTCCCGCGAACTCCTCAAGCGAAGCGAAATATCCGAAAAACGAGCCGGCTAAATAGTAGAAATACTCAACGGCGTATACAATATAAAGGAAGAACGTGGGGTAATCGAAGAAAACGCGCGGGTTCAGGTCGCCGGAAAAGAACCTGAATGAATAAAATATCACCACCGATTCGTCAATATGGGCGTATTTAAGCGGGAGCCCCCAGGTTATACCTGTGATCCGTAAGGCTAGTCCTGCCAAAATGGCGGACGCAAGCGCGATTACAGGCCATTTAATTTGTTTCATTATTTCCAGAGGTCGGTGCTAAGGTATTTCAGCCCGGAATCGTTCAACAATACCGCTACTGTCAGGCCGGCACCGTGATTCCGGTGGTTTCTAATCAGTTGTATCGCGGCGGCCGTGTTGGCGCCGGAAGAAAACCCGGCAAATATCCCTTCTTCTTTCGCCAATCTTCTTGTTGTTTCCATGGCTTCTTCATCGGACACTTGCAGGTACCCGTCGATATGTTCCTGTTTTAGGTAACAAAGGCTGTTCATCGAGTAGCCCCCGCCCTGTATCCGGTGGCTTGGGTTTTTGATCGGTTTTCCCGCCAGCACTGCCGCGCCGGAGGGTTCTACTATATAACATTTGATGGATGGTTTGAATTTTTTGAACGCTTCCGCGCATCCCGCGAAGGACCCGCCTGTTCCGGCAAAGTCGCAGAAGGCGTCAAACTCCCCGTTGGACTGTTTTAATATTTCAGGGCCCGTGTGCAGCAAGTGCGCGCGGACACCGCCCGCCAGGAGAAATTGGTCTGCCCGGAAAGCGCCTCTTTCCTTTACTATTTTCCGGGCTTCAAGTTCAACGCACTCCAGGTCCTTGCCTGACACCTGGCCGCGTTTTGACCCCTCGCACTGGTCCACCAGCACCACTTCCGCCCCCAGGGCCGACATCATCCTGGCGCGTTCCTCAGAATTCCCTCGCGACATCACCGCCACGAAAGGGTACCCTTTCACGCCGCAGACAATAGAAAGCCCGGTGCCGGTATTGCCGCTTGTCAGCTCGACTACCGTCTGGCCGGGTTTCAACGTACCGTTTTCTTCCGCGTCCTCTATGATTTGGCGCGCGATGCGGTCTTTTTTTGAAAAACCGGGATTCAGGTATTCAAGTTTTGCCAGTATCCTGCCAGGTAAATCTTTAGTCAGCCGGCTCAATTCCACCAGCGGTGTTTCCCCTATTACTTCAACAATCGAAGGCAATAATGTGTTGTATTTTTCCATTCCTTTATCTTACTGATTTTTAGGGATATTTTCAAGGAAACGCGGCGGAATATTTTGTATAATATGAGTGGAGGAAGGAAATGAAAATATTTAAGGGCATCACCGTCTCTCCGGGGCTTGTAAATGGCCTTGCCTGTCTGTACGCTGATGAAGCGGAAGGCAACGTGGCTCATTACAGCATCTCTGACGAGCAGGTCCCCAACGAAATCCTGCGGTTGAAGCAGGGCTTTGACAAAACCCGCGGCACCATGCAGGAAATGGTCAAAATAGCCTCCGATACCTTTGATAAAAAAGCCGAGGAAATCTTCAATGTCCACATGGCGATGCTCAACGACCCCGGCCTTCTGAATAAAATCTCAAAACTGGTAGAAGAAAAGAAAGTGAACGCGGAGCACGCGATAAGCGACGTGATCGAGCAATACATAAACATCTACAAGACAAAACAGGGGCATTTCCAGGAACTCGCGCATGATTTCGCCGATTTAAGGAACCGGCTTATCGCATCTTTCACCGGCTTAAGCGGGCATTTTGAATGCCCCGAGGGCGAGAAACACCCGGTGATTGTCGTGGCAAAACGCCTCACGCCATACATGGTACTCAATATTCCGCGGGAAAACGTGCTGGCGTTTGTTACAAAGGAAGGCGGTTACACCACCCATGCCACGATTCTGGCGCAATCGCTCGGTGTGCCGATGGTCTTCGGGATAGAAATAGATGGAAATTTCCAGTGCACCGACAACCTTATTGTTGATGGTTTTACCGGCAGGGTAATTTCCTGCCCTGACGAACAAACACAAAAGCATTACGATGAAAAAATAGAGAAATACAACAAACGCAGGCAAACATGCGCCCTAAAGGCGCATATACCGCCGAAAACAAAAACAGACCTCCGGGTAAAACTGAAACTTAATATAAGCGTGCCGGAGGAACTCGAGGCGATAAAGGATTTCAACCACGACGGCATCGGCCTGCTCAGGACGGAATTCCTTTTCCTGGAACGCGAAAACCCGCCCACGGAGCAGGAACAGTACGACATGTACAAGTATGTGCTTGAAAAAGCTGCCGGCCCAAACGGCGGGAAACCGGTAACGGTCCGGCTGCTTGACGTGGGCGCGGACAAACTCCCGCTTTTTTTCAACCTCCCGCCGCAGGTAAACCCCGATCTTGAAATGAAAGGCGCCAGGGCAGTCGAAGCTTTCCACGGCGTTTACCTGGCGCAGGCGAAAGCGCTTTTAAGGGCTGCTGTTCACTCCCGCGGCGGGGATTTAAGGGTGCTGTACCCAATGGTTTCCGACATGACCGACCTCGCCACGTTCAGGAAATTGTTTTCAGCCGCGAAAAAAGAATTGAGAAAAGAAAAAGTGAAATTCAAGGCCAATATCCCTGACGGAATAATGATAGAAACTCCTGCCGCGGCAATAATGTCGGACGTGCTCCTGAAGGAAGCGCATTTCGCCAACATCGGCTCCAACGACCTACTCCAGTATACGCTGGCGGCGTCGCGGGGCCACCCGCTTGTTGAAAAAAGATACCACATACTGCACCCCGCGCTGATAAAACTCATCGAGATGGCTGTCAAAGCCGGGAAAATGCACAATAAAGAAATATGCCTGTGCGGGGAAATCGGTTCTTTCGAGGAATTTTACCCGCTATTTTTGAAAATAGGGCTCAGGAGTTTCAGCGTGGCGGCGCTCAAGTTTCCTCACCTTAAATGCGACCTCATGCACATGCGCGTCCCTAAAGGCGCGCAGGGCGCGACCCTTCTTAAAAAAGCTTACGCGGCGAAAACAAAAGAAGCGATGGACCGCCTGTTCCGGAAATCCTTTAAATGAAATTATTGAAACATTTCCTGTTAGTTCTTCTCGTTCTTTACCCGGCCGGTAACGCCGCCAGCGGCCAGCTGGATATTAATAAATTAATCGCTGACAACCCGGAATACAGGCTGGAGAGCTACAAATTCGACCCTGTTCTTCCGCTGATCGCGAGGGTTCAGAAAGCCCCCCCATGCGTAAGCGAGTTTTTAAGGAAACTCGACGGGAAGGAAGCCCCTTACTCCGCGTATGTTCCTTCAAAAGGCGAAATGAAGGTAATAGACGGCTGCATCGAGGGCCTGCCGGGGCATTACAAGGACGTCCTGAAAGAACGCCTGCTGGGCATCTATTTTATCAAGGACTTTTCTTCAAGCGGCCTGACGAATTTTGTCGCAGGCCCCGAAAAAAAGATCTATACGTACATGGTTTTCAACCCGGAAGTCCTGAAACAGGATATTTCGCAATGGCTTACCTGGAAGGAACAAACCTGTTTTATAAACAATAATGCGGCAAAAAGCCCCGCGGCAAACAACGCCGCGGATTATACGGTAAAAATCAATTGCGGTAACGCGATAAGCGCTTTCACCGGCATATTTATGCACGAATCAACCCACTCCATGGATTACATCGAAGGCCTGACGCCCTGGGTTGACGGACATTCAAAAGAATTCAGGGACACGGGAATCACCGAAACTGATTTCACCCGGGGAACCTGGGCGGATTACAGCCGGCCGGCCGGCAAATACGATTACCCTTTCCGCGGGAGAGTGACTTTCTACGGGTTCAATGGCGGGCCGAAAATAAATATCTCTGATGCGCCCAAAGTTTACAAACAGCTCTCAAAAACGCCGTTCATATCCATTTATGGAAGCATGGAATGGGCGGATGATATCGCGGAAGCGGCAACTTTTTATCACATCACCGCGGTATTAAAACAGCCGTACATAATTGAAGTGTATAAAAAGAACAAACTGGTATATTCCTATGAACCTGCGAAATCCTCGCTGGTGTCGGCAAGGTACCCGGTGATAGAAAAACTATGGAAATAAAACAAAGTACCCCATATCCTTCCAAGCGGATGGCATGGGGTACTAAGAATGTAAGAGCGGTGATATTCGACATGGACGGTGTGATAATCGACAGCGAGCCGTTCCATTATATCGTCAACAAAAAACTTTTTGCGGATCTTGGCATAAATTTTACCCTCAAGGACAACGGTAACTTTATCGGCGTATCAAACAAGGACATGTACGGCCTTTATAAAAGGAAATACGCCCTGAAACACTCCTTGAAAAAACTCTGCGATATGCAAATGGAAAAATTCCTGGAATATCTGATGAAAAGCCGGCAGAAACCTATACCCGGGATTGTGACACTGCTGAAAACGCTCAAAAAAAACAAAATAAAAATAGCGCTGGCATCCTCCTCGAATTATAAGAACATAAACGGCGTGCTGGCTAAATTCAGGATAAAAAAGTATTTCAATGCGATTGTAAGCGCCGAAAACATGAAACACAGCAAGCCCGACCCCGCCATTTTCCTGAAAACCGCGCGGCTTTTGTGCGTGAAACCCGGGGACTGCCTTGTGATTGAAGACGCCCAGCACGGAATACAGGCCGCCAGGTCGGCCGGGATGAAGAGCATTGGTTTTCAAAACCCGAATTCCGGGAAACAGGACCTGTCAAAAGCCGATTTGATAGTGCGGAAAATAAAGAATATCACGCTGAAAGGGATAAACCGGATTTATTTTGATTAATCCGGAAAAATATTGTAATATAACCGTATGGAACCCGCCGGCAAAAAAAAACCCATAGTGATAATTGACGCTGAAAGGTGCAAGGGCTGCGAGCTCTGCATCGTTTATTGCGCCAGGAAAGTCCTGGGCAAGACAAAGAACATCAACAAGGCGGGGTATAATCCCGCCGTCGTTGCGGACCCTGATAAATGCACCGCGTGCGGTTTCTGCTACCTGATGTGCCCGGACAACGCGATAGAGATAAAGTAGGATTTATGGCTAATAAAAAAACCCTGATGGAAGGAAACATCGCCCTTTGTGAAGGCGCCATAGCGGCGGGATGCGATGCGTATTTCGGCTATCCCATTACCCCTCAGAACGACGTTACCGGGCACATGTCCCGCAGGATGATAGAATTGAAAAGGGTTTTCCTGCAGGCCGAAAGCGAGATAGCCGCCATAAACATGGTTCTTGGCGTGGCAGCCACCGGCAAGCGCGCTATGACTTCATCGTCCTCCCCGGGAGTAAGCTTGAAGCAGGAAGGTATTTCATACCTGGCGGGCTGCGAGCTTCCGGCTTTGATAGTCAATGTCCAGCGCGGAGGCCCGGGCCTGGGCAATATCACCGGCTCGCAAAGCGATTATTTCCAGGCGGTCAAGGGCGGAGGCCACGGGGATTACAGAGTGATAACCCTGGCGTCGGCAAGCGTGCAGGAAATGTATGACATGCCGCAGCTGGCGTTTGAACTGGCTGATAAGTACCGCACCCCGGTCATGATCCTCGCAGACGGCTATGTAGGAATGATGATGGAACCCATCACGATGCCGGAAAAAGCGCCGGAAGTGAAAACAGTTAAAAAGGACTGGGCCCTTACCGGCTGCGCCGGCAGGAAACCCCGGAAAATCCTTTCGCTTTATATGTCCGACGGCCTGCTTGAAGCGCATAACCGGAAATTAAATGAAAAATACAGCCTTATAAAGAAAAACGAAGTCCGTTACGAAGCCGTCAACACGGAAGGCGCGGACATCGTGATAGCCGCTTTCGGCATCGCGGCGAAAATATGCAAATCAGTCCTGCAGATGGCGCAGAAAGACGGCCTTAAAGTAGGGATGATCAGGCCCATCACTCTCTGGCCTTTCCCCGAGCAGGCGTTCGCGGACATTGCCAAAACGGCAAAAAAAATACTTGTTGTTGAAATGAACATGGGCCAGATGGTTGAAGACGTGCGCCTGGCGGTCCAGGGCAAAATACCCGTGGAATTCCTGGGAAAACCCGGCGGGTCGATATTCTCAACGGAAGAAATTTATGAGCACATCAAAAAAATATAAAAGGCCTGAAAGCCTTCAGGAAACGAAACATTTATACTGCGCCGGCTGCGGCCACGGCATTATTCACCGGCTGGTGGCGGAAGTCATAGACGAACTCGGCGTGCGTGAAAAAACAATAGGCATCGCGCCGGTCGGCTGCGCAGTATTCGCCTACGATTATTTCAATTTCGACGTCACGGAAGCCCCGCACGGCAGGCCTCCCGCGGTCGCCACGGGAATCAAGCGGGTTATGCCGGACCACGTGGTATTTACCTACCAGGGTGACGGCGACCTGGCGGCCATAGGCACGGCCGAAATAATACACGCGGCAAACCGCGGCGAAAATATCACGGTGATATTCGTTAATAACACTAATTACGGCATGACGGGCGGCCAGATGGCGCCTACGACACTGATCGCGCAGAAAACAGCGACATCGCCTTTCGGCAGGAGCGCCGCGAACGAGGGCTACCCCATAAAGGTCTGCGAACTGCTCTCCTCGCTTGAAGGCACGAAGTTCCTGGCGCGCGTGGCAGTCGACAAACCGGGAAATGTTTTACAGGCAAAAAAAACGCTATTGAAAGCTTTCCAGAACCAGCTGGACAAAAAAGGTTTCAGTTTGGTAGAAGTCCTTTCCATGTGCCCGGTCGGCTGGGGCATGACCCCGCAAGCGGCCTGCAAAAGGATCCAGGAAGAAGTAACTAAGATATTCCCCCTCGGCGTAATAAAAGACCTGACTGTATAAGGAGCGCGCCGCATACCCTTCCTAGCGGGTAACATGCGGCATCAATAAGGAGCGATAACATGGTACCAAAAGACCTTAAGTACACGGAAAAACACGAATGGGTGAAAGTCGCCGGGAACACCGCGACAGTCGGCATAACCGATTATGCCCAGCACGCCCTTGGCGATATTACTTTTGTGCAATTGCCCGAAGCCGGCAAGGCCGTAAAGCAGGGCGGCGAGCTCGGCGTGGTGGAATCCGTGAAAGCCGCAAGCGACATTTATTCCCCCATAAGCGGAACAGTTAAAGAAGCGAACACAGCGCTGGAAGCCGCGCCGGAAACCATAAACAAAGACCCCTACAACGGGGGATGGATCTGCAAGCTGGAAGGCGTGAACGCTTCCGAGCTCTCCTCGCTCCTTTCGCCTGAAAAATACGACGAACTGATAAGTAAAGTATAATACCAAAACCAATCGGTACAAGGGTTTTGGTATTTCATCCAATTCAATGCCCTATATCTCAAACACAGAAAAACAGCAGCAGGAAATGCTTGACGCGATAGGTGTTAAATCTGTTGAGGATCTGTTCAAGCCGGTCCCGAAGGATTTCGCGCCGGCGTCGTTCAGGATACCCAAAGGAAAATCCGAGATAGAGGTGCGCCAGCACCTGCACGCTCTTGCATCAAAGAACGCCACCGGCCTCACCTGTTTCCTCGGCGGCGGTTTTTACGACCACTTCATCCCCTCGGCCGTGGACGCGCTCGTATCCCGCAGCGAATTCTACACCGCCTACACCCCTTACCAGCCGGAAATCTCGCAGGGAGTCCTGCAGGCAATTTATGAATACCAGACCGCCATCTGCCGGCTGACCGGCATGGACATATCAAACGCCTCAATTTATGACGGCGGCACCGCGCTTTACGAGGCCGCGATGATGGCCGCGCGCATCACCAAAAGAAAAAAAATAATTGTCTGCGAGGGTGTCAGCCTTATTTACCGGACCATGCTGCGCTCCTACACGAAAAACCTTTACCTGAATTTCGTTGAAGTGCCCGTCAGTCCGAACGGTACCGCTGACAGGGAAAAAATATTCAGGGAAATTGACAAAGATACCGCCGCCGTCATCCTTCAGAACCCGAACTTTTTCGGCTGTATAGACGATTTCTCCGATATTGCCCAGAAAGCGCACTCGGCCGGCGCGCTTGCGGTATGCTCGGTTTATCCAATTTCACTGGGGCTGCTGAAACCTCCCAGCGAGATGGGCATGGACATCGTGACCGGCGAAGGCCAGAGCTTGGGCCTGCCGCTTTCATTCGGAGGCCCGTATTTCGGTTTCCTGGCGACTACAAAACAGCACGTCAGGCAGATGCCGGGCAGGGTCGTAGGCAGAACACATGACAAGGAAGGCAGGCAGGGCTTCGTGTTCACACTGCAGACGCGCGAGCAGCACATACGCCGGGAAAAAGCCACCTCAAACATCTGCACTAATTCAACGCTCAACACCATCGCGGCGACAATTTACCTGAGCTTGATAGGCAAAAACGGGCTCAAGGAAGTAGCGGCGCTTTGCGCCAACAAGGCGGGTTACGCCTGCCAGAAGCTCACCAGGATCAAGAACGTCAAGAAAAAATTCGCGGCTCCGTTCTTCAACGAATTCGTGGTGGAGCTTCCCATAGACGCTAACAACGCAGTCAGCGCCCTTATCGACAAGGGTTTCGCGCCGGGCCTGCCGCTGGGCCGTTTCTACAAAGGCATGGACAACTGCATGCTGGTGGCGGTAACCGAGAAACGCACCAAGGAAGAGATCGGCCACCTGAAAGAAGCGCTTGAAGGCGTCCTGAAAGACGAATAGGTAAAAAATATGAAACTTATATTTGAAAAAGGGGTCAAGGGGCGCAGGGGCGTGAAACTGCCGGAATGCGACGTGCCGGTGAAGTTCGACATCCCCAGGAATTTCCACCGCGCCAATGATGCGGAACTCCCCGAAGTCTCCGAGCTTGAAGTGGTAAGGCATTACACGGAACTTTCCCGCAGGAATTTCGGCGTGGACAACAATTTCTACCCGCTGGGCTCCTGCACCATGAAATACAATCCCAAAATCGACGAGGAAGTCTGCCGGTACAAGGGTTTTACCGAGCTCCACCCCCTGCTTCCCCAGCTCCGCCACGGCGGCATGCTCACGCAGGGCGCCCTGGAAGTTATTTATAATACTGAACGGCTCCTGTCGGAGATCACCGGCATGGCGGAATTCACTATGCAGCCGCTTGCCGGAGCGCACGGCGAACTCACAGGCACAATGATCATCGCCGCCTACCACAGGGACAAGGGCAACAAGAAAACAAAAATAGTGGTGCCGGATTCATCCCACGGAACGAACCCTGCCAGCGCGGCCATCTGCGGTTATTCCATCGTGTCGGTGCCCTCAAACAGCGAGGGGATGATAGACTATGACGCGTTCGTGAAAGCCATAGACAGCGAAACCGCGGCAGTAATGCTTACCTGCCCCAACACGCTGGGGCTTTTTGAACCGGAAATAAAAAAATTGGCGCAGAAAGTGCACGAAGTTGACGGGCTGATGTACTGCGACGGCGCCAACATGAACGCGATACTGGGCAAGGTGAGGCCGGGCGACATCGGCTTCGACCTGATGCACATAAACCTGCACAAAACATTCGCCACCCCGCATGGCGGCGGCGGGCCGGGCGCGGGCCCCGTGGGCGTTGTTGAAAAACTCAGGAAATTCCTGCCCATTTCTCTTGTTGTTAAAAGAAACGACGGGACTTACGCGCTTGACTATGACAGGCCGTCGTCCATCGGTTTCATCGCGCCTTTCTACGGGAATTTCGGGATTATCCTGCGGGCTTACTGCTACATACTGATGCTCGGGAAAGAAGGGCTGGCGCGGGTCAGCGAAAACGCGGTGCTCAACGCCAATTATATAAAGGAAAAGCTTAAAAAATACTACCAGGTTGCCCATGACCCTATAGCCTGCATGCACGAATGCGTGTTTTCAAGCGTGAAACAGAACAAGAACGGCGTGCACACGCTCGATATAGCCAAGCGCCTGATCGACTACGGTTTTCATCCCCCCACAATTTACTTCCCGCTTATCGTGAAAGAAGCCATTATGATCGAGCCGACGGAGACTGAATCGAAGGAAACCCTGGATGCCTTTATTGAAACGATGATAAAGATAAGTCAGGAATCCGAATCAGAGCCCGAAACGGTGAAATCAGCCCCGAAAACAACGCCCGTGTCGCGGCTGGACGAAGTTGCCGCCGCGAAAGACATGGACCTTCGCTTCTAATAATAGGGACGGTTCTGGTTATTTGGGTTCGCAAAATATTTATGAAAATAACCAGAACCGTCCCTGTTAATCTATGAATGTCTATAATATTTCTTTCAAAACACCTGAAGAAAACATCGCGATGGATGAGGAGCTTCTGGTCCGCGCGGAGAAACACGGGGCCGGGGAGGCTATCCGGTTCTGGGAAAGCCCGGTTATATTCGCGGTAATGGGGATAAGCGGCAAATCCAGCAATGAAATACGCGAAAAGGCCTGCCTTAAGGACAATATTCCTGTAATAAGGCGTTCATCAGCCGGCGGAACGGTTTTACAGGGGCCGGGATGTTTGAATTTCTCGCTGGTTCTTTCATACAAACGCGACAAAGCGCTTTCCGACGTGAATAAATCATACGCATACATACTTGGCCGGGTTATCGAATGTGCAAAAAAAGCTTCATCCGGCCCCAAAACCAATAGGTACAAGGGTTTTGGGCCGAAGGCGCCCGGCTCAGCATTAGAATTCAGGCCGATTTCAGACATTACCTGCGGCGACATGAAAGTTTCAGGCAACGCCCAGCAAAGAAAAAGGAATTTTATGCTCCATCACGGCACCTGGCTCTATGATTTCGACCTCGCGCTGGTTTCAAAGTACCTGAAAGAGCCCCAAAAACGTCCGGAATACCGCGGCGGCAGGAAACACAGCGAGTTTATTGTGAATGTCCCGCTCAACATTGAAAAATTCAAAAAAGAACTAGTAGAATTAATGTAGTTGCCGATTTATCGGCTCATTGGAGGTATTATATGTCTCTCAGATTACCCAACATCATCAGCGACAACATGGTGCTTCAGCAGGGCGTGAAAACGCGCATCTGGGGCTGGGCCGATCCGGGTGAAACTGTAAACGTCAGCATTGCGGGCAGGTCAGCGGCCGCGAAAGCGGATCCCGCAGGAAAATGGCTGGCTGTTTTAAGCCCGCTTAAACCCGGCGGGCCGTTTGAAATGGAAATAAAGGCCGGGCCCGGCGGTAAAGCAGAAACGCTGAAAATAAAAAACATACTTATCGGCGAGGTGTGGCTTGCTTCCGGCCAGTCAAACATGGAAATGAGGGTGCGCGACCTGAAAAAATGCGGCACGTTCAGCAAAAACGTCAATTACCCGCGCATACGCCTGTTCGAGGTTGCCCAAACTGCGTCATTTGAACCGCTTGATGATGCTAGCGGCAAATGGGTTGAATGCAACGAGAATACCGTGAAGGATTTTTCCGCTGCAGCGTATTTTTTCGCGCGCGATGTCTTCAAGGGTACCGGGAGCCCTGTCGGCATGATAGGGAGCTACTGGGGCGGCACCAAAGCCGAGGTGTGGACTGACAAGCAAACTCTTGAAAACCTGGGAGGTTATGAAGAAGACATCGCCATGGCGCACCCGTTCTCGCCGGAAGAAAAGCAAAGATTCAGCGGGGAGTGGGAAAAAGCGGCAAACCAGCCGGACCCGGGCAACAAGGGCCTCGGGCTGGGCTATGCTTCGCCTGATTTTGACGACACTTCCTGGCAACTTATGGAAATGCCTTCATACTGGGAAGACAACGGGCACGATATCGACGGCGCTGTGTGGTTCCGAAGGGAAATCGACATACCGGAAGCCATGGCAGGCAAAGAACTGCGGCTGGGGCTCGGTGCGGTTGATGATTTTGATACCACGTATTTTAACGGCGTAGAAGTAGGCGCAACCGGCAGGGAAACGCCAAACTGGTATGAATTCCAGCGCGATTACAAAGTGCCGGTGGAACTCGTCAAGCCCGGGAAAAACGTCATCGCCGTGCGCGTGTTTGACTTTTATGACAAGGGCGGTATGACAGGCCCCGCAGAAAACATGGCCTTAACCGCTGCCGGTATGGGCCAAGTGCCCGGGCCAGGCGAAACAATCAGCATTTCCGGGTTCTGGAAATATAAAATTGAAACGGTGCTGGACCGCCCGTACCTGAAACTCAAAAACCCGGACAGGCCGCATGATTTCGCGACGACACTTTATAACGGGATGATAAACCCGGTCGTCAATTTCAATATCAAGGGCATTATCTGGTACCAGGGCGAATCAAATGAGCGCAAGGCGAAGGAATACGAGCGGCTTTTCAAGGCGATGATAACGCTGTGGAGAAAATCATGGCAGAACCCGAAGATGCCGTTCCTTTTTGTCCAGCTGGCGAATTTCAGGAACCGCCGCAGTACCGCGGTTGAATACTGCGGCTGGGCGCAGGTGCGCGAATCCCAGCTGAAAACGCTTGAGCTTCCCGCCACCGGCATGGCAGTTATCATAGACATCGGCGAAGCAAACGATATCCACCCGCAAAACAAGCTGGACGTGGGCAAACGGCTGGCATTAATAGCGCTGGGAAAGTTTTACAGCAAGGGCGGCGAGTATTACGGGCCGATGTACGACTCGGTAAAGTTCAAGGGCGGCAAAGCGGAGGTCTCATTCACCCACGCGAAGAAGGGGCTGAAAGTGAAAGGCGACAAAAAACCGTTCGGTTTTGCCATCGCCGGCGAAAAGAACAAGTTTGTAGCCGCCCACGCGAAAATACAGGGCAGCAAAGTGCTTGTTTGGAATAATAAGATCAAAAACCCCACGGCGGTGCGCTACGGCTGGGCCAACAACCCGCCCTGCAACCTATATAATATGGAAGGCCTTCCCGCCTCCCCCTTCCGCACCGACAACTGGTAAAAAAGGGGACGGTCCCCTCTACCACCTGTAGAACTTATACGGATCGAAGCGCGCTTTTGCGTAATCATCCGACGGCAGATAGAAAAACGCTTCCGGCTTCTTGAAAGCTATCTTGTCCGGCCCTTTCATCAGCCCGCCTTCCTGGTACTCGTCAAAACAGCGCACAGTCACGGTGTTGGGCTTGTCGAACTGTATCAGATTTTCCGGTATGGGGTAGTAGCGCTTTGCGGAGTAGTAATTTTTCGTCTCTTTGCCGGTCTTTCCTATCGGCTGGCCGTTGAAGTAGCTCCAGTCCATATCGTCCACGTTGCCCATCTCAAGGAAAAGCGGTATGCCCTTCAATGAAGAAGGTATCACCACGGTTTTCTGGTACCACGCGTAGCCGTCGTACGGCTGTTTGCCGTCCACGTTCGGGTTCGGCGTGAGTTCATTCTGCGATTCCCACGAACCCGGCACATTCATCTTTTTGAAACCGTCTTTCCATTCTGTCTTGTACCAGCCCTCTGATTCGCCCTTGTCGTTAAGGTCTATCTTGAAATTCCACGCGCCGGCAAGGTCTATTTCCTGCTGTTTTTCAATGCCGTCCATGTATTGCGGCGTATTCCCCTTGAATTGCGCGCCCAGGTTCGCCAGGACTATCGCTACCTGCCTGTTCATTTTATACCTGCCCCTGTACCTGCGCTGGTTGATTTCCTTGTTCGTGAAATAGAGCGGGTCTATCTGGCAGATTATCAGCCGCCCCCCGTTCGGGCCGATGTTCTGCGAGTAAAGCGGGTACTGTTTGTCGGGGAGCGGCAGGGAGAAATTATCCTTCCAGTAGAAGTCGCCCGCGCTCATTCCCGCCGACATGCCGGCGGTTTCCCCCTGCTTCGGGTAGAACCAGTAACCCTCCATGCTGTGGCCGATGATATTGGCGCCCAGCATCCTGGCAAGTTCAACCGGGTTCTTCACCGCCAGCAGAAGCACCGTGCCGCCTTTTGAAAGGTGCGCGGTTAGCTGCTGCCTGTTTTTAGTGACAAAGTTGAAGAGGCCGTCTTCGCCGAGCACAAGCACCGCGTCTTTCGACGCGTCCTGCGCCGCGCTGCCCAGGTCTCCGGCAACCGTAAAATCTGCGCCGGATGATTCAAGTATATCCTTCCCGTGCGCTCCGCCCGCATAAACAATTGCAGTCTCTTTGGCGGCCGCGCGTTTGTCGGCGTAATCTATTATGTTTTTTGTTATCAGCTCTATCACCGGGCTATCCGCCGTCCTGCCTGTAACGTCAAGCTGGCAGTAAAGTATCATTCCCTTGCCTATTTTTTCCTCCATCAGCGGAGTGTATGCCAGGTCAAAACCCTGGTGGAGCAGGTGTAGAAAAGCGCCCCTGTGGGGTTTTTCAATAACCACACTTGCTACCATTCCCCGGTTGCCGTTCTTAAAAGGGTGCTCACCGTATGCTTCTTTCGTTGGCACCGGGAACGCTTCAAGGAGCGTGCCTTCGCCGGTCCAGTCGGCAAGGTCTTCCTGGGAAAGCCCTTTCGTCACGGGGTTCCCGCTTATAGGCAGGAAAACATGGCGCGCGCTGGCTTCCACCGCGTAGAGTTTGCAGTATTTCTCAAGGTCCGGTTTTGTCTGCTCGAACACCAGCACGTTTAGCCCGTTCTTCACAAGCGCGGCAATATCAGGAACTTTTTTATAAAGCTCTGAAATTGATTCCCTGCCGACTATCAGCAGGTCTCCGGAGCCGAGCTTCGCGCTCGATAATGCCGGGTCCCCGAATTTTATTTTCAAGGCCTGCAGCGTTTTCTTTGTGAGCCCCTTTGTGTCTATCAGCCAGGTTTTTCTGGTTTGTTTCACCGCAGCAATGGCGCCAGCCGGGTCCACCGGGTGGACCTGCATGTCAAGCTTGTCTTTTTCAACGAACTGCCCGTTAATTTTCCTTGAAAGAACAACCGTGTAAGGCGTCTTCTGCGCCACGTCCGGCGCGTTAAGCGTGAATTCAATGAATTGTATGTCGCCGGGTTTTGCCTTTATATCCAGCTCCTTCTGCTGGACCGGGGCGCCTGAGGCATCCCGAAGTTCAACTTTCATTTTTTCCGATTTCGGCTCGAACCTGTCGTTGACCCACACTATGGACTTTGAAATAATTGCCTTTCCGCGGTAGGCGTGCTGCTTATCGGTGAATTTTTCCTTCTTCCCCCCGCCGATGAAGAACAGTTCGGGGTCCAGCCACTCGCGGTATTTATCGAAAAGTATTGTCCTTGCGGAGTACTTGGGTTTGTAGCGCAGCATAGTCTTGATGCCGGGCGTCTTGAAGCTTGCGTACTGCGCGGGGCCGTCAGCCGGCACGTAATTGAGGTTAAGCCGCCTGTCCACGGACTCGTAGGGGTCCATTCCGCTTATGCCCCACGCGCGCCAGTATTTCATGAAATCGCCCATGAACGCCTGGCTTGGCAGGACCTGCCCGAACGGCCTGCCTTCAGTTTCGCTTACGTAATAATAATACTTGTGCATGTCGGCGTATTTATCGGAACCGTCTTCAATGGCCTTGCGCTCAACCGGCGAATCTACCACAGTTTTCATCCTGGCGAAGGTTTCCATGGCATAGGCCTCGGGGCCAAGGAACATTGCGCCGTATTCCGCGTAAAGCGGCTCGCTTGCAAGCACGAACCCGTGGTCAAGCCGGGCGTGGAAATACGTA
>Ga0156540_1012_pt1 | contig 16661 bp, 12 predicted proteins | sample RifOxyB2_FD_111935 | JGI IMG/M metagenome (GOLD analysis project Ga0156540, IMG submission 111935) | Elusimicrobia bacterium RIFOXYB2_FULL_48_7
AAAAATGTTTTTTCTTCCTCTATCCTTATGCATGTTGCCCTGACAACCGCGTTTTCAGTCAGGCCATAAGTCAATATTTTGCACTTCAAATCCTTGATCAATCCAGCCAGGTATGGGTCATCAATGTTTATAACGGCTGTACCGTTTTCCGGCAGGATCTGCAGCAGCTTGATTTTTTCCCTGAAAACCTGTTCCTGCGTTTTCATGTATTGTAAATGAGTGCTTCCTATGTTGGTTATAATGCCGATATCCGGCGAAGCAATTCCGGCAAGGCGGTCCATTTCGCCCGGGATAGATATTCCAAGCTCCAATATGCAATACTTGTGCTGTTGTTCCAGGTTAAAAATTGTAAGGGGCAAACCGATCAGGTTGTTATAATTTTTCGAACTTGCCAGGGTGGCGGCTTTATTCTTCAGAATTGAACGGATAAGTTCCTTGGTGGTTGTTTTTCCGCTGGACCCTGTTATGCCGATGACTACCGGAGAGAGCTTTTTTCTGTAATAACCGGCGAAATCCCCCAAGGCCCGCACTGTATCTTCAACAACAACTATAGCCGGTATGTTCGGGAAAAACCTGTCTATCTCCCTGGTAAGCTTGGTTATTACAAGCCCCCCAGCGCCTTTTTCCGCTGCCCTTACAATGAAATCATGGGCATCAAAATTACTGCCTTTCAACGCAAAAAAAATATCCCCCTGCTGGATGCGCCTTGTATCGGTGGAGATATTCAAAACGGGAGACCCGGGATCCCCAAAAATAAACTTGCCTTTTGTCGAACTAACCAGCTCCTTTAACGTTACTTTTTCCATTTCGCCCGTTTGCTTTTTTTCTTAACTCTTCTTCGACAATTTCCTTGTCGCTGAAATGAATTTTCTCGGTTCCAATTATCTGGTAATTCTCATGCCCTTTCCCTGCCAGTAAAACTATATCGTTTTTTTTCGCAATTTCAAGGGCTCTTTTTATTGCCTGTTTCCTGTCGAGGATTATCTCGTAATTTTCCTTCGCAGCCCTTTTTATGCCGACTTCTATGTCAAAGACTATCTTACCGGGATTTTCCGTGCGGGGATTATCGCTTGTGACAATAGCATAGTCACTCAGGTTCACGGCAACTTCGCCCATCAACGGCCGTTTTGACCTATCCCTGTCCCCGCCGCAGCCGAAAACGGTTATAATCCGGCCGACTGCTAATTCCTTTAATGTCAGTAAAACGTTCTTAAGGGCATCGTCCGTGTGAGCGTAATCGACAACTACGGTAAAGAGGCCGCCGTTACCCGCTTTCTCCAGCCTGCCAGGGACAACCCTGAGGTTCTCGATACCGGCTTTGACCGATTCCCCGGATAACCCGAAATTCAGCGCAAGTGCCCCGGCGGCAAGAATATTGTATACATTGTGCTTGCCTATCAAACATGACCTTATTTTGATGCTTTCATCCCTGAAATTCAGGTCAAATGATATCCCGCCTGCATCATATTTCAAACCAGAGGGGTAAACGTCCGGCTTGCCGTCTAACCCGTAAGTAATGACCCGGCACCGTGCCAGGGACGGGATCTTTTTACCCCATTCATCATCGTTATTAATTATAGCAAATTTCTCCCTTTCTTTTTCACCTTTTTGTTCCAGGGCCTTAAAAAGCCTCAATTTTGCGTTAAAATACTCCTCAAATGACTTGTGAAAATCCATATGGTCCCTGGTCAGGTTTGTAAAAATAGCGGCATCAAATTCGACAAAATCAACCCTGTTCAGCATCAGTGCGTGCGAGGAAACCTCCATAAGCACGTTTTTATACTGTTTTTTTACCGCCTTATCGAGCAAATATTGCAAATCCGACGACAATGGGGTTGTCGTATCTGGAGATATTACATCCTCCCCAAACCTGTAATTTATGGTCCCGAAAACCGCGGCTGGCGCTCCGGCAGATTTGAAAATAGATTCCAGCAGGTAAGTTATTGTTGTCTTTCCGTTTGTCCCCGTAACCCCGATAACATTTAATTTTCTTGAAGGCAGGTCGTAAAATCTGGCAGACAGCAAAGCGAGCGCTTCAAGCGCGTTAGGAACGATAACCTGGCTTACTTCAGCCGGTTTTTCAAGTTCCTTTTCTGTTACAATCACCGACGCCCCTTTTGCCATGGCGTCATCAACAAATTTTACGCCGTCGGTATGCTGACCGCGGAGACACACGAAGATATTCCCTGGTTTTACTTTTTGGGAATTATAGGTTATGCCGGTTATATCGGTTTCTGTTTGGCCTATTACGCGGTAAGGAGTATTTTCAATAAGTGAGTTTAGTAAAATCATATCGCACTTGCTTTTTTGGAATATTTAGATAGTTTATAGATTCCTTGGCTACGCGCGCAAACACAGGGCATGCGACATCGCTGGCCCAGTAATTTGACTTTGGCTCATCCAGCACGACGAGTATAGTCAATTGAGGGTCTTCTGCAGGCAGAAAACCGCAAAAAGACGCGACATATTTCGACGATGAATATTTTTTGGTTTTAGGGTCAATTTTCTGTGCCGTGCCTGTTTTTCCGCAAACCGTGTATCCATCGACAGAAGCAAGTTTCCCCGTGCCATAATCAACCACGTCTTTCAGCATTCTTTTTAATTTAACCGTTATTTCATCGGGCAGTACCCGCCTTATTACCATCGGTTTGCTTGACCATATCACTTCAGTATCATTGCTGTTAGTGACTGATTTAATGAATTGCGGCTCATATAATACCCCGCCGTTCGCGATTGCCGAATAAGCATTGATCAACTGAAGACCTGTGACTGCAACGCCCTGTCCGTATGAAATTGTGAGAGCCGATACAATTGACCAGTTCCTGCCAAAAGGATTATTAACCAGGCCCTTTTGTTCGCCCGGTATGGAGCTGCCTGTGTAATTACCGAAACCGAACTGCCTCATCCAGTAATAAAGTTTTTCCCTGCCGAGTTCCTTTCCGATTTTCGCAAAGCCAATATTGGAAGAATACGCCATCAGCCCCTCAAACGTCAGGCTGCCGTACTTTTCATGGTCGTTAATCTCAATATCCTGGAACTTGAAACTTCCATTTTCACAGAAAATTATGTCATTCATATTGTATTTATTTTCAGCCAGTGCCGCAGCCGCTGTTACCACCTTGAAAGTTGAACCGGGTTCATAAACTTTCTGGATAGCCGTTATGAGAAGGTCATCCGGGGTAAATTTCCCTGCGTTAGGGTCGAAATTCGGGTAATTTGACACCGCCAGTATCTCCCCATTTTTTGGGTTTTGTATTATCACGTATGCATTCAAAGGCCTGTATTTTTCGACTGCTTCTCCCAATTCCTTGTTTGCAATATACTGCAGGGTGCTGTCTATTGTCAGGACTATGTTCGGAGAATTCAAGTTTTTACTTGTTGATACCCTTAATTCCTGCCTTAGCCCGTCACGATTGAATACTTCCACAACTTTCTTCTGTTTTACCAGGGAATCATATAAATACTCTATTCCCGATAACCCCTGTCCGTCGATGCCGACAACCCCTACAAGCTGGGAAACAAGGTTTTTGTACGGGTAATACCTTCTTGTTTCCTTCTGGACAACTAGCCCCTCTATGCTTAAATCCTCAATATGCCTTGATTCTTCAAAAGGCATTTTTCTTCTTATCCAGACAAAATTCGCATCCTTGTTGATTTTTTTATAAATTTCTGACGCACTGATCCCTGAAGCGCAGGACAATTCCCTGGCGAACTTCGCCTTGTCTTCAATTGAATTCGGAGAAGCGGAAATCGAAACAGACTTCACATTCATTGCCAGCACATGTTTGTTCCTGTCGTATATGACGCCCCTTAATGGGTCCTTAACCTTGTTTTTGGTTACCTGTTCTTCAACCATGGATGCAAGTTTTTGGTGGTTCCATATCTGCAGGTAGCCAAGCCTGAAAATCAGACCCGAATATGCCAGAATAACCATTGAAAATACTGCCAGTACCCTTTTGTTGGTGGTTTTCATTTTCTGCGCTTGTTTACCATTATCTATATATTCCCGGCAAAAACAATGCTTTCCTTTTTAGGAATGACAAACTTCATTTCCCTGGCAAGCTTATCCAACCTTTCAGGTGATTCCATTTTGTAGCATAAAATCTGCAATTCTGACTGAGTTTCATGTTCCTTCTGCAGGGCTTCACTGAACCTGTCAATTTTATACTGCAGCCTTACAGATTCGATTTGTTCCCAGGCAAATATTATAGCCACAAGAAATATGAAAGTTATTATCAGGAAATAGTTTGCTTGCGGTTTTTTCATTACAATTTGGCTATCATTTCAGCAGCGCGCAATTTGGCGCTGTGTGCCCTGAAGTTAATTGATACTTCTGCACTTCCAGGCAAAACCGGTTTTTTAGTAAGAATATTCAATTTATCCGTGTTGTTTTGAAAATATCGCTTCACTATTCTGTCTTCCAGGGAATGAAATGATACTACTACAATTCTTGCCCCAGTACTTAAGTGATTCATTACCGATGCAAGGGCTTTTTCAAGGCTTTCCAGTTCCCTGTTTACTTCAATCCTCAGCGCCTGGAACACCCTGGTTGCCGGATGAAGGTGTTTTTCCTTAAACCTGCCGGGAATAGCATTCTTTACAATTTCAGACAATTCTTTTGTTGTTTCGATTTTTCTTATACTACGTGTCCGTACTATTATTTCCGATATTCTTTTAGACCATCTTTCTTCGCCGTAATTATTGAATATTTCAGCTAGTTTTTCTCCGGGGTACCCGTTGACTATATCATAAGCAGTCAGGTAACCCTGCGTGTTCATTCTCATATCAAGAGGGCCGTCTGCATTGAAACTGAAACCCCTTGCCGGGTTAGACAGCTGGTAGCTTGAAACGCCCAGATCAAAGACAATCCCGTCGATATAATCAATTCCTGACTTTTTCAGTATCTCTTCAATGTTTCCAAAGTTATCATTGAAGACCTGATACTTTTGACCAGCTTTTTGAATTTCTTTTTCTGCCAGCACGATAGCTTCTTGGTCATTGTCTACTCCTATTAATAAGCCATTTCCTGTCTTTTTGATAATTTCCCTGGAATACCCTCCAAAGCCAAGCGTTGCGTCAATATAAACGCCCCCGCTTTTGACATTCAGGTATTCCATGGCTTCTTTTAAAAGAACAGGTATATGCTCCATGTGTTTATATTTCCAGGTCTGGAGCGACCTTTTTTATTATGTCTTTCGCTTTTTTGTAGTATTTGCCCCATTTTTCTTCCGGCCAGATCTCTATCCTGTCCTTTACTCCTACGATTATCGCTTGTTTCAGTATTTTTGCCTGTTTCTTTAAATCTTGCGGTATTAATATCCTGCCCATTTTGTCTGCCTGAAGATCAACAGCAACCGAAAAAAATGCGCGCTTAAAAGCGCGCTCATGTTCTTTGTTTTTTAACGATAAACTTTCAAATTTGTTTATCAGCCTGTTCCAGGCCTCTTCCGGGTATAAATAAAGGCAGCCGTCAAGCCCTATTGTAACATAAAATACTTTTATTCCTTCCCTGAATTTTACAGGTATGAAAAGCCTGTTTTTGCTGTCTATAACATGTTTGAAGTGACCCGTAAAAGCCATAATCCCCCATCCATATCCACTTTAACCCACTCTACTCCACTATTATACATCAAGAAACACAATAAGTCAAGGTTTTTTTGATTTTACTTGGTTTGGAGGGTTTTTTAGACAGTCTGGGTGAATATTTGAGGATATAACGCGATAGTTTATTGCATAAATAAAAAAAATAAAAGGGATGAACGTTAAGCCGAGTTTTGTGCCCCTTTTCAAGGGTAAGAGTTATTTCTCTTGGCACGGTGTTTCCGCCGTGCTCCTGCGTCTATTATACTTCTTTGACTTGCACCCGGGTAAGGATTTTGCCGTTTCACCTGCCGTTTTAACGGTCAAATTTCAACCGTCTTATCGGGCAGTTTTTCCTTTGAGTACCGAAGGAATTCCCTGTTTTTGCAAACAGGAACGTCACTGTTCGCACCTCTCGCCTTGCGGCGGATGGGTATTACCCACTACCTTTTTTAAGGCCGCAATCTGTTAAACAGGTTGCGGCACTAAATAGGAGCTCGGACTTTCCTCTCGGACGCTAAAAGCGCCCGAGCAACTCTTTGTTCATCCCTTTTATCAGTTAAGAAAGAACTTTTAGTATTATAAATATTATTTGTTAATTTTTCTGGATATACAGTATTCGCGAACAGTTGTCACAAAAAACCAACCCCTGATTTTTCGAAACCTCATTTATCAGCTGGGCTGTTAATTTTATATGGCAACTCCCGCAATTATCGTTTTCTACCATCGCAATCGCGAGCCCGTCTTTTCCCCTTTTCCTTATATAATCGTATTTCTTCAGCGCATTTGGCGATACTGACACCACCAGGTTTTTTCTTTCTTCCTGCAAAACTGCAAGCTTATCCTCGTATTCCTTAATCTTTGCTTCAATTAACTTAATCGCATCGTTTATTCTACCCTCTTCAAGCCTGACATTTGCCTCTGCTTCTTTAGAATTTTTCTTGAAAGAATCAATTTCTTCCATCGTTTTCAGGATAATTTCTTCTATTGAACTTTTCTCTTCCTCAAGTTTTGCGATCTGTGACTGTATTGCCTTGTATTGATCGTTTGTTTTGACGACATTTAAATCAGTTTTTTGCTTTTTTATTGTCTCTTCTATTGCAGCAATATCCAGTTCAAGCCCCTTGTGTTTTGACTGCAGTTCTTTTACTGCCATATTTTTTTCGTCGAATTCCTGCCTGACCCTTTCAATTTCCTGCTTCTTGTTGCTTATTTCCTCAGGTATACCTTCACATTCTTCACTATACCTGTCAATGTCCAGGTCAATTTCCTGGAGTCTGATCAAGAACTGCAAGTCACGGCTTAATTGGTCTTCCACTTATTCCCCTTTTATCCCGGCCAGCTACGGTAAAAAACCGGGGACTTTTCAAATGGACGGTACAAGATTTGAACTTGTGACCTTACGGATGTGAACCGTACGCTCTAACCAGTTGAGCTAACCGTCCTTACTTATTTTAAATTTAACCCTCACTTCATCTGCCATTCCAGGCAGCGTTCGGGTTGGCTTCAAATCCTTATTAAAATTGGGCTCCGAGGGATTTGAACCCCCGACCAATTGGTTATGAGCCAACCGCTCTAACCGCTGAGCTAGGAGCCCAAATTTTACTTGTTACGTATAAAATTAATTATAATCAAATTTTATATAAATGTCAAACTGAGTTGGACGAAGTCCCAAATACAAACTTGTTGACAGTTTGTATTTCGCACTTTGCTCAAAAACCGCTACCTGATTGGTTTTGGGGCAACTAATAATATCCGCGGGTTCATTCCCACCCTTGGGCCGACTCTTCATTTAATGCATTGTATCTCTGCAAGATGGCCCGGTCAAGCTTGTTTTTGAATGTTTTTTTAAAAAGAACCACTTTTATCCAGATGCTATTTTCCTTTCTTTCAGGCCAAGCCACCCAAGGCCCGGACTTACTTTCCATAATCCTGCATTCAATCGACACAGAACCGGCAAAAACAACTTCTGCGAACGCTTTTAGCTTGGATACTTTTTTATAAGGGTAAAACTTCGTAATTTCAAAAGGAATATCATATCCGGTTGACTTAGTTTCCTTTACAGGCAGTTTCAGTCTAATGAACTCAGCTATTTTTTCTGTAAGTGTTACATCCAAAATTCTGACTTGCTCATAGACCCTGCCGGTTGATGAAGTGTACCTGGGAAATTCCAGAGAGACATTCCCGCTGCCCTGCTTAACGATTATTCCTTTGATCTTGATCTGGCTATTAAGTTCTATATCTGCAAATGATATATCTGATATATCGTATGTTTTAACACCTGTAACAATAAGTTCAGTTTTTCTATTTTGCTGACTGAATAAGACTACACTTATCGTTAAAATCAGAATGATTGACAAAATAAGGCTTTTAGGTTTCATTGTTTATTGTTGAAAAAAAATGACCCCCGTTTTTTACAGGGGCCATTCAATTATTTTTACGAAGCAAAACTATCTACTTTCAGAAAGAATACTTCAATCCAACTCTGATAGTGTCTCCGAGATCACCGTATGGCGCCCATGTAGCGTCAAAACCAAAGGAATTTTTCATCGCAAACCCTAAACCGAGTGAAACACCAGCCATTCCTCCGGCATCTGAAAGGCCTGAATTATAGCCAAACCTTAACGGAAGGCTCATATTTTCATTCACAGCCAGGGAATATTCAGTGCCAAGATTCACTGTTGAGACCCCGTCAGCAGTCCCAACATTGATATCGAGCCCAAGCAAAAACTTTTCGGAAAACTGGTATTTTGAACCAATTTTCAAATTCATCGGCAACGGATCGGAAACTTCTATGAATTTAATGGCTCCGCCAAGGTTCTGCACAGATAAGCCCAAGTCCAGTTTTTCCGAGGCTTTATACAATCCGCCAAGGTCAGCAGCAAAACTTGAGGCACTTTTGTCATCAATTGACATATTTATTATCTTCATACTTAATCCAAGACCAAGCTTGTCATTAAGCGCTTTCGCGTACGCCAAGGTTATGGCCGTATCGCTTTCACCGAACTTCGTCGCTGTTTCTGCGGTAGCTCCGCCCACGTAAGATCCCGTGTTATCAGTTTTGGGAATACCAGTAACAGAGAGCATGTTGACCGCAATACCAAGAGTACCCATCTTCATGGGCATACCTAATGCCAGGTAATTGTATTTTATATCTTGGAACCAAACAGTATAAGTAGCTGTGACTTCAGACTTAGGCAGGAATGCCAGCCCGGAAGGGTTGGAACCAATGCTGTTTACATCGTCAGAAACCGCACAGTATGCATTTCCCATGGCTGCAGGCCTTGCTCCGCCTACGATCTTAAGGAACTGACCGCCCGTAGTGCCCTTGCTCCCCGCGTAAGAAATGCTAATGACAAAACATAATGATACAAAAACAAAACCAGATTTTTTAAACATTTCTAACACCCCCCGTGACTTTTTTCTTTCTTTCATAATACCCTCCGGAAGATTAATATTCGTAACTTACTCCCAGGTACATGTTCGTGGAAGTAAAATTGTAAATTTCCGTAGATTTCGTGTAAGTGAAATTCGAGCTGGAATCATAGGACTTCATCATTGCACTTAAGGTCAGTTTATCGCTTAAGGGATATCCGATGCTGAGAGTAAGCGTTTTTGAGTCTATCTTCAACTTGTCCGCACCATACACATAACCGCTTGCATTATCATCGATCTTGGCCGGTTGCTGGCTGTAATTTCTTGACGACATCCCGTAAGACAGCCCGAGTTTCAGCGGAATGGTATTGAACGAGAAGCTGAACATCGGGGTAAGCAGGGTTTCTGTATAGTCATAATATTTCTCAATATAGTCCTTGGTGTTTACGTCGTAATAATTCTGGTTGGAACCGGTAATGAAATACGATATCCCCAGCCCTGCATAGATGGTCACTGGCCCGGCCGGGACTATAGCGAACGAGGGCGCCAAACTAACCGCCGTGACTGTATCGGCGCGCCTGTCTGTTTTGTACTTGCCGTCCTCCTTCTGGACAAACTGGTCTGAAAAATTCTTCATGGTATATAAAAGCGACCAGTCAATTATAAAAGCGCTGCCCGGGTACATTTTGCCGTAGGCGCTGATATCGTTTGCCGCAAAATCCAGAAGATTAGTGCCGACTTCCGCGGCCGTAACACCAATCTGTTGCTGCATGGTAGATTGCGATATAAGCGAAGCGTAATTCGGGAATGTGATATTATACATACTCACTCCCAGAGTGGCATTTTTCATCGCGAGGTCAATCCCGACGGTCGTTTTATCATAGTCAAAAGCGCCTTTTCCCCAATCTTCGTTTTTCGCCTCGACAATATATTGTTTCAGGACACCGGCTTTTAATTTTAATTTTGTATTGCTGCCAATTTTATAAACAGGCCTGACAGATACATTATAGCTGGCCGACTGCATGAAAACCTTGTCCCCGCCTATCACTATTTCTGCAACGTCCTTAATGCCCCTGTAATCAAGATAGACAGCAGGCAGGAGAGACAACTTATCGTTAAATTTTATCGCAGGAACAAAATCAATTCCCAGGTTTCCGCTGAAATCGCTTGCAGCCCCGCCGGACGCATAATTACCAAGCGATGCTCTTACATTAAGAACTGTTGAGACATCAGATGCCAATCCAATAGAAGTACAAAGCACAACCAGTATACATGATACTAAGGTTTTTTTGATCATTTCACAATCCTTTTTAAAGGGCAACGAAACCCCAGATTATCACTCCCATAAACAAGCAGGAAATGATAAAATTATTATACTAAACTTTACTGAATTAATCCAGAGTCCTTAAAGATCTTTGGCTCAACACAAAGGTCAATCTTTTTGCCGGGACCCTTGAAATCACTGCCGGAAAGAACCATTTCCATATTTGATTTCAACTTGTCCTGCGCATAATCCGTCGACTTGGGTATCTTACCCAAATCATTGATGGAAATATACTCTTCCCTGTAAGTATTACCTGTGCCGAACGTCAGATCAGACCTTGTGTGCATTGAATCCGAACCAGCTGGATAGGATTGTGTCAGATTTGTCTGGTACCACGCATCAAATTGAGCATATGTCATGGTTCCTACCTGACCATCAACCGTCCACCTTGAATCAGTAGTAATGTCATTGATTGTCGCTGCAACAGGCGCGTAAGAAATTTTGTTTACCCCGTTGATCTTAAAATAGTAATTATCAAAAATATGAGTATAAGTACCAGCGTTATTCACAACATGACCATCGGTAGATCCCCATGTCACATCGTCAACAGTATTGCTTGCCCCTGATTGGTTTGCCCGATGGAAATAGACCGGGTCAACATCCCTTATTCCTTTTTTCCAGTCATCTCTCCACTTACTGAAGTAACTATTTGCATTCTTTAGTTCCAGAGGCGAAGCTAGCGGGACGTTGAAAGAAACTATATTTTGGAACCAGTCGAATCTGTCTTTCCTGCTATTAAGCACGACAAGCTTGAATTGGTTGTCCCCGAGGCTAGCTGCTGCGCCGCGCACTATGTATTCTTCTATTCTTACCCGCTGTCCAAAAGCATCAATAATAGTCTTTCCCTGCTTATATTCGGCATTCTTCAACTCAGCCGCGGCCATTTTCTGGACTTCTTCCTTGGATAAATCCATGTTTATTTCGGCCTTGGCCTCAATTTTCATTTCTTCCCTGCGATTACCTGATTCTTCTTCGTTGTCTTTGTCATTGAACGATGTCGGAGCGCCCGGGGGAAGGTCTTTAAGAAATTCCATTTTCTGGTTTGCCCCTACCTGGAATTCACCGCCAGTACCGTCAGGCTTAGCTGCCGCAACGAGGCCTTCAAATACTTTCAGCTCTGTCTGGTTGTCATCGCCAACGTCAAGAGTGAATTCCGTGCCGCGGATAGAGCAGACAGCCGTAGGTGTTTTGCATTCAAATGTTTTGCCCTGCATGAGTTTCGCAATTTTGAACCTAACCTTTCCTGATTTCTGTTCCAGGACTTTCTGGTTGTCAGTCAACGCCTTGACAAGCAATTCTGACTTCTGGCTTACTGTTATTTTACTGCCGTCATAGAGCATCAGCGTCGCCCTGCCCTTGGCCTCTGTTTTCACTGTCGCTTTTTCATCCAGTGTCATGCCCGGGTAACATTTGACCCAACCGGCATTTTCATTCATTTTGACCATTACCTTGCCGTAAGATTCGGTGACAATGACTTTTATCATTTTCGCGGAAAACACGTAACCAGCGCACATCAGCAAACAGATTGCCGTTGCAAATAATTTTTTCTTCATACAGTCCTCCCCCTTTTTGGTGCCACATGTTACGCGCTTGGAAGCGTGTGTGGCGCCCTCTTTGTTTTAAATTTCAAGAAAACAAGAAAAGCCGCTCGCCTAAAAGGCGAGCAGCCATGTTTTGTTCTCTTACCTGATTATCGCCAGCTTGCCGGACTTTTTGTCCGAGCTGACCTTCGGGTTGGTAAGCTGGTAGACATAAACCCCGCTTGCCACCTTCTCCCCGCTCTTGGTTTTAGTGTCCCATGTGAGCGTATCAGTGGAAGCGTCATCGGTTTTTACATCATCATAAACCATCTCACCGACGATATTGTACACTTTCAACCTCGCTTCCGAGGTAAGTTTCTTGAAAGTGATTACGGCTGCCTGGTACGGAGCGTCCGCCGCCAAGGTACCGGCTTTTAACGGGTTCGGGTACACGAAAGCATTAGACAGGTCCGCAGCCGCAGCATCTGAGCTTCCGCCACCGCCGCTACCACCAACTACGTGGAATACCGCGAACTTGGACATATGCTTGACGTTCATGCTCAACGTAAACTTGGACCAGTCAATTGACGGAGTGCCACTAACAGCATCCCATGCCTTTGATGTCTCATTGTAATTGTAAAGTTTGAGCTCAGATTCTGGCAGGTCGAGTGCACTGGTCGAAATAGCGATCTTCACCGAAATAGGTGTGGTTTGCGAAATAGTGGCTAACGGCCCTGATACCAGGCGAACCTGTAGTTCATATATATCGCTGAGCTGCGTGCCGGGTTTCGCCGCCGCAAAGCAGGTAATCGGAGTAGAGAATGCTCCCCTGGAATACTTGCCGCGCCTTGTAGCGCCGATTGTTTCGTCGGTAACTTTCACGCATGACGCTTTTGTGCCGCTGGTCAAAGCAACATCATCGTCTATAGAACCCGCGGGCACGTCTATTCCAGACTCATCGCCTGAACCAAGTGTAAGGTTGCCGCCTACCATCGGGTTGATGATCTTTTCACTTCTGCCGTCTTCGCCGAGATAGAACTTATATTCCGTTTCTCCGATCAAACCCTTTGAACTTGTTCCCGTGAACTTTAACTGGAAATAACCGTCAGTGATTTCCTGTCCGTTTGGAATGTACACGAAAAGGAATTCCCTACGGTCATTGACAAATTTTTCGTCGGATGTAGACAACGGCCTGAAAACACCTGACGCAGTCATTGTCGTGACAACCTGCCTGATAGATTCTTCTTTCAGCGGTTCTGTCGCATAACCGTAAACGTAGTAAAGGTCAATTTCATTAGGAAGATTGGTAATGTCTATTGTGTCTTCACTGGATCCCAGAGGGACATTTATGCTGGTAAAACCAACCTGTTTGAATGCCCCGATCGGCAGCGTCAGCTTGAAGGATTTTGCTTCAAAGTTAGGAGGATACACGGTGTAAACAATATCCTTGGTCTCTGATGAACCTGTCACCGTAAAGACGGTTGGATCAACGAACACTTTGTTTGAATTCGGCTCAACCAGCACAACATAGTACTGGACCCCGGCCTCTACACCGTATATGTCATACCTTTCGACTTCCTGGGTAACAGGGTTGATCGAAAGGTTACCGAACACTATTTTCGTAAAGTCCCTTGTCGCCGCAACAACTATTGAAGCTTCCGATTGCGAAATCCTGGTTCCCGTCTGGGTCCTGATATTACCACCCACAGACAAACCGGCAGTAAGGTTAAGGTCACCAATGTCATTGATTGCACTTTCTTCAACAGTGACTTCCTGTTTGAAAGTCCCGAAACCCTTGGCAAATACCTTCAACAGATAAGTGCCCTTTACCAGCCCCTTGATCTCAAAGCTTCCGTCAACATTTGTTATCGTTTTGATGCCGGCCATCGGGTCGCCACTGGCAAGATCCGAAGGAGACTGCAGCAGCACAAGCGCCGCGGGATAATCCTCGACATCTATCCCCTCAACCTTGAACGGCAATATCAGCGCTGAGTAAGCTTTTACGGTTCCCTTTATAGCTGACTGCGCTTCTTCAAGAGTGAAGGACAAGCTCTCTGACAGCGTCTTTACATCGATACCTGATTTTACGCCTACCCCATATTTTAGCATTGTCGCTGTCTGTTTTGTCGGGTCTTTTGGCCGTATATTCACTTTGACTTCCCAGTACTGCAGTCCGGTATTGATACCTCTTAAAACAAAGATCCCGTTGGTATCGGTTACAGCGTTAATCATATTGTTCTGGCGGTCCTGAACGCTCTGAGGATAACCGACGATGGGTATATTAGAAAGAGGCTCATTGCTCGAATTGGTGACCTTCCCTGCAATAACCGTGCCGCCTTTGACCTTGATCGTTCCTATATCTACATCCGTCTGGCTGTCAGGAACGGTTATACCGGCTTTTGTCGTGATCATGTAGCTGACAGTAGAATCTGCTTTAGGTGAAATCCTTATCATGTAGGTACCTGCAGGCAGATTCGGGAAAGTAAACTGTCCCATCGTGGTCCCTGTTGTCGATATACTCATGCCTGTCTGGTCAGTATTCCTGTAAGAACCCTCAACCGGCGGGTAAGAGTTTGCTTCAACAAGCACTCCCGAAGTTATCGATTTCCCGGTTTCGTCAACCAGTCGGCCGATAAGAGTGGCGCCCTTTGACAACGTGATCGAAGGAATTACCAGGGGCTCGGTAGATATGGGCACGGCGAAATCTCTTGAGTAAACCTTGTAGTTTTGCGACCATACCAGGAGCAGGTACTTACCTGGAGATACCTTGTCAAAATTGTATGACTTGGTCCTTAAACTGACGCTGTTGGCCGAAGCAAAGTCGACATTGTAGGTACTTATGTCCTTGCCAGTGCTATAGTCTTTAAGAGCCACGCTAATGTATTCGGCTGTGCCCGCCTGCGGCCTGGTTATTGAACCGCTGATGTTCACTCCCGAAGTAAGCGTGAATGTGACCTGTTTCAATGAATTCTTCGCGAGCAGTTCATAGGACTCAAACGGAACGCTGGCATAGTTATAGGTTACCCTGCGCATGATCGGGTAAGAACTGCTATTTCCGGTAGGTGTCGAATACCCCAAAACAGCCCATACAGGTAAGTTGACAAACGGATATACATAATAAACCCCTTCCGAGAGGCCTTTTTTTGAATACAAGAGATATTGCCCATTCGCATCAGAACTACGGTCAACCAGGAACGAGCTTAGTGAAACATCTCTCATCGAGACATTTCCTGACCCATCCGGGGAGTCACTCTTGTTCAACATACCGGTATCATACAGCTGCTGGGCGAATTTTCTCAATTCAAGTGACTGAACCTTAATGAAAGTATTTGAAAACATGTTAGTGTTTGTGTAAGTCGTGGTTTTGGCAACTATGTCATCAAGAGCCGATGGCGGGCCATACACCTTGATGTACAGGGTTGAAGCAGGAAGCAGGTCAAGGTTAATATAATTGGTTGTCCCGCTCTGGGTGTTAAGAGTCTTAAACATCATACCTGTGTTACCCGAAGCTCTACCAAACATGTTGGTCTGGCTGGGGAAATCCGAGTATTCATTCACCCAAACAACGGCATTTCCGGTAGGAACGTTTGAAGCAGAGAACTTTCCATTAGCGTCCGGTATCATCTTGATGTCAGAATTTTCACTAGTCGACGCTGGATACCCAACATAAACCATCACCTTGGTGTAATCCGGCGTGATTCCTGAGATATTGTTGATCGTACCGCTAATAGTCCCGGTGGGCATGCCCATTTTTATTTCAAACCCCGCGGCATTGGTCGCCACATTCGTGGAAACAGTGACTATCCTGTTTTCGAGTGAAGGTGTTACATCAGCAGAACCAGCTTCAACTACAATCTCATATCTCCCGCTTATAAGCCCCCTGATACTGTAGTTTGCACTGGCAGGATAACCGGCATTGGTGGAGATGTATACCCTGTTCTGTATCCATGTTCCATCGCCTAGTGACCTCAACCCAACATTTATGCCGATGCCTTCCGGTATAGTGCCCATGCCCATCTGGCCCGAGTTGTTGCCGTAATTATTGTCGAGCAATGCAGAAATATCATTGAGCATGGTGATGGTACCGGTAAGTTTTGTACCAAAATCAAGCTGAACAGTTCCCAGTCCTGCATTTTCAGAATAGACGATTACCATCTTCCTGGCAAAAATACCGTTTGACTCAAAATATACGTAATAAGAAGTCCTTGGCAGAAGGCCTTCAAGCCGGAATTCAGCAGTAGCCCTTCCCTGGAGCATATCGTACTGCATGAACTGCAAACCGTTCCCATTATGGTCTTTCCTATCAAACGATTCAGCCTGTATGTTAATATTTAAATTATACTGGCCTGTTCTCATAACATCGCTGATGAAACTGCTTGTTACGGACGTTGAAGCAAATATTTCGGCAGGAAGCTTTATTATACCTTTTACGGTAGGCGCTTTTTCAAGGATAATATTTTTCCCTACGGGTGCGCTTACAATGCTGAAGGGTTCCTGTTTTGATGCATAACCCGGGATCCTTACCTTGATGGAATATTGGCCTGGTTCAAGGGACATTTCATAGAACACGGTTGTCTGGCTTAGAACAGATCCTGAAAGCGGCACCCTGATATCATCCCTGTAATACCCGTTTCCGTCAGTTCTCATGACCTCTACATTTCCCCACAGGTCATACATGATATTACCCATATTATCTCTCATGTCTCCCTTAAGGGGCGGGTTCGGGATAGTGATCATTCCGTAAACGCTCGTACCTTTGGTGAGAGTAATTGTGCCTGCGTTGGCGGGTGTACCGACAGTAAGGATCTTGATGCCATCGTTATTGTCGCCTTTTATTACCATGATATAGCCGGCCTTCGATA
>Ga0156540_1014_pt1 | contig 16519 bp, 10 predicted proteins | sample RifOxyB2_FD_111935 | JGI IMG/M metagenome (GOLD analysis project Ga0156540, IMG submission 111935) | Elusimicrobia bacterium RIFOXYB2_FULL_48_7
GTCCATCAAGGATACAATTCTTGAGGAAGTAAAAAAAACTTTCAATCCGGAGTTCATCAACAGGCTCGATGACATGATAGTGTTCCACCCGCTTTCCAAGCAGGACATGAAGAGCATCCTGGACCTGCTGCTTGAAAAAGTCAGGAAAAAACTTGAAGCGCAGGGGCTCACGATAGAACTGACCGACAACGCAAAGGAGTTTATCCTTGAAACCGGGTTCGACTCGAACTTCGGCGCGCGGCCGCTGCAAAGAACCATTCAAAAGTACATTGAAGACGCCATCGCCGAGGACATCCTGTCCAATAACCTAGTAGCGGGAACTAACGGCAGGCTTACGAAGATATACGCGGACTTTGACCAGGAAAACAAAAAGATCAAGTTCACTCCGAGTGAAATTCCTGAAACAAAGAAAAATTTTATTTAGTTTTCTAATTATTAATGAAAAGATACCTTCTGTATGGCGCGCTGGCGCTACTGACTCTTATTATTGCCGGTGCGGCAGGCCTTTATTTATATCTGCCGAAAATCGCCAGGCAGTTTTCGGCCGGCTATTTGAACAAATACGACATCGACTTCCGTGTTGAACAGGTTTCTGTTTCACTGTTACTGCCTCCCGGGATCACTCTCAACAGGGTATCCGCTGTACAGGGTAATTCAAGTTTCATGGCGGAAAAAGCTTTCATAGGGCTGAACCTGGTAAAACTTTTGAAAACAAGGAATATAGCTGAATCTTTCAACAAAATTATGCTGGTAAACCCGGAATTGACTGTTGATTCCGTTGAATCGTTAACTCTGCCGGTAAACACCGGCAGCCGGGATTCCGTGAGCCCGGAAATATCCGTTGATTGGAAAAATGCCAGAATAGCCCTGCTGAAAAAGGGACTGCGGGTTTACAGCGATTCAGGCAGGATCGTTCTATCAAAAGCCATGGATTCTGTTGAAGCAGGCGCCTCGGTCCCGTCGTACGGCGACATTAAAATGAAATTTGTCTCCAATAAAAACAAGAACAAATGGAACCTGAAAATTGAAAACTCCGGTTTTAAGACACCCGCAGCATTTTCCAATAAAAAAGGCGCATCCAGTGAATTCTCCATTTACACGGAAGGCGTTCTTGGGGCAGGAAAGAATTCAAGGGGGCGCTTAAAATTCACCGTCAAAACCAGAAATAACGCGCGGGTTTCGGGCCAGGGCACGTTTACTCTCTCCGGGCTTGATCAAAACCCGTATTTTTATTCCAGAATAGCCCAGCTGTCATTCTCAAACAATGATTCGATTTTCACCGGAAGCGCTGAGATCATTTTCTCAAGCAACACGCTGAATGTCACGGGACTGCACATGGAAAACGGCAATCAGTCAGCCATGGCGTCCGGTTTTATTTCCGGTGGTAATGTTGATTTCAAGGCCTCACTGAACAATATAAACCTTGATAATTTTTCCAGTCCTTCGAAAGGACTTCTTAACGGCGAGATTACCTGCAAGGGGAAGATCCAGGACCCGGCTGTCAACGCGAAATTGACACTAAAGAATGCCCAAAATGGCAGCTCGAGGATAAACTCAGCTAGTGTTCATTTCTCATACCGCAACAAGTCTTACCGTCTTAACGGCGCCGGGAATTTCAACGGCAGGGAATACCAAACTGCTGTAAACGCGGTTGAAACTGTATTCAATAACAAAAAAAAGTATTCTGGCAGCCTCGAGGTTTCGGGAGCCGCTAAAATCAGGGGGGATTTCCAGCTTAACAGCCAGTCCTTACAGCTTTCTAACTTCAGGATGGCCGATCCCGGAACGAACAGAAACAGTGTTTTACTGTTCTTTACCACGGGACTGGGCGCCACCAGGAAAAACGCGTGCAAGTTCAGTTGTTCACTAAATGATTTCAGCCTCGGCAAAAACAAACTGAACGGAAGCATTGCGGCCTCGGGCGAGATTGACATGAAAGACATAAGTTTCTTCGGCACGTTTAAAAGCAGCAACCTGATGTTCAACCGTTTCGCAATAAACGTGATCGAAGGAAAAGCGGGTTATTCGGACAATGTATTCTCGATCACCGGTTTAAAAGCCATGGATTCTGTTAAAATGGACTTCTCCTATGACACGAATTCAAAGGTCATTAAAGGTTACGCGGGAATCAGCGGGCTTAGCATTGAAAGGTTTTACCCCGGAGAACTGAAAGGCGCTGTAGACGGCAATATGCGTATCCTCGGCTCGCTCGACAATCCCCAGGTAGGGTTTGATTACAGGTCTGAAACGGTTTCCTACAAAAATCTGTCAGCATCCTTAAAAGGCAGGGGTTCGCTGAATTCCGGCAACCTGGCGGCTTCCGGCGAGATCCAGGTCCTGTCCAGGGAAAAAGGCAGGTTCCAGCTTTTTATCTCAGCTCTTACATCACAGTTCCCGGTGCTGGCCTCAACTATTACGTTTAACTCTATGGACATGCTTACATTCAACACTGTAACCGAGAGCCTTGTTTCATATAAACTGCCGCTTGCCGGCAGCATCAAACCGGTGTTCTGCTTTTACGGCCCTCTTCAAAAGCCTGAAGTGCTTGTGAATGTGCAGTCAGATTCAATGGCCTTTTCGGGAGACATTCTTCCACGGATATTCACTGGCGTTGACCTGTCGGCAAAATTCAGCGATAATTTTAAAATTCTTTCGATAGATAGGCTTGTAATTGAATCCGCTGAACAAAAAATATCAATCACGCAAGGAAGCATGGATTTTTCGCGAATAGACAACATCAGGTACCGGCTTGACCTTGAAGCCAAGAACTACTCCTTGGGGCCCGTAGTGTTTTTTGGGAAAATGAACCTTGATGGTGATATTAAAACCGGTTCCGGGAAAATCTCTTTGGCATCAACCGTTGGGGTAAGGGATCTGTGGATTAACCAGCAGAACATACGCAGCACCAGCCTAAAATTCAGGTTTACATCAGACAACCAGAAAAAGATATTTGAATTCCTGCCGTTAGCCCCTGGAACAGGGGAAAAATCGCGCATATCCGGGAAAATAGACATAACCAACCACGCCCAAACCATATTTTCGGATTTCATGGTACAACAGAAAGTGGGAAGCCGTTACTCGACATTGTTCAGGCTTAACGGTTCCTACACAAAGGATAATTCCAGTCTCTCCATTGAGGGCAGCGGCATTGACCTGGATTTCATCACCGGGCTGATGGATCAACAGCTCTCCCTGAGCGGGCAGACGGATTTCACTGTCCTGCTTAAAGGTTCTTTCAAAAGGCCTTATGTTACCGGTACTGTCAATATTTCAGCCGGGGAATTCTACGCGGTACCGTTCTCAAATGCTAATATACAATTCAATTACAATAACGGCGTGCTTGAAATTTCCACTGCCCGGTTGGTAAAAATCGACGAAAAAAACAGGGAACAGCTTGTTGTTTCAGGTAAGGGCATTGTCCCCGTAAATATTTCCGGGGACAAAAGTTCAGGCTCTAACGACGATATAAACCTCTCCTTCCAGATCGAAAAAGGCGACCTTGCGATCCTTGAAGCCGTGTCTGAAAATATAAAATCAGCATCAGGAAAGATTGACGCCAAAATGCAGGTTTCAGGAAAGATCAACCAGCCGTCATACGGCGGTTACCTGATTATTTCTGACGCCCAGGTTCAGTCAAAAACTTACGTAAGCAAACTTGAAAGATTCAACCTGGGCATAACCTTCTCAGAAAACAAGCTTGAAATAAAGGAATGTTCGGGGAAAATAGGAGAAGGCACGATAAGGCTTGAGGGCTATGTGCTCCTCACCGGACTATTCAAGCCGGATGAATATAACCTTACGCTGAAAACAACATCGGACAAGGGCATAAAAATATCCGTGCCGGACCTGCCGGTACCTACGAATATAGTCTTCAAGACAATTATACCGGATGAAGTCATCAAGAATTACTCGTTTGCCGATATTAAAACAAACCTGCATGTGTCCGGGAAAAGCGATAACCCGGACTTCAACGGATTCATTGAGATAGCAAACGCGCATTTCTGTTACCCTCCGCCGGAAACCGCGCCGTCAAACTCGTTTTTCTCTGGGGCGCTTAAAAAGCTGAAATGGGACGTGGAATTGAGGGCAGGGGAAAATGCGTGGTATGAAAACGAGCTTATAAGCGCGAATGTGGAAGGAAAACTCAGGCTGACCGGCCACCTGCCAGGACTGATGGTTAGCGGCAGTGTTGAATCGCAAAGGGGAACATTGAGTTACCTGAATAAATCGTTTGACCTTAAATATGGGATGTTTGAAGTGATAGACGGAAACCCCTTCCTGCAGATAAGGGCTGAAACCACCGGTATATTCCAGTCAGAAAACGAACCGGGTTCAACCGGCAAAGAATCAGGCACGGTCGAGATGATCATCCCAAAAAGCCCCATAGGCCAGATCGCTCCGCAGTTCGTATCCAGAGACCACCCGGAAATGTCTTCCGAGAAGCTCGTGCAGGCAACCTACGGGCTTACTGACAACGTATCATCAACCCAGCGTAACCTGATATTGAGAAAACAGCTCATCAGGCTTTTTGACGGTTCTCTTGCCTCGCCGCTTGCCAAAAAACTTCTCCAGCAAAGCGGTATAATCGACACGATCAGCGTCACTACAGTTCCTACCGCCGACGATATAAATCCTAACACGACAGAGCCTTCTCTTGCTGAAATCATGTCCGGCACGAGGTATGCGCTCCAGAAATATATTACCGGCGACCTGCTCATTGGATACGCCATCACGCTACAGGAAGCCAAGGGGCTTAACCTGCGCCATGAGTTTGAGCTTGCCTATAAATGGAAAGGAAATATTTTTATCCGCGGTATATATGAACCCGCTAATAGTTCTCTTATAAACCCGGAAGACTACAGGATAAGCGTTGAGCCTCACTGGAGGTTCGGCAACTGGCCCAAGGAGGCCGAAAAAAAGAATGAAAATAATAAATAACCGTTTCGCGGTAATACCCATCGTCGCGTTTCTGCTCTTTCCGCTGGTTGTCACGGCAGAAGACGGTGTTTCCTCTGTTCCGGAGACCGCAGTCCCTAATAGCGCTCTCCAGGAGATTGCTGTCCAGAAGATCGCGAAGATCGAGGTCAAAGGGCTTGTCAACGTCAAGGAAAAGGAAATCAGAAAAAAAATCACCACGAAACCGGGGGACATTTATTCGTCTGAGAACCTGAAAACAGATATGAACGCTGTCCTTGACCTGGAGAAATTCGAAGATGTCACCGTCGAGATTGACACTTCTTCCTATGGTTCGGCAATAACGGCTGTATTCGCTGTCAAGGAAAAGCCCTATCTGCTTAAGGTCTATTTCAAGGGAAATAAAAAACTCTCAAAAGGCAAATTGAAAGACGCTATCTTCGCAAAGGAAAAGGAATTTCTGGACAAGAATTCCATAGAAGCCGACATCAAGAAGATGTCCGACCTATACGATGAAAATGGCTATGTAGACACTCAGATCGACTACGACTTGAGCGTCAACAAAATCACGAATTACGCCAATCTTGCCTTCCTTATTACTGAAGGCCGGAAGGTTACGGTCGAAAAGGTTGAGGTGTCGGGAACTATCCGTTATAAACCGAAAAAAATCGCCGGCCTGATGGAAACAAGGAAAAAGAAGATATTCAAAACTAAAATTCTGGAAGACGATATTAGGAAAATCTATGAATTTTACCATAACAATGGTTTTGAAAGCGTGGAAATTTCTTCGCCCGATATTTCCTACAACGATGTGAAAACAAAAACAACGGTAAAGTTCAGCGTGTTCGAGGGCCCGAAATACAAGCTTTCGAAGATATCATTCTCTGGCAATTCGGTTTACCCGGACAAGACGCTTTTCAAGGCGCTTGAAATAAGGACAAAACAGGTTTACAGCAAGGAAAACATAGGCCTTACGCAGATGGCAATATCGGAACTTTACGGAGACAAGGGGTACCTGCAGGCTGAGATCGTGCCTGAACTCACAAAGTATCCTGAAAGCGCCCTCATGGACATAAACTTTTCGATAACGGAACACAATATCATTTATCTGGGAAAAATATGGATCGATGGTCTTGCTAACACAAAAGAATACGTGATACGCCGGGAAGTCCTCTTGAAGGAAAACGACCCCTTCAGCGGGGTGAAACTCAGAAGAAGCATGGAAAAAATATACAACCTTGGCTTCATAGACGACGTGAAGGTGGACATCCAGAATACGACTATCCCAGACACCGCCGACCTCGTTCTCACGGTTACTGAAGGCAAGCCCGGCATGCTTCAGGCTGGAGCAGGCTACTCAAGCGTTGACAAACTGGTATGGACCCTCCAGGTGAACCACATGAACCTTTTCGGCAGGGGGCAGAAACTCAACGTCATGTGGGAAGGTGGCGACAGGACACAAAATTACCAGGTAGGCTGGACCGAGCCGTGGTTCTTGCGCAAGCCGATGAGCCTGGGTTTGAGTTTATACGACATAACCAGAAAGCAGTATTCGGGCAATGATTATCTTTACACCTACCACAAGACGGGCGCCGAGATTCGCGTAGGGCCGAGGTTGAGCGATTACCTCTCCCTGTTTTTCATTTACGCTTATGACAGTGTAAACACTTATGATGTTCAGAGTACCAGCATAACGGCTTCTTCTGCCCTTACCGGCAAGGAACTGACCTCAAGTTTCACCAGCCAGGTCATTTATGACACCAGGGACAACATATACGATCCCTCAAGGGGTATGCGGCAGTCGGCATCCCTGCAGGTCGCCGGGGGCCCCTTCGGAGGCGATGTAAAATTTGTTAAGCCCGTGCTTTCAACCAGCTGGTATTTCCCGACTTTCTGGAAATTTGTTTTCACCGCAAACGCGGTTTACAAGCGCGTCATTCCTTTTGAAGAAGACCCGAATCATCCTCTACAGCCTCTTTACAAATTCTACGCTGGCGGAGCCGATACTGTGCGTGGTTACCCGCAAAACGACCTGACACCCACGGTCAATGGCGGCAATGTTTCGTTGATAATGAATTTTGAATATAAATTCCCCATAGTCCAGGAAAAAAAGCATACTATACTGCAGGGCGCATTTTTTTACGATATCGGCGGGACCTGGAACAATGTTGAAGATATCCAGTTCGCGGTCGGCGGAAATGAAAACTGGCGGAATTTTGGCGCGTGGGACAACATGATGAAAGCAGGTGTTGGTTTCGGCATCAGATTCACCACACCGGTATTTCCCATACGCCTTGACTGGGGATGGCCTGTACAGCAGAAACTAGGCCAGATGCCTCCGGAGTTTTACTTTACGATCGGCCAGATTTTTTAAGAGGTAACGCCATGAAAAAATTTGTAATTTCTGTTTTATGCCTGTTTTTGACAGCTCTGCTGTTCTGTGTTGAAATACCCCTGCAGGGTACCGGAGGACTGACAATGGGCTACGTTGATATGAATAAATTATTCCAGGAATATCCGGCTGTAAAAAAAGCGAAGCTGGATTATGACAAGCTTTCCGACGACAAAAAAAACGAGCTTGCAGCCATGGAAACGGATGTTGCCGTCACGAAATCGTCATTCACCGAACTTGAAACTGGCATAAAACAACTTAAACAGGACCTGCTTGCTTCAAAAACCCTCAAGCAACAGCTTTCAGAACAGATTTTACGGCAGCAGGAGCAGCTAAAACAGCAGGAAGAAATTAACCAGCAAACCTTGCGTGAGCAGGAAGAACAGAGAAATCAACAGATCCAGCAAGAGCAACAGCAGCGACAGGCCGTTTCCAGCTCAACCCCTGCGGCTTCTCCTGTCCAGGATACATCGTCTTCAACAACGATTTCGCCTGGTCTGCTACCCGCAGAAAGCGCTCCGAACGAACCGGCTCCGCAGAGCGCGCAAAGCGCATCTACTGAAGCGGTTTCAGCTATTCCCGTGATTTCGTCTTCAACCTTGACAGACATGAAGGATCAGTATGTGAAACTGCTTTCTACAATCCAGGAAACTGAAACTCGGATTTCCGAAAAGGAAACCGAAATTTCGCTTGCCAGGGATACCCTGGCGAAAAAGCAGGAAGACCTGAAGACTTTTAAAAAAAGAATATCAAAGGACCTGAAGGAATACGAGCAAAGCAAGACGCTCTCTCTAATGGGAGACCTTTACAAGATAATCGAGGACCTCGCGAAGGAAGAGAACATATCCATTGTCCTTGAAAAGACAAACGTGCTTTACGGTACCGGAGGCGTAGACCTCACCAATAAAGTCCTTGACCGGATGAGAGGCAAATAATATTTTTATGGATAAAAAACAAAAAACGATCCTGAAAGAGGTCACCATCAAGGGCCGCGGTCTTCATACCGGCAACATGACAAAAATGGCGCTCAAGCCGGCTCCTGCCAACTCCGGGATTATGTTTGTAAGGAAGGACTTGCCGGGGCATCCGGTTATACCCGCCCTGTTCGGCAATGTCATGAGCCTGCTTAGAGGTACCACCATCGGCATAAACGGCACGCCCATGGTTTACACGGTGGAACACCTCCTCTCAGCCCTGAACGGGCTTGGGATAGACAACCTGGAAATAATCCTTGACAACAACGAACCGCCTATTTTCGACGGAAGCGCCAGGCCTTTCATCGATTATATCAACAAGGCGGGAATTCTGGAACTGGACGCCCCTAAGTCGTACATAGTCCTGAAAAAACCGGTTTCTTACATGTCCGATGAAAAAATACGCGTTGAAATAACCGCGGTGCCAAGCGATGATTTCAAGGTTGATTATTCAATTGAATACGACCATCCCCTGATTGGCACCCAGCGGATAGAACTCCTGATAACACCTGAAACTTTCATCAACGAGATTTCCAGTGCCAGGACTTTCTGTTTTGATTACGAAATAGAGACGCTCCACAAAAACGGGCTGGCCAAGGGAGGCGGGCTCCATAACGCCGTTGTTGTAGGCATGGACAAGATCCACAATCTTGAAAAACTCAGGTACGACAATGAATTTGTCAGGCACAAGCTGCTTGATATAATCGGCGACCTCTACCTGCTTGGAAAACCGCTCAAGGCCCATTTGAAAGTAAAATGCGCCGGGCATAAACATCATATTAATTTCGTCAAAATAATAATGGAATCCCTGAAAGGGTAAAGGAGATTTGTTTATGGACACAAAGGACATCATTAACCGCGAGTTAAGCACCGAGGAAATCAAGCAGATAATACCGCACAGGGAACCGTTCCTGATGATAGACAGGGTCACGATTACCGAGGCGGGCAAAAGCGCCGTTGGTAAAAAAATACTTACAGGCAAAGAGGATTTTTTCAGGGGTCATTTCCCCGGAAGCCCCATAATGCCAGGTGTCCTGATTGTCGAAGCCCTCGCCCAAACAGCATGCGTTCTTTTCCTTTCACGCCCGGATCTCACGAACAAACTTGCCTATTTCATGACCATAGACAAAACAAAATTCCGTAAACCCGCCTACCCGGGCAACACGATCGAACTCAAAATCGAAGTCCTGCGAGCCAGGGGCAGGTCGGGCACGGTAAAGGGCGAAGCGTTCATAAACGGCGAACTGATCACGGAAACAGAATTCATGTTCATAATTGTCGACAAACCGGCTGAAAACAAATAATAAAAAGGAGTTATTATTTATGATACACTCATCAGCGATCATAGACAAAACGGCCAACATTGACCCTTCGGTGGAAATAGGCCCGTATGCGATTATCGGCAAGAATGTGACCATTGGTAAAAACACTACGGTGGGCGCCTATACCTTTATCCAGCATTGCATAATCGGGGAAAACAACAAGATATCAAACCACGCCGCGCTGGGGAACGACGCCCAGGATACCAAGTTCAATGGCGGGGACAACAACGTGATCATTGGCAACAACAATATCATCCGTGAGTTCGTTACCATCCACAGGGGCTCGATTAATTCTTCTACGATAATGGGAAGCAATTGCTTTCTTATGGCGTATGCCCATGTCGGGCACGATTCCGTCCTTGAAGATAAAATTTACATGGCAAACTGCGCCTCCCTGGGAGGGCATGTCAAGGTGGAATTCGGTGCCATACTCGGCGCATTGGCGGCATCGCACCAGTTCTGCAGGATAGGCCGGCTCTCAATGATGGGGGGCGGGACCATGATAACGCAGGATATACTGCCTTTCATGCTTGCAAACGGAGACCGTGCCAAATTGTTCGGGCTTAACAAGGTCGGTTTGAGAAGGAACGGTGTCTCGGAGCAGTCGGCAAAAAACCTGAAAAAAGCTTACTGGATGCTTTTTGAATCGAAGACAATATTCACTGAAGCCCTTGCCGAGCTTGAAAAACTCAACGCGCAGGCGGACATGGGGCCCGAGGTGAACCACCTGATTAATTTTATCAAATCGTCAAAAAGGGGATTCTGCCGCACGGCTCTGACAAAAGCATGAACTTGCCGTCAAAAATCGGATTAATCTCGGGCCGGGGGAATTTCCCGCTACTCATCGCGCAGCAAATAAGGAAAAACTTCCCGGGTACTCTTATTTATACTGCCGGATTCAGGAAAGAAACCAATAATTACGTACGAAAATACTCGGAAGAATTCAGAGTTTTTGATTTCGGCGCGCTTGGAAGCGCTATCGATTATTTCAAGTCAAGGGGTATAGAGAAATCCCTTATAGCTGGGCTGATCAGCCATAAAAGGCTTTTTGACAAAAACCTCCGGCTTGACAGCGTAATGCAGGGGATACTTGACGGGGCAAAAGACAAAAAAGCCGATTCAATCCTCGGCGGGATAGCCTCGGCCATGCAGTCCGCGGGCATTGAACTGCTTTCGATGCTGCCGGTGCTGGAGGAACATACCGCACAGGAAGGCATCCTATCACAAAAGCAGCCGGGAGAAGCGCAGAAACAGGACATAGAATTCGGGTTTTCGCTCGCGAAGGAACTTTCCAGGCACGATATCGGGCAGACTATCACGGTCAAGGATAAATGTGTTGTCGCTGTTGAGGCGCTTGAAGGAACGGATGCCTGTATACTGCGTTCAGGAAGAATGGCCGGGCCCGGCATCGCCGTCATAAAGGTGGCCAAGCTCCACCAGGATTTGAGGTTTGACCTACCGGTAATAGGCCCGCGCACGATCAAAAACATGAAAAAGGTAAAAGCCGCGGCCATAGCCATTGAAGCGGAAAAAACCTGCATCGTAGATAAACCGGAAGTAATAAGGCTTGCGGATAAATACGGTATTTCGATAGCCGTAATAAAACCATGAACCCTTTAAAAGTCTGTGTCATCGGAGTCGGCAGCCTCGGCCAGCACCACGCCAGGAATTACACGCAGATACCTGGCGTCAAGCTCACAGGCGTTGTTGACGCCGACAAAACACGCGTCGAAAAAATAGCCGCGCAGTTCAACACCCAGGGCTATACAGATTTCAGGAAAGCCATCGAAAATGCCGATGCCGTGAGCATTGTGGTGCCAACTTCCCTTCATTATGAAGTAGGCAAAGAAGTAATACTTTCAGGAAAGCACTGCCTTATAGAAAAACCATTCACAACCGAAATCCCCCAAGCCGAGGAACTGATACACCTGGCGCGGGAAAAAAGCCTGGTTCTGCAGGTCGGCCATATCGAACGGTTCAACGGGGCGATCCTGTCCCTGCAAAAACATGTTAAAAATCCCAAATTCATTGAAACAGACCGGCTTGGGCCCTATAGCCCCAGGGTAGCCGATGTCGGAGTGGTTCTTGATCTCATGATCCACGACCTGGACATGGTTCCTTTTTTAGCCGGGTCGAAAGTCAAAGAACTGGAAGCGTTCGGCGCAAGGATATTTTCAAAACATGAGGATATCGTCAAGGTGAGGCTGAAATTCCACAATGGCTGCGTCGCTGATCTATGCGCAAGCAGGGCCACGTCCGGCAAGTACCGCAGGCTGCGCATATTCCAACCGGATGCCTACATATCGGTCGATTTCGCCACCCAGCGCTACAGGATATACAGGAAGAAATTCCAGGAAGCTAGTTCGATGAACGACATTGAAATGACCAGCCCGAAAGTTGAGCGTATTGAACCCTTGAGGAAAGAACTGGAACATTTCGTGGAATGCGTCAAAGAAGGAAAGTCACCGATCGTCACCGGAGAATACGGCAGGGACGCGCTTGAACTTGCCTTGGAAGTCCTTAAGAAAATCCAGATACACCAGGCAGAGATGTAATCTATGGAAATATTGATATGCGCAGGCGACCCTTCAGGAGACATACATGCATCCAACCTGGCCCGGGAACTCAAGAAAATCACCCCGGGCTGCAGGATCAGCGCAATCGGCGGGGAAAAACTCCGCCATGAGGCGGATAATTTCATTTATGATATAGTCGGGTTGAATGTCCACGGATTCTGGGAACCGGTTAAACAATATTTCAGGCTGAAAAAGTTCCTTGATACCAGGGTCGCTGATTACCTCAGGGGAACAAAACCATCCGCCGTGATTCCCGTTGATTATTACGGGTTCAACATCCACCTTGCCAGGACAGCGCGCGAACTGGGTATACCAGTGTATTATTTTATAAGTCCCCAGATTTGGGCAACAAGGCCCAAAAGAATTGAAAAAATGAAGAAATATGTCAATCATATCTCCGTTATATTCCCGTTTGAAGAAAAAATATACGCCCGGGCCGGGGTACCAGTGACCTTCGTGGGCAATCCGTTGCTTGACAGCGTGCCGTTGCCCGCGCAAAAACAACCTGGAAACCCGGTAAAAGGTAATTTCACAATCGGCCTTTTTCCGGGCTCCAGGAAGCAGGTGATCAAGTGGAACCTTCCTGTAATGATCAAGTCGGCGAAATTGATCCTGGCAAGATATCCGGGGGTAAAATTCAAAATCATCGGCATGAAACAGCTCGAAAAATCATACGGCGAGGTGCCAGTGAAAAGTTTCGAAATCCTTTACGATTCCAGTTATGCCGCAAGAGCAGGGTTGGATTTTGCGATAACAACAAGCGGGACCGTGGCGCTTGAAAACACGCTGCTGGAAATACCCATGGTAGTAATGTACCGGCTGCCGTGGCTCATGTATTACCTGGTTAAATCGATAATAAAGGTAACTTCAGTTACAATTACCAATCTGCTTGTTAACGAACAGATTGTGCCGGAATACATCCAGCATGACGCGACTCCGCGGAAAATATCGGATGCGGTTGTAAAAACTATTTCAGACGCAAATGCTTTGAACGTCATGAAACAGAAACTGAACTCGATCAGGCCCATTCTCGGACAACCGGGGGTATATAACAGGGCAGCGAAACTGATAATGGGGAAAATATAATGTACAAACAGCTGCTTCAATACCTGAAACCTTACAAAACAAGATTTTTCGTTTCGCTTTTTTGCATGGCTGTTGTTTCAAGCCTGACAGGCCTCATCAGGTACCTCCTGAAACCGATGATTGACAAAGTATTCATTGCCAGGGACATCCACTCGTTGTACCTGATTGTGTTCTCCATCCCGCTGGCTTACTTTTTGCTCGGGGTGTTCAATTACGCCAAGACCTACTTCATGTCTTCAATAGCCCAGAGGATCACGCTTACAATCAGAACTCAGACCTATGAACAACTCCAGCGCCTGTCGTCTGGTTTTTACGCAAAAGGCACAACCGGCAAAATAATGTCCCGCCTTACCAATGATATTGCGGCCCTGCAATTCGCGCTAAACAGGGCCCCGGCCACGATAGTCTGCGATGGCCTGACGGTAATAGTGCTGACAGGCATACTTTTCTACCTGAACTGGAAATTCGCCCTGGTCAGCTTCATCGCTTTCCCGTTTGTTTCCCTGCCCATAATTAATTTCTCAAGGAGAATGCGTCACCTTTCCAGGGAAGGACAGAAACAGATGGCAGAGATTTACACGAACCTGCAGGAATCCATCATGGCAATAAATATAACCAAGGCTTTCAATCAGGAAAAAACCGAGATAGAGAGGTTTAAGAAAATAAACTGGGACCTTTACACTCTGGTCATGCGGTTCACCAAAATTGAGGCTTTATCTTCTCCACTTATGGAATTCATGGGCGCCTTTGCCGTAGGGCTTGTGTTGTTTTTCGCAGGGAAGGACGTCATTTCGGGAGCCTGGTCGCCCGGGTCGTTCTTCGCGTTTTTCGCGGCGGCCTTTTCCATCTACCAGCCCATAAAGAATTTTTCAAACCTCAACCCCCAGATACAACAGGCAATTTCTGCCTCGGAGAGGATTTTTGAATTACTGAATCAGGCGCCTGACATTATGGAAAAAACTAGCGCACAGGAAATCGCTCCTTTACGCGAAAGTATAAAGTTTGACGGTATCGGTTTTGAATACGATAAGGGCATCCGGGTTTTGAAGGATGTCAGTTTTGAAGTCATGTCCGGAGAAGTAGTAGCTATCGTAGGCCCCTCGGGCTCCGGTAAATCAACTCTGGTGAACCTATTGTTAAGATTCTATGACCCTTCAAAAGGCGGCATATACATTGACGGCAATGACATAAGAAATGTCACGCTTCATTCCCTTCGGTCACAGATGAGCATCGTGACCCAGGAAACCATACTTTTCAATGAATCCATCCGCTACAATATCGCATACGGGAATTCCAGCGCCAGCGAAGATGAGATTGTCATGGCTGCGAAGCTAGCGCAAGCCCATAATTTCATAGAGAAAACTCCGAAGGGCTACAATACGCTGATCGGCGAAAGAGGCGTGCTTTTAAGCGGCGGGGAAAAACAGAGGATCGCGATCGCGAGGGCGCTGATAAGAAATCCGAAGATCCTTCTTCTGGATGAAGCCACCAGCAATCTGGATGCCGAATCGGAACAACTTGTCCAGCAGGCTCTTGAGAAGCTGATGGAAGGCAGGACCACCCTGATGATCGCCCACAGGCTCGCGACAATAAAGAATGCGGACAAGATCATTGTGCTGGAAAACGGCTCAATTGTAGATGCCGGGACGCATGAAGAGCTTTTTAAAAAAGAAGGGCTGTACAAGAGGCTTCATCACCTGCAGCTCATTTAACAGCGAAGTTATATAACTTTCTCAACTTTATTGGCCTTGAGGCACTTGGTGCAGACATAAGACCTCTGGACCGAACCTTCGAACTTTACGCGTATTTTCTGCAGGTTTGGCCTGAACTGCCTTGGAGTGGCTCTTTTTGAGTGGCTTACGTTTTTACCTGCTGCAGGATGTTTACCGCAAACAACGCATTTGTATGACATATTCTATCCTCCACGATTTGGTACAACAATCATTTTTATGATGATGAAGATTATACAAATTATATTTGGAAAAAGCAAAACAATCCATGACCCCGCTTGAAAATCCCGTCAAATTCCTGAAAGGTGTCGGGCCGAAAAAAGCCGGATTTTTTTCAAAACTTGGCATAAACACCATTTACGACCTCCTGGTATATTTCCCAAAGGAACACGACGACCGCCGGGTGCAAAAAAAAATCGCCGAGCTTCAGGACAATGAAAAAGCAAGCATTTCAGGTGTGGTCAAGCTCTCGGATGTTGTCCGGCTGAACCCGCGGCTATCGGTGTTCAAGGCGGCAATTTCGGATTCCACCGGAATGGTTTACGCGTCGTTCGTCCGCAGGACTAACTACAAGTATGACGTTTTTTCCAGGCTGCGCAAAGATTTCGCGTACGGCTCAAAAGTAATCCTGCACGGCAAAATAGAAAAATTCTACAATTCAAAACAGATCAATGTGGAGGAATACGAACTGGTCGGGGCTGCAGCCCCGGACGCAGCCTCGGGCTCGCAAGCCGGCACCATCCATACAAACCGCATTACCCCTATATACCCCCTGACCGAAGGTTTGAATTCCAAATTCATGAGGTCAACCGTAAAACTAGCGCTGGATAAATACTCGCAATATTTTCCGGAAATCCAGCCGCCTGAAATCCGCGAAAAAAACTCATTGCTTCCTGCGAAACAGGCCCTAGAACAAATACATTTCCCTGACAGTTACCCATCTCTGAACAATGCCCGAAGAAAACTCGCTCTGGATGAATTCCTTCTGCTGGAGCTTGCGATGCAACTGTCCAGGAAACAATACATTGAAAAGAACAAGGGTTATTCCTACGAGATCAGGAGAAATTATCTGACTCCTTTTAAGAGAAATCTGGGTTTTGAATTCACGGGTGCGCAGAAAAAAACCATAAACGAAATATTTTCCGACATGCAGTCCGCACACCCCATGAACCGGCTTTTGATCGGGGATGTCGGCTCGGGCAAGACCGTGGTGGCCCTCAGCGCCATTCTTCTTGCCATTGAAAACGGGTACCAGGCGGCGTTTATGGCTCCCACTGAAATACTCGCGGAACAGCATTTTTTCACGATCAGGCAGTTTATCAGTGGCCTGGACATAAAAGTTGAACTACTGACCGGATCAACACCGAAAAAAACAAAAAAAACAACCTGCCAAAAACTTGAGGATGGGGAAATCAACCTTGTAATAGGTACGCACTCTCTGCTCGAGCAAAAAATAAAATTCAAGAATCTTTCATTGATCGTGATCGACGAACAGCATAAGTTCGGCGTCACCCAAAGACAGAAA
>Ga0156540_1040_pt1 | contig 15708 bp, 4 predicted proteins | sample RifOxyB2_FD_111935 | JGI IMG/M metagenome (GOLD analysis project Ga0156540, IMG submission 111935) | Elusimicrobia bacterium RIFOXYB2_FULL_48_7
TCCCGGCAACATTAACATTTATCCTTGATGTATCAAGGACACCGTCGTTATTTGGCGATATATCAAGATTTTCTGCATATGCGTAGTTAATAGGGATACTCACGGCAATGCTGTCTATGGTAACAGTAGCAAAACCGCTGTATGGCGCGTAATAGCCCATGCTGTCTTTAGCCCAGACCTGCCACTCATAACTACCGCCATTAAGCACCTGGGCAGGTTTATAACTGTTAGTTGTAAGGCCGGTCTGCCAAATACCGGGGTTGATTTGGATGACGTAGGTCACCCCATCGAAGCTGGTGATGTTTTCCCACCTGAATTCAGGCATTTGGCTGTTAACGGTGTCATTGTTGCCCGGATACACTAGAACAATGCCTTTTGTGCTGATTTCAAGGTTCATATAGGAAGACCAGTCACTTGTATTGTTTTTAGAATCTTTCGCCCTTACCTGCCAGTAGTATACCCCGGAAGCTAAATCCTCTGGGGGGATGAAATTGGCGGTAAATAAACCGCTTGTTGACAACGTAAGGGTTGTAAAATCAGTTGAACTGGATATTTGCAAACCGTATTGTACAGGTACTGACAAATCCGTGACAGCCTGCCAGCTGAATTGCGGGGTTTGATTGAAAACACAGACGTGGACTGCCGGGCTTGAAAGGGAAGGAACATCCGGGGCAATAAGGTCTTCAATTTGCGATTCTGATTCTGCTATGTTTGAAATACCGCTTGCATTACCTACTTCGTCGTATGACCATACCGCGAAATAGTGCGTTGTCGCATACGATAAACCGGTAATTGTAAGGGTATTTGAGCTATAGGGCGCGCAAGATGTTGTTTGTTCGAGTTTATAGTTATCGATCTGGAAAGAATATTCGCTGTATGTGCTGTAATCTACCCGGAATTTGCCGGCAACTATTTGGCCGGTAAGCCCGTCATCGCCAGGCGAACTCCAGCTAAGGTTAATTTCCCCCTCTTTCAGGCCGATACTAGCAGACAATGTGGTAACCGCTGACGGGGCAGTCAAATCTTTGGCAGAAATTACTGCGTATAAACCAGCTGAATTGACACTGATCTTTAACGTGTTGTTTGCCGGGTCTCTCGAGATTATGCTTGAAACCATTGATTGCCAGCCGGATTCGCTGTTAAATCTGTAAATGTCGATGTTGTTTTCATCGATATTGAACGGGATCCTTGCGGGGTCGTACTTAACTGTCATTTCAGAAACGGAATTGAACGCTGCGCCCGCCGGAAGCACGTTATACATTGAACTGATGATGTCCAGGTTATCCACTTGCGCTGAAGAAACGGCAACTGCGCCCAGGGTCGAATATGTGGATTCAATTATCAAATACGGCGCGGTTGTCTGGGCTTCTAGCTCGCAGGTATCATAGAACACCACAGCACTTTCAATACCGCTGGCCAGGCTGACACAATTATACGTTTTTGTGCTAATCGCGCTTGACCAGTCCGAATGGGTTTGTTTATCATCAATTGTACGCAGTTTCAGGTACCATTCTGCGCCCTGAGGTAAACTGTTTATTGAATAAACGTTAATTGTGCCGGGAACGCTGACAGTTGAAATTAATATCTGCGTGTACGGTTCCATGGAAACATATGAGGAATAATTTATTTCGAATTTACTGCCCGCACCCAACAGCCCTGCCTGGCCGTCGTCCCCGGGTGCTGCCCAGGCAAGCGAGATTGCGCTGGAACTTCTGCTGACCACCGACAGATCAGTTTCCGACGGGGCAACACCAGGAACAAAAATTGACTGTGTGCCAGACCAGTCAGACCGCTTGAATCCGGAATCAACCACTCTTACCTGCCAGTAATAGGTCGCGTTTTCTATTGGCGGGTCAAGAATAAGCCCTGGCTGGCTTGCACTTATAAACCCGTGCATGGAACTGCCTGTTAATGGAGATAATATCCAACTGGAAAGATTATCGGTTATTGTTTCAGTCGCGCAGCGGAATTCGTAATTTAAACCGTTTTGCGGGGTTTGGGTATCAGAACCATTAGCGCACGTAAGTTCTAGAACACCCGTTTCAGTATTGTATTGAGAATTGTACCCTGAACCCGATACAACCGGAGCTGTGTTCTGGTTTCCATATTCTGCTTGTATGGATTTATTTATTTGTACCGGCTGGCCGAAGCTATTGCCAATTAACTGGTCTAAATCCCCATCGTTATCGTAATCGCCCCAGATCGCTGCCCTGCTGGTTGATTGAGTCCCGGAAAGGATCTTGGTAAACGTGCTGTCGCTGTTATTCTTGTAGATATAGTTTTGGTTTGAATAGTCGCTTAAAAGTATATCCAAATCACCGTCGTTGTCATAATCGCCCCAAGAAACGTTGTTTGTGTATGCTGTTTCAGATGAAGTCCAGACAGCCGTGAAGACATCGTTCCCGTCGTTGCGGTAAATTTTGTCTGGACCGGAATAGTTGCCGACAAATAGATCCAATTTACCGTCGTGATTATAATCTGACCACGAGACGCAGGTGGTATATTCTGCGTTAGGGATACTTATACTTTCATCTGAAAAAGACCCGTCTTTGTTGTTTTTATAGATTTTATTGTTTTCTGATGAATTCCCTGCAACAAGGTCAAGGTATCCGTCGTTATCGTAATCGCCCAAAGCTATGCTTGTAGTGTAGCCGGATTCTGCTGACTGCCAGGCAATTCCAAAGGTTCCATCTCCGTTATTGCGGTAAAGAACAACCGGCTGCTGGTAGTTGCCTGATACTATGTCGGTTTTACCGTCATTATCGCAATCGCTGAAAGCCACGCTTTGCGTGTTCCAGCTTTCTGTCGTAACCCACGCGTATGTAAATGTAGTGTCACCGTTGTTACGATAGATTTTTAGCGGCTGGCCATAATTGCCTGCTAATATATCCGGTTTGCCGTCATTATTATAATCTCCCCAGACTATGCTTGTTGTGTTATCGGTACTGCTTGAACTCCAGATATTTGTGAACGTTCCGTCTTGATTGTTCCGGAAGACTTTTATGGGTTCTTGATAGTTGCCGGTTACAAAGTCTTGGTATCCGTCATTGTCGTAATCGCACCATGTGATGGATTGCGTTGACAAGGTTTCGCTTGACTGCCATGCTAAATAGAAACTGCCTGCGCTGGCGGAAACCGTATCTGACCAACCTGACCAGTTTTGCGCTTCGTCAGCTGTTCTTACCTTTAAATAATATACTTCGCCCAACGGCAAACCGGTTAAAATGTACGAGTATTCTGTGCCGGGGTAAACGTTTGCAGGGATTGTTTTTGTTTCATAAGTATTGAAATCAACAGCCGTGGAATACTCTATATTCCAAGTCCCGCTTTGGATTGTTCCTATTGTCCCGTCATCGCCAGGTGTTGTCCAGGTTAACCTTATTTGTGTGTCTGTTTGGGCAGATATAACTGCTATCTGTGCAGGAGCAGTAGTGTCTGTTTCCGGGCAGGCTGTCGCGCTGTTGGATATGCCGCTATAGTTGCTGTAATCATCAGAAGACCAAATACGGAAATAGTAAGTAACGCCGTAATTGAGCCCTTGAAGTAAATGGCTGGTAAGCGTAAGAGGCGCGCAGTTGGCTGGCAGGTCTAATTTGAATGTTTGGACTTGGAACGAGTATTCGCTATAGGTGCTGTAGTCTACCCTCCAGGAACCGGTTGAGATATTACCGGTTAAACCGTCGTTGCCGGAGCTTGTCCAGCTAAGTAATGCCTGGCCGTTTTCAAGGCCGGTGGAAGTAGCTTGAAGGTCTGTTATAGCTGACGGCGCAATTGCGGCCGGCAGATATGTTGTTGCGAGATTTGACATCTCACTGTAGTTGCTCGATTCATCGAGCGCCCAGATTTTGAAGTAATATGTTGTTTCACCAGCCAGCCCGGTTATTGAATAACTTATCTCCGACAATGGCGCGCAAGCAACAGCCTGTTCATGTTTATAGGTTTGGGTTTGAAAAGTATAGCTGCTATATGTGCTGTAGTCGATTCTCCACGTGCCGCCGGTAAGGTTGTTTGTCCAGGCATCATCGCCGGGAGATATCCAGGAAAGAGTTATTTTGTTGCTGTCGTAATACGAAACTGCCTGCAAAGTTGTGATGTTTGCGGGGGCTGTTAAATCCGGGGCATAAGACGATGTCTGGTTGGATATGCCGGACCAGTTTAACGCGCCGTCACCTGACCATAGATGGAAATAATATGTGGTTTCCTGCGTTAAACCCGTTACAGCGTATTTTACGCTCAGGCCGGGATTAACGGTAGTGGTTATTTCCAAATTATAGTTCTGAATTTGGAAATTGTAGGCGCTGTATGTGCTGTAGGATATCCTGTATTTACCATTAATGATTTCACCGGTACTGTTATCATCGCCGGAAGTTGTCCAGGAAAGATTCGCCTTGCCGGCTAATTCAAGGGCAGAACTTGCTGAGAGGTCAGCTACGGCTGATGGGGCAACATTGTTTACCATTTCATCTGCGCCAATGTCCCAGGCAGAACCGGAAGTGCGGGCATCACCATCAATGTCAGTTGAAAACGCAAGAACAGGGTCGTTTGACAGGTCAGTGCCTGTGTCTTTTGCGACCGTATACCCTGTTGCAAGGTGATAATCCCCGTTTGCTGAATCAACAAAATTGACTGTTTTATCGCGGTAACCGGAATCAGGGGATGTGTTGTCGTTTGTTATGTTGTTTGAATGGTAGAAATTGTTTGTGTCAAGATAATACGAATAGAAACATTTCGTTGTCCCCTGAATCAGGTTGTTCTTTAAATATAGTTTTGTTGGATTGCCTTGTTGCACGGAGAAAAACACCGCGGCGCCGTCTGGTACTCTGTCGCAATTTATAAACGTGTTATTGTATATTATGTATGTATTTGGTCCGACGCCAGCCCATGCTTGGCTAACCGCATTTCCAAAACCAGTCATGATGTTGTTCCAAATCTTCACCGTGCCTGTTGAGGTGGTTAACGGATACACAGCGCAGTCTGAATTGACCGTAATCGGTGTGTCTGTACCTGTGTACCGGACATAATTGTTGCTCAGTTCAATATCGGCAAGCGTAGGATCAGAGGCTTTCCCGGCTAACCTTATTCCTATACCGTTCCATGTAGAAGACATGGAATTTTCCAATTGTAACCCATCTATCCTGACATGGTTTTGGGCTACATATATCGCCCCGTTATACTGGTTCGAAGAATTTACGAGCCGGTATTTGGTTATGTCCCACTTGCCGGAATGACGCGCCGCGGCGGTGGTGTAAATCCTTATATAGTTTGACGGGGACGTGTCCCACCCGGTTAAATTGAGATTGTAAGGATAACCGATCACAACTTCTGCCTGGTTCCATGTACCGTCAATCTTTGCTACGGCTATTGCCGGCGAACCGCCGTCAGAAATTACAACATAACTTGAATTTTGGGTTTTATAGACCTGTTCCCCGGAAATAAACCCGCCATTAAGACCTTCCTTGATGTTTTTTACCAGTATTTGGCTGGAAGTAACATGAACAGCAGTGCCTGTTGAACCGGAAACAGCGCCCCAAACGGTTGAGCCATCAGATATCAATCCTGTTTGGTTGTTAAAAGTAAATACACGGGTGCCTGTCGAATGCGCTAAATCGCATTTATTTGCGACGTTCCATGCGTTTAAACCCGTATAGTCCACGCCAGTACCAGAATTTTCTTTAATAGTGCATATAAATTCCCTGGGACCCAAGCACCAGTTTGAAACAGGGGATGCTTCTGAATAGTTTTTTACGTCATCTGCTGACCAGACCCTGAAATAATACGTGGTTTGGTCCTGCAGGCCTGTTATACGGCAAGTCTGAGATGTTTCTGGGGCGCAATTTGTTGAAATTGTTACCTGGGCTGACTGCATATTCCACTGGATTTGGGAGCTTGTCGAATATTCTATTCTGAACTGACCGTTATCAAGGTTGCCTGTCATCCCGTCATCGCCGGGAGCAAACCAGCTAAGAATAATTTCACCTGTTTTGTCGCCCGTAACGACGTTTAAGTTGGCAATAGCTGACGGCGCAGTAAAATCCGTCATTTCATCTGCGCCGATGTCCCAGCCGCCGCCTGCTGGCCGGGTTTCACCCTGAATGTCTGTATCAAATACGCGCCATGCATCGTTTAAGAGGCTAACACCTGCGTCTTTCGCGAAAGTATCAGTATTTGTTAAGAAATACTCGTTTGCGCCAGCGTTGACAAAACTGACGGTTTTGTTCATAAAATCGTAATCCGGGGTGGTGTTATCGCTTGAAATATTGTTTTGTGTGTGTTTAAACAGCCCGTTTTCACTGCCTAAATGGTAACAGTTCGTGGATCCCTGGATAAGGTTGTTCCGCAGGTACAAGAACATGAACTTCTGTGTATATGACCAGGCAGTCTGGAAATGCACACCGTAACACCATTGTTCTTTTAAGATTATTGTGTTGTTGTATATACAGAAAGTACTGCCTGAAGTGCCATAACTCGCCTGGATACCTGTGCCGCAACCCTCTATTATATTATTCCAGGCAATATAGGTCCCCGTGGCATGCCCGGTATTAAATTCCATACCTGTTACGCGGTTTGCTGTAGTTGAACCGGCATACCTTATGTAATTGTTGCTGATTTCCCGGTAAAAAGTCTGCCCTTCAAATTCTCCGCTGGCTGGCGCAGTGGTATAGAATTCCCTGAACATTTCACGGTTTGCTGATGGGTTACCAGCGGTATTTTCTATCTGCAGGCCGTCAACGTACACATGCGGCGCGGCAATAGCAAAAACAGTCGAGTAATTTTTTTCTGCTGAAATCCTGTATTTTGTTAAGTCCCATTTGCCGGGGTGCCGGGCTGCAGGTGTTGTATATATCTTGATATAGTTTACGGGAGAGGTCTGCCAGCCGGTAATGGTGGCCGTGGTATCTGCTACATCCCAGTTGCCGTCAATTTTAGCGACTGCCGCTGCGCCTGACCCGTCGTCTGACAGGGTAAAATTACCCGCAGAGCAGCTGACGGTTTCACCGGACTGGAATACTCCGGAAATGTTTTTTATTAAGGCCTGTGTGGCCGTTACGTGGGTGGCTATACCGGTAGCGCTGGATGTTTGGCCGGTAACTGTTGTGTTATCATTGATCGTTCCGGTGAGCCCGCCGTGCGCAAAAACGCGGGTACCCGTAGAATGCACTAAATCGCATTTATTTGCGGCGTTCCATGCAGATAAATTATTGTAATCGCCTCCGGTTTCTTTGATCGTGCAGACAAATTCTGTTATGGGTTTTAAGTAAATTGCAGCTAAATTAGACGCGTCTGAAAGATTGTTAAGTTCGTCTGATGACCAAACCTTGAAATAATAGTTGCCGAGTTGATTTAATCCTGTGATCACTGCCTGCTGTTTTGAGCCGGGCGCAACATTCGAAATGGGAATTACAAGATTTGCAGTCGCTGGAGACCAGGGCATGTTCGCGGAATAAGTGGAATATTGGATTTTGTATTTGCCGGTTAAAACCCCAGTATTGCCGTCGTCGCCGGGAGCGCTCCAGGATAAATTTACAGAACCGAGTCCGTCAGTGTTATTATAGACCCTTAGATCGTCTATTGCTTCGGGAGGAGTAGAATCCGAGGAAGTAATCTTGACCACGGTGTCTGGACTGATAGCGGTTCTTCCATACATATCTGTTACATAGAACCTGATACGGTTTTGGTCATAGGGAGGACTGGAGATGTTGTTGAATGGCACGTCGTGGGCAGTTATTGTTTCAACATTCTGTGTACCGTTTGCTCCGGTACATGTTGGAATGTGGCCAAGATCTGTGTTCACTGTAAAATAATCAAACGTGGCACCAAATTCTGTGTTTGAGTTCTCGTTGCCAATAGCCATGCCCAAAACTTGTGATGATTGCGCGCTGGTAAGGGTTATTGTTGAACCTATTTGTGTCCAACTCGAACCGTCAATTGAATAATATCCCCCGAATTTTGTGCCTTCCTTTATTAGTTTCACGTAACAAGGGAATGTAGATGTGCCTCCGGATGGTTCTTTATGGTCAAGTGTTCCATTATTGTCCAGATCATACTGGAATGTCCACCCGTATGCCGGGGATACGCCAATATAACAATAACCGGCTGAATGCAATGAAGATTCGTTCCTTATCATTATGCCGGCTTTGTTGTAACTATCAGAAGTGTCCATATTGACAACTTTAGCAACAGCTTCAATATTATTTCCGTAGGATTGTGTTGATATTGCTGTATAGTTATCATCCGAGGCCCAAAGTTTTCCACCGCCAATCAGTGTAAGCTTTCCTGAGTTTATTGAATATTCACAGTTAACACCAACCGTTACAAAGTTCCAGTATTTTGTTGCAACATCGCCATTGAAATCGTCACCCAAAACAGATGTCCACGTTTCACCTGAATCGGTTGTGTAATCATACCTGCCGGAAGAGGTATTCAATCCCGCTATATTTGATTGTGCGGATGCATCTATGGTCGGTGTTTCATCTGTTATGTACTCATTTGGCCCAGCTGAGAGTGCTTTGTATTCTGGGGGGTGAATGGATAAATCAAATATACTTTCTTGAGTCCATGGGCCGGGGTTGCCTGCGCTGTCAATAGCGCGAACACGCCAAAAGTATCTGTCATCTGGTTTTGCTGGCATGGTATATTGGGTATCAGTCACTATTTCTGAAATCATCGGTTCGGGACTAATACCATCAAGTACTCTGACATCGTCAAAACTTACCCTGTCATCGTGGCTGAAAAACCCTACAGCTTTGTTGAGAACATCATCCCCACTTGGAAAGGACCCATAAATTAGCCAATCAGCAGGTTCTGAGTCACCGACTTTCCAAACCTTACCCCATGCATCATTACCTGTTACTTTTAATTTAAAGTAATAAGGCACGCCTACTTCTACATCAAAGGGGGTTGTGGCTTTCCAATCATTTTCATCAGGGCCCCATTCATCAAGAAGGGCAAGGGTATCATTACCCCTGAAACACAAAGCCCATTTTTTGTAGTCGGTACCGGTACCACGGGCAAAAATGCCGGAACAACTCCACGGTGTGTGGTTTTGGGTGAACCCATTTACGGTAACCTTTGCGGTCATTATAACGTCCTGCTGCAGATAGCTGTCATGATATACGTAATTTAGGTACCTCATCCCTGAAGAATTGCCATCAGTTGTACCTAATTTTGTTAGCGAAAGTTCGCCATCGGCTGCTTCCCATGTTGCTGGTGAAGCCGGGGTAACGCCGGGTTTACTCCAGACATCGTCGTATCTCCCGTCGTTAAAATTATCATTTAACGTTTCTGAATAGAATGATTCTAACCTTGCTATATCGGATACATCCACTTGATATTTGCTTGCCCCTGATACTGTGTTCCATTCTAAGTCAGGCAGTTCTGTACATACTTGGTCATATAGCGGTTTTGAGAGAGTTGGGGCTGCTGAAGGCGGTTGAGTGTTAATGGTAAGAGTCCTGTATCCTGACCAGGGGCTCAAGTTGCCGGCATAATCTACAGCGCGTACGTGCCAGTAATAAGTCCCGTCACTAAGGTTTGTTGAAGGAATGTATTCGGTGCTTGAGTTGAGTTTCTCGACTTTGACGTCATCAAAGAACATTTGTATTGGGCTTCTAGGCCAGGTTGCAAGAGCAATATATCCTGTTTGCCAAGGAGAATTGCCGACATAAAGAAATTCGTTGTTATAATAGAACAATACCTTATCCTTTATACAATCAACACGTAGCGTATGCCATTCATTTTGATGAATAGTTTTTGGTATAAAGGTATAATCATAATCTATGCCATTCACGGTTTTGTACAATCTTATTCCATCGTTTGTTGAATTGATTGATATTGAATTATTTGGATCTTGAATCCTTACACGCAAAGCAGAACACCATTTGTCTACCATTCTGGGCTGTATCCTTACACTTGCACTATAATCTCCCCAGCTTTTATCTCCTGTAGAAGAATATTGTGGTACACCCTTATCGTCATTTACGTAATAAATGCCGCCGCCCGCTCCATCAGATCCCCAATACCAACCCTTGCTTATATCAGCAGAAGTCCATTTTGAAGTATCATTAATTGATGTAAAGTCACAGTTAAACAACAGATTCACGGGTTCAACTTTGATGTCGTTAAAACTTGCTACATAATTATGAGTGAACACACCTATAGCATTATCATTAATGTTTTGGGTGAAGTTTCCCTTTAACATCCAAACTGGTTCTTTTTCTATACCATCTGCTTTCCATGCTTTGCCCCAAACCTGGTTGCCTACAACTTTCATTTTTAACCAATATGCTTGGTCTTGCTCAACATAAAATTCTTTCTGGTCTCTTATCCAGTCATCCAGGCCTTCTTCAAATAAAGTTAACTTATATTTATTGCTTTCTTTCAAAAATCTGAACCCAAGCCCCCATTTGTGGAAATCATCTTTCCCAACCCCATGTGCAAAGATACCTGTTAAGCTCCACTGATTGTCTCCGATTGTCCTCATGGTTACTTTTGAAGTGATTACCACATCCTTTGGTGCTTCTGGGTAATACAAAAAACTTTTATATCTATTATTTTCCATCCCGCTGCCACCCGATTGCGCAGGAGTAAGATATAATTCATCATTTTCTGCAGAAAATCCTGCTGAAAAATCAGCCACATCTGTTCCTGGGTGCCATTTTGCGTCAGTGGTGTCCCAATCTGAAAATCCCGTCACTATCGCGTTTACTTTTTCGGTAAATGTGTTGTCATTTGAGATTTCTAAGTCATAAGTTGCTACGCCTGTACCACCGGTATCGTTAGCGCTTCCCCAGGTAAACGAAGGCTTGGGGTTGTTAACGATAGAATCATCTGCAGGAATAGTTAGAGCGGGCACTGTGGGTGAAATGGCATCTAAATTTGACATATCAAGCTGTATTGTTCTGGTTACTTGCCCATTACACGCAATATCTTCAGCAATTATTGTAATATTATAAACACCTATTGCGAAAGCTGGCTTGTTATATTTCTTAATGCCTCCTGTTTTAAAACCCCAAGGTGAAATAACCGTTGTTTCTCCTGTCCATAAGTTTGAAGCTGTGATAGAATAACGCAACCCAGTACAGAAACTACCTTCATCTTGTCTATCGGATGCATTAACTACAAACTTATTCTCTGTTTGATCATAATAAAAGTCTGGTATTTCGGCTTTTACATAATCTGAGTATAGTTTACTGGTACCAGTATATATTTTCTCATCCTCGCTGAGAATTCCATCACCGTTTATATTGCGATATACAGAGAAACTAAAATCATTTAATGGGTAACTACCAAGATCAAGGAATTGACCATCCCAATATACGGTATCACCAAATTCTGTTCCAAATCTTAATGTGTGGGGGCCTGGATTACCAGGATACGCAGCCGGGGTAATTTTGATTACATCTCCTACATGAAAATTAGCGTAGTTTATACTACCAACAACGGATCTTTTTGGTTTGCTACATATTATGTAAAATTTTCTACGATATCTGCCCGGTGTATTTACGTAAAGAGTTGTGTCAGTTTGTTTAAAATAATATGACCCTAGATATGCGCTAATATTCAAAGTGTTTCCGACTAAACTTTCCGACCTATCTAATATAAGTGAACCTTTTTCTGTTTCATATGAAGTCCAACTAACGGGTGTATACGCAGGGTCTGGATTAGTAAAGGTTGTTGTGAACCATTTTTCATTGTTGCCTATCCATATTGAGGAATCATAATTAAATGATACGTCTTTCTCAAAACATGTCCACTCATAGCTTTTTGCTAACTTGAGAGCTTTGTATGCATTTAATCTACCAGCGCCGTGTTTACCTGGATCGTATGTCTCGCCTAAATTCTTATCAGCTGAAGCTTTTATTATGTATCTAACTATTTCCGGGTGAGCCTTGGGAATTATAGAGCGTATTAATGCTGCAACACCAGCTATATGGGGAGCAGCGGCCGAAGTGAGTCCAAATGCTTTATTGTAATTTCCAGCAGTATCTCCTAAATTGTGTTTTTCTCTATTATCTCCTGACTGTAAGCCCATCACATCTGTTGTTAAAATTGGTGTACCTGGTGCAACGACAGCAACTTCAGGTCCATAAGAGCTTTGAGAATCAAGTTTATCTTGTTCATTAGTTGCCCCAACAGCAATAACATGTGGGTCACATGCTGGATAAATAACCGGACCACGAACATCATAAGACTCATGAATATTCCATGGAGGGGATGGGATAGTTAAATCTATTGTGCCTTTCATGCTACCATTTCCAGCAGAGGCAACCAATACACATCCTTTCTTATACGCATATTCTATTGCATCCTTAACGGTTGGGTTGCCCGGAAACATATTTATACCTTTGTACCCAAAAAACAATTCCGTTACCTGTCTTGGGAACAATCCATTAGCCCCCTCCAAACCGCCAATACTCATATTTATTACATCTGCTCCATTGTCTGCTGCCCAAATAATTCCTTTTGCTAAAGCTGGACTAGTCAAAACATAGTATTGAGTAAACATATCTAAACCAAGATTTATCGTATTAGGGAATAACTGAACAGGCATAATTTTCACTCCCTGATTATTCTCGTCACCACCTGCTATTCCAGCAATACCTACGTAGTTACCATTACTGTCTTTATTATTCCGTTTTGCACCTATAATTCCGGCCGTGCATGTTCCGTGGTATGCATAATCCATTTCTGGTAGCACTGATTCGTTTTTAAATATTTGTTTGTAGTCTATAACTAAATCAGCAAGGAATCCTAATGTATTAGCAGTAATTAATATATTTAGCGCTTCAGATTGATGACCTGTCATAGATAAATAATATGCCACTCTATTTAGTCCTACTTGTAACGAAACAGCCGTTTCACCATAAACATTGACGTTTTTATAATCAGCTGCAGTCATTCCTGTTTCACCAGTAGCCACATGATATCCTGTAATAAATACGTCCTTTAAGTCTTCGTGTTTTCTGTCAAATGATTGCCAATCTATTACGGCTACATTTATATTAGCATTACCTGTTTCAATATCCCATGCTTGTGGCATATTTATAACGTTCAAATTCCATTGCTCTAATCCTTGATTATTAGAATTTATACTATAATAAGGATCCTTTGGGGTATCTGCATATGTTTCTGGCTTATAACACAAGAATGCCATAATAAATATAATAATATAATATTTTATTTTCATCTCTTACCCCCTAACATGTTATATAAATACTACCACTCATTATTTGAATCCTTACCTTATTTTGAATTCTTCATCTAACAGTCTCTTATTTATTTCCAAGTTATGCCAATTAAGAAGTGTAATTATTTTTTCTGGTATTGCGATTTCATATTGTATTGTCGTAGGTAGGTATATATTATTTACTTTGCTTATTTTCTTTACTTCTAACAATATTTTTATATTATTATTATAAATACTATATTTTGTTATAACTCCTTTTATGTAATCTATCCAAATCTCTTCACTTTGACTCTCTTTTTCCGCTTTTTTGACGATTTTATAGATCGTACCATTTTTTTCTGTTATTCTTGCACTATTACAAATAAACTTGTTTTCTATAGTTTCCCAAGATAAATAATAATTAAATTTAAATAGCAAATTATCTTCACTTATTTTAACCCTTTGTTTGTCTACCTTATCATAAGATTCATTTTTAATATATAAATATTCTCCATCAATAGCCATGATTGTGCTTGGTTTTTGTTTTGTTACCATTTTTAACATATTGGGTTTTTTGTAAAACAATTCTATCACTTGATTTAAAATATTCTTATTCATTAAATAATCTTTACTCACCCTTCCTTTTAAATCTTCCAAAAGATTATTATTACTTTTTACTTTCAAAAATATTTCTTCTATTGTTAATTCTTTGGCTAAGGATGTATTGTGTAATAGTGTTATACACAAACAAATTAACATAATTATAATTTTCATATTAGTCTCCCAATGCTATTTATAATATTGTAATACCTAAACGTAAAAAAATACGATATCCCGGATCTTTTTGAATCCCCACATCTAATGTATAAGGAGAACTACTACTAAATTTAGACGATATCCCCCTGGTATATATTAGCCTACTAGAAGTATATTCCCCTAGAAAAAAAGCGGCTCCGCAAATAATTCTTGAATAATGACCATTCTTTATCCATTGCCCCCCCATATTTAAACAAACTTCAGTTATTTTATTTGTTTCATATCTTTCTATAGAATATTTATTAGAATCAGCCAGCGTATATTGATCTAATTCCATGCCAAATAAAGCCCCACTTTCTTCTGGATCATAATATCCAACACCAAATGACACTTCTGGAATACCTTCTGAATCTATGCCTGTTTCTGCTTCTTGATATCTAAAAAGTCCCAGCTTTAAATCAACGTAAGGTTTTGCATAAGTAGTATGGACAAATAAGAAAATAGTAAAAATCATAAAAACAATATTTTCAAGTCTAACACCCTTTTTTACCATATCATTATCTCCTATAATTAAGGAACTTGATTTTTATATTCAAGGATACATTCTTCTTCGTTTACTGCCCCATATTAACACAAAACGCCAGGGGCTTATTCCTGACGTTTGAATTTACTGCTTTGATGGTTTGGCCCAATCCTTGCTGAATGTATTTCCTGTTGAATGTTATGTAGTCCCCCTCCAGCCCTGCATAAAATGTTATTTTGTCAATTTGCTTGAAATTATATAGCCCTCTCGCACCCATCAAAAACACATTATTCCCAAGTCCGTTATGCAGCTCCAATCCAAATTTATCAGTAAAATAATATTTAGCTGATATTCCCGGATAAATAAACCCTACCGCAATCTTTCCTTTATTCCCTTCATCCGCCCTCAAACTCCCCGACAGGATTAGGATTGCTGCAATCAAAAAAAATACTATTTTGTTCATATTTCAGCTTTCTCTATTTAGTGGTATTTTGTGCTACCTTTTTTAATATTTTATGCTTATATCTATCCTTTGAGTATCCCCCAATGCCCCATACGGCACAAAGGCGCAATTGAGGGTTGCATTCAAGATATTTAATCCGATTCCCATGGTGAATCCTATGGGGTTGTCTGTTTGTAGATTTTTGTTAAAGGATGGATTTTGATATCCGAATCTCAAAGACAGGACTTTTATTGGCGAGAACTCAGCGCCAAAACAAACCGTATTATCACCCTCATATAATCGCCTTTTGAAATCAACGGAAACTGTCGTGGAACCGAATGCATATCCAAACCCAAGATTCGCATTTGAGGGCAGATTATACCGTGTGTTTACGAATTTCATCTCCTGGCCAAGACTTTGAAGTGAAATACCGGTTAATAATCTGGGCGTGAATAAACGCGTCTGGAGGCCTACATCAAAAGCAATCCCGGCAGCTGATTCTGATTCTATTTTTTGATGAATCAGTTTTGTATTGAACCCGATATTGAAACTGCAATCGTCTATATCTACCTTTCTGCCATAACCAACCGTAACAGTAATGTCGCTTGCTCCAAAGGTACCTGTAACCTGCCTGTTACTATCACGCCCTTCCAGATCCCCCTGAAACAATGACACTATTCCGACTGCTATGGTAGCGGGAGTATGCTGGTTTTTGCAAGTTAAGGGGAAGGCATAGCTGACAGAGTTAAAGTTTAAATCAGCAACCCATTTGCTATACATGGCTGACAGCCCATGTTCCTTAACATTTGCAAGGCCGCCAGG
>Ga0156540_1021_pt1 | contig 15344 bp, 15 predicted proteins | sample RifOxyB2_FD_111935 | JGI IMG/M metagenome (GOLD analysis project Ga0156540, IMG submission 111935) | Elusimicrobia bacterium RIFOXYB2_FULL_48_7
CCTGTAACAGGCCCGGTTGAAACGGTAAAAACCGAGACTCCGGCAACGGTCACTGGAACTGCTGCCACGGCCGAAAAACCCGCAGCAACCGCGGTCACAACACCAGCCGCGGCACCATCGCCCGTACAACCTCCTGCACCTGCTGCTCCGCAGGTTGACCCGTTTACCGCGGCTTCTGAAAAAATAAAAAATAAAGACAACGCCGTGGTCCGGCGCCAGGGCATTACCGAGTTCATAGCGATCAGGAACCAGAAGGCCGTCGCGCTTATCATCCCGATGCTGAAGGATTCCGATCCTTTCGTGAAGATGGAAGCGTGCAACGCGCTCGGAAGCTTCCATGCCAGGGAAGCTGTGGCTGATATGGCAAAAATGGTAACCGACGAAAAAGAATCCCAGGTCAGGCAGACTGCCGCGATTTCCCTTGGCTATTTGAACGATAAATCCGCTGTTTCTGCGCTCGTAAAAGGGCTTAATGACCCCATTGACGGCGTGCGTTTTGCATGCGCGCAGACGCTCGGGACCATTAGGGCCACAGAAGCCATACCCGACCTTTCAAACGCTCTCAAAGACAAGAATCCCAACATGAAACGCAGCGTTCTCAATGCTTTCGCCACGCTAGGCGACAAGACAGCTCTGCCGCAGATAAGGGAACTGCTCAACGACGAAAACCAGGCAGTCCGCACCGACACTATAAAAGTGCTGGCCCAGCTGGGCGACACCGAAAGCATACCGAAAATCAAGCCCATGCTTGAAAGCAAGGACAAGGCCACCTCAATGATCGCCGCGAACTTCCTGGCAAAACTAAACGATAATTCCGGGATGAACGCCGCTATTGCCATGGCCTCGGACAAGGACAAATCGATACGCATTTCAGCCATTGAAACTCTTGGTTACATCAACGATAAAAAAGTCATACCGGTGCTTGAAAAGACCGCGAAGGACCCTGACTCATACATAAGCCAGCTGGCAAAAACCTCGCTGGAAAGGGTCAAGGGAAGGATGACTCCTGAACCGAAGAGCGCTCCAAAAAAAGCTGAAGGGAAACCGACAAGTGGCCAAAAGAAATAGAGCAGCAAAGTTTTTACTCGCAGCCCTCCTGGTCTTACAGCCAGGCGGCGCGTTCGCGGCTTCCATAAAGTTGGTTGACACTCCAACCGCGGCAATTGTGGACTATTATTCCATGGACCTCAACTTCCGTCTTTACCGGGGAGGCGGTGTAATACCCCAGCTTTCCTTCGGCGTTTTCCGCCGGCTGAACATCGGGTTTTCCTGGGACATCGACCGGCTTATAGGCACCCAGGACCCGGAACCGCGCAGGCCTGTTCTCAACCTTAAATTCAGGCTGTTTGACGGTTCAAAAAACATGCCCGCTATTGCCATAGGCTATGACGGTCAAGGCTATATCTACAATAACGGCAGCGGTCTTTATGATTACAGGGAAAAAGGCGTTTTCCTGGTGACCGACACAGAGATTTTTACCGCAAACCTGATGACGCATCTGGGAGCTAACGTTAACTTTACCACCGAGAATAACAGGGATGTGGCCAAAGTCTACGGATTTATAGGCCTGGATTATACCCTTGCCGACGACGAAACAAAAATCCTCGGTCTGATAGCCGAATACGACAATCTTTTCCACGATATGGATGACACCCGGCTCAATGCCGCCGTCAGGCTTTATCCTACTGAAGATATCTACATCGATTTTGCCTTCAAGGACCTAGCATCCCCGAGAAACACCGAGATAGACCGGTTGGTCGAAATAAACTACCAGACGAAGTTCTAAAAAAAGGAACATTATGGCGGAAGATTTCCAGGGGCTGGATTTTGAACAGCCCATCATAGAGCTCGAAAACAAAATAGCGGAACTGAAAAAACTCTCCGAAAACCCGGCCGAGATAAAAACACTTGAAGAAAAATGCAACGGCCTGAAGCTTAACATCTATAAAAATATCACACCGGCCCAGAGGGTGAAACTTGCCCGCCATCCGAAAAGACCCTACAGCCTGGATTACATAAACCTTATTTTCTCCGATTTCACCGAGCTTCATGGCGACAGGAACTTTTCTGACGACAAGGCCCTGGTCACAGGTTTCGCGAATCTTGATACTCATCCAGTCGCCATTATAGCCCAGCAAAAAGGCAGGGAACTGCAGGAAAAGATGGACAGGAATTTCGGATCTATGCACCCGGAGGGTTACAGGAAAGCCCTTCGCGTGATGAAACTTGCCGAGAAATTCCGCAGGCCGGTGATCTGTTTCATCGATACCATGGGCGCCTACCCGGGGATTGGGGCGGAAGAAAGGGGACAGGCCGAGGCGATTGCCCGGAACTTGAGGGAGATGTCTATCCTGGAAACCCCTCTTATTTCCATAATAATCGGCGAAGGCGGTTCCGGCGGAGCGCTGGGAATAGGCGTTACCGACAGGATACTGATGCTTGAAAACGCGTGGTACTCAGTCATCAGCCCCGAGGGCTGCGCGTCCATATTATTCCACGATTCTTCCAGGTACGCGGAAGCAGCCGAAGCCATGAAAATCACCGCCCCGGACCTTTATCAATTGAAAACAATAGACGAAATCATTCCCGAGCCGCTTGGCGGCGCCAATAGGGATATCGCTGCAACAGCGGACGCTATGAAAAAATCACTCATTAAAAATCTGGCCAAGCTCAATAAAATGAAAATACCGGAACTGCTGAAAGCACGGTATAAAAAATACCGTATCCTGGGTAACTTCACGGAAAACAGCAAAAAAAACCAATTAGGAGGGAACAAATGAAGGAACATGCAGACAAAAAAGCACTGTTGGACAGCCTCAAAGACGTACTCAAAATTGAAAAGGATGGTTCAGCTATCGAGATTCTTAACGATAAACAATTAAGAAGCGAACTGATAGATGAAATCATATGGAACGCGGCATTCTCGCCAAGCGAGGAAGTGCGCGGCCTTGCCTGTTTCATTGTCAGGCTCATCGGCAAAAAGACCGGTAACGGCCCGGCCTCGATTTTCGATATTTATAAGGCCAGGGGCGAGGGGAATATAAAGGGTTTTACTGTTCCTGCGATCAACGTCCGGGGATTGAGTTATGATTTCGCCAGGGCTATTTTCAGGGCGGCAAAGAAAGACAATGTGGGGCTTTTCATATTCGAAATCGCCCGTTCAGAATCAGGCTATACCGGCCAGAAACCGGCCGAATTTACCGCAGTCATGCTCGCCGCGGCCATCAAGGAAAACTATCCATATCCGATATTCATCCAGGGCGACCACTATCAGGTAAACGGGAAGAAATACAAGGAAGATGCCGCGAAGGAAATGAAGGGCGCCAAGGACCTTATCAAGGAATCAATTGAAGCAGGTTACTATAATATTGACCTCGACACTTCAACTCTTGTTGACCTGTCAAAAAAGACCATAGAAGAACAGCAGAAACTCAACTACGAAATCGCGGCCGAACTGACCAAGTACATCAGAAGCATTGAACCCAAGGGCATAAGCATAATGCTCGGCGGGGAAATCGGCGAGATCGGCAGCGCAAATTCAAACGAACCAGAGCTTCGCGCTTATTTGGGGGGTTATCTGAACATAATCGGCAATATTCCGGGTATTTCCAAAATGGCGGTCCAGACAGGCACCACCCACGGCGGAGTACCTCTTCCGGACGGCACAATAGCCAAGGTTAAGCTTGATTTTGACGTACTTGACAAACTGGGGCAGATCTGCCGCAAGGACTACAAGATTTCCGGCTGCGTCCAGCACGGCGCCTCTACCCTTCCGGCTGATTTGTTTGACAAGTTCGCCAAGGTTGAGACCTCCGAGATCCACCTTGCCACCGAGTTCCAGAACATGATAATGGACCACCCGGCGTTCCCGGAAAAGCTTAAAAAAGAGATCCACGATTGGTGCATCGCGAACTGTGCCTCAGAAAGAAAGGAAACGGACACTGAACTGCAGTTCATCTATAAAGCCCGCAAGAAAGCCAATGGCCCATTCAAGAAACAGATGTGGTCCATACCGGAAGCCGACCGCACCAAAATAGCGGCCTCCCTGGAGCAGAAACTGAGCTTCCTTTTTGACAAACTTAACGTCAAAAACACTGTTGATATAGTAAAGAAATACGCCAAGGCGGTTGATGTAAAGGTAAATCCGCCGGTAATTGGCGGGAAACAGGAAGCGTTCGAAGGAGCTGACTAGATTGTACCAAGGTCTGATTGACCGGTACAGGAAATACCTGCCGGTTACCAGCAAAACCCCTGTTATAAGCCTTTACGAGGGCAATACTCCTCTACTAAGGGCCAAAAACCTAGAGCGTTACTTGAAGTTATCTAACTTAAAGATTTACTTGAAATGCGAGGGGTTCAACCCTACTGGTTCCTTCAAGGACAGGGGTATGACAATGGCCATATCCAAGGCTGCTGAAGCGAGAGCTGAGGCAGTTATATGCGCCTCAACCGGCAACACCTCGGCCAGCGCGGCGGCCTACTCAGCCCGGGCAGGCATCAAGTGCATAGTCCTTATCCCCCAGGGGTCCATAGCCCTGGGAAAACTCTCCCAGGCAATGATGCACAACGCCAGGGTGATAGCCATAAAAGGCAACTTTGACGAAGCCCTCACGATAGTCAGGAAGATCGGAGAAAAATACCCCGTAACCGTTGTAAACTCCATTAATCCTTACAGGATAGAAGGCCAGAAAACCGGTTCCTTTGAGGTAGTTGACTTCCTGGGCAAAGCCCCGGATTACCACTTCATACCGGTGGGTAACGCCGGTAACATCACCGCCTACTGGAAGGGCTACAAGGAATACTGCCGCGGCAAACTGCCCAGGATGATGGGATTCCAGGCCAGCGGGGCCTCGCCGATAGTACTCGGCAGGCCCGTCAAGCACCCTAAAACTATAGCTACAGCGATAAAAATAGGCAACCCGGCGAGCTGGAAACAGGCGCAAGCCGCCCGGGATGAATCCAGTGGGGTAATTGAAGCCGTCACGGACTCTGAAATCCTGAATGCGTACAAACTGCTTGCGGCTCTTGAAGGTGTTTTCGTGGAACCGGCAAGCGCAGCATCCGTAGCAGGATTGATAAAACACTCTGGAAAACTCAAGAAACAGGGCGATAAGACCGCTGTCTGCGTACTCACGGGCCACGGGCTTAAAGACCCCGACAGGGCGATAAAGTCCATAAAGCAGCCTGTAGTCGTAGAACCTACCCTTGAAAAAGTGGTTAAAGAGATAAAGTTTTAACAGGAGAGAAAAATGAGCGAACAAAACCAGACACCTAACCAGCCGCCCATGGCAAGCAAGCAGATCCAGATTGAAATCGACGAACAAACATCCCAGGGGGTCTATTGCAACCTGGCAATGATAAGCCATAATGAAACAGAATTCGTGCTCGATTTCATATTCATACAGCCGCAAGCGCCGAAAGCCAAGGTAAGGTCCAGGATCATTACGTCACCCGCGCACATAAAACGCCTTATGCTTGCCATAAACGACAACATCAAAAGATATGAACAGCAATTCGGGGAGATCAAGAAACCCCAGGTAATAGAAGAAAAGAAGGTCGGGTTTTATAACTAAGCCCCGAATTATACAAGGTAGCAATTCGGGGTTTCATCCAATTCAATGAGAATTGAACTGATTTGCGTCGGAAATGAGCTTCTGTACGGAAAAATCAACACCCATACCTCTTACATCGGGGAACACCTCAGTTCCCTTGGACTCCACCTGAATTCCTCAAAAACCATCCCTGATAACATGGAAGAAATGACTGAAACCTTCAAGGGCGCCTTTGATAAATCCGACATTGCCCTGGTGACAGGCGGCCTCGGGCCGACTTTCGATGACCTCACGCGCGAAGCTGCCGCAAAAGCTCTCGGTAGAAAGCTGGTCCTGCAGGAAGATTTGCTTAAAAAACTCGAAACATACATAAAGGCAAGGGGCTATAAAATATCAATAGATTCAAATAAAAAACAGGCTTTCCTTGTTGAAGGCGCCAAGGCAATAGAAAACAAGCACGGAACCGCCCCGGGCCAGATTATTGAAACCCCCCAGGGGGGGGAAATTGATTATCCTGCTTCCGGGCCCGCCGAAGGAAATGCACGCGATGTTTGAGTCGTTCGTGCTGCCGTTGTTGAAAGACAAATACAGTACTATCATCTCAAAATCAAAAACCCTGCACGTTTTCGGGTTTGGCGAATCAAAGGTAAATGAAATAATCAACCCGGTCATCGAAACAGAAAGAAAGCTCGAAAGCGGCTCGGTTTCCTTTACCATCCTGGCTCACCTGAACGGCATAAGCATCAAGACCACTATCACCGGCGAGGATGAACTGATAATCGACGAGCTGCTTCACAGCATAAAGGCGGAATTTTACAAACTGCTCGGGAATAGTATTTACGGCGAAGACTCACAGACCCTTGAAAGCGTAGTGGGCGGCTTGCTGATCAGGCATAAAAAGACGCTTTCCCTGGCCGAGTCCTGCACGGGCGGGCTACTAGCCAATAAAATCACCAACATTCCCGGCAGTTCCCTGTTCTTCCAGGGAGGAATCGTTTCATACTCAAACCATTCAAAAATCGAGATCCTGAAAGTCAATCCGGGCACCATCGAAAAGCATGGCGCCGTTTCGGAAGAAACCGCCCTGGAAATGGCCAATGGCGCAAATAAACTCACCGGCAGCGATTTCGCGGCCGCGCTCAGCGGTATAGCAGGCCCTTCCGGCGGCACGCCCGAAAAACCCGTGGGTACTGTCAGTTTCGCGGTAACCGGCCTTAAAAAACCAAAAACCGAAACGATGCACTTTTCCGGAACCAGGGTTGAAATAAAGGAACGCTCCGCCAACCACCTGCTCAACATGCTCCGCATAGAACTCAATAAATAGCCCCAAAACACAAATCTTACAACTCAGTCAAACCTGTTGCTCAAATCTCTAGACGATTTGAGTTTCGTACCATACTCAAACCTTGCTCAGTTGTAGTGCCGCCTTTTTTTTAATATAATAAAAGCTGTAAAATACGGCTGTTTGTCGCGGCAGAATAATTTATGAAATTTAATTTTACCGTACACAGGTACCAGATCATATTTGTAATACTGGTTTTCATCCTGACCGGCAGCGTTAAGATCGTTTCCAAGGGAACACAGCAACCCTACGCAGCCATGCAGCAAAGGTACCCCCATAGCGTAGCACTGACTTTTGACGACGGCCCTTATCCCGGCGGGTCCACCCATAAGCTCCTTGATATACTGGAAAATGAAAACGTCAAGGCCACTTTTTTCGTGGTCGGCAGCCATTCACGGAAGAACCCTGAATTAATGAAACTCATCGCGTCAAAGGGCCACGAGTTCGGGGGGCACACCTACAACCACAGGCATATTAAAAAGCTCACAAGGAACGCTTTGCTCAATGAACTTGAAATAACCAGGACAATTATCAAAAATACCACAGGGAAAAACACTTATCTTTTCAGGCCGCCCGGCGGGCAATACAGCAAAAAAAACCTGAGCGATGCTTCGCTGTCGGGTTATACAACCGTCCTGTGGTCGGTACTGCCAAAAGACTGCGAGAGCAGCACTACCAGCGAGGATATCATACAAAACGTACTGTCTAATACGCGGCCGAACGGCATTATATTGCTCCACATGGGCAGGGAAAGGACACTGGAAGCGCTGCCAAAAATAATCTGCATGCTGCGGCTCAGGGGTTTCAAGTTTCTGACCGTTTCACAGATGATGCTGGAGAATAGGAACCCAAATGAGAATTCTCGCAATTGATTACGGTGAAAAAAGGATCGGGATCGCGTTGAGCGACCCCCTGGGAATAACCGCCCAGCCTTATGCCACGCTGGACAATGACGGCACTGAAATTGAAAAATTAAAAACCATCATAAGCGAGAAGGAAGTCACGAAAATAATAATCGGCCTGCCCCTGAGGCTTGACGGCACAAAAAGCGAGTCATCCCAAAAAGCCCTTGCTTTCGCGGAAACAGTGAAAAACGCCACGACGGCGGACATAGAGCTCGTAGACGAAAGGTTCTCGTCCAGGGAAATAAACGCGCGGCTGATAGAATTCGACGTTTCGCGCAAAAAAAGAAAAACCGCCGTTGACAAACTGGCGGCGACTCTGCTGCTCGAGACTTACCTGGAAAGAATAAAGTTATGAAATCAACACTGGCACGCATAATATTCATACTTCTTGCCGTGACCCTCATTGCCGCGCTTTTTTATAATTATTCCATACCCAACAGGGAGGTTATTGTAACGATCCCGCAGGGCAGCAGCGGAAAAACCATCGCAGACACGCTTTATGACAACCGGCTTATAACCAACAAGGGCTTATTCATGTTTTTTTCCAACTTGAACGGTTCAGCGAAAAAATTCCAGAGCGGCACTTACAAGCTTAACCAGAAAATGGACATGTTCAAGATAATGGATTTACTCAGGAAAGGCAGGATTTACTCCATAAAAACCACTATACCCGAGGGCTTCACCGCGGAACAGGTTGCTGCCCTGCTTGAACAGAAGGGCCTGGCTAATAGCGGAAAATTCCTGGAAATAGTGAAGAAACAGAACCTGGAGGGGTACCTTTTCCCGGAAACGTACTTCATACCGTTTGGTTCAAAGGAGCAGGCAATCGTCAACATAATGACGGGCGAATTCAGGAAAAAATTTGCTACTGATATGGAAGATCAGGCGAAAAAACAGAAAATGAATACCCGCTCGGCCGTGATACTTGCCTCCATAATTGAAAAAGAAACCGTTTTGCCGGAAGAAAGGGCCCTTGTATCCGGAATATTCCAGAACAGGCTTAAAAAAGGGTGGATGCTTGAGTCCTGTTCAACGGTAAGGTACGCCAAGAAAAAGTTCGCCGGAAAACTGACATATAAGGATATAAAATTCGACTCTCCCTACAACACTTACAGGCATCAAGGGCTGCCTCCGGGGCCGATATGCAATCCGGGGATTGCCTCCATAGAAGCCGCCCTTAACCCGGCGCAGACAGACCTTATGTTTTTCTTCTCCGAGGGCGACGGAACTCATGAGTTCTCTAAATATTACAAACAGCATATTGAAAAACAGAAAACCCTGAAGAAAAAACAATGAACCTGACCGAACAGAACCTTAACCTGCTGCTCCAGGCAAACTGCGCGCTATCCTCCACGCTTAACGCGGAAGAAGTGCTGTCCAAAATAATGGAACTGGCGATGAAAATCGTATCCGCCGAGGCCGCGTCTTTACTGCTTCTGGAGGAAAACGCGGGCGAACTTGTCTTTGACGTGGTCCTAGGCGGGGGTAAAGAACAGAAAATAAAGCAGATAAAATTGAAAGTAGGCGAAGGCATAGCCGGCTGGGTGGCAAAGGAAAAGAAATCGCTGATAGTCAACAATGTCTCGGGCGACAAAAGGTGGGCCAAGCATATCGACCAGCTTTCCGAATTCAGGACAAATTCCATCATCGCCGTCCCGTTGATCTACAAGGACACCATGCTGGGCGTTATCGAGGTGATCAACTCCCTTGAAAACACGGGCTTTACAGTTGAGGATCAGCAAATACTGGAAGCCTTCAGCGCCCAGGCGGCAGTGTCAATCGAAACATCACGGCTGTTCTCAAGCCTCAACACGGAAAAAGAAAAATTCGAACTGATATTTTCGCAAATGACGGACGCTGCCGTATTTTGCGACATTTCCGGGAATATTATTTTCTGCAATAACGCCTGCAGTTCGCTCATCGGCGGCATGAAATGCGATGTATTTGAAACATTCAGGGATTTCACCGTCACACCCGATTTCAGAGCAGCGTTCAACAACCCCGAGAACATCATCTCACTGGATTTCGCGCATAACGGCCGTCAGCTGTATTTCCTGGGAAAGCTCAGCCGCATCCTGAGCGAAAAGAAAAAACCGATAGGGTTCATGCTGCTTTTTCACGACGTCACAGAAGAGCGAAAGGAACAGCTGCTAAAAAGGAATTTCCTTTCCCTGATCTCGCACAAGCTGAAAACTCCGCTCGTATCCATAATCGGCTACAGCGATATACTCTCTCAGAAGTACGAGGATTCAAGCGAGGAAAAACACTTCCTGGACGTAATAAACCAGCAGGGCCAGCACTTGGACAACCTGGTGAACAAGCTTCTTGATTTCACGATAATAGAATCCGGCCAGCATAAGATCGAGCGAAAACCCGTTAAGCTCGACGATCTTATCAGGAAAACCCTTCTGAAAATGCAGGATTTCATCTATGTCAACAAGACTGCTGTAACTGTAAGCCCAACTCTGAACCAGGCGGCGCAGGTTATCGCAGATGAATCAATGATAATCATTGTCCTGAAAAATCTCATTGAAAACGCTGTCAAATTCAATCCCGGCGCACAGAAAACCGTATTTCTTGACAAATACACGCAAGACGACATGCTCGGCATATCCGTAGAAGATAACGGCCCCGGTATACAGCCGGAGCAGAAACCCAGGCTTTTCCAGGAATTTTTCCAGATAGAGGAATCTTTCACCGGCCAGGTGAAGGGCATGGGGCTTGGCCTCGCGACCTGCAAGCTGATAATTGAAGCCCACAAGGGCAAAATTGACATTGAAAAAACATCCGAAAAGGGGAGCAGGTTTTACTTTCTTCTAGAAAGCGGAGCGGATAAAGAACATTAAGGGGGTTGCCATGAAACAAAAAAACGATATCGCTGGTTTGCTCAATGACGTCAAACTGTTCTCGGGTTTTTCCCGGAAAGACCTGCAAAAATTCTCAAAAATTGCGAAGATCAAGTACTATGAAAAAGGACGCAGGGTCTTTTCCCAGAACACTCCAGGCGATTCATTATATGTCATTATATCGGGCTCGCTGAAAATATTCGGGCAGACCAGGCACAGAAAAAAAATATTCGCTTATCTCGGACCCAAGGAGTTTTTCGGGGAACTCGCCCTGTTCGGCGAAAGGAAACGCTCCGCTTCCGCCGAAACCACGGCTGACTCAACCCTGATAGTGATTCATAAAAAGGATTTCATGAGCGTGTTGAAAAAAAACCCGGACATATGCCTGAACCTGCTTTCTGTCATAGCAAGCCGGCTACGCCTGGCAGACAAGGAAATCGAGCTGGTGTCTTTCCAGGATGTATTCGGAAGGATTATCAGGATCCTCCTGAACCTGAGCAAAAAATACGGAAGAAAAACATCTGACGGTAAAAAAATATGCCTTTCGCTGGACCACAAGGAAATCGCCGAACTGGCAGGCACGGTCAGGGAAATGGCCGCCAGGGCCTGTTCAAGGCTGAAAAAGCTTAATTACATCTCCTACTATGGCAAAAACATAGTCATCAAAGATGAAAATAAATTGAAATCGTTGTTACAGGACTGACCATGAAACACAGATACCAGAGAGTCCGAGGAACGTACGACATACTCCCGGAAGACCTGCTGCTGTACCTTAAAGCCGAAGAGACTGCCCGCACAATGATGAAACTTCGCGGGTATAAAGAAATCCGCCTGCCGACATTTGAGGAAGCGGGGCTTTTCATACACGCAACCGGTGAAACCACGGACATCGTAGAAAAGGAAATGTACACTTTCAAGGACAAGAAAGAACGCCAGCTCGCGCTGCGCCCGGAAGGCACGCCTGGCGTGGTGAGGGCTTACCTGGAAAATGCCCTCAATACAGCTTTTCCCGTAAGCAAATTCTGCTACACGGGACCCATGTTCAGGTATGAAAGGCCCCAGGGCGGAAGGCGCAGGGAATTTTTCCAGTCCGGGTGCGAATATTTCGGCAACCCGCACCCAGTAGCCGACGCGGAACTTATATTGCTGATGAATGATATCTACGCATCGCTTGGAATAAGCGGGCTGATAATCGAAATAAATTCGATTGGGTGCCCCGAATGCCGGGCCAATTACCGCTCACAGCTTCTTGCTTTTCTCAATTCGAACAAGACCCAGCTCTGTGCCGACTGCAACACCCGCATTGAAAAAAACCCGCTGAGAGCCCTTGACTGCAAACTTGACAGGGAAAAATTCGTTAATCTCAACGCTCCGGTCATCAGCAAGGCGCTCTGTGCTGATTGCGCCGGGCATTTTGCCGCTCTCCAGTCCCTTCTGCAGGAGGCAAAGGTCCCCTTCACGGTGAACCCCTACATTGTCAGAGGGCTGGATTACTACACAAAAACCGTGTTTGAAGCAAAGGTGCAGGGGTCCGACGCGATCTGCGCGGGCGGCAGGTACGACGGACTGATAAAACTCGCCGGCGGGGAGGAGACTCCCGCGGTAGGTTTTGCCATGGGGGTTGACAGAACTGTGAACCTGCTCAGAGCAAAAACAGCCCCGGAGGCAAAAACACCTCCGGTATTCATTGTTATCCAGCAGGAGGAAAAAATCATTAAAAACGCATTCCTTCTGGCAAACTCATTGGCAGGGAACAATATTGCCGTAGCCGGCCCTTACCCGGATAAAAGTTTCAAGGCGCAGCTGCGGCTGGCTGATTCTGCTGGCTCAAAATACACCCTTATTCTTGGAGAAAATGAAATAAACTCCGGGTCGGTAACGCTCAAGGACATGGCAGGCAAAACTCAGGAAACAGTGAAACAAGAGGATATTATCAACAGGCTTAAAAGCGGCGTGTGATAAAAGTCACATTGACGCAAATCGGATAATTTAATAGAATATGACACGCGCGATTGTTTTCACGACACTATTTTTCCTGGCTGTCTCAGCCTCAATTATCGGGTTTTACAACTACCCGCAGATAAAACTGACGGCGCAAAAGGTAAAAGCAGAATGCCTGCCGGGGGAAAAACTGGATTTCAAACTTGTATTATCCAATAAAGGAATGAAAAACAATTATTTCCTCATAAACGTAAAATCAGATATGAAAAATCAGGCGCACGCGCCTGCCGTGGTGTTCCTGCCGTCAAAGACTTTAAAAGAAATAGATTATTCCATGGACATACCCGCCAAAACCGCTCCGGGTGAATACCGCATTGAAATAACCGCTTCCCTGCCGCCAAAAACCAGCTTCCCGTTCAAGAAACTTTCCAGTGAAAACCTGTTTGTTACGGTAAAGGAACAACCGCCTCTTCCTGTCATGAAAAAAGCGGAACCCGTTACAGGAAAAACAAGGTTCACGCAACTACCGGACAATTTTAAATATAATACTCTCTACCAGTTAAGAACATCTTTCTTTAACACGTCCGGGCTTGCAGCCGGCTTCATAGTTTCCCTGAACATATCCGGCCCTGACAGGAACACATGGGTTTCATCGCGCACTATAACCCTCTCTCCGGGGGAAACCAGCGAAGCTGAGTTCCAGTTTTCAGCCGGTGAATCATTCACTGCGGGAGACTACCTGCTGGACCTGGGGCTTTTTGATAAAAAAACTCTCAGGCAGCTTTCAGGTGATTCCCAGGTGATCAGCCTTGTTGACAACCAGCCGGAAATTGAACTTAATACAATGTATGACAAGAAAGAAAAAAAATTCGATTTTGTCTGCAAGGCAGCCGACGACAGGGCCATCCGGGGAATAAACCTGTATTTCAGCGACCTCTCAAGCGGTTACACGACAAACTACCCCATGCAGCTTGTTTCCGGGTCAAACCGCAGCGGAATATGGGCTTATTCGGTTAATTTAAACAAAAGAATCGGCAAATCAAGGTTTTACGCTGCCGCTGCTGATTCGGGCAGCCAGTATAAGCAAACAGACACTTACAGCGTTTCGTCATATATGGACAAATAGGATTAAATAGGAGATATAATGAAAAAAAGCAATATTTTTATCGGTTTCCTGATAGGTTTTATTTCCCTTATTGTCGTTCTTGTCCTTTGGTGGTTCGGCATACTGAATACTTTTGAAAACAAGTTTTATGACCTTAAATTCAAGCTAAGGGGCGAAAAAGATCATTCCAGGGAGATTGTTATCGTGGGGCTTGACAATGATTCTCTCGCGAGATTCGGCAGGTGGCCTTGGCCCAGGAGCATCCTCGCCAGGGGAATAAGAAACCTTAAAAAAGCGGGAGTGAAAGTAGTCGGCGTCGATATAATGTTTTCAGAGCCCAGCCAGGACAGGAACCAGGACATTATTTTCAGGGACGCCCTTAAATACGCCAATTGTGTTGTTGGTTCGTCAGTTTTTGAGATTTCTTATGAAAAAGTCTACGAAACAGTCAACGACCAGATAGTTGAAAAAGAAGTTGAAACCAGGACCCTTGTAAACCCGATACCGGATTTACTAAAGGCCTACGTCGCCACTGGCTATACCAATTCCTATCCGGGTGAAGACGGAGTGCTGCGCAACGCCACGCCCGTGGAAACGTACGATGACAATGACTATTACTCGCTTAACGCCGCGGTGGCCGCGCGGTACCTCGATAAAAAACCCGGCGAACTGAATATTCCCAAGTTCATCTGGGTCAACTACCTGGGGCCGGAACTGACCTTCAAACCCTACTCCTTCACTCTTATTTACGACGGTTTTTTCCCGAAAGACTGGATCGAGGGTAAAATAGTGCTGATCGGCTCAACCGCGACCGGTATTTTCGACCACTATCCTACCCCGACTTCAAACATGTATCCGGGAGTTGAGTTCCACGCGACCCTGATCGACAATATAATCAGCAATTCGTTCATTCATTCCGCGCCGAGCGCCATTGTGCTGCTTGTCATGGTACTGCTGGTAGCCCTGCTTAGCCAGACCACCATTCATATGAAAGCTGGCGCAGGAGCAAGCATTTTCGCAGGGAGCCTTCTGCTATATTTCTTTCTAACTCTCCTAATGTTCGGAAAATTCGGTATACACCTTGATTTTTTCAAGCCGGCACTGGGCATGATCCTGGTCTACACCGGGGTCACCGGTTACCGCTTCAGCACAGAGGAAAAAGAAAAACGCTGGATAAAGAAAACTTTCTCATCCTACATGAGCCCCCAGGTAATCAAGGAACTTGCTGAAAACCCGGACAAGCTGAAACTCGGAGGAGAAAAAAAGGTAATGACCGTTTTCTTCTCGGACATCAGGGGATTCACCACGATTTCCGAGAAATACCCTCCCGAAGAGGTGGTCAGCATACTCAACGAATACCTCAGCGCCATGACCGAGATAGTGTTCAAATATGAAGGCACCCTTGACAAATTTGTCGGAGACGAGATCATGGCTTTCTGGAACTCGCCGCTTGCTCAGGCAGACCACGCCATGCTGGCGGTTAACTGTTCTTTTGACATGCTGGATAAGCTCGCGCAGCTGCAGGAAAAATGGAAACAGGAAGGCAAACCGATCATCGGCATAGGCATCGGCCTTAACACCGGGGAAATGATCGTGGGCAACATGGGGTCGTTCCAGAGAATGGACTACACAGTAATCGGCGATAACGTGAAC
>Ga0156540_1023_pt1 | contig 15084 bp, 12 predicted proteins | sample RifOxyB2_FD_111935 | JGI IMG/M metagenome (GOLD analysis project Ga0156540, IMG submission 111935) | Elusimicrobia bacterium RIFOXYB2_FULL_48_7
ACGCCTTCCTTCACGTGAGAGATTACCACCAGCCCCGACATCGTCGGCGGGATGCTGTCGTGCGGGTTATTGGACGCCAGCTGGTTCTCTATGAAATATTCCGGCTTGGTTAGCTTGCCTATGTCGTGGTAAATGGCGCCTACCCTTGTAAGGAGCGCGTTAGCGCCGATCGCTTCTGCTGCCTGTTCCGCTATTGAGGCGACCATCAGGGAATGATGGTAGGTGCCGGGTGCTTCCATCATAAGTTTTTTCAGGAGGGGCTGGTTGAAGTCGGCCATTTCTATCAATTTAATGTTGGTGATGCGGGAAAAGAACATTTCAAGGGGGGACAATAACCCCAGGACGAATATTATCACCGCCAGGCCGTTCCCGCAGCCCCATAATATGTTATCAAGTATTTCATTCATGGGCAGCTGGCCCAGCAGCGTGAGGGTCAGGATCGACAGCGTGTTTATAGCCATTATTTTCGCGCCGGTGCGCGTGATGTCCTGCCTGTGTTTTATTTTTGTTGACAGGTTTATGGCTACCAGCGAGCCGATGATGTGGTAGAAAAGGTATTCCAGCTTGAAGCTGTAAAGCATCCCGCAGATAAACGATATTGACAGTGTCATTATCATGCCGGCAGTGTTGCCCAGCATCAGGGATGTAAGCAAAACTATGCCGGCGATGGGCACCACGAAAGGCGAAAACGTGCTGAATGACTTGATGGTTTCTATTAAAAGAACCGAAAGCGACGCCAGTATGCCCAGGAGCATCATCGCATCGTTATCCCTGGTAAGCTCGGGCAGGGTCTTTTTCATGTAAATTATGAAAAGGGAAAAAGTAATGCACACAAAAAGCATCAGCCCGGCCAGTTTTCTGGGCGTAGGCCCGATCTCGATTATCAGCGCCGTCATTATCAGCAGGACATTGACCGCTATGATGATAGCCGGATGGATATGTATTTCCTTCTGCAGAAAGTTCAGCCCTTCGCCGGACACGGGTTTTGATGCTTTTTCAGTCCAGATGAGAAGCCGCAGAAGGAACTTCCTTGCTATTTCACTTATTTTCATATTTTTCGTATGCCTTTATTATTTCTTTCACCAGTTTATGCCTGAGCACGTCGTGCTCGTTAAAGTGCACAAATTTTATCCCTTGTATATTCTTAAGTATTCGCTCGCTAAGCACCAGCCCGGATTGTTTCTGGTTTTCCAGGTCGATCTGGGTGACATCCCCGGTGATAACCACCTGCGAGTTGAAACCCATGCGCGTCAGGAACATTTTCATCTGCGCGGGCACCGTGTTCTGGGCTTCATCCAGTATTATGAATGCGTTTTCAAGCGTTCTGCCGCGCATGTAAGCCAGCGGAACGATTTCAATGGTATCGTCCTCGCGGTACCTGCGGAACCGGTCGGGGCCTATCAGCCCGTAGAAAGAATCGTAAAGAGGCCTCAGGTAAGGGTTGATCTTTTCATACAGGTCGCCGGGGAGGAACCCGAGTTTTTCGCCGGATTCAACAACCGGCCTGGTAAGCACGATCTTGCTTACCTTGCCGCTTTCCAGCATTTTAAGCGCCGCGGCAACAGCAAGGAAAGTTTTGCCTGTTCCGGCGGGCCCTATGCCTATCACAATATCATATTGGCCCATGGATTCAAAATATGCTTTCTGGTTGCCTGTGAGCGGGCGTATTTTCTTGCCAGAGGAAGAATTTATGAAGGAATTGCCGTTCTGGTTTTGGCCGTTCTGGCCGGATACCGGCGCGCCCGCGGCGGCTTGTTCTACGGTGCCTTTCAGCGCCAGCAGGTCCTCAAAAGCGTCGTCAATTTTTGATTTCTTGCCGGAAAGCTCTATCACGTATTTTTTCGCGTCAGGGTCTTCAAACGAGAAAATCTTGATGTTGTGCTTTTTTTCAAGCTCGTTTATGTTTTTGTCCTGTTCCCCGAGCACTTTTATGGCCTGTGCGTAATCGCTGAGAAACATTTTTTTTGTCGGCATATTTGTTTTTAGGGACTGTCCCCGTTGTTTGGGGACTGTCCCTGGTCTTTGTTTTTTTGTAGTTGCCGATTCATCGGCTATGTTACTGTTTCTTCTCTGCTGGGACTATTTCCATTGGCAAGATACTGAGTTCTTTCAGTTGTTTTGGCGCAACCCTGTCCGGCCCGCCTGTCAGGGGGCAGCTGCCTTTCTGGGTCTTCGGGAACGCTATCACGTCGCGGATGGATTCCTCGCCGTTTAACAGCGCCACGAACCTGTCCAGTCCCAGGGCTATGCCGCCGTGAGGGGGCGCGCCGAATTTCAGCGCTTCCAGCAGGAAGCCGAACCTGTCCCTGGCTTCTTCATCGGAAATGCCAAGAAGCTTGAATATTTTTTCCTGCAGTTCTTTTTTGTGGATACGGATGCTCCCGCCGCCAAGTTCCGTGCCGTTAAGCACTATATCGTAAGCGAGCGCCTTGGGGACTGCACCCGCGTTGTCCAAACTTGTAGACAGTTTGGACTTCGCACCATGCTCAGTTTGGGGACTGTCCCCGTTGCCTTGTTGTGTGAACTGGTCCAACTCCGCCATATCCTTTATATCCGGCATGGTGAACGGGTGGTGCATGCTTACCCAGCGCTTGTTATCGCCTGACCATTCAAGCAGGGGGAACTTGACCACCCACAGGAATTCATATTTACCGCCTTCGGTGCCGATTAAATTCAATTCTTTTGCCAGGTATGTTCTTAAGCAGCCCAGCGCGGGATAAGTTACAGCGGGTTTATCAGCGACAAAGAAAATGACCGTGCCCGGCTGAGCGTTAAAACGCTTCTTTATTTCAGCTAATTCCTCCGGCGTGAAAAACTTGGCTATGGGCGAATCAAATCCACTTTCGGTTACCTTTATCCAGGCAAGGCCCCTGGCGCCGAAGGGGGCGACAACTTCCTTCAGGGATTCAAGTTTCTGGCGCGAGAATTTTTCTTTGTCATCCTTGCAGCAGATGCCGCAGACAATTCCCTTGTTTGCCACAGTATCGGAGAACACTTTGAACTTCACGGTTTTGGCTATATCGGAAATGTTCACCAGTTCCAGAGCGAACCTCAGGTCCGGTTTGTCAGAACCGTAGCGGCCGATGGCTTCATCGTAGCATATTCTCTTGAAGGGGGTTTTTATTTCAAGGCCCGCCGCCTCTTTCAGTGCGGCAGAGAGCATTTTTTCAACCATTGCTATTACATCGTCCGGCTCAACAAAGCTCATTTCAATGTCAACCTGCGTGAATTCCGGCTGTCTGTCGGCGCGCAGGTCTTCGTCGCGGAAGCACCTGACAATCTGGTAATATTTGTCAAACCCCGAAACCATAAGCAGCTGCTTGAATAACTGGGGGGACTGCGGCAGGGCGTAGAAAGTGCCCGGGTTTAACCGCGAGGGGACAAGAAAATCCCTGGCGCCCTCCGGTGTGGACTTGGTTAAAAACGGTGTTTCAATGTCAACGAAGCCTTCGGAGGCGAGGTGTTTCCTTATCGCCTGGGAAAGCTTGTTCCTGAAGATCATGTTTTCCTTCAGTTGGGGCCTGCGCAGGTCAAGATAGCGGTATTTCAGGCGCAGTTCTTCGCCGGCATTTGAGAATTCTGATATTTCAAAGGGAAGAGGGTCGGAAGTGTTGAGTATTTCCAGCGTTTCGGCAATAATTTCTATCTCGCCGGTGGGAAGTTTCGGGTTGGCGGTGCCTTCCGGCCTTTTTCCAACCGTGCCTGTAACGCTTACCACATATTCGGAATGCAGCCCTTCGGCCTGCTTGAACAATTCATTGAACTCAGGTTTAAAAACCAGCTGTACCACGCCTTCGCGGTCGCGCAGGTCAACAAACAGCACCCCGCCGTGATCGCGCCTTGAATGAACCCACCCGCAAACCGTGACTTTCTGCCCGATATCCTTTACACAAAATGCACCGCAATATTTTGTACGTTTCACCTGAAACTCCTATATTTCCTGAATGCTAGTTATTATACTAAAAATGGGGGTACGATACAATTAACGGGTATACTTTTCCAGGTCTTCAAGGGTGATAAGACCCGGGCGCAGGATTTTCGGCGGGGAAACGGTAAAATCCACAACCGTTGAAGGCATTCCGGAGCCGGCTGGCCCGCAATCCAGCACAAAATCCACCTTTGAAAGCAGGGCCGGGGGTATATCAGAGACCTTTTTTGGGGCCTTTTCACCGGAAAAGTTGGCGCTGGGAGCTGCCACAAGGGTTTTTGATGCTTTTATCAAATCCATGGCTGTTTCATGGTCAGGCATTCTTATACCCACGGTCTGCCTGCCTGCGGTGACGATGTCCGGGATATCTTTGTTCTTGAAAAGCACTATTGTAAGCGGCCCCGGCATGAATTTTTCCGCTATTTTATATATATAATCCGGTATGTCGCGGGCAATCCTGGAAATATCGCCCTTGTCGGCAATATGTATAGTAAGGGGATTGGTGTCCGTCCTTCCTTTAATAGCATACACCTTTTTGACAGCTTCAGCATTCAACGCGTCCACACCTATGCCGTAAACCGTTTCAGTGGGGAATATGACCGCCCCGCCTGCCGCAATTGCCCTGGCCGCCTGCTCGATTTTCTCTTTCATCGTGAGCAAATTTTACTATAAATCGACAACATTGTAAATGATTGTTATCTGCGGAACTTTTTTGCATTTTTAACGTCTATTTATTTGGATGCGTCTCTTGACAAAACAACATATATGATGTATTGTATGGAGGATAAACAATGTATAAGGTTCTTTATTATGTAAATAGGCGCGGGGATCTGCCCGCGAAGGAATTTATCTGTTCTTTGGAATTAAAAGTCAGGGCAAAGGTAATGAAATGGATTGAATTGCTTGAAGAAAAAGGTCCTGATCTGCCAAGGCCATATGCGGACGTTTTAAGGGATAAAATTAGAGAGTTGAGGATTTCACATGGAAGACTGGAAATAAGAATCCTTTACTTTATATCGAAAAATTCGCTAATTGTATTAACAAACGGATTTTTTAAGAAAGAGCAAGAAACAGACAGAATGGAAATTGATAAAGCGATAAAGTGCATGGATGAGTACATTTCGAGAGGATAGGAGGTTGAAATGGAGAAAAACAATAGTTTCAGGTGCCATTTAAAAAAAGAACTAAGAAACCCGGAGTTCAAGAAAGCGTATAAAAAGGAAGATTTCCTCGTAAGGGTTGCTGTTGAAATAGCTTCCGCCAGGGAGGAAAAGCATATGTCGCAAAAAGAGCTGGCAAAGAAAATGCATACTTCACAGCAGGCAATTTCCAGGATAGAGCAGGGGAAGCAGAACGTTTCTATCGGGATGATAGAAAAAATAGCCGAAGTTTTGGGGCATAAGCCAATCCTCAAATTCGTGTAGATTTAGAAAACATGGGCATTACGGTAACATGATATACAATTCAAATTGATGTTTCCGGCAGAATCCTTAACCGGTTTCAGAATCAAAGATTTTGTATCCTGCACTCGCTTTTTAACTAAAAGCAAATGAAATTATTACTGCTAATATTGCTATTAATGCCCTCTTTAACCCACGCCTTTGATTTAGGCGTCGGATTAAGCAAGGGGTCGGGAAATTGGAGTGTTCCTAGGCCTGAGGATGGAATAGGGCCAACAAATATGTATGGTATAAGTGTATCTCATACATTTCATAATTTCGTATATGTAAAAGTTAATATTTGTAATGACACTGACTCAAGAGAGACAATAGACGGAGGTTATTTTGATTATGTTCCGGGTGTAATTTACGAGAATAACCATGGCGGAATGAAGTACGATTTTACGGACGTTTCGCAAAGTATTTCTATTGGTTATATTGGTAAATTGGGTAATTTAAAACCTTATATAGGGTTTGATTATGGATTTCATGATGTCTCAATTGACAAAATAGATTGGGATATTTATAGAAATATAACATCACAGAAACATCTTACTGATAATAAAGGATTATCTGGATATCTGTTTGGAATTATTTATCCAATTAATAAATACGAGATATTTGTTGAGTATAAACATATTAGCATTGGGACTGATGAAAAATTGAATTTAAATTCAGGACAGATAAATGAATTTAATATTGGTTTAAACTATCATTTCGATTTGTTTGCAAATAAATGAAGCATCGTAGAACTGAAAATATTTAGCGTCACCTGAAAATTCAAGATTATACGTAATTCCGGGGACACAATACCTAATTCAGGGTAAAGACTCGTAGTAGTTATCATTTAGATTTATCCTACATGAAATAATAAATGTTTTCCAGTAATATGACGAGTAAATAAAAAACCGCAGCGTGTGCTGCGGTTTTTGTGTTTTGGGGGCATGAGATTGTTTCACTTCACCAGCAATGACAGCTAAAAACCTACTTTGTCTTTGAGGGAAGATAATTTAAAAAGGGATTTTTCAAGGACCTGTCTGTTGACAAGGGTACATTTTTAGTGTATCATTATGGAGTTGCTAACTCCAAAAAAGGATTGATTATGGAATCGCTAATTCCAAGACTGTTTACCCCGCCAAAACAAAGTTTTTTCCTTTTTGGGCCCAGGGGTACTGGTAAATCAACCTGGCTAAAGCAAAATATGCCGGACGCTTTATGGATTGATTTATTAGAGGCCGATGAATTTCGTTCGTACAGTGCCAGGCCGGAACGGCTGAAGGAGCTTGTTCTAGCCAAAAGCGGAAAGAAAACAGTAGTGATTGATGAAATTCAAAAAGTTCCCGGCTTATTAAGCGTGGTTCACTCCCTCATTGAACAAAAACTCGGATTGAGGTTTATCCTGACAGGTTCAAGCTCGCGGAAGTTAAAAAAGACAGGCGCGGACCTGCTGGCAGGAAGAGTTATCAAGCAAACGCTTCATCCATTTATGGCGATTGAATTAAACAAGAAATTCAATCTTGTTTCAGCTCTAAAACAAGGGCTTTTGCCGCTTGTGTTTTCTTCCGTTAACCCGGAAGCTGTATTAAGAACTTATGCATCATTGTATGTAAGGGAAGAAGTTCAAATGGAAGGATTGGTACGGAACATAGGCAATTTTTCAAGATTTCTTGAAGCAATCAGTTTTTCTCACGGGGCCTTGCTTAACAATAGTAATGTCGCCAGGGAGTGTGAGGTTGAAAGAAAGGTGGTAGAAGCATATATTAATATTCTTGAAGACCTGCTTTTGGCGTTTCGGATACCTATTTTTTCAAAGAAGGCTAAAAGGGCGACAACAACCCACCCTAAATTCTACTATTTTGATTCCGGGGTTTACCGTTCGCTGAGGCCTGCAGGCCCTCTTGACAGGCCTGAGGAAATAGAGGGCGCCGCGCTTGAGGGGCTTGTTGCCCAGCATCTTATAGCCTGGAATTCATATAGATGTGAAAAAAACAAGGTTTATTTTTGGAGGACTTTAGCAGGTTCTGAGGTGGATTTTGTAGTGTACGGTGAAGATGTTTTTTGGGCCATAGAAGTAAAAAATTCCTCAAAAGTCAGGCCGGAAGATATTCGATCCTTGGAAAGTTTTAAATCCGAGTACCCCCAATGCCGGGCATTTTTGTTATACCGCGGGAAAGAACATTTAAAGAAAGGTAACGTGTACTGCATTCCTTGCGATGAATTTCTTTTAAATTTAAATCCTGAAAAGACAAGTGTCACCCAATAGTAGTATTGACTTCCCGGGGCTTTATTTTATAGAATCCAAGTCTACCAAAAACCAAACAATCCAAATTTTAATTAAGGAGAACCCCAATGTCAATCTTTGATTCGCCTACCCTGAATAAGTTAATGTCTATACCGCCAAATGCAAAAGAAATGTTAAGAAAGCCCGAAAAGAAAATGACCATCAACATCAGCGTATGGCTGGACAGCAAGACGCTGGTTATCTGCGAGGGATACGTTGTGTATCACAATACTGTAAGGGGCGCTGCCAAGGGCGGAATAAGAATAGCCGGCAATGTCACTCTTGATGAAACAACCGACCTGGCGGAAAGAATGACCCTTAAAACGGCCCTGGTAGGTATTCCTTTCGGCGGCGGCAAGTCGGGCATCAGGATGGACAGCAAAAACCTTTCATCCTACGATAAAAAAGAAATCATAAAGGAATACGTTCATCTTCTGCGCAACGACCTGGTTTCCGGGGCGTATATTCCAGCTCCTGATATGGGCACAGGCCCCAAGGAAATGGCGATAATTTACGGGGAACTCCACATACCGGAATGCGTCACGGGCAAACCGGTGGGGATAGGCGGTTTACCGGGAAGAAAGGAAGCTACAGGATACGGCGTCGCGACATCAGCGATACACGCCTGCAAAAAATACCTGAAGAAAGAAGTAAAGGGCGTGAAAATGGCGGTCCAGGGTTTCGGCAATGTAGGAAGCTGGGCGGCGCATTTCCTGAATGAAAAAGGCGCCAAGGTGGTTGCAATATCGGATGTTTCGGGCGGCTTATATAATAAGGAAGGGCTTGATATCAACAAGTTGAGTGAATATGTCAAGACAAAAGGCGTGGTTTCCGGTTTCCCGGGCGCGGACAAACTTTCGAATGAGGAACTTCTTGCGCTTGATGACATAGAAGTCCTGATACCTGCCGCGCTTGAAAATGTGATAAATGAAAAAACTGCCCCTAAGATCAAGGCAAAGATCATAGTTGAAGGCGCTAACGGCCCTACTACAACCGAAGGCGATAAGATAATTGATAACAACGGCATAATCCTTGTACCTGACATTCTGGCAAATTCTGGCGGAGTTATAGCTTCCTATATCGAGTGGAGAAGCTCAAAATCCGGCAGTATGACCCCGGTGGCAGAAGTTTATAAATCTATCAGCGATCTTATTATCAATTCATTTGAAAGAATGGCCGACCTTGGAAAGAAGGAAAAACTTTCCAACCGGAACGCCTCTACCGTGCTGGCGACGCAGGAAGTAATAAACGCCATGCAGGAGAGAGGATGGATTTGAGCAAGGTGCGAAACCCCGTCTGTCGACAAGACGGGGCTGAGCTTGGCGAAAAAACAAAAATTTTATTTAAAGGAGAGTATCATGGCAAAAAAAGGCAAGTATGTTTATTTCTTTGGCGCCGGCAAGGCTGACGGCAATGAAAAGATGAAAGAATTACTGGGCGGCAAGGGCGCGAACCTCGCGGAAATGGTAAATATAAAGATACCGGTTCCGGCTGGATTCACGATTACGACAGAAGTATGTACTCATTATTATAAAAACGGGAAGAAGTACCCCAAGGAGCTCGCCGGGCAGTTAAAAGCGGCTCTTTCAAGAGTTGAACAGATCATGGGCTGCAAATTCGGAGATCCCGTCAACCCGCTGCTTGTTTCTGTCCGCTCGGGCGCGCGCAAATCCATGCCGGGAATGATGGAAACAGTGCTCAACGTGGGATTGAACAATGTAACCCGCGAAGGATTAATCAAGAAAACCAACAATCCGCGTTTCGTGTATGACGCCCAGAGGCGCCTTATCCAGATGTATTCCGACGTGGTCATGGAAAAAGCCGCGGGCATCGAGCCGCAGGAAGGCAAAGGCATCCGCCAGCAGCTGGAACATGAACTTCAGGCAATGAAAGATAAACGCCACGCAAAACAAGATACTGATTTAACCGCGGACGATCTGAAGGAATTAATTGAAATATACAAAGCAAAAGTGAAGGAAGTCCTGGGCAAGCCGTTCCCGGAAGACCCGATGGAACAGCTCTGGGGCGGAGTGGGCGCGGTATTCTCAAGCTGGCAGGGAAAAAGAGCCATTTCCTACAGAAGAATTGAAAACATTCCTGATGAATGGGGCACAGCCGTAAACGTGCAGGCCATGGTGTTCGGGAATATGGGCAGCAGTTCGGCCACCGGCGTAGCTTTCACAAGAAACCCGGCAACCGGCGAAAAAGTGTTCTTCGGCGAATGGCTGGTGAACGCGCAGGGCGAAGATGTAGTCGCGGGCATCCGCACCCCTAACCCGATAAATGAATCCGGCAAATCCGAGCACAGCGAGCACCTTGAGTCTCTGGAAAAGGCGATGCCTAAAATTTACGGTGAGCTTGACGCTATCCAAAAAAAATTGGAAAAGCATTACCGAGACATGCAGGACATAGAATTTACGATCCAGGAAGGGCTTCTCTGGATGCTGCAATGCCGTATCGGCAAAAGAAACGGCCCCGCGGCGGTCCGCATGGCGCTTGAAATGGCAAAAGAGAAACTTATCAAAAAGGAAGAGGCGGTTATGAGAGTAACAGCTTCCCAGATGGATGAGCTTCTTCACCCGATAGTCGACCCGAAAGCCGAAAAAACAGCTGCTGTTATCGGCAAAGGTTTGCCGGCAGGCCCCGGCGGAGCAACAGGCATGGCGGTATTTTCAGCCAGTGATGCTGTCGCATGGGCAAAGCAGGGCAAAACAGTAATACTGGTGAGGGAAGAAACCAATCCCGAAGACGTCGAAGGCATGAGAGTGGCCGAGGCGATTCTTACTGCCCGAGGCGGTATGACCAGCCATGCGGCGCTTGTCGCGCGCGGTTGGGGAAAATGCTGCATAGTCGGGGCAGGCGGAATCAGCGTGGACTACCGTTCAAGGTCGTTCAAGACAAAAGACGGCGATGTTATTAAGGAAGGCGACTGGATCACCCTTAACGGTTCCAAGGGCTATGTTTACAAAGGCCAGCTTCCCATGGTGAAAGCCGCGGAAGAGAACCAGGATTTTGTAGGATTCATGAAACTCTGCGATTCTATCCGTTCGCTTAAAGTAAGAACCAATGCTGATACCCCGGAAGACGCGGCGAAAGCCAGGTCGTTCGGCGCGGAAGGCATCGGGCTTTTCAGGATCGAGCATATGTTTTACGGCAAAGGCGCGGAAGTTCCTCTGTTTATTTTAAGAAAAATGATCGTTTCCAAGAATGAGGCGGAAAGGCGGGCAGTACTGGAAGAGCTTTTCCCTCACATGAAATCGGATATAAAAGGCACCCTTGAAGCAATGGAAGGACTGCCGGTCACCATCAGGACCATGGATCCCCCGCTTCACGAGTTCGTGCCGAACCGCCAGGATGAGCGCGAAAAACTCGCCCAGAGTTTAGGCATTAACATGGAAGAGTTTTCGAAGCGCGCGGACGGGCTTCACGAAAACAACCCGATGATGGGCCACAGGGGCGTGCGCCTCGGCATTACCTACCCGGAAGTCACTGAGACTCAGGTAAGGGCGATCCTTGAAGCAGCTGCCGAGCTCATAAAATCCGGCAAAAAAACTTACCCGGAAATCATGATCCCGGTTGTGTGCACCGTTGAAGAATTCAACAACCAGAAAGTTATTGTTGAAAAAGTATATAAGGAAGTTCTCCAGAAATACGGCATGAAAAAGATACCGTACATGGTAGGAACCATGATAGAAATCCCCAGGGCGGCGCTGACAGCGGACAAAATAGCGCAGACCGCGGAGTTTTTCTCGTTCGGGACAAACGACCTTACCCAGATGAGCTTCGGTTTCTCCAGGGACGATATCGGCGGTTTCCTGCCGGATTACCTTGACAAGAAGATCCTGAAAGCAGACCCGTTCCAGACAATCGATATTGAAGCTGTGGGCGAGCTGATAAAGATAGGCATTGACCGCGGCAGGAAAACCCGGAAAGACCTGAAAGTGGGTATCTGCGGTGAGCACGGCGGCGAAGCGGCTTCCGTGAAGTTCTGCCACAAGGTGGGGATGAATTATGTCTCCTGCTCTCCTTACAGGGTGCCGATCGCACGTCTTGCTGCAGCCCAGGCAGTTGTAGAAAAAGGCAAGAAATAAGGCCGTCATCGCGACAATCTAATGGAAAAACCAAAAAGAGCCCCTTTTAACCGGGGCTCTTTTTTTTTGTCTAAAAAAGAGGTAAAATGTTGCGAGGTGAACTAAATGCCAAAAAAGATACTTTTGATCGAAGATGACAAGGATGTCATTGAAGCGACTAAAGCAGTATTGCGCCTGCACGATTACGATGTCCTGGTAGCTACCAGCGGCGAAAAAGGCGTGGAACTTGCCCAGAAAGAAATTCCAAACCTGATAATCCTTGACCTGTCCCTGCCGGGCGGCATGAGCGGCTACGCCGTCTGCGAAAAAATCAAGGTCAACCCGAAAACAAAAAATATCCCGATACTTATCCTTACCGGCAGGAACGTGATGGCCGACATCGAGATGGCGCTTGAAAAAGGGGCCGACTGGTATGTCACAAAACCCTACGATATCAAGCACCTGCTGAAACACGTTGAAAGCCTTATTTTGAAATATGAGAACAAACTGAAAGAAAAACCAAGGCCGTCCGGGTCAGGGAAATCCAACAGGATACTCGTAGTGGACGACGACCAGGACGCGGTGGATACAACCAGGGAAACACTGGAGTACGGCGGTTACGACGTGATTTGCGCAAATGACGGGGAAAAAGGCCTTGAACTTGCCCGCAGCGAACAACCGGACATGGTGGTGCTGGACATAATGATGTCCGGGATGAACGGGTTTATTGTCTGCGCTAAACTGAAAGCCGACCCGGAGACCAAGCATATTCCCGTGCTCATGCTTACGGCAAAGGACTTGGGCGAGGATGTTGAAAAGGCGCTTGAAATGGGCGCCGACTGGTACGTCACCAAACCCTACGACATCCAATACTTGCTGAGAAATGTGAAAAAACTGCTGGAAAGAAATAAATCAAATTAACCATCGAAACGGTAAGGTATATGCCGGATTCAACAGAAAATATAATACAGCAAATCAAGGATTATATGACAAGGTACGGCGGAAGCTATTACGAGTGGTGCATAGGCACAACCAGGGATGTTACTCCGCAGATAATTAAACACAAACTTGTCCAGCAGGGAGACCGCTGGATGGCCAACCAGGCTTTATCGTCCGCCGGCGCGAAAAACGTATTTGATTATTTCGCCCGGCTCGGCGTTACCACCTACGCGCTCAACCAGGATAAAGACGCTGCCTGCGTCTACATTTATTTGAAAAACGATCACACCAGCCCATAAAAAATGATTTTTTTAGGCGAATAAAGCGAACTATGCGAGCTTATGCCTTTTGAGGGAGGCGTCCAGCACCAGGCAGAGAAGCTGTTCGTAGGTTATTCCCATCGCCTTTGCAACCAGCGGGAAAACATCGATCCTGCCTATATTCGGAAGAGGATTGCATTCAAGAAAATATGGCTCATTGTTGTAGTCCACCCTTATATCTATCCTGCTTACATCATGGCACCCGAGCGCTTTGTAGGATTCCAGCACAAGCGTGTTTATCTTTTCCTCAAGTTCCTTGTCGATTTCCGCGGGGCACAGGTAATTGATATCCGTTGAATCTACCCGTGCCTGTGTATAAAAGTCATCGCCAAGGTCGGTTTTGCCTGATATCGCCGTCTGGACTATCGGAAGCACCTTGGGCGGGTCATTTCCAAGGACGGGCACGGTGAATTCATAGCCGATGATGAATTCTTCTATCAATGCAGGTTGTTTGTAGGTTTCAAGCAGCCATTCAGCGCGTTTTTTGAGCTGGGTGAAGTTCCTGCATAAAGATTCCCTTGAAATGCCCTTGCTGGTCCCTTCCAGGGAGGGTTTTACGATGATGGGGAACCTCAGCTTGAATTTTTTGGGCGAGAGTTCTTCCACGGATTTTACCGCGATGAAATTAGGTGTTTTCAGGCCGTGGTACTGAAGGATCCTTTTTGCCATGGTTTTGTCCAGGGTCAGGCCCATGGTCAGGGCGTCGGAACCGGAGTAGGGTGTATCGTAGACCTCAAACACCGCAGGTGCCTGCGATTCGCGGTTTCTGCCTTTGATGCCCTCGCAGATGTTGAAGATAAAGTCGTATTTTTCGCCAGCGTTAACCTGTTTTATGAAACTCCTGATGTTTCCCACGCGGACTATCTGGTGTCCGGAAGTTTTGAGAGCGTCGGTTATTTCCCGGATAGTGTCTTCTGAGTCAAATTCAGCGTATTTATCAGGGTTGTCGCCGGGATGGAGGGGGTAATCGTTCTTGGCGTCATACGTAAAGCCGATTTTCAATTTCATGAATTTGATTTTACTTATTTATGTTTTAAAAGTCAAAAGCACGTGATAGAAGCGCGAATCCTAATTCATAATTCTGAATCTAATTTGGGTTGACTTGTCTGCGGGGTTTATGTATAATTTTCGAACACAAATTACACTCGGGCGCGTGGCGGAATTGGCATACGCGTACGGCTTAGGACCGTATGGGAAACCTGTGGAGGTTCAAGTCCTCTCGCGCCCATTTCTTCTTACAACTTAGGTAGAAATGGACTTCCGTAAACAAGGTTCGGTCGCCCATTTCTCCAAAGTATAAATGTGAAAATGGACTTCCGTAAACAAGATTCGGTCGCCCATTTCTCCCAAATAAAAATCTATCAAATAAAGGAAATGAAATGGAAAACGTGAAATCTACAGTAAAGAATCTAAACGAAGTAAAAGTGCAGATCGACTTTGAAATTCCGAAGGAAAAAGTCGTGTCGGAGACGGAGCTGGCGTACCAGGACATCCAGAAAATCGCCAAGGTGGACGGGTTCCGGCAGGGCAAGGCCCCTATGACGATTGTCAGGCAGAAATTTGAAGCGCACGCCAAGGAAAGAATCGTTGAGAACCTGCTGAGAGACACTCTTTACCCCGTGCTCAAGGAAAAGAACATCAACCCCGCCACCAGCCCGGTGATAGAAAAAATTGATTTTAACTTCGATAAACCGATGACTTACTCCGTAACGGTTGAAAAACACCCCGAGGTAACGGCTAAGAATTACAAGGGGCTGAAACTGAAGAAGGAAATCAAGAAACTAACTGATGACGATATAAAAAGAAGCCTTGAGGAGCTGCAAAAATATAACACCCGGTTGGTTGAAAATACCTCCGGTGTCACCAAAAATGACAGCTGCGTGATAGTTGATTACACCGTCTGGACCGAAAAAGAGGGCAAGGACGGCAAGAAGGAGCAGGTTGAACTCAAGGACATGCTTGCCCAGGGGCAGATGATAGATTTGTCGCACAAAAGCCTTTTGCCGGGGTTGTCTGAAGGGCTGGTTAATTCAAAAACCAATGATTACCGCGAAATAACAGCGGTGCTTCCGGAGAATTTCCCGAAAAAGGACCTGGCGAACAAGGA
>Ga0156540_1027_pt4 | contig 14148 bp, 19 predicted proteins | sample RifOxyB2_FD_111935 | JGI IMG/M metagenome (GOLD analysis project Ga0156540, IMG submission 111935) | Elusimicrobia bacterium RIFOXYB2_FULL_48_7
CGGGCGGTTTAAAAGCATCCAGGACGATACAACGGGCTTACGAACTGAACAACCCGCTTTTGTCCGCCTTTATTCCGGAAACAGGCAGGAAGGACAATAGCATGCCGGAAAACAAGGGGTCATTTGTATCCATCGAGCCGGCCGGCGGGCTGATCATCACGGCGGTAAAAAAGGCGGAAGACGGTAAAGCAATGATTGTAAGATTTTATGAAACCCTCGGTAAAAACGTGATCGCCAAGCTTGCGGTGAAGTTTCCTGTTAAGTCCGCTTATGACACTGATTTGCTTGAAGGCCTGTTATACAGGAACAAACTGACTGTTGAAGGGGATAGAATTGAAATACGCGTAAAGCCGTACGAAATAAAAACAATTAGGATAGAGCTCAGCTCAGGGGTAATCGCACAATGAACGTAGGATTTCTGCAGTTCAAGCCGGTATTTGGAAACAGCGCGGCAAACTTGAATAAAATTGAAAAAATGTCGCAAAATATCAGGGCGGACCTCCTCGTGCTTCCTGAACTGAGCAATTCAGGGTACATGTTCAAATCAAAAAAAGAGGTTTCTGAATTATCGGAAAATATCCCCGGCGGCCCGTTTACCCAGGGGCTTATAAATATCGCCAAAAATAGGAACATGTATATTGCCTGCGGGCTTGCTGAAAAAGCCGGAGGGGCAAAATGTTATAATTCTGCTGTCCTTGTAGGCCCCAAAGGATACCTGGGCAAGTACAGAAAAGCCCACTTATTCAATGATGAAAAGATCTTTTTTAAGCCCGGGAACCTGCCGTTCCGGGTTTTCCAGGTGAAGGGCGTGAAGATCGGCATGATGATTTGTTTTGACTGGATTTTCCCTGAGGCAATGAGAACATTGAGCCTGAAAGGCGCGCAGGTGGTTTGTCATTGCGCCAACCTTGTAATGCCCTACTGCCAGAAGGCAATGGTTACCAGGTGCATTGAAAACGGGGTGTTCGCTGTCACCGCCAACAGGACAGGCAAGGAAAAACGCGGAGGAAAATCCCTGTGTTTCACGGGGGGAAGCCAGGTCATAGGCAACCGCGGCGAATTGCTCGGGAGCGCCGGCAAGGCGGAGCAAACGATAAAAATAATCGCTATTGACCCAAAAGCCGCGCTGAATAAGAATATCTCAAAAAGAAACCATTTATTCCTTGACAGGAGAGTAGGCCTGTATGTTTAAGAAATTGCTGAAGTATCTTGCTGTTTTTTCCGCGTGCATGGTTTTGGTGCTGGCCGGTTTTTATTTTATGGTAAGCCATTACGGCGAGAAAATGGCGCTGAGTTTCGTCAATAACGACCTCCCCAGAATGTTGAACAAGAAAGTCATGGCAAGCAACGTAAAAATATCCATGGTAACAGGGGAAATCCGCCTGGACAACCCGGGCCTGCTTGATTTGCCGGTAATATCAAAGAACGTCTCGGTTGCCGCAGACAAAATGAGCATTTACTTGGACCTCGTGCAGTTATTAAGGAAAAATATTGTCGTTAAAAACATCGTGTTGGTTTCGCCCAAGATACACGTGGATTTGTCTGACAGGGCCATAATCCCGGCCGGGCCAGCCGCCAAAACATCCGGCTCCGGAGGTTTCTTCCCGGAAATACAGATAAACAACTTCCAGGTGAAAAATGGCACGCTGGTGCTGGCCCTGATTGAAAAAAACACGTATTATCTGGTGGAAAAAGTCAGTTTTAACATAAAGAACCCGTTTTCTTCCGGCAAGCTGCCTGTTGTGATGGAGCTGGAGGGAAAATTTGAATCGCAGGAAAATAGCCTGATAAAGACAAATTTCACTTTCGGGGATTGCTCAACTAAAATGAACTTCAAGGGAACTCTTGAAATTGAGGGTGTCCAGGCTTCTTCTTTTTATTCCCTGTTAAACAGCAAGCAGGAAACAATTGTGAACAGCGGGACAATAGATATACGCTCCACGTTTCATTGCGCCGACGACTGGGTTACGGCCAGCAATATAGTGACCCTGGATAAGCTGGACATAATTACAAGCGAAAAAAAGCTATTCGGCATCGAAACCGAGGTTGTGACAGGGTTCTTTAAAAGCAATGACGTGAGTTTTGACCTGCCGGTGATAGGAAATATCCATTCTTTGAAGTTCGGCTTCAGCACTGCCGCCACGCAGGTACTCATGAAAGCCCTTCAGGAAAGGCTTAAAGATGAGGATTTCAGGAACAAGATAGCCGATAAAATGGGAAGGAAAATAGGCGGCAAGCTGGAAGAAAGCATGGCTGAACTGTTTTACAATAAAAAATAAGGGTGTTCAGCCTTGCTTTTTAAATTTTGTTTTAATAGAATAAAGCGTCATTGTAAAAACTAATAACGGAGGTAAATTAAAATGGCAAAAGGCAGATGCATGAAATGCAAAAAAGAAGTAGAGATCAAGAACGGCAAAGAAGTTGAGATGAAGAACGGCATGAAGGCAATGAAGGGCGAATGCCCGGATTGCGCGACAAAAGTATTCAGGATCCTGGGAAAAGCGAAATAAGCTGTTTTTTTAAAAAGTTGATTTCATTTAAGATGCCGCCCTTATGGGTGGCATCTTTTTTTTGAGTATGGTACGAAACTCAAATCGTCGACAGATTTGAGTAAGAGCAAGGTGCTTACAGGTTTGGATAAGAGCTTGACAAACCGTAGCAATACTTGGTATCATATGCACATAAGCGCACATGAACAAATGAGCGGGAGGTTTTCTAAAGATGCAGTACGAAAGGATATTCAAGGCATTGTCGGATAAAACACGTTTAAGGATTTTGTATGTTCTGTTAAAGGCGGGCAAGGCCCTTTGCATATGCGAGATAATGGACGCGCTCCAGCTGGCCCATTACAATATCTCCCGGCACATGAAGGACCTCAAGGTTACCGGCTTGGTAAATGAAAAGCGGGTGGGGAAGTTCATTTTTTACGCGTTAGACGATTCGGGGAACAGGTTTATTAAAGACATAATAAAAGCCGTTGATTCAATCCCCGGGAATGACTTCAGGGATGACATGGGAAGACTCAAAAAACGCCTGTCTTTAAGGGAAGATAATAAATGCGTAATAGGGATACTGAAAAATGGCATTTCTAAATAAGATAAGAATAATCCAGGTTCTGCCCTGCATCGCGATGCCTAACAGGATACGGTTCACCGCTGAGCTAGACAGGGATATTTCGGAAATCATGCCTTACCTTAATACAGTGATTGAAGGGGCAATCTACAGCCATGAAGGGCACAATATCTCGCTGAAGAAGGAAGACAGGATGATCGGGATACAGGCAACGCAGATATCCGCGGGCAAGGCAATTGACTTGAAAGACGCGAATGACTTGCTTAATTGGCTTAAAGACATAATAAACGAAACCTATGAAAAAAGGGACTCCATTAAGCCCAGTTATGAAAGAAGGAAAAAGCTTACGGCGCTTGATGTCTATAAACTCCTTCCTGCGACAAACTGCAAAAAATGCGGGGAGCTGACCTGCATGGCTTTCGCGGTCAAGCTCGCCGCGGAAGAAAGAAGCGTCCTGGTTTGTTCCGAACTATTCAGCGGGAACTACAATGAAAAACGGGATGTGCTTCTTAATACGCTTAAATTAAGCGGCTACAAGGTGCCATCGGTATTTTCAGAATAAACACCGGCAGGCCGGTGTAAAATAGTAAATTACGGGAGTATTAAGTGAAAGAAAAAACAAAGTTACTTTTGATACTTGCGGTATTCCTTCTGGCTTACTTTATCCCTTTCAGCCATTTCAGGATACAATCGGCCATACTTGAAGCATTCAATATGCTCCAGGATTACGCCCGCCAGCACGTTCTTTTATGCCTGGTTCCAGCGTTTTTTATTGCAGGCGCGATATCAGTATTCGTATCGCAGGCATCAGTAATGAAGTATTTCGGGCCGAAGGCAAACAAGGTATTGTCCTACAGCGTCGCGTCGGTTTCAGGGGCGATTCTGGCTGTTTGTTCATGCACTATCCTGCCTTTATTTGCGGGTATTTACAAAAGAGGGGCGGGCATAGGCCCGGCCACAGCGTTCCTGTATTCAGGCCCAGCAATAAATATCCTTGCGATAATACTTACCGCCAGGGTGCTTGGTTTTGAGATGGGTGTGGCAAGGGCAGTAGGAGCAGTTGTTTTTTCAGTTGTTATAGGCCTGATAATGGCTTATATATATAGGAAAGAGGACGCAGAAAAGTCAGTTGACGAAGCAATGTTTTCCGCGGGGACGGAAGAAACCCGCCCTTTATGGAAAACAACCCTGTATTTTTTAACAATGGTTCTAATACTTATTTTCGCGACATGGGGCAAACCCGCAATACCGGTAGGATTCTGGAATGCCGTATATAAAATACACTGGTTTTTAACCATTGCTCTGCTTTTTACTCTCTTCCTTATGCTTAAATATTGGTTCAATAAAGACGAACTGAAAATATGGGTGGATTCCACATGGGGATTTTCAAAACAAATACTGCCTTTACTTTTTGTTGGAGTTCTTACAGCTGGTTTCCTGATGGGGCGTCCCGGCCTGGACAATGGGTTAATCCCAAACAGGTATGTTTCTATGCTTGTTGGCGGTAATTCACTGTGGGCTAATTTATTTGCATCACTGGCCGGAGCATTAATGTATTTCGCGACGCTCACGGAAATACCCATACTGCAGGGGTTGATGGGTTCGGGCATGGGCAAAGGCCCGGCGCTTGCCCTGCTTCTGGCAGGCCCCGCGTTAAGCCTGCCAAGTATGCTTGTTATAAGAAGCGTTATGGGTACAAAAAAGATGCTCATTTACGTTTCTCTTGTTGTGGTTATGGCCACAATTACCGGAATGATATATGGAGCGTGGTTTTAGTTTTAAAATTGCTGAAAAAAAGGAGAATACAGATGGAACTCGTAATTCTTGAAAATACGAAGAAAGATTACATCAGCGGGGAAATTAACGTTCCCGCGTTAAGGGGGATAAATCTTTCAATTAATGCAGGCAGGTTTATTTCTTTTGTAGGCCCGTCCGGCAGCGGGAAGACAACATTGTTGAATTTAATTGGTTGTCTTGATAAACCCACGGAAGGAAAGGTTTTTGTAGCTGGAACTGAAATAAGCCGCATGAACAGAAAAACATCGGCGAAATTCAGGGGCGATAATATCGGGTTTATATTTCAGAATTTTAATTTAATCCCCGTTTTGACGGTTTATGAAAACGTGGAATATCCCCTGATAATGGTTCAGGATGTGCCCCTGGAAAAACGTAAAAAAAGGATACTTGATTTGCTTGAGAAGGTAGGTATGATAAGCCAAAAAGATAAGTACCCGGCTCAGCTTTCCGGGGGGCAGAAACAGCGCGTGGCAGTCGCAAGAGCGCTTGTAACCGACCCGAAGCTTGTCCTTGCGGACGAACCAACCGCGAATCTTGACCATGATACCGCGTATAAAGTGATAGCGCTTATGCATAATATGAAGAAAGAGTTTAATACCACTTTTATTTTTGCTACGCACGACCCGAAAATCGTGGGCGAGGCGGAGGCCATCTATACAATAGAAGACGGTTTGATCACTAAAATGCAGGAAAATAAGCAACCCGGGGTGAATTGAAATGAAAAATATAATAAAGATTGCCTGGCGCAATCTAATGAGATACACAAGAAGGACCCTTTTAACCTCATCCATGATTGCCGTGGGCGTTGCCCTGGTAATTATATTCAGCGGCGTGGGAAGCTCGTTTAAAAATGAAATAATAGGCGTAATAACTAATTCAAATGTCGGCGATATCCAGGTTCACAAGAAAGGATATGTCGGTTCAATAGATAATCTGCCGCTTGACAGGGCTATTCCGGAAGAGGATTTTAAAAAAATAGAATTACTGCTGAAAAATAACCCTGAAATAAAGGCGTATTCTGAACGGATCAGGTTTGGGGCAATGGCCAGCAATTTTGCCCAGACGACGAATATGAGATTAACCGCTGTTTATCCAGAAAAAGAGAGTAAAGCCTGCCCAAACCTTGTTAAAAGAATAAAAGATGGAGATTCGAGTCCTGATACTTTCGTAAAACCAGGTTCAGTTGTAATTCCGCAAAACATTGCCAGCGGAATGAATTTAAAAGTTGGGGGTGATATTGTCCTGGTAGCGACCAACAAGGATGGTTCCGTTAACGGAATGACTTTTAAGATATCCGGTATTTCGGAAAATATAATGGGGCCCCAGGGGAAAGACGGGTATATTCACATGGATGACGCAAGGTCGCTGTTAAGGATTGAAAACGGTGAAATCATTGAAATTGCCATTAAGTTGAACAATTTTGACAGGTTAAATAAAGTATTTATGAACTTAAAATATTATTTGCTGCAAATAAAAGAAGAAAAATCTGCTGATCCTGTTTTTGAGATTCATACCTGGGAAGACCTGGTCCCATTTTCAACCATAGCAAAAATAATAACCTTATTGATCATGGTTGTGCGGATAGTCCTCTTTTTTATTGTTTTAATAAGCATACTTAACGTAATGATGATGTCCGTGTATGAGAGGATCGGGGAAATAGGAACGATTGCTTCTATCGGGACTTCGCCTTCAAAAATCCTTATGCTTTTCCTGACCGAGGGCCTTTTTCTCGGGTTTATAAGCGCTATAGGGGGCAACATTATCGGCGTGGTTATCTTAAAGGTTATAAGCGCGGCAGGGTTTACTTTCAAGTTTGGAGACGCGCGGACGGAATTTATGCTCAATCCTCAAATACCAACCGCCGAAATCATGTTCGCGGTATTATTTGTAGTGATAATATCAGTATTAGCAAGCCTGCAGCCGGCCCTTAAAGCATCCAGGATGGAGCCGGTGGAAGCATTAAGGCATGTTTAAACGGAGGTAACTATTGATGAAAAATAACGCAATATCCTTACTGTGCATGATCCTTGTTTCAACCGCCTGGCCGGTATTTTCCCAGGATGGCAATGAGCTTTTAAAAAGAATCGATGAAAAATTAATGCCCGAAAGTTATGAGTCTTACAGGAAACTCGTAAACATAGAGCCAAACGGCAAAAAGAAAGAGTTTATAGTATATACCATAAAAAAGAAAAAAATCAATGTTGCCATGCTTTTCCTTGCCCCGGCAAGCGAAAAAGGAAGGACTACTTTAAGATTAGGCGAAAATATGTGGCTTTACATTCCCAACGTAGGCAAGCCGATCCGTATAACGAGCCTGCAGTCTGTTACCGGCGGCGTGTTCAATAATGCCGACATAATGCTGGTTGATTATAGCGCGGAATACAATGTTCAAAAACTGGCGGAAACTGAAACGGGCTATATTCTTGAGCTGAAAGCTAAAAGCAAGGCTGTCGCTTATGATAAGCTTAAGATGTGGGCAATGAAAGACGAAACATTGGAAAAAATAGAGTGTTATTCAGCAAGCGGGATGCTTATTAAAACATTGGAATTCAAGGAAATAAAGGATTTCGGGAACGGGCTTGTAACACCGTCAGTTGTGGAAACAGTCAGTCAGTTGTACAAAGGTTACCGCTCCCTGATGATATACTCCAGAATAGAGTCAAGGGAATTCAAGGACGAAATATTTACAATGAACTTTATGGCAAAACTTGAAGGGTTGCTGAAATGAAATATTGGGCAGTTTTAGCCGGCCTTTTACTTGCAGGCGCGCTTGTTCATGCGCAAGACTATTCCTTTGAAATACCTGATATGCAGTCAAATAAAAGCTCGCTAAAATTGAGCGGCAACATTGATTTGAAATATTCAATCATTAAAAGCAGGCAAAGTTCACTGATGTACAGGCTGCAAAATAGCAATCAGCCATTTCAGGACAGCTTATCTTCCTATAAGATAAACTTGTATTTAAACGGGGATTACCAGCCCGGGGATACAGGAATCCATTTCAAGACAAATACAGGGTACAACAGCGAGAGCCAGGCAGATGCCGAGCTTTATGAATTATACGGGAATATGAACCTATCCGTGAACTCATTCCTGATTTTAGGAAAGAAAATGTACAGCTGGGGCAAGGGCTACGCGTTCAATCCCGTGGGGTACGTTAACCCTGTGAAAGACCCGGAAAACCCCGAGCTTTCGCAATCGGGCATTTTTTCTGCCGGTTATGAGTATTCCAGGAGTTTTCAGGCAGGTCCGCTGCAAAACGCGTCTTTCGATTTGATCGTTATACCATCATTAGAAACGGTTGACAGTAAAATATCTGAAGTAGAAAAAACAGGAATTGCCGGAAAGCTGTATTTTCTGCTGTTTAATACGGATATCGATATTATGCAGTATTACAGCAATATAAACCCGGTGAAAACAGGGGCCGATTTTTCAGGAAATATACTGACGAATTTAGAGCTACACGGTGAATTCAGTATAGCTCGTAATCAACCTAAGTATATTATTGCCAATAATGCGCTGGATTCAGAAAATATTGAAGCTTCTTCTTATCTCGCCGGGGTGAGGTGGCTGAATGAGTGGAATATCACGACTATACTGGAGTATTACCATAATGATGGAGGGTTAACCGGCAACGAATTCGCTGGCTATAATGAATATATGGCAAATGCCGTTGTTTCGGGAAACAGCAATTCTATTTCAAGCGCAATGAATGTGAGCAAGAGTTATTTCAGCGGCGCGAATATTATGCAGGATTATCTTTATTTAAAAATGTCCTGCCCTGAACCGTTCAACTGGATATATTTCACGCCGTCATTTTTTATTATTTTAAACATTAACGATGAAAGCAGCATGGCCGGGATCCCGTTAAGTTACAAGCCCATAACCAATTTTGAGTTTATATTGTGGCCTGCCTTTTTGGCGGGCGGCAAAAATACCGAATTTGGCAGCAAGCCGTACGAAAACAAGCTGGATTTATGGATACGGTTTTATTTCTAAAATAAGGTTATCGTAGTTGATTACACCCTGCGGTTATAAAGTCCCTGAGGGTTTTTAAAAACAAAAGGAGGGATTTGCTCAATGGTTAAATTAATCTCTGTTATGGTTTTTGTTTTATTGTTTTTAGGTTCTTGTTCTGAAGAAAAAAAGGTAATACAGCCAACAACTGCTGTAGAGGCGCAAAAGGAGCAGAAAACCGAGAAAGAAACAAATAAACAGGAAAAAATACAACTGCCGCAAGCAAAGGCGCAAAAAAAAGAACCGATAACGGAGACTTTAGTGACTTTTGTTGAGCTTGGCTCGGTAAAATGTATCCCCTGCAAAATGATGCAGCCGATAATGGCAGATATTGAAAAGGAATATGGTTCAAAAGGCGTAAAGGTTGTTTTTTATGATGTCTGGACAGATGCAGGGGCGCCTTACGCCAAACAGTACAAGATAATGGCTATTCCAACGCAGGTATTTCTTGACAAAGACGGAAAGGAATATTCCAGGCATACGGGATTTTTCCCGAAAGAAGAGCTGATCGAAGTTCTGAAAAAAGGAGGGATAAAATGATCCTTGAAACATTCGGGGTGCTGACTTCAGCCCTGCAGTCAAATATATTTGCCGCGTTGTCCGCAGCTTTTGTATGGGGCATATTAAGCATAATCCTGAGCCCCTGCCACCTGGCAAGCATACCATTGATAGTTGGATTTATCGATGAACAGGGGAGAATATCAACAAAGAGAGCGTTTTTTATATCTCTTCTATTTGCTTCTGGGATACTGGTAACAATTGCCTTAATAGGCGTAATTACCGCCTTGCTCGGCAGAATGATGGGTGATATTGGAAGCTGGGGCAATTATTTCGTGGCAGTTATATTCCTTGTTGTAGGTTTACATCTTCTGGATATTATACCTTTACCGTTTAAAGGCGCGACAGCGTCAGGGTTCAAAAGCAAAGGGTTGATAGCTTCTTTTGTCCTTGGTTTAATATTCGGCGTAGCTCTTGGGCCCTGCACATTCGCTTACATGGCCCCAATATTAACGGTTGTTTTTACTTCTTCGGCCCATAATTTCGTCAGTTCGGTCCTATTGCTATTGTTCTACGGTATCGGCCACTGCAGTGTCATAGTATTTGCCGGTACCTTTACGGAAGTTATACAGCATTACTTAAACTGGAACGAGAAATCAAAAGGCGCTGTTTTGTTGAAAAAAGCATGCGGTGTGCTGGTTATAATAGCAGGAATTTACCTGTTAACAATAGCTTGAAAAAAGGGGATGTCATGAATATCAATGATTTAATCCGACGCAAGAAAGTTTTAATATCAGACGGCGCCATGGGCACTGAGCTGATGAAGAAGGGCCTGCCGCCCGGTTACTGCCCGGAGCTGTGGAATGAGGAGAATCCTGCCGCCATATCGGCGGTATCAGCTTCCTACATTGCGGCAGGAAGCGATATCATACTGACAAATACTTTTGGCGCAAGCAGCATAAAATTAAGCAAATACGGCCTGGAAAACCGTTCGGTTGAATTGAACAAAGCGGGTGTTGAGGCAGCTAAACAGGCGGCCGCCGGAAAAGACGTTATGGTGTTCGGTTCCATAGGCCCCACGGGCGAATTCCTGGAACCGCTGGGGGAACTTACGGAAGCCGCCATGAGCGAAGCCTTTGCCCGGCAGATAGATGCCATGGCAAGCGCGGGGGCAGACGGGCTTGTCTTTGAAACAATGATGAGCATTGAAGAGGCAGTTTGCGGCCTGAAAGCCGCCAAGAAAATATCTTCCCTGCCCGTGGTTGTTTCCCTGGCTTATGACAGAAATGATAAAGGATTTGCCACAATGATGGGCGTGACACCTGAAAAAGCAGTCAAGGAACTTACCGCCAACGGAGCGGATATAATAGGCGCAAACTGCGGAATAAGCGCGGATGCGATGCTCGAACTGACAAAAACGCTTAAGGGGCTGACAAACCTGCCTTTATGGATCAAGCCAAACGCGGGGGCGCCGCAGAACGTAAGCGGAAAAACAGTTTACAATGAAACCCCTGGAAGCATGTCCTCCGCCATGCAGAAAATAGTATCGGCAGGCGCCAGTATTGTCGGGGGGTGCTGCGGAACCACCCCGGAGCATATCAAAGCTCTTAGGAGAGGTGACGGATCATGAAAATAGAAGTTTTTGGCCCGGGCTGCGCGAAATGCGCTAATCTCGAGAAATTGGTCAAGGATACATTAAAAGAAATGAATATTGAAGCGGAAGTAGCCAAGGTCACGGATATAAATGAAATGGTCAGCAGGGGCGTCATGCTTACCCCGGCGCTTTTTATTGATGGAAAGAAGAAAAGCGAGGGGAAGGTGCCTTCAAAAGAAGAAATAACGGTATGGCTTAAGCAGGTGGTAAATCAGAATGGACAATAAAGCGCCCAGAAACAAAATAAACTGGTTTCCCAGTATTGATCAAGACAAATGTACGGGATGCCGGGAATGCTTCAAGTTTTGCAGCCATAAAGTATTTGACTGGGACGAGAAAAAGGGCCGGCCTGTGGTAGCAAACCCTTATGACTGCGTAGTTGGATGCATGACCTGCTCCACAAGCGTGTGCAAGCAAGGCGCGTTGTCGCATCCGACATTGAAACAACTGAAAGAAATGATGGAAAAGGCATCACAATAAAAAATCTGCGGCGCGCTGGTTATAGCCGGCGGCATATATCTGCTGATAAATTAGGAATAGGAGGCAACAATGGAAGACAAAGAAACAGGGTGTTGCGGGCCGGAATGTAATTGCGGCAAACCGGCATCCGGAAATAAAGCCAGGGTTATTACAGGTTTGATCATAATGTTTGTTGCTGTAAGTGTTTTTGCTTATAAAATTATTAAAGCTAAACCGGTTACAGAAACTGTAGAAACATTTACAGCCCTGCCGGGCAATACCAGTCCAACAGCGGAAGTCTCTGCCGCAGAAAAGGGCGGCGCGCCTGCCAAATTTTCTGGCCAAACATCAAAGAAAATGTATGTGGGTGAATATTTAGACTCGATGAACTCATTAAACACTGTCGCGATGAACCAGGATGCCGTATTTATTCTGGTTCCGGGAAAAGAGAAGGCATCCGTTAATAAGGAAACTGAAACAGCCCTGCTGGGAGCTCAACGTACACTGAAAACCAGCAACGTCAATGCGGGTTTGTATACCTTGCGGACATCTGCGCCTGATTATGCCGGTATCAGCGCGCAAATCGCCGCGCCTGCCATTATCGTCGCCTGCAAAGGCCGCGGAATGAACTCCGTCCCTGCGGGCGATGTCAGTGAAACGAAGCTTATTCAGGCTTTTGTTGCGGTTTCACAGGCAGGTGGCTGCGGAAGCGGGTCAAGCTGCGGGCCGTCCAGCCCCGGGTGCAAATAATGCTAAAAACTATCACCGATTCTTTACAGCAGGTATCATCCGAACCAATAGCGCTTGTTTTTGCTTTGATCCTCGGCTTGGTAAGCGCGGTAACAAGCGTCTGCTGCACGTTGCCCGCGCTTGGGATCCTGGTAGGTTTTTCGGGATCGAGAAAAGAAACAAGCCGGGCTGATGCTATAAAATCTTCCCTGTTTTTTACAGCCGGGATCATTATAGCGCTGATGATCACCGGTTTGGCGGCAGGTTTTATCGGCCAAACAGCCCAAATTATACTAGGGCGGTATTGGAAACTATTTGCCGGAGTTGTAGCTGTAGTATTCGGGCTGGCAGCTCTGAACCTGTTTCCCGTGAAGCTTTCTTTCGGGAACCTGGGGAAATCCCGCGTGACGGAGAAATTCGGATTAGCTATCACCGGGGCCATTCTCGGGGGTATTATAGCGGTTTCTTGTCTGCCCTGTAATCCGGGGATATTCATAGTTATCGGGGCGGCAATTCTCCAGGAGAAAGTGCTGTGGTCAATTCTGCTGATGGGTATGTATGCTGTCGGCTTCAGCATTCCATTAGGAGCAATTCTTATGGGGGTGTCTATCGGCAGCGTCAGTCTCAAGATTAAAGGTTTAGAAACTGTCATGAGGTTAATAGCAGGAACAATCCTGGTGCTGGCGGGATTTTATTTTCTTATCACGTATTAAATGGACGGAGGAGATCATGGCTGAAAGCATTACCAAAAAATTATCCTTTATCGACAGGTTCCTGACGCTGTGGATTTTCCTCGCGATGGGCATCGGCGTGGCGGCGGGGGATTTTTACCCCGGCATAGCCGGTTTCTGGAACCAGTTCCAGTCCGGCACGACCAATATACCCATCGCCATAGGCCTTATTTTGATGATGTACCCTCCGCTTGCAAAAGTAAAGTATGAAGAACTGGGCGATGTTTTCAAGGACCGGAAGGTCCTTATATTGTCTTTAGTCCAGAACTGGGTCCTGGGGCCTGTACTGATGTTTTTTCTTGCAATAATATTTCTGCACAATTACCCTGAGTACATGGTTGGCCTGATAATGATAGGAATCGCCCGCTGTATAGCCATGGTGATAGTATGGAACGAGCTGGCCCAGGGGTGTACCGAGTATTGCGCTGGCCTGGTTGCTTTTAATTCAATCTTCCAGGTTTTGTTCTATTCGGTATACGCGTGGATATTTGTTACGGTTTTACCGGGTTGGTTTGGGCTTCAGGGCGCAGTTGTGAATGTATCAATAGGGCAAATTGCCAAAAGCGTGTTTATTTACCTCGGCATTCCTTTTATCGCGGGTTTTTTAACCAGGTTCGTCATGATAAAATTAAAAGGAAAAGAGTGGTACCACAGCAAATTTATTCCCAGGATCAGCCCCATGACTTTAATCATGCTTTTATTCACAATTGTAGTGATGTTTTCACTGAAGGGCGAATACATCGTGAAAATCCCGTTCGATGTCGTCAGAATCGCGGTTCCGCTGCTGATTTATTTTGTGGTAATGTTCCTGGTTTCGTTTTATATGAGCAAAAAAGCCGGGGCGGATTACCCGAAATCCGCGACTATGTCTTTTACCGCGGCAAGCAATAACTTTGAACTGGCAATCGCTGTTGCTATCAGCGTATTTGGCATCAATTCAGGTGCGGCATTCGCGGCTGTTATCGGCCCGCTGGTGGAAGTGCCTGCACTAATAGGATTGGTATCCGTAGCGCTCTGGATCAAAAGGAGGTATTACTACGTACCCCATGCTCTTCCTAGCGAGCGAAATGGGGTATTAAAGAGGTGATATGAATTACATTATCGGAAACGTGGAAACAAAAGTTGGAAAAGTACCCAAAGTTTCAACCAAAACAAATCTCTCAGACAAACTCGGCACCCTGATGGCGCGGT
>Ga0156540_1030_pt1 | contig 13440 bp, 13 predicted proteins | sample RifOxyB2_FD_111935 | JGI IMG/M metagenome (GOLD analysis project Ga0156540, IMG submission 111935) | Elusimicrobia bacterium RIFOXYB2_FULL_48_7
AAGAGGTTTCCAGGCTGCCGGTGTCGTCATCAGGTTCGCCTCGCGGCTCTTCCTTCTCTGTTTTCTTGAGCAGGGAGTCCAAATCGTGCAGGTGCTTGAAAGCGATCTCGATTTTTTTATTATCAGTGAGCTCGGCCAGCAGGTTTTCTATATTTTCTTTGTGGTGAAGCTTGATCCAGTTTGAAAAAAACTTGTTCGGCACCTGGATCGTGAACTTGTTTTCTTCAAGTGATACTGGAGATAACGGTTTTATCCACAAATCATAGGATTCCGGGCTAAGCTGTCTTTTGAGGTATTCCGCGATTTTTTCCCAAATCTGGGCTGTTTCCATTGAGTTTCCACTTTTCGGCAAAACTTATCCACAGAGTTATCAACAGGTGTGGATAAGTTACCAAATCTCATGTTAAATGTTAAATTTTAGCGTTATTTTACCAAGTTTTAGTATCTAATGTGGTCTTTTAAGGTTAGAAACAACCAATGATGACCAATAATTCATTGTATCAAATTACAGTTTTCAAGTCAATAGCGAGGGAAATAAATTTGTCAAAGGGGATGTGTTCAGGCCTGATGCCGGGGTCTACCCCGTTTTTCACAAGGAGTTCGGTTATCTGGTTCTTTGGCAGGATCAGGCCGGCGCTCATGGAATTAAGCACTGTTTTCCTGCGCTGGGAGAAGGCGGATTTGATCACCCTGTGGAAGAGTTTTTCGGTTACCGGGTAACAGCGTTCCCGGGGTGTTTTCCTGGTGAATTTTATGACGGTGGAATCAACTTCAGGCACCGGGCTAAAAGAAGCCCTGCTGACATCAAAAAGCTTCCCGGGTTGGGCGTGGAAAAGCACCATCAGCGTTAAAACGCCGTATTCCCGGCAGCCGGGGGCGGCTAGAATGCGTTCCCCCACCTCTTTTTGCACCATGAACACGGCTGTTTGCCAGTTGTCATAAGAAAGCGCCAGGTTCAGGATGGGTGAAGTTATGTAATAAGGCAGGTTTGAGATGAATTTTACCGCGGAACCGGTCTGGGAGGCGGTTGGAATGGGCCAGCGCAGGAAATCCCTAGTGACAATTTCCACATTTTTGCAGTTTCCGAATTTTTCTTTTAGCTGGAAGGCGAGCCCGGGGTCGATTTCAACGCAGATGAGTTTTTTTACCAGCGGAGCAATGAGCCCTGTGAGGATTCCTTTGCCGGGGCCGATCTCTATCACCGTATCTTCACAGGATAACTCGGCTGAACAGACGATATTTTCAGCCACGCTTTTATCAACCAGGAAATTCTGCCCGAGCCTTGTTGGTTTCATTTTTAAATTATATACGTTTGATCTCTTTTAGTCAAATTTACCCCTGTTACAAAAGCCTTGATTTTTCTTAAATTGGGTGTTATACTTATAATAGATAGTTGCTATGTGAAACCGCACGAAGGTTCCCTATATGTTAATAACAAAGCAAGCAAGCAAGCAAGTTACTTCCAGGCTTAATTGCTTTTGTCCCGCCGTAGAATATGCCGGTCCATAAACAAAATAAAAATATTTTGAAAATATTCGGAACTTAAACGTCTAATATAATAAGGAAGCAAAATATAATCGGAGGTACAAAACCATGTCAGACGAACCATTATTATCAAAAGGCAGCGATCTAAACGCGTACGTAGGAACCGCTGCAAACACAAGCAGTTTATACTTATCAAGTGGCGGTACAAATGTTGGAATAGGTATAACGGCGCCGACAGTAAAATTAACTGTGAAAGTAGGGGACACAGTGCAAATAGCGCAATTTTTATCAGAACATGCCACAAATAACGAAATATTTATCGGACAAGAAATTTCAGCAGACCATTGCACTGTTCTGGGATTTAATCATGCGGCGGATATTGCCTATATGCAGGTAGGTGGAGACAATCAGGGAACAGGAATAGTTATAAAAAAAGGTGGTTATGTGGGTATTGGAAATACAAATCCAAGCAAGTTTTTAACAGTACAGGCGGATTTCGGAGCAAATACTTATGGTGACATCTTGTCTCTTGAACAATATTCTGGTGGATCAGGCGCCGGCGCAGGAATGAGGTTTAGATCATATATTTCAGGAGGCGGCCATACAGCTGCAAGAATAAAAGGCGTAGATGCCGGGAATTACAAGGGAGATTTAGCCTTTGAAGTAAGCAACCAGGTTGCGCTTGGTGATACCACAACCGAAGCAATCAGAGTAAAAGGTGACGGAAAGGTTGGAATAGGGACAAGTATTCCGGGAGAAAAATTACAGGTAAACGGTAATATCAAGCTGGTTTCAGGGAATATTATCCTTAACGGCAATTGGCTTTCCGGTGATGGCGGGAATGAAGGTGTTTTTATTGATTCTGCTGGAAAGGTCGGGATCGGGACAAGCGCTCCATCGGTTAGATTTCAAGTAAATTCGTCAGGTGATGGAGATGGTATTAGGCTTCTCGACAATGCAGCACATGGTATGGGAGAAATTATGCAAGACAACACCTCTTATAATCATGGCGAGTTCAATCTCTATTATTACACTGGATCATATGTAGTCAAAACAATAAAAATGAATGGTTATGGTGAAAGCTATATAAATCCTCCATCACCTGTTGTGTATGGCTTAACTATTGGAGCCACAACTGCTGCCTTTGCTTCAAAATTATATGTCAAAGGATATAACGATACCTCAAGCAACTACGCTTTTGTGGCAGTGGATTCTTCTGATAATCCAATTATATTCGCACGCAATGATGGAAAGGTGGGGATTGGCAATACAAGCCTTTCCATTGACGAAAAGCTACACGTATATGGAAATATTAAAATCGAAACAGGCAGTGTATTGAAGATCGGTAGCAATCAGGTTGTTGGGGCACAACAGAGCGCTATATCAAATGCCACTACAACTTACGCCGTAGGTTCTTTTGGAGCTACAAGCGATGCTCTTAATGAATTAGGGACGAAAATTAATAGTATTCTTAATGCGCTTAGACCAACAGGGCATGGTTTGATAGCTAGCTAATTAAGTCAGGAACAGATGCTCATAGATTATTATCTATGAGCATCTGTTTTCGCTAAGGGGGATAAAAAAATGAAAAATATTATTAGAAAATTAATACTATCGATTTCTATTCTTTCTTGTTTTCAAATCGTTCATGCAATGGATTTTTCAGAAAATGATAAAGAAAAATTAGAATTTTACTTTCTTTATAATTATCGGGATATGAATAACGAACAACAATGGAGCTTTTCATCCCGTACAGCAGAAACTAATAAGCATGCGATACAAACTGTGGGCATGGGATTTAAATACTTTCCTCAACAAAAATATTTCTTTGATTTATCTCACAGGACATTGTTTTTTATGCCTGAAATAGGAAGTGTAACCAATATTACTTATGATACTACAGATATTTCGGTTCTCGCTAGTTTGGATACCTATTTATTAACAGTAAATTATTGCTACGAAGTAAGAAAGAACTTAAAACTTTTTGCAGGCCTTGGAGAAACATTTAATAAAATAGAATTTAATCAAGCTAATCGATCTGCTGGAGGCCCACCGCTTGATACTAATTTTAATACCTGGATTATCCGTATGGGTGGAGAATACAAATTGACTAAAAGGATGTCAATTAATTTTATAGTAGGGTATGAAGAAGCAAAATCTATGGAAATCACTTATCTTAAAAGTTATGTATTTAAATACAATTATTCTAGTCCATATTTCATTGAGCCGTCAATATCGTTTGAGTTTTAAATTACAAATAAAAAAGGAGAATACTTATGTGGTCAAATAGAAGGGTGATATTTTGTTTAACGGGGAGCAATTTCAGCGGGAAGTTCCTGGATTGCTGGACAACCCTGGTGAGCTACTGCCTGCAAAACAAAATTGAAATAGTGGTAAACCGCAGGGAATCCTGCAATATTTATTATGTGCGAAATATGTGCCTGGGAGCGGATGTCAGCCGCGGGGAGAACCAGAAGCCGTTTGACGGCAAGATTGATTACACCCACCTGATGTGGATAGATTCGGATATCCTGTTTTCGCCCAGGGAATTCCAGAAATTGCTGGATGATGATAAAGATATAGTTTCAGGGATATATATGATGGATAATGGCCAACAGTTTGCAACGGTGAAGGAATGGGATGAGGAATATTTTAAGAAGAATGGGGGGTTTCAGTTTTTGACGCCGGAAGATATAAAAAGAGCCGATGAATCGGCAACAAAGAACGGAGCCAATAAATTGGCAACTACAGAATTATTAGAAGTGGCGTATACAGGATTCGGGTTTATGATGATAAAGAAAGGCGTGTTTGAAAGCATGACCTATCCGTGGTTCAGGCCTATTGAAAAGAAAATAGGTGATATGGTTGATTTTACGATGGAAGACGTTGCGTTCTGCCTGCGGGCCAAGGAAGCGGGTTTTAAGGTGCATATTGACCCTCTTGTGCGCGTGGGCCATGAAAAGAAGATAGTACTCTAAAGTTTACCGGCGGAGGGGGACGATATCGTTCATTCCCCTGCCTTTCATGGTTTTTTCCTTTCCCTCTTTTGCTGCCCTTGCTTCGTGCCTCTTGCGGATCTCTTCAAATTTGGTTTTCTGGGCATCGTTCAGGATCGCTTTGATCTCCTGGTCCATTTTTCCTTTGATTTCCTGGAATTTTACGCGTACCGTTTTGGCCATGGCATCCATTTCTTCCTTGTGCTTCTTGAAAATAGGCCCGAGTTTGTCTTTTTGTTCCTGTGTGAGCGAGAGTTTTTTACTCATGCGGTCCATCATGTGGGTTTCAACCCATTTTTCCTGTTTCTGGTTCATTCTCATCGGGAATGGCAGCATTTTATGGAATACCATCACCCTGTCAGCGAGCATTCCGCATGCCACCCCCACGATAAATATGACTACCGCCAGAATTATGCCCGTGCTTTTTGATTTAATCACGATCCCCCCCATCGCTTGCCATTGCCAGCGAAATAACGTCGTCTTCAGATATTTTTGATTCAACAAACACCTTTTTTTCCACGCTTCCCGAAGTGCTTTGAAGCAGGTAATCCTCGGTTGTCAGGTTGTTATTGCTGGAATACGTTGAATACGTGTTCAGCAGGACGATTCCCGTAAAAAACAGCATTAGGAACGAGCCCGCAAGCGCCACTTTCCTGGCGACTGGGGTGAAATCGGCATAGGAAAAAGCCCGGGAGTTAATTTCCCTTATTCTGGCGGAAAGCCGTGTTTCAAAAAACGGAAGCCCGGCCGGGTTTTCAGCGGCTGGTGTGCCATAAGAAAGTATTTCCTTTATTTTTTTCAGGTAACCCAGCTCTTTGGCGCAATCGGGGCAGATGTTCAGATGATTGAGCGCCTGGCTCTTTTCTTCATCGCCGAGCTCTTTGTCAAGATAGGCTGACAACAGTAGTTTTGCTTTTTTGCAGTTCATGTTCCCCCCAATACGCGTTATAAACGGGTTGAAGTATTTTTTTTAGTTTTCCGCGGGCCCGAAACAGCCAGACTTTGAGCTTATTCACGGAAATATCCATTATTTGCGCGGCCTCGGCGTAGGACATGTTGTCCAATTCCACCAGCGTCAGCACCAGCGCGAATTTTTCAGGCAGAGAATTGATGGCCGCCCTGATCAACGACTGCAGTTCCTTCACAGCCTCGGCGTTTTCGATGCCCAGGCTTTTATCGCGCAGGACGTCCTGTAGTTTAAGCGACTCGTCTTCACCCAGGATGCTGTCCAGGGAAATGAATTTGTCTTTTTTCCGCTTCAGGTGGCTTATGCACTCGTTATAGGCGATCCTGTAAAGCCAGGTGCTGAAGGCGGACTTGAATTTGAAAGAACCGATATGCGAATAAACCTTCAAAAACACTTCCTGCGCTATGTCGTCAGCTTCCCGGGCGCCGAGCGGCTGGCCGATAACCGAATAAATGATCTTGAATATGCCCGTCTTGTACCTGGTTACCAGTTGCTCAAATGCCCCGTCGTCGTTTGCCTGCGCAGCCTTTACAAGCAGCAAGTCCTGGTCCATTGCACCTTACCTTCTGTCCATTAGATACGGAATTATGCTAAAATGTTACGCACTAAAACAATTTTGTACGCGTGTAACATTTTACCAAGAATACCCGTCTAATAGCAACATAACGGGGACCTTAAACAATGAAGAAAACAATTTTATTCCTTGCACTGATATTCACCCCCTTCCTTATTATAAGCGCGCACGCGCAAAACACACCAACCGGCGCGCCGCTGGAGTGGGACGATGTATTAAAGGAAGCTAAATCCAAAAATCCCGCTCTCCTGAGCGCGGAAGAATCCCTTGAACAGGCGAAAATCAATTACAGCATGGCCAGGTCGAACTTTTTACCGCAGATCTATACATCCGCGGGAGCCAGCCACACGGAATCCTCCATTTCCGGCCCGGATGATAATTTTTCGCTGGGCCTTTACGGCAGAATGTCGCTGTTTTCCGGGTTTTCCGATTACTCCAACCTGAAATCAAAGGACCTCGCGCTGAAAGCGGAGGAAGTCAGGTACCAGAGGGCGGTTTCCGACCTTGTTTACAACCTTAAAAGAAGCTTTGTGAACCTGCTGCTTGCTCAGGAAGCGGTGGAGTTGAACAGGAATATAGTGGAAAGAAGGAACAAGAACTATGAGCTGGTGAAAATAAAATATGAATCCGGCACGGAGGATAAGGGTTCTCTCTTGAGGCTGAATGCGGACCGGCTCCAGGCCGAATTTGACCTGGAAAAAGCCAAACGCGCCCTGAAGGAAGCCGCGTTCGCCCTGCTCCAGGCCATTGGTTCGGATAAATTCGAGCTCATATCGGTGAAAGGCGAGTTTTTTGTCGACTTACCGGCCCAGGAACCAAAGTTCGATGAATTACTGCCCCTGACCCCCGAATATATTATTGCGCGCTACAGTTATGAAAGATCCCAATACGACGTGATGTCGGCTAAAAGCGCTTTTTACCCGTCTCTTACGGCAAGCGCCGGCGCGTCCCGGTATGGGGACACGATATCCATGGACAGCGATTCCTGGGACGCGGGCCTGAACCTTACCTGGACGTATTACCTGTTCGGCGGCAGGGACGTGAACAATTACAAGCTGGCAAAAAAAAGCAGGGTTATCGCCGGGAACACTTTCAGGAACACCCGGCTCAGCCTATATGTAAAGCTTAATTCCGCCTGGAACGACATGGTAAATGCCTCAGAAAATTATTCGATCCGCAAGAAATACCTGGAGGCCTCCGCGGAGCAGTCCAGGATAACCACCGAGAAATACATGAACGGCCTTGCCACCTACACCGAATGGTACTCTATCGAGAACGATTATATAAACAGCGAGAATTCTGTCCTTTCCGCGAAGATGAACGAAATGATCCTTGATGCGGCATGGAAGAACGCTTTGGGAGAGATAAAGTGAAGAAATTACTTATTATCATTATCATTATTGCGCTTGTAGTTGCTGGAGGGTATTTTTTCTTTAAGGGAAAGAATAAAAAAGTAAATGAATCGGAAGTAACCCCGGAAAGAGGCAGTATATCAATTGAGATACGCCTGGATGGTTCCGTGGAACCGCGCAACCGTATAGAAATAAAGCCCCAGGTTTCCGGCCGCATTGAAGACATACTTGTAGTGGAAGGGCAGAGAGTCAAAAAGGGCGAGATTATCGCCTGGCTGAGCTCCACCGACCGCGCCACGCTGATGGACCTGGCGCGCTCCAAGGGCGAAGATGAAGTAAAAAAATGGGAAGATACCTACAAGCCGACCCCGGTAATTTCCCCCATCAACGGTTTTATTATTTCAAGGACGAAAGAACCCGGCCAGTCCGTTTCCATGAGCGATGTGCTTCTGGTGATGGCCGATGAGCTGATTGTCATGGCGAACGTGGATGAAACCGACCTGAGGAATATTTTCCTGGGGCAGAATGTCGTTATATCGCTTGACGCCTACCAGGACAAAAAATTCGGCGGCAAAGTGGAGCACATCGCTTACGAGTCAACCGTAGTCAGCAACGTGACAGTGTACGAAGTGAAGATCCTCCCGGTGAGGGCCCCCGGGTATTTCAGGGCGGGGATGTCAGCCACTGTTTCCGTGCTGTCGCAGAAAAAAGACGACGCTCTGCTGCTTCCCTCGGATGCCATAATAGACAAAGGCAGAAAAAAAATGGTCAAGGTTAAATCGCAGAATCCCAAGGGCTCGCGAAGCGAGCGAAGCGAGTACAAGGAAGTCGAAGTAGGCATTAATAACGGGAAACAGGTGGAAATCGTGTCCGGGATCACCGAAAACGATGTAGTACTGCTCCCGGAACTGGGTTCAAAAGGTTCCGGTTCAAACCGGGCCAGGGTGCCCGGAATGATGGGCGGCCCTCGTTAATGCGGCATTAAAGTGGAAGTAGCCGCATAAACAATATGAAAATTATTGAGTTAAAAAATATTACCAAGCAATACCAGCTGGGCAGCGTCGGAGTTACCGCGCTTAACGGGGTGTCGCTTGATATACACAAGGGCGAATTTGTCGCCATCATGGGCGCTTCCGGCAGCGGCAAGTCCACGCTGCTGCATATACTTGGGCTCCTGGACAAACCAACCGGCGGGTCTTACGTGCTTGGCGGGAAGGAAATCTCCAAACTGCAGGATGACGAGCTCGCCGCCATAAGGAACAAATTCCTGGGTTTTGTTTTCCAGAGCTTCAACCTGCTTGCGCGGGTAAGCGCGAAAGAAAACGTGGAACTGCCCATAGTTTATTCCGACACTAAAACAAATTTCCTGAATTCGGAGAATTTACTGCAAAAGGTCGGCCTTGGCGACAGGATCCATCACAAGCCAAATGAATTATCCGGCGGACAGCAGCAAAGGGTGGCCATAGCGCGCTCGCTGATAAATAACCCACTGCTTATATTGGCAGACGAGCCCACCGGCAACCTGGACACGAAGGCGGCGGCGGAAATCATAGGGTTGCTCAAGGAACTCAATAATTCAGGCATCACCATTGTCATGGTCACTCACGAACCGGACCTGGCCGAGGCCGCAAACAGGATAATCAAGCTCCAGGACGGCAATATCATATCCGATGAAACAAAAAAACCAATGGCGAAAGAAACCGGGGAAACCGCGCAAAGCGCGCAAAGCGCGCGAAGCGCGTCCATGGCGATCCACGTCCACAAGGCGATCAATTACATGAGAGTGAAGGATTATTTTTACCAGGCCGCGCGGGCGCTTTTCACGAACAAGACCCGTTCCGCGCTTTCCATCCTGGGCGTCCTGATAGGCGTGACCTGTCTTATCACCATGATGGCGCTGGGCCGCGGCGCGCAGGACAGCGTGAAAAAGCAGATTTCCAACCTGGGCTCTAATATCCTGATGGTAAGGATTGAGTTCCACCGGGGCGGAGTTTCCCTGGGGGCCAGTTCCCCTACCAGGTTCACACTGAAGGATGTTGATGAAATAAAAGGGCTTCCCGATATAACGAAAGTAGCGCCTTACTGCAGCGGCAGCGGCCAGATGGTTTACCAGAATAAAAATACCAATGCCAGCATCACCGGCACCACCGAAGATTATATTGATATCAAGAATTCAAAGCCGGTTGACGGCAGGTTTTTCACCCGGGAAGAGACCATTTCCCGGGCGAAAGTGGCGGTTATAGGCAAAACCGTGCAAACCGCGCTTTTCGGCGACCAGGATCCCATAGGCGAATTTATTAAGATAAGAGGAATTGACTTTTTCGTGATCGGAGTGCTCCCCGCGAAAGGCACTTCCGGCTGGCGCGACATGGACAACCAGGTAGTTATCCCGATTAATACCGCCATGTACCGCATATTCGGAAAAGAATATGTCGACAACATGGAAGTGCAGGTATCGGACGCCTCGCTTATGGAACGGGCGCAGGACAGGATCAAAAAACTGCTGATAATCCTGCACCGGCTGCCGGCGTCAAGAGAAAGCGAAATTGACATCCGAAACATGGCGGAAATTCAGGAAACCATCACCAATACAATGAAAACCTTTTCCTACCTGCTGGGTTCTATAGCGTTTGTCAGTCTGCTTGTGGGCGGTATAGGCATAATGAACATAATGCTGGTTTCGGTAACCGAGCGCACACGAGAGATAGGCCTGCGCAAGGCCATCGGCGCAAATACAAAGGATATCCTGTTTCAGTTCGTTATAGAATCGGTTGCCATATGCCTGCTTGGCGGGCTGATAGGGATACTGCTCGGGGCGGGTATAGCAAAATTATTTGCCGTTGTTGCCGGTTGGGCGACCAGCATAACAATCTCCTCGATCGTCCTTGCCTTCACGTTTTCCTTCCTGGTGGGTTTTATCTTCGGGCTCTGGCCCGCAAGAAAAGCTTCCAGGCTCAATCCGATAGATGCCCTCAGATATGAGTAACCAATAAAATCAGATTTTTCTGTTTTCCGGAGGCTTGCCGGAAAGCTTAAGTTCCGTGATGTCGCGGGAAGCGCCGTGGACAGCGACTATGGCGCCTTTTTCATCGCGTATGGGGGAAAGGCCGACGCTGAGCCATACCGCGCCCGCGGGGAACGTGTAGCACCTCTCGGTTAATACATTCCTTCCGGTTTCAAAAACATTTTCCAGGGTTATCCGCATCTGCCGGTATATCTGCGGCGGGAAAAGCTTTTCGAGCGGGAGCCCGACGATCTGCGCGGCGGTTTTATTGAAAAGTTTTTCGGAAGCGTGGTTGACATACTGCACTTTCAGGTCTTTGGATATGACAAAAATATAATCGAGCGACGTTTCAACCAGCTGGCGGTATTTTTCCTCGCTTTCCTGCAGGGCTTTCTCGGCCTTTTTGCGGCGGGAAATATCGCGGAAATACCAAACCCTGCCGTAATATTTCCCGTCTTCCCCGAACATCGGCGCGGAGTAACGGTCCAGCGTCCTGCCGTCTTTCAGGTATATCTCGTCACGGCTCGTTTCGTTCCGGGAATTGTAGAGGTGTTTTACCTTGGCCAGGAACTCTTCCGGGTTAACCAGCGCCTTGAACGCGAATTCCAGGGCGCGCTGGTCAGATTTTGACGCCATTATTTCATCCGGTATGCCCCAGATTTCAGCGAACCGGCGGTTGGACGATATAATTTTCCCGTTTTCATCCACCACCAGGATGCCGTCAAGATTGGTTTCCTGCTGGGTGGAAAGGATGGCGTTCCTGAACACAAGCTCCTGTTCCATGGTTTTTCGCCCGGTAACATCGCGTATAATGGTAAAGATATAAAGCGGGTTTCTGCTGGAATCATAAATTATGCCCGCGTTTGTTTCACCGGTAAACTCTTTCCCGCTTAAATCCTTTATTTTGAATTCACCCGCGGCAGAACCCGTTTCAATGACATTCTTAAAAAATTCGCCCGCTTTTCCCTTGTCTTCCTTTGCGACAAGGTTCAAAATATTTTTACCCACGCAGTCGAATACGGACTTGAACCCGAACAGTTCAATGGCCTTGTTGTTTGACATTATAAAATTCCCGTTGAGCATGGTCAGCGAGATAGCGCTAGGCGAGGCCTGCAGGAGAGTCCGGTATTTTTCTTCGCTTTCGCGCAGGGCCTGCTCCGTCTGCTTGCGATGGGTGATATCCCTGAACACCTGGATGGCGCCGGCATACTTCCCTTTTTCATCCAGGAGAGGGTCGACTGAAATTTCCAGGATCTTGTCCCTGTAAGAAATTTCAAGGGTTTCCCTCTTCAGCGTTTCTTTTGTCCTGAGAACGGGGCATCCTTTTATCGGGTCCGGGGTATTATATATTATTTTCCAGTAGCTGTTTCCCATGATTTTATTTACGGGAATACCGAGTATCGCGGCAAGGGCCTTGTTGGCGCCGGTGATTTTGTCACCGGTATCCAGCAGGGCTATACCGTCCCTGACCGCGTCAAATATACCATCCCACGCCCGTTTATCCTGCTCCATGTTAATTTTATACATAATTATTGTTAACCAAGTCAAGATTGCGGCAAAGTTTTCCGCCCGAGCTTTATTTGTGTTGCCGGAATGTGGTATAATTATACCTATGGCAAGCGGAAGAAAACTGAAACATATAGTTCTGTTAGTTCTGGGCTGGGTGTTGCTGGTTGTCGGCACCGCCGGGCTGGTACTCCCGGTAATCCAGGGCATCCTTTGCATGGTGATCGGCCTGTTCCTGCTTTCAAGGGAATCCCCGTATATTAGGGAAAAGCTGCGCGCAATCAGCGAAAAAATCCGGGAGCGTTTTCCTGAATTTCACAGGGAATTTGAAAAAGTGAAGGAAAAAGCCCGGGAATATGCCGATAAAATACTGGGGAAATAGGGCCGGTTATGTTTCTGGAAGACATTCTTGATTACCAGGGCAACATGATACGCCCGCCAAGCGAAGCGGATTCCCTTATTCTGCAGGTGACCCTGGGCTGCACGGATAACCACTGCATTTTCTGCCCCGCCTACAAGGATAAAAAATTCAAGGTAAAGGACTTCTCCCGGATCGAGAAGGATATCATAACAGCTGCCCGGGTACTTCCCGAAACCAGGCGTATTTTCCTTGCCGACGGCGACGCGATAGCCGCGCCGCAGGAAGCCCTGCTTAAAATCCTGGACTTGCTCAATGAAAAATTCCCGAAATTATCCCGGGTGGGCGTTTACGGTTCCATAAAAAGCGTTGAAACCAAGACGCCGGAGGCGCTCGCGCAATTAAAAAGCAGGAAACTAGGGCTTATATACCTGGGTTTTGAGACCGGAGACCCGGAGGTTTATAAAATGATCAACAAGTATGGCTCGCCGCGGGGAAACATCGAAACATGCCTGAAAGTAAAGGAAGCGGGAATTAAAACCAATGTAACGGTAATCCTGGGGCTTGGCGGCAGTAAGTATTCAAAACAGCACGCAATAAACACGGCAAAGATATTGAACCAGGCCCAGCCAGAACAAATTGCCGCGCTAACGCTGATGATAATAAAGGAAGCACCGATCTATAAAATGCTCAAATCCGGGGAATTCGGCGAACTGGATAGTTTTGGAATGCTTGAAGAGCTTAAAAATCTCATTGAAAACCTTGGCGATTTCAGGTGCCTGTTTTTTTCAAACCACGCATCAAATTATTACCCTGTAAACGCCCGCTTTCCCACGGACAAAAAGCAGGTGCTTGAAGACCTTGCATTTATAATAAAAAATAGGGATAATGATGCCCTCAGGCCGGAATACACGCGCGGCTTATAAGCCGAAGCGGCTTATAAAAAGTTCAAAAACAAACAATGCATAACAAACTTAGATCTATCATTTTAGGCGGTTCAAAGGATATATCGGACAAGCAGCTGTTTCACAAGCTGTCCTTGATCGCTTTTTTTGCCTGGGTGGGCCTGGGCGCTGACGGGTTGTCCTCCTCCTGTTACGGCCCTGAAGAAGCCATCAGGGCCCTTGGCACGCATACAAACCTCGGCATACTGATCGCCATCGCTTCTGCCATTACGGTAATAATAATAGGAATGAGT
>Ga0156540_1031_pt1 | contig 13271 bp, 17 predicted proteins | sample RifOxyB2_FD_111935 | JGI IMG/M metagenome (GOLD analysis project Ga0156540, IMG submission 111935) | Elusimicrobia bacterium RIFOXYB2_FULL_48_7
CAGCGACATGCCCTTCTTCAGGAAAATGTACTCTTACGCCGAAAGAAAAATATTTGATATCTATGACTGGATAAAGAACATAGTTTTCCTTTTCGCCAGGGTGTTCTCGGCGGCGCATACCGGGAACCTGCATATCTACGTTGCCTGGCTGATCATGGGTGTCGTGGTTTTATTGTTTATTTTCGTGGGGTTATAAAGGAAATAAAATGATACAGGTAAGGATTCTGCTTGTAATGATGATAATAGGAGCAGCCATCGCGATAGGATCGACTGACCTGATTTGCGCGATTGTCGCCCTGGGTGTTGTAGGGCTTGGGATTTCATTGATTTTCCTTCTGCTCCAGGCCCCGGACCTTGCCATCTTACAGCTGGTGGTGGAGATCATGTCGCTGGTCATAATGATACGCGCTTTCGGCATGAAGGATACTGTTAACATCCGCGAAAGAAGGTTCATAGCAACATCGATCAGCGTCATATTGATGGGTTTTTTCCTCGTGTTCAGCATGGCAGCTATTTTCGAGATACCGCGGTTCGGCAGCCCCCTGATGAAAACAAGCCTGTTCTACCTGCGCAACGGGTTCCGGCAGACCGGCGTGCCAAACATGGTTTCCGCAATTATACTGGACTACCGCTCGCTTGACATGCTGGGGCAGGTCGTGATAGCATTCTCCGCGGCCATAGGGCTGGTTCTCATCGGCAGGAAAAAGATACACGCCAGCACGGCAAACCGCGCCGAAAGGGAGCAAAAATAACCAATGATCAAAAAACCCGAACACGGCATGACAGTGATAGTGAAAACCGTCACCAGGTATACCGATGTGCTTATCCTGATGTTCGGCATGTATTTCATATTCAACGGCCACCTGACGCACGGCGGCGGTTTTGTCGGCGGCATAATCGTGGCGCTGTCGTTCATCCACGTCATGCTTGCCTTCGGCAAGGAAGTAGCGCTAAAGAGGGTTACCGAGAGGATTATAAAACTTTGCGTCGGGCTGGGAGCCATATCTTTCCTGCTAATCGGCATCATAGGTTTTACGAAAGGCGCGTTCCTTTACAACTTTTTCCGCAAGCCCGGTGTTGACTATATAGGCGAGCCGTTCTCTCTTTTCAGTTCCGGCATTATGCCGCTGATGAACGTGGCTATCTGCCTGGCGGTCGCTTCCGGGTTTTACGCGATATTCATCGCTCTGGTCGTTTACAAGATAGGGAAACGGAGATAAATAATGGTTGAATATTTTCTGTGCATGGTGCTTTTCTGCCTGGGGCTTTACGCGATACTCATAAAAAGAAACCTGATCAAGATCATAATCGGGCTGGCGATAATGGAATACGCCATGAACCTGTTCTTCATCCTGCTGGGATACAAGAAGGGCGCCACCGTGCCCATTTTTTCGTCGCTTACCGAGCCGCACCCCGAGGTGATGGTGGACCCCGTCGCGCAGGCGATGGTCGTGGCTAACGTGGTCATCGGGCTGGCCGTGACGTTCATACTGGTTATTATAGCGATACTTATATACGAAAAATACGGCACATTCGACATCAGGGATGTAAATAAGCTCAAAGGATAAACCGTTGCTTACGCTTTTCATCATCATTCCTCTTTTCGGCGCTTTTGTGATATTCCTTGTCGGGAAATATTCCAAGAATATCAGTTATTTCATGGGGTGGATTGTCCCCGCGTTCTTGAGCGTGCTGGCTCTGTCGCTGGTGGGGACAAAGGAAACGCTTACCTACCAGATCGGCGGGTGGGTCCAGCCCCTCGGCATAACCCTGGTGGGCGACGGGCTCAGCCTGTTTTTCCTGCCGGTGATAAACATCATAGTGTTCGCCGCGGCGGTTTTCTCCATACCCTACATTGAAAAGTACACTTCAAAGTGGATATATTTCGCGTTGTTCCTGGTGATGCAGGCCAGCATGAACGCAGTGGTGCTTACCGGCGACATTTTCAACCTGTTCATATGGATTGAGGTCGGGGGTCTTGCGTCCTACGCGCTTGTCTGCTACAAGGTCGAGCCGGAGGCGCTTGAATCATCCTTCAAGTACGCCGTGCTCAACAGCGTCGGCCTGCTTTTCGTCCTGTTCGGCATCGGCCTGCTCTACGCCTACACTTCCACGCTCAATATGGCTGAAATAGGCAGGATATTGCACGAGAGGCCGAATCTCAAGCTGGTTGGATTTGTCACCGTGCTCTTTTTTACCGGGTTCGGGCTCAAATCCGCGATCGTACCGTTCCACTCCTGGCTGCCTGATGCGCACTCCTCGGCGCCTTCCCCGGTTTCAGCCCTGCTTTCCGGCGTTCTCATTAAATCCCTGGGCATTTACACGCTGTTGAGGATAATGTTCAACGTGTTCGGTTTCAATTTATACATCAGCAAACTGTTCATCTTTCTCGGCCTGCTTTCAATTATCACCGGGGGAATCCTGGCGATTTACCAGAAAGACATGAAGCGCCTGCTCGCGTATTCAACCATCAGCCAGGTGGGCTACATTATTTTCTCGTTCGGGCTGGGGACTCCGCTTGGCATGTTCGCGGGGTTTTTCCACCTGGTCAACCACGCGGCGGCAAAATCCCTGCTGTTTTTAACTTCCGGCGCGGTGCTCCACGTTACAGGCGAGCGCGAGATGGGCAAGCTCGGCGGCCTGCGCGAAAAAATGCCTGTTACAGCGTTCACTTCGATGGTGGGATCTATGTCCGTTTCCGGCGTCCCTCCCTTCGGCGGGTTCTGGAGCAAACTTGTGATTATTATCGCGGCGGTTCAGGCAAGGGAATTCCTGGGCGCGTCGGTCGCAGTGGGAATAAGCATCGTAACGCTGGCTTATTACCTGAAACTGCAGAAGAACGTTTTCTTCGGGGAGCTTAAACCGGTCTGGAATAATATAAAGGAAGCTCCCTGGATGATGTGTTTTTCAATGATATTATTGGCCATACTCTGCATAGGCCTCGGGGCCCTGCTTCTTCCCGGGGTGAGGGCGGTTTTCATAACACCGGCAGTCAACGTGCTTGCCGGCGGTATGCAGTATTGCAACGCGGTACTAAGAATATGACAAGCAATATACTTTCATTTTTACTGGCTTTTTTCTGGTGGATAGCGCTCTCCTGGACATTCAACTGGCAGTTCCTGCTGGTGGGCCTGCTGGTGAGCCTGTTCATCGCCTGGGCGGTGGGGGAATTGTTCACCCGCAACCCTCACAAGTTCAAACAGCCGTCCAGGTACCTGTGGGCACTGTATTACCTGGTGGTTTTCCTGAAAGAAAATATCAAGGGTAACATCGACGGTGCTTATAGGATCCTGCATCCCGGCCTGCCCATAAGGCCCGGGATCGTCAAGGTTAAAACAAAATTAAAAAGCGATGCGGGCCTGACCTACCTGGCCAACACCATCACGCTTACTCCGGGCACTTTCACCATGGACGTGGACCAGGAAAACGGGTACCTTTACGTGCACTGGATGAACGTGGTTACCGAAGATACTGACAAGGCGACTGAGATCATAGTGGCAAAATACGAAAATATACTTGCGAAAATATTCGAATAGGGAATAGCTTATGAGATTTCTAAGGTGGTTCCTGGGTCTGGTTATCGTAGTGGCCGTTGTTTACCTGAACTTCCGGATGGAACTGTCCCCGATGATGCGGGCGATAAACCTGCTTATACCGTCGTGTTTCATGTGCCTGTGGCGCATTTACAAGGGTCCCACCCCGGCCGACAGGATCGTGGCGCTGGACATCATCGGCATCCTTATCATAGGTTTCTGCGGCATTTTATCCATATTTTCAAACCGCGTTTTTTACATTGAAATAGCAATTGCCTGGGCGCTCCAATCGTTCATCGCGACCATAGCCCTGGCAAAGTTTTTAGAGGGGAAGGACTTCGATGACTGAAATTATCGCTTATACATTGATGGGCATAGGAATATTGTTTGATTTTATCGGCTGCCTGGGGCTTATCCGCCTGCCGGACCTCTACAACCGCCTGCACGCGTCCATTAAGTGCGTGACGTTCGGCACCTGCGGCATAATGCTGGGCGTGTTCGTTAAGCACGGGTTCAGCGACATAGGCATCAAGGCGCTTGTTTGCGCGCTGTTTTTACTGCTTACAGCGCCGGTATCAGCTCACGCCATCTCGCGCGCCGCGCACCTGGCGGGCGTGAAACCGTGGGAAAAAACCGTCTGCGACCATTACGAGAAGGATAAATAATGAAGTACCCTAAACTGAGAGAACTCAAGGAAGCCATAAAAGCCATTGTGAAGGGGCCCTATACCACGCGCTTCCCTTATGAGCCCCATACTCCCGAAATCCGTTTCAGGGGAAGGCCTGTTCCAAGCGAAAAGGGTTGTATCGGCTGCGGCGCCTGTGCTGAGGTCTGCCCGGCAAACGCCATTGAAATAATCAACGAACCGCCTGTCCGCAAGGTCATCTGGCATTACGACCTTTGTATTTTCTGCGCGCAGTGCGAGCGCCTGTGCACCACACAGGAAGGCGTGAAGCTTTCCAACACGGAGTTTGACCTTGCCACCACAGACAGGAAATCCCTTCACGACGGCGTGGAAAAAGAGCTCCTTGTCTGTGAAAAATGCGGGGAAATCATCGCCCCGGTTGACCAATTGCTCTGGGCCGCCAAGAAAATAGGCCCCATGGCATACGGAAACTACGTCCTTTTCTCAACTCTCCAGCAAACCCTCGAAGTCAGCCAGAAAAACACGCCCAACCCCGATATTGAGGGCACATCCCGGGCAGACCTATTCAAATTAACCTGCCCCAAGTGCCGCCACCTTGTCCACCTCTTCGACGAATACGGAATAAAGTAACCCCTGTCTGCCGCATTAACCCTGGATTGACAATCGTCTAACAATCGTCTATAATATGTCCATGCCAATCCCCTCCCAAGCGGGTAACGCCAAGCCGTTCCATCCGCGGTACACCATAACCCCAAGGCTTCTTTCTTTAATTAAAGAGATATCAACCAAAATAACTCTATTAAATATGCGCCAATTCCCTACTGTTATTCTTGCGGAATTTGAAAGGCATGCCAGGGAAATTTCTGCTTTTTCATCAACAAGCATTGAAGGGAATACCCTTCCGCTGACTGAAGTAAAACAAATCCTTAAAAGCCTGCCCCAAAACATAACTGACAGCCAGAAGGAAGTTCTCAATTACAATGATGCCCTTGTTATGCTCAATGAACAACAGAAAAAGCATAATAAACTATTGCTGAACTTACAGTTAATGCTGGATATACATAAAATAATCGTAAAAGGATTGTTAACAAAGGGGAAATGCGGTAAATTGCGCGAGGAACCGGTATTTGTCAATGATCCGCGTCAGCATAAAACTGTATACTGGCCGCCAGACCACCAGGACGTGTCTTTTCTAATGAACGAGCTGGTGAATTATGTTAAAGAGAACGTCTCAAAGATTGACCCTATAGTCCTGGCGGGTATTTTTCACAAGCAATTCATTATAATTCATCCATTTATTGATGGCAACGGAAGGACTGTCCGTCTGGCTACAAAGGTTCTTTTAGCGGGAATGGGCTTAAATACGTTCAACTTGTTCAGTTTTGAAAATTATTATAACAAGAACGTAACCCGCTATTTCCAAAATGTCGGGGTGCTGGGTAATTATTATGATATCGTAGGCACTGTTGAATTTACGCCGTGGCTTGAATATTTTGCGGAAGGCATTATAGATGAACTGAACCGGGTTTCAAAGGAGTTGGATTCGGTGGTTTCTGAACCATCAAACGAATTGAAAGAGCATCATAAGGCGATGCTTGCGTATATAACAGAAAAAGGGTTTATAACCGACCGTGAATACTCAAAAATAACCAGCCGAGCCAGGCCGACCCGGGCGCTTGATTTTAATAAAATGATTTCTTTGGGGCACATCGAGCGTGTCGGCAAAGGAAAGGCAACATACTATAAGCTTAAAAAGAAATGACAGTTCCAGGAATGTTGTCTGTTCACTCCATTTTTGGTATAATTAACCATGATCAAAAACAGCGCAAAACTGGAAAAATTCAACAATAAACTCATCAAAAACGAGCGCATATCCCACAAACAGGCCATGGCCTTGTATGATTCCATGCTGAAAGAAGCAACCGACCTTGGCGTAATCACTTCAAAGAATATCATGGACGGCATCGAAGTTGATGTCCGGATCGCCCGCGCGCTGAACAAACTTCCGGGCAAACTAAAACATTGATAAATAAATTACTGAAGAAAATAGCTTCCGCCCTTGATGAGAATCATGTGCCATACATGATTATCGGGGGGCAGGCGGTTTTATTGTACGGTTCGCCCCGCTTCACAAGAGACATCGATGTTACCCTCGGTGTGAATATTGACCAATTCCAGGCCATTAAAACCATTTGTTCTGAGCTTCACATAAAAATGGCCCCGGAAAACCCTGAAAAATTCCTAAAAGACACAATGGTTCTGCCTGCCGAAGATATGGATTCAAAAGTAAGGGTGGATTTTATCTTTTCTTTCACTCCTTATGAAAAACAGGCCCTTTCAAGGGCGAGGGAAGTAATGATTGAGAATTACCCTGTCAAATTTGCCACTCCTGAAGACGTGATAGTGCTAAAGATGTTCGCTGGCAGGGCAATTGATAAAGAAGATGTCAAAAGCATTCTTTTGAAACAACATAAACTCGACCTGAAATACATAAAAAAGTGGCTGTCAGATTTTCAGGGTCTTCCCAGCCACAAAAACATCGTCAAGGACTTTGAAATAATCTTCAAACAATCAAAACAATGCTAAAATCGTAGTTGCCGATTTATCGGCGGTGTTTTTGTAGCAGCAAAGCGTAGCTTTGCTTAATAGCAGGAATCCAGGTAAAGATTTCTGGTTACAATCTTGAGAATGCCCTGAATTAAGGCTTTTGTAGCCTTAAGAGGTAGATTGTGAAGAGACAAATAACAAATATACAACATAAAATGATCCGTTATTTTGTTTTATCAATTCCAGTTATATTCTGGATGATATATATGATTAAAAACATCATAGTAGAGTACAAAATATATGGTCATGAAAACAGTATTATTTTTTATTTTGTTTTTGATATGTTGTCAATTTTAATCTATTTTTGGGGAACAATAACAAGTCGTTCAAAAATAATAGTGTTAGGTATTGGTATTATCATAATGACATACGAAATAATTAAGTATTATACGTGGTTCAAATTAAACATTGCTGCTTTTACATTCTATCCGCTTTATCTTTTTCTAGAAATACCGGGGGTAATTGTATTGCTTTTATTCTCGCTATTTATTGAATATTTAAGAAAGAAGTATTTTAGTGAAAATGCTATCTAGTCTTATTCGAAAGCATAAAATTAAATCCAGGGTCGTGGTAAAAACATTTTTGGAATATAGGTTTTAATTAGCATGAATCTAATAGACTATTTCAAACGAAGGAGCAGAAAATGGGGTATTTTGATATTGCTCAGATATGTCTCAATGGACATTTAATTAACAGTAGAATGAAAGAAGCTCAGCAACATAACAAGAATTATTGTGATATATGTGGCAAGGCCACAATAAATAAATGTCAAAAGTGTGATAAAGAAATCCATGGATATCATCACGGTGGAGGTAACGAATTCTCTTATTCTTTAGATAAGGTACCCTCATGTTGTTATAACTGCGGGAAACCATATCCTTGGACAGAAGCAAAAATTAAGGCAACAGAGGAGTATATTGATTTGCTTGAAAATTTAAGCGTAGAAGAAAAAAATAGCTTGAAAAAAGGCATAGATGACATATTGGCAGAAACACCTAGAACAAAATTGGCAATAGCGACAATAAAAAAACACGCAATTAAATTAGGTCAAACAGGAAAGGATATATTTGTTGATCTTGCGAGTGAGGCGATAAAAAAACTTTTATTAGGTTTATAATGTGATTAATAACACTCTGACTAATTAGCGACAGAATAATTCAACGTTCGTAGCATACTGGACCAGGTTACCGGCCAGGAATCTTGTAGATAGTATTGAGGTGAAATATTATGAACAAGTTTTATTTCTGTATTTTCTTTGTAGTGATATTATGTTTTTTACCAGCAACTACAAACGCCCTGATATCCGACGGCAAAGCAGACATGGTCTTGGGACAATTTGATTTTACGCATAATTTTCTTTTAAATGGTCAAGAATTTGGGCCCTATAACGTTGCTATTGATACTATGAACAATCGATTATATGCTTGCGATTACTGGAACAATAGAGTGTTATGGTGGAATAATATTACTACAATCACCAATGGGCAAACACCAGATGGCGTTCTCGGCCAAACAGATCTTTTTTCCAGTGAATCTACCTGTACTCAAACAGGGCTTAATTATCCTTCTGATATATGCATAGACGGCTCTGGAAATATCTGGGTTGCTGATACCGGAAATAATCGTGTTCTTAAATACACAACGCCATCAAGCAATGGCCAGGCCGCAACTCTCGTTTTAGGACAACCAAATTTTACAACCAAATTATCATCTTACACACAAACCGGGTTTGATACATTAAGTGGTTTAGGGATAGATAGTTCAGGAAATGTTTGGGTTGCCGATGGTGGCGGTTGCCGAGTTCTTAAATATATTACACCATCAAGTAATGGCCAAACAGCTAGCTTGGTCTTAGGCCAGAATAATTTTACTTCGAAAGTATCTGCCTGTACACAATCTGGACTGACCGGTCCTAAAGATGTAGGCATAGATGGATCAGACAATGTTTGGGTTGTTGAAGAAGGTGGGAGACGAATACTAAAATATAATGCTCCAACGAGCAATGGACAAGCAGCAAGTTTAGTTTTGGGTCAATCAAATTTCACGAGCAATAATCAATCATGTTCACAAACTGGTTTGTATCAACCAATGGGATTATGTGTTGATAAATTAGGTAATATTTGGGTTTCAGACAATTTTCGAGTTCTTAAATATATTACACCATCAAGCAATGGCCAGGCTGCTAGTCTGGTCCTAGGTCAATCAGATTTCACTTTAAGTGTGGTCACTTGCACACAAACTGGCGTGTATTACACTTATGGCTTAAGCATAGATGATTCGGGTAATATCTGGGTTGCTGATGGTGGTAATAGTCGATTATTACGATATTCAAATCCATCAAGCAATGGTCAAGCTGCAAACTTGGTTTTAGGTCATTCTGATTTCACTCACAAAAATCCAGTTTGCTATGAACAACGCATAAGGCCTTATAGTATAGCTAAGGATAACACAAGCGGCAGAATCTACGTCTGTGATTATTCAAAAAACCGCATATTATGGTGGAATAATTCAACCTCGCTTTCGAATGGACAACAAGCAGATGGGGTTATTGGCCAGACAAATTTTACAGCAATTTCTCCTGCTTGCACACAAACAGGACTGGGCAGTTATTCTGGGGGCCCGACAAGTGTTGCCGTTGATACTTCCGGGAATGTTTGGGTCGTTGATTTTGGAAATAATCGTGTTCTTAAATATACAACGCCATCAAGCAATGGCCAGGCTGCTAGCCTGGTCTTAGGACAGACAAATTTTTCTTCAAAAGTGTATGCTTGTACACAAACTGGATTGGGCAATAGTAGTTGGGGTGGTCCTTTTAGTGTAACCGTAGATATTTCAGGCAATGTTTGGGTTGCTGATTGTTATAATAATCGCATTTTGAAATACACGACACCATCAACCAACGGGCAGGCGGCAACACTGGTTTTAGGCCAGACAGATTTTATTTCAGGAGTAGCAACGTGTACACAAACCGGATTAGGTAAAAGTGGTTGGGGTAATAATTCTACTGTAACTGTAGATAAATTGGGCAATATTTGGGTTGCTGATAAAAGTAATAACCGGATTCTAAAATACACTACGCCATCAAGCAATGGCCAGGCTGCTAGTTTGGTCTTGGGACAGCCTGATTATATTCATAATTCTTCCACTTGCACACAAGCGGGGCTTAATAATCCAAGCAGTGTGAGTATTGATGAATCAGGAAATCTTTGGGTTGCTGATCTTGCCAACAATAGAATACTCAAATACACAACACCAGCGAATAACGGCCAGGCAGCAAGTCTAGTGTTGGGTCAAACGAATTTTGCTTCTGACGAATCAGAGTGTACGCTAGCTGGAATGTATACACCATGTGGAGTAACTGCTGATAATTTAGGAAACATTTGGATTGCTGACACAGGCAATAATCGGGTTCTAGAATACAAAGTATCCGCCAGCAACGGGGATTCCACACTCCCGACCAATATCGCAACAGTCAACGACGGTACTGGGACGGATGTTGATTCAACAAATTCAACCAACCAGCTGTCGGCAAACTGGATGGCTAGCTCCGATCCGGAATCAGGCATAGCAAAATACTATTATGCCATAGGGACCACCTTAGGCGGTTTGGATATAGCCGGCTGGACAGCAACGGCAAACGGTTCGATTACCTCAGCTACGAAGTCAAATCTAACGCTTGTTGTAGGAACCACCTATTATTTCACCGTCAAAGCGGAAAACAGCGTAGGGCTTCAAAGCGGCGTTACAAACTCAAATGGCCAGTATGTTCAACCAGGTTCTGTCGCCACATATCTCATCAGCGGATTTCTCAGGACATCAGGTAATGTAGGAATAAGCGATGTAACGGTAACCTTAACCAGCGGCACAGTAAACACAACAGCCACTACGGCCAGCGACGGGTCTTATACATTCAGCAGCTTGATCTCAGCAAATTATACGGTAACACCGACAAAAACAGGTTATACATTTACACCAGCCAGCCTGGCTTTTGCAAATTTAAGTTCTGACCAAACAAGCCAGAATTTCATAGGAAAGCCTCCGCAAACACACGATTATACTTCCTTCAATGAAACGGTTGTCTATCCAAATCCGCTTAGTGTAAAAACCGGGCACAAAATGAGCTTCAATAATTTACCAGCGAACACGGAACTGAATATATACACTTTATCTGGAAAGTTGGTATGCAATCTTAATGAAGCTGTTTTAGGAAACGGTGTGATTGACTGGTCAGGAAAAAACAGCGATGGCAAAACAATTGTACCGGGTGTATATGTTTATGTTTTGAAAGCGCTTGATGGGCAGAAAAAAACTGGAAAAGTTGCGGTAATTCATTAATAAACCCAGTAGTGATAATTTTGGTAACACAACACCTAACTAAACTCAACACTCGTAGAAGTTTGACTTTTGGCATGCCATAAAAAGTCAACAATTCTGACAGAAACCTCAAGCAAAAACCTTGTTTGAAATGCTGCTTTTATTATTATAAAATAGTCCTAAGAAGTCCTTCCAGCAAAACCAGAGTATAATTCATGCATGAGACCGGAATAGCAAGAGACCTTTTTGATAAGATAAAAGCAGAAGCCGCAAAGAATTCGCTTTCAAAAATAACGAAGGTTGTTATTAAAAACGGCGAAGCAAGCGGCGTGCTTGATGATCTGTTAAGGCACAGCTTTATTGACCATATTTTCCCGGGGACTATAGCCCAGGGCGCCACGATAGAGATAATCACCGAGAACCTGTCCGCGAAGTGCAGTAAGTGCGGAGGGGAGATCACGGCAAGGAATATAGGGGTTGAGGGTTGCCCGAAGTGCAAGGGCAAGGATATTGATATCCTTTTCGGCAAAGACGTCTACATAGATAGTATAAGCGGGGAGAAATAAAGACACAGATACCCGCTTTCGCGGGTATGACAAAAAAAATGATCATTAATGAAAAAATAATTAACGGCATACTAAAGAAAACCGGGAAACCTTCAGCAGGGAGGGTGCGGGAGATTCTTAAGAAAGCGGCGCTGAAGAAGGGGCTATCACTTGAGGAAGCTGGGTACCTGGTAAACCTGAAGGACAAGAAGCTCATTCAAGAGCTGTTTAAAACTGCTGCACGTATCAAGAACGAAATTTACGGCGAGCGCCTGGTGTTTTTCGCGCCCCTTTATGTATCGGATTACTGCGTGAACGAATGCGAATACTGCAATTTTCACAAGAAAAATACCGAATCAACACGCAAGAAACTCTCCTTTGATGAAATAGAACAGCAGGTAAAGCACCTCATAAACACCGGGCATAAAAGGATTCTGCTTGAGCTCGGGGAAGACCCGGAAAAGAACACCATTGATTATGTCGCGGGCGTGGTGCGAAAAATATATTCCGTAAGAACGCCCAAGGGCAATATCCGCAGGATAAATGTGAATATCGCCGCCACAACAGTAGAGAATTACAGGAAACTCAAGAAAGCGCAGATAGGCACTTACCAGCTTTTCCAGGAAACCTACCACAGGGCCACATTCAAGAAGCTTCACCAGGGCCCCAAAGCGGATTACGACAGGCAGATTACCGCTCACGACAGGGCTTTCAAAGCAGGCATAGATGATGTGGGCCTGGGCGTGCTTTTCGGCATGTACGACTGGCGCTTTGAAGTGCTGGGTTTGCTGTCACACTCACAATATCTTGAAAAAAAGTTCAATGTTGGGCCCCATACCATTTCCGTGCCCAGGTTCAGGCCTGCGCCCACGGTAACCTACAAACCCGAATATACGGTCTCTGATGATGATTTCCTGAAATTGATCGCCATTATAAGGTTGTCTGTCCCATATACCGGAATGATAATAAGTACCCGGGAAAGCGCCCAGATAAGGCGCAAAGCGTTCCATATTGGCATTTCACAGGCGTCAGCGGCGTCCGTTACGGTTGTCGGCGGCTACGGCAAGGCCGAAGGCCTTGGCGGCCAGTTTGAGGTCTCCGATGAGCGCCCTCTTAACGAGGTTATCAAGAACGTGTTGAAAGACAAACTTCTGCCAAGTTTCTGCACGGCGTGTTACCGGCTGGGCAGGACGGGGGAACACTTCATGGAATTATCCAAGCCGGGCAATATCCACAAGTTCTGCCGGCCCAACGGCCTGCTCACCTTTGCCGAATACCTGGAGGATTTTGCCAGGACAAACGGCACCTACAAACTTGGCAACAAGGTCATTAGCCATTACCTGAAGGAAATAAACGACAGGGACATGAGGGCGCTGGTTGAGAAGAAGTTGAACGAGATAAGGAACGGGTCAAGGGACCTGTATTTTTAAAAACCTATGTGCTACGCGATACCGGGAAAAGTAGTTGAGATAAACGATAAAATAGTCACCGTGGAATATTTCGGCGAACAGAGAAAGGCCCGCAATGAATTCTACGACCTTAAACTCGGCGAATATGTCTACGCCCAGGGCGGGCTGGTGATACAGAAGATGTCTGAGCGGGAAGCCCTGCCGGTGCTGGAATCCT
>Ga0156540_1034_pt1 | contig 12529 bp, 13 predicted proteins | sample RifOxyB2_FD_111935 | JGI IMG/M metagenome (GOLD analysis project Ga0156540, IMG submission 111935) | Elusimicrobia bacterium RIFOXYB2_FULL_48_7
CTGCTGGGTATCCTTGTAAAAAATGGCCGATCTGTACTGCGAGCCGACATCAGGCCCCTGTCTGTTGCGTGTCGTGGGGTCATGGATTTCCCAGAAAATATCCAATAACTCCCCGTAAGACACTTGTTCCGGGTCAAATTTCACCTGAATGGCTTCCGCGTGGCCGGTTTTACCGGTGCACACATCCCTGTAGGTAGGATTTACAATATGCCCGCCGGTATAACCGACGGTTGTTTTTATGATGCCTTTCACTTTTTTAAATTGCGCTTCAACGCCCCAGAAACATCCAGCCGCAAATAGCGCTGTTTCTGTTTTAACAGGCGCGCCGGTTTCTTTTTTAAAATCCAAAGCAACGGAGTTTATGCAGTATCTTTGCCCTGTAGGTTGGGGCCCGTCATCAAACACATGGCCCAGATGGCTGCTGCATTTGCCGCAAATAACCTCTGTTCTTTCTATTCCCAGGCTCCTGTCGGTTTGAGTCCTGACGCTTTCCGGAGAAACCGGCTCGTAAAAACTCGGCCAGCCGCAGCCGGCGTCGAATTTTGTTTTTGAAGTAAAAAGCGGGTTGCCGCAGGCCCCGCAAACATACACGCCTTTTTCCTCGTTATAATAATATTTCCCTGAAAAAGGTTTTTCAGTCCCTTTTTCCCGTAAAACCCTGTAGGCCTCGGGAGACAGCCGTTTTTTATACTCTTTATCCGGGATATCCATGTTATTTCCCTCCAAATTCGGCATGGCAATTGTCGCGCACTCCCCGCAGGTAGCAACAGAACCGGCGCGGTCCGGTTTTTTCAGCAAAGAAAACGCCAGGAACACCGCCAGCACTGCCAGAAGGCCGAAAAGATACCGCTTATTTTCATTCATGTTATTTAGATGCCCGGGAACGGGAAAGGATTTAATTAATTTAGTATAATTTCACCGTTGGAGGATACACAATGAAAATAATCAAGGTATTCCTGGTTGTTCTAACCGTTCAGTTATCAATTAACGCAGGCGCAGTTTCCATGAGAAATACCGAAAGGCTTGTAAACGCCCGGAAAATAAGCACCATGCCAAAAAAAGTCCATGACGGTATAGTGGTGAAAAGCACCGACAACCTGCATTTTGCTTATGTCACCGGATCCGAGGCAGGCATGTACGTGATGCGAGATTTTGACCAGGATATGAGTTATAAATTCATTAAGCCGGATTCCCTTGTTTTCAGCCCAGACGGCAGGCACCTCGCCTATGTAGCGGGCGACTCGATTGAGGATTTATTCGTGGTGCTGGATGGCAGAAGAAAGAGTTCCAGGAGCATGCAAGAGGTGATATGCCTTGTTTTCAGCCCTGACAGCAAAAAGATCGCGTATGCCGGCAAGGTGTTTGACAAGTGGCAGGTGACATTTGCCGATTCGGTCGGAGTGCAGTTTGATGATATCAGGCCTGGTTCGTTATCCTTCGGCCCGGACAGCAGGCATATCAGTTACATAGCCAAGGATTTTAATAAATGGTACGTTGTGATAGATGACAGCAAGGGCAGTGAATACAGCTATATACCTGACTGGACTAACCTGGTGTGGCTGTCGCCGGATACCGTCAGCTTCCTGCTTCTCGATGTCAGCTATGATGTATATATGATAAAGGAAACCTTAAGGAAGAAATAAGGAGATATTACTATGAAAACTTGTTCAATGCTTGTTTTGCTGGTTTTAACGGCAACTTCGGGCTTGGGAGCGGAAGTGAAAACTGAACTGAAAACTGTCGATTATGTGGACCTGAACAGGTACCTTGGCACCTGGTACGAGATCGCCAAATACCCTGTAAGGTTTGAAAAAGGGCTCGTGGGAATAACCGCGACCTATTCATTAAGGAAAGACGGCAAGATCCTGGTTCTCAACGCCGGGAAAAAGGGCAGCATGACAGGAAAGGACTCAAGGGCAAAGGGCAAGGCATGGGTGATTGACAAGAAGACAAATTCAAAGCTTAAGGTGCAGTTTTTCTGGCCTTTCAGCGGCAATTACTGGATAATCGGCCTGGGTGCGGAATATGATTATGCGATTATAGGCGACCCGTCCCGGAAATACCTGTGGATCCTTTACCGGAAGCCAAAAATGGATGAGGCGCTTTACAGCGACCTTTTAAAACAGATCGAAGCGCACGGTTACGATCTGAGCAAAATAGAAAAAACCGTACAGGAATAAACTTGGATACTCGCGAAACCTACAGCATAATCCTGGCGAAACAGGACGGCTTGCAGGACCGCACTCGGATCATGCAGGTGTTCAGGGAATATACCCGCATCAACCCGGATATCAGCGAGGTCGCGGCAAAACACAGCGCGGGGTTCATAGCGGAAAAAATAAGCAGGGAGGAAGTCTTTGCCGTGGGAAAGATCTGCATGAATAACAATGTTGAAATATTCATTGTGACGGACGCTTCCACCGCGGTTTTGCCCAAGGCCGATAACTGCAGGTATATAAGCTGCCTGAGCGAGGAGTTCGGTTACAGTCTGGATGGAACGGCAAAAAATATTATTGAGTGGAGCGATGTGGCGGTTGTTTGCGCGGGAATAATCGAAGAGGAAAAAGTGACAACCACGAAACACAAGGAAGGGCCGTCCGCCGCGCAAAAGCTTGGCAGTATGGCTATCACCATGACAACCGGCCTGCCTATTCCTCTCGGCAGGGCCAAGGAAGTAACTAAAAAGGTGATGGAAACCATAGTTACGAATTACCTGGAATTGATTATTTACCCGCCGGCGCCGGGCCAGACGCCCCTGCGCTTGAAAATGAATCAGGACAATATTGATTATTCCTACCTGGCTGCGCGAAGGGAGTATTCGAGCCCGGGGAATTTCCGGTTGGTGCTTGAAGATATTGATAAATACGCGGTAAAAGCGCTAAGGAACCATGTTTTTTATTCAATTATAAAAAAAGAGCCTGCGTCACTTTCAAGGTATGAGGATTACAGGTACCTTGAAAAAGAACTCCGCTGGCTGATGACCCTGCGCCAGATGAAAAACAAGGAGTAGCCTCAACAGGTGTCATCCCCGAAATTTGTTATCGGGGGTCCATTATTTGATTTCTGAATTATGTTGGATGACTAAAAGGGGGGATAAAATGAAGAAAGTGTTTTACTTTGTTGTTGTATTGTTATTGGCGGGATGTGTAACCGTTGTGCCAAAAATTGAATTAGTCAGCAGCCCTAATGGAAAACAGGAATATAAAAGCGTTGTGGTTTACCCGTTCATTTCTACGATAGATAATTCACAACAGATAAGATTAGCATCTTCTGCTTTTGGTACCGTAGAAACGACAAAAGTAAAAGTAGCGGAAAAAACCCTGACTATAATGCCACCAATGCAGTCAGTGTTTAATATAACAACTGAGAGTAAAACTTTCAATAACTTCTTAACAACCGCCTTGATGAAACTTGGTTTTTCATTAAGAGAGGGTTTGTTAGAAATACTTGAAACAAACGAAGGTGAAAGCACTAAATATTCCATCAGTTTGGATGTTTTGAAAGAATTGCATGATAAGTACGGCGTAGAAGGAATTATCATCGGAGATATTATCTTTGGCCGCGATAAAGACGGCAAAATATCCGTAAAATTTGTTCAAGCGCGATTAATGGACATTGAAACCCTGATATTGACTCGGACGGTTACATATTCTTATGAAGATGGTGAAAGTATTAATATTGTAGCTCAGAAAATAGCCGAAGAGATTAACGCCAGTAACAAATAAATCTAACCCTACTTAAGATGTAGCCGCAGAGGCCGCCAAATGCCAGATTTCATGTTTGATTCTGAAATTTTCGGTGAAATAGTCAATAAGAATCTCGACGATATTACAAAAAGCGTTGACAAAAACAAGTATTTTGTCACGCAGGCCCAGTATGATACCGTGAAAAACACGGAATATTCTGGGTTATTCGCTGTACTGGAACGGGTGCCGGAGGAATCTTACGGGCATATTTTGTCCCTTCTGGATGACAAGGAAAAGAAACCGGCGAACGCGCAAGACGCCCTGATCATCGAGGCCTGCATAAACAATAAATACACATTTGTCACGGGAAACACCGTCTTCGGAGAAATTGCCTGGAAATACGGTGCCAGGGTAAATAATCTGTACGAATTCCTGAAAGCAGTTAAATAGTCAAAGGGAGGAGGGAAAATGGTTAAAGCAAAAAAAGTTGTACACGGGCACAAATGCCCTACATGTTTGAAAAAGACGGGGGGAAAGGGGCATCTCTGCCTGCCTGTAAATGACAAGGACGAAAAGTGCGACTGGTGCGGGGCTCTTATTCCCAATGAAAGGCACCTGTGCAACAGCAAGGTGAAAAAACTTATGTATATCTGCAACAGTTGCGGCAGGGGCGCGATAAGCGCGGATTACCTCTGCAAGCCGGTAAAAATAAAGTAGATTAGGGAGCGAAACTTTGCTTTTAGAAATGCACTGCCACACAACGGCTCATTCAGCGTGCAGCGTGGTCGACCCTGTAACGATGATCAGGCAGATCGTGAAAATGCACTTGCAGGGCGCGATTCTCACCGAGCACAGGTATTTATGGAGCCGGCAAGAGATAAGCGAGCTCCGGGCGAAGGCCGAGGTTTCCAACAATTTCCTGATTCTTTCCGCACAGGAAGTGGAAACGGATATCGGGCACGTGCTGGTTTACGGCGGCACAAAAAGCGTGGAGGATATCATACCGCTAAAAGAACTGCGTAAAATGTTCCCGGAAGCCGCGCTTGTCTGGGCGCACCCGTTCCGCCACGGGAAAACACCCTCAAAGGATGACTTGCTCAATCCCCTGCTGGACGGTCTGGAGATATTCTCCATGAACCAGAACCTGAACGAGAATTACCTGGGCCTGAGGCAGTGGCACAGGTATAAGTTCACCGCTATCAGCGGGAGCGACGCGCATGAAAAGGCGAAAGCCGGTGTTTTCCCGTCGCAGTTCGACCACCCCGTGGAAACAATTGAAGATGTCGCGGAGGAAATAAAACATGCCAGGTGCCGGCCGTTTTTCAAGGAAATCCCGAAATCAGGGGCCAACACGACCGTTACCGAAGTGACCATCGGCACAAAAGGGGCGGATGAATGGCGCAACCGGATGATCATCAGGAGCGTAACCGGCGCCAAAGAGTGGGAGAAAACAAAAAAATCCGTTGAACTTATAAAAACCCTCTACAACAACGGTTTCAAGGATTCGGTTTTCAGGGTCCCTAAAATAATTGAGGAAAACGACAGGGAAAAGCTCATCATCGAGGAAGGCCAGCGCGGGAAATCTTTGTATGACGTGCTCTTAAGCGTTTCCCCGGCAGCCGGCATGAAATTCTTCGGGTTAACCGCGCGCTGGCTGGCGAAACTTCACGGTTTGAAACTTGAAACAGGGAACCCGGAAGCCACTGCCGCCTCCGAAACAAGAAGGTTTGATAATTACAGGAAGCATTTCAAGGAAACAAAGAGCCCCTACCTGAAGGAAATTACCGCGCTGACAGGTTTTGTTGAAAACCGGGAAACAGAATATTTTAAAACCTCAAAGGAATCGTTTATTGCTAACCATGGGGACTACCACCCCAAGAATATAATTGTCGGTCAGGATAAAACCCTCGACCAGGAAACCGCGTATATTTCCGTCATAGATTTCGGCAGTTCGATGATATTTTTGCCGGCGTTTGACGTTGGTTATTTCCTTTCCCAGTTTGAAAACCAGTTTTCCGGGTGCCCTGAGGTTCTTAAAAATTACAAGGAAACCGATTTTATCCGCGCGTACATGGAAGAAGCGGGCGAGCGGCCCGGAAAGTTTGAAGAACAGGTTAAGTTTTTCAGGATAAGGGCGAACTTGAGCATAGCTTCGTTCCTGGTAGGTGTAGGCAAGGGTGAAAGCGCGGAAATAGAGCGGATAATCAGGAAATCGCTGGAATTAATGAAAGAATTGGAAGATTAATTCTGTTCTGACTGTACCGGGATGCGGATCCAGAACGCGGAAACGAAATTCGCGGCAGCGATACCGGCGCCGATCAGGAATATGTATTCGTAACCGAAAGCCTTCCATATCAACCCGCCGCAGACAGCAATAGAAATCGAGAAAACATGATCCAGGGTCGTTGCCAGAGTCAGGGTGGAAGTCAGTTCTTCCTGGTTCCTGGCTATTTTTTTCAGGTAGGTGGAGCGCGCCATCCCCACGGATAACAGCAACTGGTCCGTGATGTAGCAGGCGGATGTTACGATCAGCGCGATATCTGCGGCGAACAGTTTCCTTGAAAACCCGTAACCGATACAGACAAAAACGAACAGCACGGCTTCAATTATAAGTATTTTTTTCTCGCCAAACCTGTCTATCGCCTGGCCCAGGGCGGGCTTGAAAAATATTCCTATCACTCCTCCGATAGTAAGCAGGGTGGCTATCGCCTGCACCTTCAGCCCGAAAATGGTCACCAGCACCCACGGCGCGAAAGTCATGAATAGCTGCTTGCGCGTGCCATAGAGCACCGTAAGCCAGTAATACAGCCCGTACTCCCTGCGCACGGTGAATTTTGTTTTCACCGAAACGGGCTTGTTTTTTTTCATCAGGTAAATCATAAGCGCCGCAAGGCAGAAACCTATCGCGGCGATAATGAAGGAAAGCGAAAAGGTCAGGTGAAGGTACCCGAACCCTATGAAGATCGTGAAACTTCCCAATATCGCCGCCAGGTTGTCGGCGCCGTAAAGCCGGCCCAGGGTTTTACCGGGTTTGCCGTCCTTTGACAGTCCCATGCCGATATCGGCCATGAGGGGCAGGAAAAGGTGCTGTCCCGTGCTGTAGATGAACAGCCACACGAGCATCACATTGAAGTTGAATGAAAACAAGCCTATGCAGGCGATGCCGAGAGCGGCTATGATCTGGGAAAAAGCCGCCAGCGTTCTGTTGCACATGAAAAAAAGCATGGCTGACACGAACATAACCAGGAAACCGGGGATTTCGCGCGGTACTTCCAGCGCCGACCTCTGCAGGCTTGAGATAGCGAATTTTTCATTTAGGAAATTATTGAATGAGGCGTTTACAATGCCGCCGGCGAAGCCGATGAAGGCGACGGCAAGCAGGAACAGCATGTAATCCCTGGGAATAGCTTTTATCCTGTTTATCATTTTTCTCCCGCGAGCCCTGCGACCCACTCCCTGTTTTCCCAGAGTGTGCAGCCGCCTTTTGGTTCCTTCATTTTGTCGTGGTTTTCGCGTATAGTTTTAAGCAGGCGCGAGTTGAGCGCTTCCTTGAGCGTAATTTTATTCAGGTCGGCGTCCGAATACGGCGAAAACGGGCACGGTTCAAGTTTCCCGTCAGCGCTTATATGCACGAACCCCCTGCCCGCGGCAAGGCAGCCGCCGTAAATATCCTCCCCGCTGGGGAAAGACAGGAAAAGGGCGCGGTTCTTTTTCTGGAGCTCAATCACCTGCCGTTTTATTTCCTCTTTTTGCACGCTAGTGAGTATCAATTTATCCGTGCCTTCCTGCACCGGTATGTATTCTATGAAGAAGAACAGCCCGCATCCGGACGACAGCGCCTCCCGGATGAAGCCGCTTTCGAAGATATGCCTGTAATTTTCGGATGTGACAGTAATGGATGTGCCGAAGAAGATGTTTTTTTCCTTTAATTTTGAATAGGCCGTTGAAACACCGCTATATGTTCCGCCACCGCGGCGGCTGTCGGTGAACGCTTCGCCGCCTTCAATGCTGATAACGGGGATAATGTGCCTGTTTTTCCTGAGTTTTTCAATTGAGATCTCATCTAACAGCAGGCCGTTCGTGAAAAGCGCGAAAAGCGCCTGCGGGAAACCGGCCAGGATATCGAGCAGGCCGCCGCGGGCAAGCGGTTCGCCTCCCGAAACCAGCGTTATTGAAATGCCCAGTTCATTTGCTTCCTTTAAAATCCCTGTGAGTTTTTCGCTGGTTATTTCTGATGAAGCGCCCCTGCCCTGCGCCATAACGTAGCAGCCCTTGCAGGCAAGGTTGCATTTGTTCGTGACGCTGAATATCATGAAAGCGGGCACGTGAAGCCCTTCTTTCGCGCATTTCTTTCTGCGCGCGGCGGCTTTCAACTGGAAAATCAGTGTTTTGGCCAGGAACAGGAAGCGCCCGGGTTCACCAAAGGATAGTTTCAGCGCATTCCCGCACAGCGCCCTGATATCGCCATTGAGTTGTTTTACGTATCTCCGTTCCATGATTGGAGATTATATAAATAACTTATTCAATTGTAAATGTCGTCATAAATTGTTAGAATTTATCGGGAATGAACATGAATAAATATTGCCTTATCGCCTGCGGAGTCCTGGAAAAAGAATTCACCCATCTCGCCCGGCAGGCAGAAAATAAGATCGACTTCAATTTCCTGGAACAGGGGCTCCATAATACTCCGGAAAAATTAAAGCTGCAGCTGCAGGCCGCCATAAACTCCGTACCAACCGGCTATTCTGCGGTATTATTGGGTTTTGGATTGTGCTCGAAAGGCCTTAACGGCATAAAAGCAGGCAAAACAAAACTTGTTGTACCGCGCGCGCATGATTGCATCACTTTCCTGCTGGGCTCAAAAGAACGCTACAGGCAGTATTTCGACGCGAATCCCGGCACCTATTGGTACAGCCCGGGCTGGATAAAAACCGGCACCCAGCCGGGGAAAGAAAGATATAATTCAACACTTGAAGAATACATTATGAAATACGGCCTTGATAACGCGGAATACCTGATGCGGATGGAGCAAAGCTGGCTGAAAGGTTACAAGAAGGCGGTTTACGTTGACACTGGCGCGGGCACGCCGGAAAAAGACATTGAATTCACCAAAGAATGCGCGCAATGGCTCAAGTGGGAGTATGATTGCCTGAAGGGCGATTCAGGGCTGATGCAAAATCTGCTTGCAGGCAAGTGGGATCCGCGGGATTTTCTGGTAGCGGAACCCGGGCAGTCCATCGTTCCATCAAATGACGAGACAATCCTGAGAACATCCTGACCGTTATGACAAACGCCAAATGGCCCGCCGCGGTTTTTTTGTTTCTCCTGGTTTTTGGGCTTTACTTCAATACCCTGCGTGCGCCGTTCATTCTTGATGACACCCACAAGATACAGAACAATCCCGACATAACAAGTTTACAGAATTTTAAAACGAGGCTCATATACCCTTACGATCCGCAAAACAAGTCCTTTGAGCGCAATGACCCTTCAAGGCCGCTGACATACCTGACCTTTACCCTGAATTATTTTTTTGGAAAACTGAACCCGCTCGGTTATCATTTATTCAATGTTTTCCTGCATTTCCTGAATTCATTCCTTATTTTCATTCTTGCTGGGAAGTTATTATCCCGTTTCGGTGAAAAAGAAGCCAGTCTAACCGCTTTTTTCACGGCTGTGTTCTTTGCCGTCGCGCCGGTGAACTCATACACTGTGGCTTATACGTATTGCCGCTCGGACCTTCTGTGTGCCATGTTTTACCTGCTGTCGGCTGTATTGTTCATTGAAGGGTCCATCGCTTCACTTTTGAGTTTTATCCTGGCTCTTGCCTCAAAACAGACGGCGGCCACGCTTCCTGCGGTGATCCTGCTGGCTGATTATATACTCTCAGGCATGAATACCACAGGCATCAGGAAAAGAAAATACTTCCACATGTCTTTCTGGGCACTGTTGTTTGCCTACCTTGCTTTCAGGCAGTTTTACCTGGGCGGGGTGGGGGACATGGAGGCGCAGGGCACCTGGGGCCGGATGGAATACCTTTTAAGCCAGCCCTTTGCCCTGGTGAAATACATCCAATTCATCCTGGTTCCCGCGGGCCTCAGTTTCGACCACTTCCTGGTGCCGGCAAAAATAGGCGCTCTCAAGATCGCCCTGTCATTCGCCGCTCTCGCCGGGATAGCCGCTCTGTCGGCCATTGCATTAATAAAAAGAAATACAGCTTCAAAAGCGCTCCTCCTGGGGCTTGGGTGGTTTTTCATAACCGTACTGCCCGCGTCCAGTATTTTTCCCACGACAGCGGTCATCGCTGCAAACAGGGCTTATTTGCCCGCTTTCGGGATATGCCTGCTGGTTTCATTCTTTTTCTCAATGATAAAAAACAGGCGCGTCATGGCTGTGTTGTTCTGCGCGTACATTGCGCTGATGAGCATTGTGTTAGTCAATAGGAACCGGCTCTACAACGAACCATATCTCCTGTGGCAGGACGTGCTTTCAAAATACCCTGATAATTTCCGCGCGCACACCTGTCTTGGCTTCCTGTACCAGGGCCAAAGGGACTACGCAAATGCATCCCGTGAGTATAACAAGGTGCTTGAAATGTTCCCGGGTTATTCAAAGATTCACTATAACCTCGGAGTAATGTACCAGGAGCAGAAGCGTTACACCGAAGCGCTGGGGGAATACGCCATGGTCGGTGAATCACAACCGGAATATTCAAGCGCCCGCGGCAACGCCGGTTCGGCATACGCTGCCCTGGGGCAGTACTCAATGGCAATCCGTGAATATGAACAGGCGGCAAGGTTCAATACCCGCAATGAAGCCCTGTATTTTAACCTGGGTTACGCTTATACGCGTGAAAAGCGGTACAATGAGGCAATTGAAACCTATAAAAAGGCAGTGGAGATCAATCCGGGCTTCGGTTCCGCCTATTATAACCTCGCCTGCATTTATTCCATCAAGGGTGATAAAAAGAGTTCTTCACTGTACTTGGAAAGCGCGGTGAAGATCAATCCTTACTTCGGAGAACTCGCAAAAACCGACAAGGATTTTAGCTTCTAATGTCACTTTTTTCCTAATCCTGATTTTTCTTGACAATTCTATGAAAAAATTATAAATTAAGCATGGTTACTATTATAAAAGATCCGATAAAAGCAAACTTATGGTAACATAGGGACGCAAAGCTAAAGGAGACAATAAATGTCTAGCCTGGCTGCCGGGAAAAGACTTGTATATTATATTACAACGTCAGGAATATGGTCCTGGCGTTTTTTATGACTAGAAAGTTAAGAGACGGCGTTGATTGAAATAGTGATTGAGCATGAATAAGCTAATAGTTCTTATTTGGGTGCCATCAATCTGTTGTTTTACATTCTCGGATACCTGCTCAGCAAATACCACCGGAGCAAGTTTCCTCAGGATTGGTGTAGGCGCCCGGCCAGTTGGGATGGGCAGCGCATACACCGCCATAGGGGATGAGGTAAATGCCATGTACTGGAATCCTGGTGGCCTTGCAAATGTTAAGGAACATGGGTTGTCAGCCATGTATAGCAAATGGGTTGCTGATTTAAACTTTAACTCTGTCAGTTATGCATTTCCCATTCCTGCTGTAAATAAGCATAATATCGCTACCATGGCAGTTGGAATAGCGTCATTGTCTCAAGGGAACTTAGAGGGGCGCGATAACAACAGGCAGATTACAGGCACCTTTGGTGCCAGTGACCTTGCTGTAACTGTTGGTTATGGCAGAAAAGCAGATATATATAATCGTAATTTCAATATCGGGTTCAATACAAAGCTAATATATCAGCAAATAGAATCAGAATCAGCTACCGGGATTGCTTTTGATATAGGCCTCCAAACGCATCTGTTCACACCAAAATTATTAACCGGAATTTCAATTCAGAATCTTGGCCAGGAGATGAAATTCGTAAACACACGGTATAACCTACCATTAAATGCAAATGTTGGGTTTGGGTATGTTTTTGATTCCACAATACTTTCAGTCGATTTCAAAAGACGTTTATATGAGGGCGATAATACGGTTAGTTTTGGCACTGAGTTCTCACCAATAAAAGCCCTATCTTTGAGATTGGGATATCAAGCGCCATCTTTTAGCAAAAATCTACAAATGGACAGTCCAATAGGATTTAGCTTGGGAATTGGTTTGAATATTTTGAATGCAACCCTCAATTACGCCTTTGTGCCGTATGGGGCATTCGGGGATACTCAAAGAATAGATGTAAGCATAAGATTTTAAGAAAAAAGGTGGTAAAAAACCACTAAATGGAGAAAGCTGAGATATGATCAAACTATTGTCTTTCGTGATCTTGGTAACCCTAGTATTTTCAGGGAGTTTGAGTTCGGAGGAAGGGAATAAAGGGAATATTGGAGTAAATATCAATTATCCGGGTGTTGGCGTGAAATATTTCTGGAAAGATAAGATAGCACTTGAATTGCGGGGGCAATCTGTAAATGATGAAGGCGTTGAAGCAACAGTCTATGGATTACGAGGATATAAGTATTTCAAGACAATTGGTAAAATAGAAACGTTTGCAGGGTTGGAATTGGACTATGCGACATTTAAGACCGAGAACAGCAATGGCAATGGATATGTGGCTGAACTATTTGCAGGCGGAGAATATGCTTTTGCAAGGAATTTGTCAGTGCAGATGGATATAGGGCCTGCTTTGGTAAATTTGACTGATACTTCAACGGCATTATCAAATCCTGGTATGGAATATGTAGTCAATTTCGGAATCAACTATTACTTCGGAGGGATAAGCAAATGAGGAAAATATATTTATTAATAAGTTTATTTGGTGTTATGGCACTATCCATTACAGCAGCCT
>Ga0156540_1078_pt1 | contig 11939 bp, 8 predicted proteins | sample RifOxyB2_FD_111935 | JGI IMG/M metagenome (GOLD analysis project Ga0156540, IMG submission 111935) | Elusimicrobia bacterium RIFOXYB2_FULL_48_7
CGGGTCTATCCTGCAGGGGCCCATGTTGCAGTTCTTGCAGCAAAGGCCGAGCAGGCCGAACCCGCACTGGGGCAGCTGTTCAGCGTAGCGCTCCCATACGGTCTGGATCTCATTTTTTTCAGCGCAGGCTTTGGATTTTTTTGTCGCTTCATCGGTGTTTGTAAAGTCTTTGGGGTGCATGTTGCCTCCAACTAATATATTTATTGATTTTCAAACAATTTTTCCCTGATTGAAGATGCCTCTTTTAACGCGGCTGGGGCGGCATCATAAACAGGAGAACCGGTTTTTTCGGCCTCAAGGATTTCGGCGCTTGAAGACACATACCCGGCGAGTTTTCCGAGGATATTTTCTTCAAGGAATTTAATATCAGGGGCTCCAGTTATCTTGTTCCCGATGTATAGGATCTTTTTCATTTTAAGGTCGGAAGCAAGGGAGGTTAACCGCTGGGCTGTCTGGATGCTTTTAAGCGTCGGCTCCACAACCACAAGCAGAACATCAACCGATTCCGCGGTTCCCCGGCCCAGGTGTTCAATGCCGGCGGGCATATCTATGATCACCACTTCGCTTCTTTCTATTATCAGGTTGCGCAGGAGCGCTTTAAGGAAAGTATTTTCAGGGCAGTAACACCCGCCGCCGCCCCTTTTAAGGATTCCAAGAATAAGAAGGTGCAGATTGTCTTTTTTTAGGGAATATTTCTCCGGGATGTCGTCGACTTTCGGGTTGAGCTTGAAAAATCCCGAGCCGTTGTTCTCTGTGCGCTGGTTGATGATGTCTTTAAGTTCAGACACTGGCTTCACGGCCGATAGTTCCGCGCGCGAAAATCCCAGCGCCACGCCCAGGTTGCCGTCCGGGTCGGCGTCAATAAGGAAAACTTTGTTGCCTTCCTTTAAAAAGACATGGCCGAGCAGTGCCGTCAATGTTGTCTTTCCCGTCCCGCCCTTCCCGCTAATAGCTATTTTCATATATTATTGGGGACGTAGTCAAATAGACAAATAGAGACCGTCTTCATTTGCTGTCTTCTCTCCCTTTTTTATCAGGTATGAAATGGCTTGTTTACTAATTCCAAGATACCTGCCCAATTCCGCCCCTTTTATTCCCAGTTCGTTTACACCCCAATATGCCAGAAGGCCTTTCGCTTTGATATTGCTCTTCTTTTTTTTCCCTATAATGACGCCTTCTTTTATATTCGTCAATTTACAGACATGTGCTTCCAGCTTTTTTATATTCCAACCCTCTTTTTTAAATTTTTCATGGCGTTTCATTTTTCGTTCTGAATGCTGCAGGGCATTATCAACGAACTGACCGTCCCCAAGTATTCTCTCATCCGCCTTAAGGCGCGATTTGGATTCCCTCAAACTCTTAACTTCTTCCCAGCCGCCGGCGCTCCTGATCAACCCTCCGCCGGATAACTCATCTCTCCGCCCGATATCCTTTGCTTCCAAGACAAATTCCCTGTATTTTTTCACGGCTTCTAACTGGCTTTTTCCAAATCTGCCTAATACTTCGCCGGTACTCTGCCATTTCAAATGATTTATCCCTAATAATACGGAATGCCCGCTCCACAGGAATATTTCAAACTCCCTCAAATCCTTCACTATTTTTGCCCTGAGTGGATTCAAGTGAATGTATCTGATTAATTGAAGAAAATAGCTTTCTTCCTGGCACAATACCGATTTATACCTGCCCTGGTACAAATAACCGCATCTATCATGTTTTTTATTGAAATATAAAGCATAGCCCGTAGATAATTTTCTCATTAAATCGCATGATGGCTTCACACCGGACCTTATCAGCAGATGAAAATGGTTAGGCATTAACACCCAGGCATAACATTTATGGCCTGTTTCTTCCAATCCGTTCTTCAACCTCCGCAAGAATTCCCTGCGGTCCTCATCATCTAAAAATATTTCCCGCTTTTCCAATCCCCGCTGGATTATGTGATATATTCCGCCTTCTATGTTTATTCTTCCTTGCCTTGGCATGTTGAAAATGTTACCATTTCACTTTTCTTTTGTCAATCTCTATTTGTCTATTTGACTACGTCCCCTATATGTTTTTGACAAAGTTACCGGAATGTGATAATATTCTGCCATGAGGAAATTATTTCTTGCATTTATAATGCTGGCAGGCGCCTGCCAAACATCTTTTACCGACGTGACCACCAATTTCCAGCAGTCCGTTGAAAAACTGCTTAAGAACAACTCCCTTTTCGCAGGGGCGAAAACCGGCATCGTCGTTTACGACCTTGAACAGAAACAACCGGTTTACGCAAAGAACGAAGACAAGCTTTTCATGCCCGCTTCCATAATGAAGGTGATCACCACCTACGCAAGTTTGCAGAAACTGGGCAGCGACTTCACTTTCAAGACACCGATCTACCTGGACAAGAACCTTGACGGAAAAAGCGACACCTACAACGGCAACATCTACATCCAGGGCAACGGCGACCCCACAATAACCACAGAAAATCTGGACGCTTTCTGCCGCAAGCTCAAGGATTCAGGCATCAACAAGATAAACGGGAATATCATATACGACGTTTCCAATTTTGACGAGGAAAACATCCGTTTTTTCCCCATGGCCCGTAACCTCTATGCCCCGCCATGCGCGCTGTGCATGAATTACAACTGCATAGAGCTGAAGCTCGTTGAAAAACCGAAAGTGAAGGTCATACCGGAGCCGCAGACATCCTACGCGAAATTCGACACACGGCTGAAAATTGAATATTCAAACCGCTCTTCAATTCCACAAATGACAGTCGCCGTTCACGACGCTTACGATTCCTACACGATATCCGGCGTTGTCACCAACTGGACCCGCGCCATAAAGTGCATGTCGGTGGCGGTTTCCAGGCCGGGGCTTTATTTCTCCACGCTCCTGAAAGAACGGCTGGAAAAAAACAGCATCGAATTCAACGGAAAAATCATCAAGGACAGGATAGATACGACGGGACTGCCTGTCGCCTACGAGATCGAGTCCGGGCCGCTGCTGGAAATACTCACTACGATGAACCGGCAGAGCAACAACCTGATAGCGGAGAACCTGGGCAAGTATATGGGAATGGCTGAATTCGGGAAACCGGGCACGCGCGAGAAGGGGCTGAAGGCGATATCGGACGTGCTGGCCAATTCCGGCTTTGACAGGAGCACATTTTATATTGAAGACGCCTGCGGGCTTTCGGCCCAGTCCAAGATAACCCCGGGCATGATGATAAAAACCCTGGAAACCCTTTTTGACAATCCCCAGTGGCAGGCCCTGGTGATCCATTCATTCGACCCGAAGGAATACGGCGGGCTTAACTGCTACGTGAAAACCGGCACGCTTTCATCAACGGGGGTTAATTCATTGGCGGGCTACATAAAAAGCAGGGCGACATGCAAGTTCTACGCTTTCTGCATTATAGTCAACAAGAGCACCGGGAAAAAATCCTGGAGCGGCACCTACACCACACCCCTCATCCTGAAACTCACCGAACTCATCAAGGCAAACAAACTGTAGGGCTGACTTGCCCTCCAATATTTTTTGCAATTAGCCAAAAAAAGCGGTAAAATAGAATCCAGGAAAATATTCTCAAGCGCAGCCTTGAGATTTCTCAATCATCATACCGGGAGAAATGAAATGAAATATTTTTTAAGCATTACAATAATCTTGTTTTCCGTAAATTTGTGCGGAGCAGCTATTATTGTAGATCATTACTGTACAAATCTTACTACGATACCCGCTCAATGGATAACACAGGCAAAATCCGGGCTCCATATAGCTTACGGGCACACATCGCACGGCAGCCAGTTGACGACAGGCATGAGCGGATTGATTGCTTTTAAAGGAGACGAGTACAGGTGGAATACCGGAGGAACAGGCGGAGCCCTTGACCTTAGAGACACGCCATTTTCCGGGGCCAGTGACCTCGGCAATCCAAACTTGACCGCGTGGGAAACAGCTACAAGAAATTACCTGAACGCGCACGCTGAAGTGAATGTCATTATTTGGTCCTGGTGCGGGCAGGTGAGTTCTTCAAATCAGTCTGACATAAGCAATTATTTAAGCCTTATGAGCGGATTGGAGACAGATTATCCTGGCGTGAAGTTTGTGTACATGACAGGGCACCTTGACGGAAGCGGCCTAACCGGAAATCTGCACCTAAGAAACGAGCAGATAAGGGATTACTGCAGGAATAACAATAAAATCCTCTATGATTTTGAGGATATAGAAAGTTATAATCCTGACGGCATATACTTCGGCGATAAAATACCTAACGACAATTGCGATTACGACGGCAATAGCGACGGCACAAGGGAAGGGAATTGGGCAATAGCCTGGCAGAATGCGCACACTCAGAATGTTGACTGGTATGACTGCAGCGCCGCTCACAGCCAGCCGTTAAACGGCAACCTGAAAGCTTATGCCGCATGGTGGCTCTGGGCGCGCCTTTCAGGCTGGCAGGGCGTGGAAACAGACACCACTGCACCCGGCAATATAACAACAGTGCGCGACGGCACCGGTACAACCGATATAGATTCCGCCGCTCTAACCACTCAGCTAAGCGCAAACTGGACTCCTTCGGCTGACTCCGAATCAGGCATTTCAGGATATAGTTATGCCATAGGCACATCACCGGGAAGCGCTAACGTGGCGGACTGGGCGGCAATAGCGAATGTACTGACGGTAACCGTGACGGGGTTGAACCTGTCGGCAGGCACAACATACTACTTCAGCGTTAAGGCGGTAAACGGCGCTGGATTACAGAGCAATGCAACAAATTCAAACGGCCAATTCGTAACAACGAGCATTTATCATAATAGCCCGGAAATTACAGCTTATCCAAACCCATACAATTTATCAGGTAACACCCCTTTAGTTTTCAGCGGTATTCACGGAACAAATACTGAAATAGAGATCTATACAATGAGCGGCAAGTTGATAAAAAAACTATCCGGTATTGACCGGGGAAGCGGAATAAACTGGGATTGTAAAAACGAAGGCGGTGAAAAAATAGTCAGAGGGATCTATATATATAAAATGACTGCTTCAAACGGGGAAAAGAAAGCAGGTAAATTGGCAATTGTAAAGTAAAGACTGCAGAAAAAAACATGAAAAACGGGGACACAATACTTAACTAAAATATTAGTTAAGTATTGTGTCCCCGGAATTATTTCTGGTGGAGGGTGTAGTAATAGGCGATGATGAGGTTGGCCAGCTCGTCGTCGCTGAGAGTGCCGTTCTGCTGCAATACCTGGAACATTCCCAGCCAGTTCGGGTCCTCATACCTTATTTCAAGCGTGGTGAGACTGTCATCCGGATAGGCATAATAGTTGGTCATCGCCGCGCCGCCGACATGCCATCCCGGGGCAACACCGACGTAATTGGTCATCGCCGCGCCCGCAAAAGTCCAGCCGGGAGGAATGGGAAGGTAGTTTGTCATTGCCGCTCCGCCCACCGTCCAGCCCGGAGGAAGAGGCACCCAGTTTGTCAGTTCCGACCCGCCGACTGTCCAGCCGTCAGGATACGCAAAATAACAGCTGGTAGCGGTCCCGCCGGTGTGCCAGCTTGTGTATTTATTCGGGAAGATGGCTGTTCCGCGCGTTATGTTAATATCAACATGGAAAGGCACAGCCCCTGCCGACGGGCAGGCGCCCGCCACGGAACTTAAGGGCGACTCGCCGTAACTGTTTACCGCCGTCACGGCGGCATAATAAGTGGCGCCGTTTGTCAGCCCGTTAAGGGTGTAAGTGGACGTGGCGCTGGTTATTTTTGTCCCGGTGGTTTTTGTCATTGCCGGGCTGTTAGACCAGTAGATGTTATAAGTGGAGGCGCCTGAAACAGAGGCCCAGCTGAGGGACGCGCTGGCGTTGCCGGCCGAGAAAGAAACGGATGAGGGCGCCGACGGGGCTGTCTGCGGCGGGGGCGGAGTCCCGGAAGTAGTGACACTAAGCGAATCGCTTTGGGCCGAGTTCGTACCGGTCCAGGTGAATGCTGAAACAGTATAGGTGTACTGTGTTCCCTGCGTAAGGCCCGTGTCTTTGAAAGTGGTTTCCGAAACTGACGCTCTCAAGGCCCCATCCCTGAAAACCGTATAACCCGCGATGCCCGAAGATCCGGACACCAACCAGGCAATGGATATCGAATTGCTGCTTACCTCTGCGGCCGTGAGGCCGAAGGGCGCATCAGGAGAGACGGAACCGTCCGATGACGGTGTAATAGTGGAAAGGACAATACCCGTGATCAGGTCAGTGACGATTACCCGGCTGTAATCAGTGGTGCCTGTTATACCCAGTTCTTCTATTGCCTGGTCAAAACCCGTGCCGTCCGCGTCGAACGCGGAGGAAATAATATCAAAACTGCCGTCGGCTATGCCCGCCCTTGCCAGCACGGGGGCGGCCTGCTGCGTTATCACGCCTTTTAAACTGTTGATAGTTTCCTCGGGCGGGAGCGGCAGCAGGGAAATGAAATTGTCGCTGAAAGCAGAGTCAAGGTTGCTGGAGATGTTCATTGATGACTTGAAATAAGCCCGCAGGACCAGGTCCGTCACGGGATGGATGTTGCATACCCCCGTGGAAAACGCGATACTGAAATACATGGTCGTGCCGCCGGCGGCATTCAGCAGCAGCGGCGGGTAAAGCCCTGTTATGTCAATGCTGTATTCTCCCTGCGCGTCGGTCACCGCGTTCTTTCTTGTACCGAAGGAATCCTTTATCACTACCGGGGCGGACGCTATGGCGGCGCCCCTGGCCGCAGTGCCTGACAGCCACCCGGACGCGAAAAGGTTTCCAGGAAGGCCCGCGTTTGCAAGTATTTTTTCAACGGCCTTCTTGTCCAACTCGTTTACCTGGCTCCTGACCGCGACCGCCATGCCAAGGTGCAGGCCCAGAGCGAAAGCAGGGTGGTTAAAAAACAGCAGGGAGAAAAATAGAATGCCGGTTTTCTTCATAGAATCAATCGCTCCCGGACCCAAAATAAATATTCAATCCGAAGTTGACAACAAATTCAAGCCCTGACTGGCTCACGGAAAAATTGGAATCGTTAAGGGATATGAAAGCGGGCCCGAAATCCAGCTGGGCCGATAAATTCCTGCTGATGGCCAGTTCCCCGCCGAAGAACGGCTCTACGGCTAACCCGCTGCCCCTGGTGATAACGCCCTGGAAAGACACCATGTCAAGTTCGACGCCGTAAAAGGTAACCAGTTTGCCGGTATTGTTGCCGGAGATTTTATATACCCTCGGGCCGTACAAAGCAACGCCTTCATAACTCTGGTACCTGGCTTCCAGCGCGATTTTTGGATTTATTTTATATTTCACGGAAATGCCGGGATAATTCAACCCGATGCTGAAATTAGATGAGTCATCCGCAGTTTCCTCGTTTTTGTTGACGGGTTTTTGAGCCGGCTTCTTGGGCGCGGGAGGTAAAATTTTGGATGGAGGTTGTACCGGGACAGCAGGCGCAACGGCCGGCGCAGGCTGCGCGGGCACGGGCAGAACCGGCTGAACTGGTTGCCCAGAAAACGCGCTTTGCGCGCTTCGAGCGGCCGGCGTTGCGATTACAAGCTGGGCCCCGCACTTAGTGCAAAATTTTGCTTTGCCGTGGTTTTTCTTTCCGCATTGGGTACAAAAAACAACCACTGGAACCACCGGGCGCGGGGGTTCTATCTTTGTTCCGCAATTTGTGCAGAATTTTGCGCCGTCGGGAAGAGATTGACTGCAATTCAGGCAGGTAAGCGCAAAAACAAGGCAGGTAATTGTAGGAATAAGCGTTAAAACTAATAAAAGCTTTTTCATACAATATAAGTATACCCCGAAAGCAATGCTTTTTCAAGGTTTATTTTGGCATAAGCACTTTTTCAGCTTTTTTGTAGATGGCGTCAAGCTTGGCTCTTTTTGAGGCGTCGAGCTCAAAGCTGTGCGCCTTGATCCTTTCCTCCGCCATTTTGCTGGCGCGATCGCGAAGCATGGTGCCCTGCTCGAACCACTGGCCCACGGGCATGCGGTCGAAAAGGTTCGGCTGCCAGAAAAATTTTCTTACGTTTTCCACCGTGGAATCGTGCGCCAGGAAATTGCCTCCCGGGCCGACTTCCTTTAATACTTCAAGCGTCCTGCCTTTTTTCTCGTCAAGTTCCAGCCCTTCCGTAACGCGCTGTACCCAGTCCACTATTTCACGGTCTATTATTACTTGCTCCGGCGAGAATATCATGTCCTGCGAGATCATTCCCGTGCTGCCGAAACCAGTGTCGCCGTTCAAGGCGCTCATCAGCACGCGCATGGCCCTCTCCGCGGCTGACTGCGCGTCAACAGCAGATGAGTTAGTTGTTACAGCCCCGCTGGAACCGTACCCGAACAACTCCCTGGACAGGTTGCTTGAGGCAACCTTGAGCAGGAGGAATTCCGAGGAATTGAAAAGGTAGGAGCCGTATTTCATGTCGAAAAGCCCCGTAGTGACCGCCGGGGTGAATTCACCGCCGAAAACCTGCGAGGTGAGTATTTCACTTGCTATTGATTCCGCTATTCCCTGCACGAAAACGGCAGGCATGAAAAGCGGGGCTGTGGCGCCGGCGCAGGGCATAGGGCCTCCCCAGACGGCAGCCATGTCCTTTTTCCCTTTCTCAAGGAACTTCCAGCCGATGTCAAGCAGGGCATCGTCGTATTTAAGAGGGCTGATAAAAAACTGCAGGTGGAAATAAGGCGCCGGCCTGCCCGAGGCCTCGCCCATTTCACAGATTATTTCGGCTTCTTCAACCGAGGTCACGCCCTTCGCGTGGTTGCCGATGTTCCTGGAATTCTCTGCCGAGGCCTTGAACATGGCGACTCTCTGGAGTTCGGGAGGGACATCGGACGGCACGATGGGCGCGGTATTGCCCCTGGCATCCAGTGAATCAAGAAGCTTCAGCGCGTTGCGCAAGTCCTGCGTGTTCGCCTTGCGAGGCTTGTCCGTATTGTAATCGAGCCAGTAAAAACAGGAATACGGCGCTCCGAGAGAGAATTTCGCTGGCTTCGGGTCGCCGGTCGCGGCTGAGGCTGCGGCCTCGGTTTTTTTCCTGTTTTTCTCCAGCTGTTTTTTCTTGAAGTCCTTGACCAGGCCGTCGGCAAATTCCTTTTTCACGCGCACCCTGCCCTTCTCCACCATGAGCCCCTTGATACCGGACAGGCGCTCCATTATCTTTTCGTGATGGCACTCTATTCCTATCTGCTCAAGAATATCCAGCGCCTCTTCATAGATCCTGTTTGCTTCTTCCTTTGTAAACCCGCCAGCCAGCGAAAACTTAACAGAACGGCCCATGTTTCCCCCTTTGAAACAATTTATTTATTCCTTACCCACACGGGGGACGACCAGGCAAGCTCGCCCTCCGACTCTGTTACCCGCGCGTAATAATAATCTTCATTCCTGCCTGATTGTTCCCGGTCAATGTATTCCTTTATTTCCATGTCGGGAATAATATTGCGCCCGGACGACGTAAAAATAACGCTGCTGTTTTTTATTATCTCTATCTTTATTATATTTCCTGCAGTAAACAACTTCAGGCTTATGCGCCTGGGGCCGCTTGCTGCGCCTTCAGCGCCCATGAAAAGGCCGTTAACGGAAAACATGACAACCGTTTTATTGTAAGTGGTTGCGTAGACCCTGCGGGCGAATATCGCTTCCCACAGGGCTTCTCTCGTAAGCTCCCTTGCCCACACAGCGGCAAGCCCGTTTCTGTATTGAAGGGTTATATTCGGGCCGGAAAGCGCCAATGACGACCCCGGGTTCGCCTGGTGAGTGTCGCTTCCGGCGATAAACCCGAACTTGTGCCCCTGCTCCAGGAAATCCGACACAAAGTATCCCTTCAGCTGGCCTTTCAGCGGCCTCGGATTCCCGAAATATTCGCTGCAGCCGTGTTTTGAATATATCTCCACAACCGGCTGGTATTTCGCGGGCACATCCGCGTATTCCAGCCCTTCGTCCGCTATCTCCGGAGTTCTTTTATCATGAACCGCGCAATCCCACGTAATGGGAGGATGGTGCGGGATGACAAGCGCGGGATGCTTCTTTAAATATGGGTTGAGCACATCGCTCCTGCCGTCCCAACCGGCCGGCGCATTTACCATTTCAGGATAGTCTTGAAGGAAATATATATTCCTGTGGCCTTTAAGGCCCGCGGGCGTGAACTCGAACGCGGGGAAGGCGGCGAATTTCCCGGGCTTATTGAATTGTTTCGTTACAGCGCAGATCGTTTTCCAGCGGCCGGGCATGTCAGCCATGTCAAAAAAAGGAAGTGAATACCTGTGCGCGGCATAACCGCGCATGTTTTTTATTCCAACAGCGTGGTCGGTAGTCGCGGCAAAATCAAGGACGGCGGTATCGCGCGCGTACCTATAAAGCCCGTCAACGGAGCCGCCCGCGTCATACGAGAGGCTGCTGTGCGCGTGTATTTCCCCGAAATACAGGTTATAAGGGAAGGAAGCATCAAGTTCAGCGGACGGGTTCGACATTGCCGGAAGGCCCTTATACTCGCAGCATATCCTGAAACTGCCTTCAGCTTCCGGCATGAAAGAGAATTCCTTTCTGCCCTTGTCGGCCGGGTTCAACTGGATTTTGCCCGGCAGGCCTTTCGATATTCCGCTGTTTAATACCCTTATTTCCCCGTGGAATCCCTCGCACCTGTTGCCGTACGCGTCTTCCGCGACGATCACAAGTTTCACCGGCGTGTTTTTCCTGAATGTCGGCGAAAGATGGCATCTTAAAACTTTAAAATCCTGGCTGGCGAGATGAATAACAGGGGAAGCGGGCAGCAATTTATTCTCTTCAAGCCTGGACACGGGCACCAGGGCGCCTGCAGCTTGCTGGTACGAGGCCCTGATGCCGGGGCCGCCGCGGCGCCTGTCGCCGAAACGAACGGCTATCTTCTCTCCCGCCTTAAGTATTCCCTCCTGCACTATGATGTTGACAAATTTCTCGCGGCCCTTGCAGGGCTCAAGCGCCAGCCTTGATTTTGTGTTTGAAACAAAAGTGACATGCCCTTCTTTTTGCGGATGAGAAACCTGCGGGAAACCAAACCCGTGAGGCACCCCGATGCTAAAACCGCCGCCTTTTCCCATGTCGGGGTTGGCTGCAATTATCTCTACGCTATAGGATACCATCTGGCCCGCCCTGGCGCCGTTCAGTCCTTTAACTGTAATTCTGTCCCTGGTTTTTGACAAGTTGAAATTGTCGCGGTTCGAAGATTTTCTCATATTATTCTGCAGGATTCCCTTTCTACCAGTTCAAACGGGATTAAAATATTAACGGGTTTCAATCCCGGATCCTTCATCCTTTCCATGGCCCTTTCCACCGCCAGCCGGCCCAGCTCGTCCTTTACTACCTTAATACAGGTGAGCGCGGGCGAGCATGACGCGGCCGCGGCTGAGTCATCATCCGCCAATATTGAAATGTCGTCCGGTATTTTCAGGCCCCTGGCTTTAATGGCGTCCATCGCGCCGATGGCCATAGGGGCGTTTGACACAAAAACAGCCGTAGGCAGGGGATGGGCTTTATCAAGCAGTTTATTCATGTACGCATACCCTTTTTCAACGACGGGAACATCATCTTCGGTCTCTTCATAACCCGCAACAATTGTTTCATCATATTCCAGGGCGTTTTCCTTTAATGCCTGGCAGTAGCCGGTAAACATTAAATGCTTTTTGTTCATCATGATGCCGATCCTTTTATGCCCGAGCCCCGCCAGGTAGCTGACCGCTTTCCGGGCTCCCTGGAAGTGGTCGGTGCCTATGTTATCAAAACCGTCAACATCTCTTGACGATATGCAGACCACCGGTTTTATGATGCCGCCAATCCTGCGCAGGACTTCCCGCTCAACAGGGTGCTCCGGGTTGCCCATGGTTATCACGCAGTCAATATTGGCCGGGTTGACCGCCTTGTTGAAGAGGTTAATATCGTAATCCAGCTGGAAAGCCGTGTAGGTTGAGAATATGTGG
>Ga0156540_1039_pt1 | contig 11932 bp, 10 predicted proteins | sample RifOxyB2_FD_111935 | JGI IMG/M metagenome (GOLD analysis project Ga0156540, IMG submission 111935) | Elusimicrobia bacterium RIFOXYB2_FULL_48_7
CAAAGTCCTTGAAATGGATTTGATTTACTCGCCTGTAGCGGTTGCCAACTACACGTGGATGGATGACAAGAGCGGTGCGGGTTTCGGTTCATCGCTGGACACAAACCGCATGTATCTTAACACCTGGACCCTGGGCCTTAGCAAGAAAACTTTTACCGGCTCAACTCTTTCGCTGGGTTACACGAATATTGATACGGAGTTTTACCTGAATTCGCCTTATTCGCTCGGCCCTTACACCCTCATGAATTTCAACGCGACGGACATAAAGCCCTTTTTCCGGATTGACCAGTCGCTCCTGAGGGATTTCATGTCCAGGCAAACAGACGCAAACATCAAAAAAACAAAAGCGCAGGTACGCTCGGGACAATACATGCTTCTTTACTCCGCGCAGGCGGTCATCTTGAAAGCGCGCATGGCATACATGAGCCTGTCGCTTGCCAGGGAGATCGTTGTTCTCAGGAAGGAAGAGCTCTCAAGGGCCGGGGAAATACTCAAATGGAACGAAAACCGGGTGAACCTTGACCTTGCTGACAAGGGCGACCTGCTTCAGGCGCAGGCGCTTCAAAAGTTACGCCAGCTGAATATGAAAATGGCGGAGGAAGACGAGAAAAACGCCTGCAGGGAGTTCAATGAACTGCTGGGGAGAAGAGGGGATATTGTAGCGGAAACCATACAACCGCTTTCGGAAATATCAGCGGGTTATTCTATAGAGAGCACGCTTTCCAGCAGCGGGCAGAGGGCGGATGTTCTTTCCGCGCGGGCCGCTTTTGAGAGCGCTGAATACGCCCGGGTTGAGACACTTTACCGGTCCTACCCTGAAATTTCAGCCACCGGCATGATGTCTCTCCATGGGCTTGATTTCACAAAGTCTGGCGCGTTTGACCAGGTAACGGATGCTGATAAACCGGCTTACACGCTGGGGCTGAATCTCATAATCCCATTGGATTTCGCAACACTTAAAAAAGTCCGCAAGGGCTATGATACGGATTACCAGGCGTCAAAGGAAAACCTGGAGAAGGCAAAAATATCCGCGGATAACGAATGGAGCAGGCTTTCACGGCAGTGGAACAGCGTGAAAGAGCGGCTTGCGCTGGCGCAGGACGTCAAAAAAATACAAGCGGAGCGCCTGGAAAATGAGCGGGCGAAATTTGCCAGGGGAAGAACAACCATGTATTCGCTGATGAGCGCTGAGAACGACCTGGACGACGCTGCTATCAATGTTTACCGGATGATGCTTGAGGAACTCTCCATTTACGCGCAGTCCGAGCTTTATAACACAAAACCGTTTAAATAAAAATATGAATATGAACCTGCACCCCATACGCTTCCAAGCCCTAAAATTGTATTGTAAGAATTTTAGGACTTCATCCAATTCAGCGCGTGGAATGGGGTACTAAATATGAACCTGTCAAAACTATCCATCAGAAGGCCCACTTTCATTTCGGCGATAATCGTCATCACGCTTGTAGTCGGTTATATATTCATGAACCGCATGGGCGTGGACATGTTCCCGGATGTTAATTTTCCATTTGTCAGCATTACGACAATTTATCCCGGTGCGGGCCCGGAGGAAGTCGAAACCCTTATTTCAAGGCCGCTCGAGGAAGAGTTAAGTTCGATAGCGGGATTAAAAACGGTAACCTCGATAAACCAGGACGGGTTGTCGCTGGTGTTTGCCGAATTCACGCTTGAAACCAGCAAGGAGTATGCCCAGCAGCAGGTAAAAGACAAGCTCGCGCAGGCCAGGAGCAAACTACCGCAGGACATATACGAGCCGATCGTGAAGCGCTTCGATCCGGCCGACAGGCCGGTAATGATATTTTCACTTACCGCGGACCTTCCCCCTGAAAAACTCTATGATTTTGCTGATACCGTGATCAAGAACGGGCTGGAACAGGTGCGTAACGTCGGCGGAGTGGAAATCGTCGGCGGCACCAAGAGGGAGATCAGGGTTGAAGTAGACAGGAACAAACTGAAAGATTACGAGGCGAGCGTTTCTATGGTCGCCAGCCGCATAGCAGCAAACAGCCAGAACATACCGATAGGAAAAATCGCCAGGGAAACCAGTGAGCTGACTTTCAGGAGCGTGGGTGAGTTCCGCTCGATAGGCCAGATAAACGACGTGGTGGTGAATTTCTACGCGAGCGACGTACCCGTAACAGTCAGCAAGATAGGCAGGGTTTACGATACCGTGCAGGAAACAAAATCGCTGGGATACCTTAACGGTGAATCAGCCCTGGTGCTTAATGTCTATAAACAATCCGGCTCAAATACCGTCAATATTTCGGATAATTTGATCAAAAGGATGGATTCGCTGAACGCCCAAATAAACGGCCTGAAAGGAACCCCGAAACTGGTAATGGTGAAAGACGGCGCCAGGGCCATCAGGAATAATGTAATTGATATCAGGACAACGATATTCGAAGGAATATTTTTGGCGATAATTGTTGTCTTCTTATTCCTGGGAAATTTCCGCTCAACATTCATTACCATAATGGCTCTTCCAAATAGCCTGATTGGCGCTTTCATCTTCATGGGAATCGCGGGCTTTACCGTGAACATGATGAGCTTGATGGCGCTCTCGCTCGCGGTCGGCCTGCTCATTGACGACGCTATTGTCGTGCGTGAGAATATATTCCGGCACATTGAAGAAGGCGAAAAACCCATGAAAGCGGCCATTGAGGGCACGCAGGAAGTCGCGCTTGCTGTTATCGCAACAACCATGACCGTGATAGCCGTGTTTTTGCCGGTCGGTTTTTTGCAGGGAATGGTAGGGCAGTTTTTCAAGGAATTCGGGCTTACCGTGGTTTTCGCCATGGCTATCTCGCTTTTTGACGCCTTAACTGTAGCTCCGATGCTGTCGGCCTACCTTATCACCGAAGTAAACGAAAAACGCAGCAGGGTGTCGGAGCTGGTACATAAGCCGGCGCAATGGTTTGATGTGTTTTATTCCCGGGTGGAAACAAGTTATGAAAAAATTATTAAAACCACGCTGAGGCACAAACTGAAAATCGTGCTGATTGCTGCCGGAACGCTGGGAATCAGCCTGTTCCTTGTAATCGGTATACCAAAAACCTTTATGCCGCCGGAAGAATGGGGTGAGTTTATAATCGACCTGGAAGCCGCGCCCGGCACCTCGCTTCAAAAAATGGATGAATATGCCAGGAAAATAGACATTTCAGTCCGGGAAGAAAAAGATATTGAAAAAGTACTGTTGACCGTAGGCAATTCAAACGGTGAAAGCAATATTGCTTCGCTCTTTGTAAAAATGCGTGACAAAAGGCACCGGAAGAAGGCCACGGGAGAAATGAAGGAATATCTGAGAGATAAGTTCAAACCATACGCGAAAGAATTAAGTATTTCGGTGGCAGACATAGGGATGGCAGGTGAAGGGACCCCGTTCCTGTTAATTATAAACGGGGAAAACCTGGATGAACTATCCGCGTTAGCTGACAGGCTGATAGAAAAATTCAAAAATATACCCGGGCTGGTGGATTTAAAAAGTTCCTACAGGCCGGGCAAGCCGGAATTCCAGGTCCGGATGAACCCGGCAAAGATGATCAAGCTCGGAGTGCAGTCGGCTTCCGCGGGGTTGGAATTGCGCGGAATGGTGGAGGGCATTGTGCCCGCGAAATTCAGGGAAAACGGCATGGAATACGACATACGCGTGCGCCTGCAGGACCACCAGCGCGACCTCAGCAGGGATTTCTCCGATATTTACGTGCCGAACGTAAATTACCAGCTGGTAAAGCTTAAAAACATAGCCGATCCGCTGATGACAACCGGGCCGATGAAAATACAGCGCAAGAACAGGGCCAGGTATATCGCCATAGAGGGCAATCTGGGTAAAAACGGCGCCATAGGCGATATCACCGAACAGGCCAGGAAGATCATCAAGGGGGAAAAAATACCGGAAGGCATCACGTATGCTTTTGAAGGCGCGTCGGAAAATTACGAGGAAATAGCTAACGACATGAGTATCGCTGCCGGTTTTTCGGTTATTTTCATATACTTTGTGCTGGCAAGCCTGTATGAATCCCTGATACTTCCCTTTACTATAATGGCCGCGCTGCCGCTCGCGCTTATCGGCGCGCTTGTGGCGCTGTTCATCACGAACGAAAGCATCAACCTGCTTACAATGATAGGGCTGATAATGCTCCTGGGGCTGGTGACAAAGAATTCCATACTGCTTGTCGACTACACGCAAAAACTCATGCGTTCCGGACTATCCAGGAACGACGCTATAGTCAAGGCCGGGATGACAAGATTGCGCCCGATACTGATGACAACATTTGCCCTGATCGCCGGTATGCTGCCCATGGCATTAGGGCTGAGTGAAACCGGAAAATTCAGGAGCGGCATGGGCATCGCAGTGATCGGCGGGCTTATAAGTTCCACCTTCCTTACACTTGTAGTTGTTCCTGCGATATACGGCTACCTGGACGATTTGCGTCTCTGGGGCAGGAAAATTTTCGGCAGGCCGCTGAAGCGGGAAATAGACAAAATTGACTGATCCCTTTGTTTTTTGTATATTAAAGCATGAAATCCTTCCTGTTAATTCCCGTCTTTTTTTTGATCGCCAGCCAGCCATGTTTTTCCGCAGAAAAAAAATCCAAACAGACGACAGCACCTGCGGGGACTAATTACGAAGTCCGCGCAGACAGCAGGACAAACGTCGAAAAACTTTCCGATCCTGACGCCTCTGTAAGGACAACTTCGGCCCGCGTGTTAAGCCGGGAACGCGATAGGAAATACCTCCCTGATTTCATAAAATTGCTAAACGACAAGAACCCCATAGCCCGCAGAATAGCTGTTGACGCGCTGATTGAGATCAGCACAGGGCCGGAAATGGCAGCCCCGGTTCTTGCGTTGTTAAAAACTGAAGAAGAATTGAACGTGAAACTTTCCTGCATCAACGCGGTTTCAAGGGTTAAATACGAGCCGGCGCTTAAGTACCTGGTAACCATGGCGGATGACCAGAACCCCGTTATCAGAACCTATTCATTGAGCGCGCTCGGCGAGTTCAACTCTCCGGGCACTTATTCACTGATCGAAGGAAAGATCAAGGATCCGGCTGAAGGCGTAAAAATCGAAGCGGTAAAAGCCTGCGTGAAACTCAAAATTAAAACAGCCTTGCCGGAAATTGTGGAGCTTCTGAAATACCCGATAGCCCCGGTAAGGCGCGAAGCGGCTTCCGCGCTGGGTGAACTCGGCGACAAGAGCGTCAGGAAAAACCTTGAGAAACTTCTTTCAGACAAGGATAAGTCCGTTGCCGGTGCCGCAAAAGAAGCGCTGGACAAAATAGCAAAAAAATAGAAAAAGGCGGCAATAATGTGGGTGAGCTACTCACAGCTTAAACTGTTCGAACAATGCCCCAAAGCCTACAAATTCAGGTATATTGAAAAAGCCCCTCCGAAAATAAAACCCGTCCTCGTGATGGCAAACAGCGTCCACGCTGCCCTAAAAGATTTCTTTCTTATCCCGGATGTTTCAGCACGCACGAAGCCGGCCCTTGAATCTCTTCTTCGCAAGGCCTGGGGCTCGAACCCCGATCGCAAGAAAGCCTTCGCCACGGTCCAGGAAGAAAAAGAATGGGGCATGAAAGCCCTGGCGATGCTGGCCAATTTCTACCAGAAGCAGGACATAAAGGCAAAACCCCTGGCGGTGGAAGAACTCTACAGGGCGCAGTTTGATTCCGGCATAATGCTTTGCGGAAAAGTTGACAGGATCGACGCCTCAGCAGACGGCGCGCTGAAAATAATTGACTATAAAACAGGCAAGGCCCCGCGGGACGGCGACACTTTCCTGGTGCACGATTACCAGCTCGGCATGTACGGAATTCTTGTGCGCAAGAGCATGTTTGCGAAAATTGAAAAAATTATGTATATTTTTTTAGAAGACAACATTGAAATATCTGTTACGCCCTCAATAGAGTATCTTGACCGTGTGCTGGTAAAAGTGCTGGACATGGCAAAAACAGTCACGAAGGAAAAAGTTTATCCGCCAAACCCGGGAAGCTTTTGCAGGATTTGCGATTATACAGCCCAGTGCCCCGGCGCGCTGAAGACATCCGGGCAGATTTTTGAACCGGTGGAGGTTCCGTTCTAATTCATGAAAATAACCGCTGATTTTCACATCCACTCAAAATATTCCCGCGCTACGAGCCCGGATATGGACCTGCCTACGATCGCCCAGTGGGCGAAATACAAGGGCGTGAACCTGCTTGGCACTGGGGATTTCACCCAACCGTTTTGGCTGCGGGAATTAAAAAAGAACTTGCGGCCGGCAGGAAACGGATTTTACGAATACGGCGGCGTATACTTTTTTCTGTCAGCGGAAATCAGCTGTATTTATTCCAAGAACGGCAAGACGCGCAGGATACACAGCCTGCTTGTCGCGCCGGATTTTGATACGGCGGAACAGGTCAATAAAAGGCTGTCCATGTACGGCAACCTGCTCGGCGAAGGGTTGCCTATTCTTTCGCTTGATTGCGAAGACCTTGTAAAGTCGGTGCTGGATATATCAGCCAGGTGTCTTATTATCCCGGCTCACGTCTGGGCGCCTAATTTCAGTCTGTTCGGCGCCAGCGCAGGTTTCAACCGGTTGATTGACTGCTTCGGCAGCCAGATAAAAAACGTTCACGCGATAGAGACGGGCGCGTCCAGCGACCCAGCCATGAACTGGCGCGTTTCATTCCTTGACTCAATAGCGCTGGTTTCGAATTCTGACGCTCATATGCCCGCAAACATCGGCAGGGAAGCAAATGTTTTTGAGCTGAGCGGTTCTTCGGACATTTACAACGAAATTGTTGAAGCCATCCAAGCTAAGGACTGCTCGCGTTTTTCGTACACTATTGAATATTTTCCGCAGGAAGGCAAATATCATTACGACGGCCACAGAAATTGCGACGTGCGTATGCACCCCAAGGATACCATTGCCGCGAACAATTTATGCCCGGGATGCCGCAAACCGCTTACCATGGGCGTGCTGCACCGGCTTGAAAAACTTGCTGATAGGGAACCCGGCTACATGCCGCTGAATTCAGTCCCGTTCAAAAGAGTTGTGCCCCTGGAAGACATAGCTGCTGACGCGCTGGGCCTTCCAAGGGGAAGCGCGGCTTTGCGGAAGGAATATCTTGGAATTATCGGGATGCTCGGGCAGGAAATGAAAATTCTGCTGGAATTAACAGAGCAGGAATTAGACAGGATCCAGGACAAAAGGATAATTGAAGGCATAATTAAAATGCGCAAGGGTGAGATTGACGTGACTCCCGGTTATGACGGGGTTTATGGGGTGGTCAGGGTAAGGCATACTGAAGCAGCGGCTGAAGCGCAAAAACTGGAACAATTAAGTTTTTTATGATAAACGGCAAACGTTGATCAAGAGAAAACCTATAAAACATACCTGGAGTCGCTCGCGGAAGAAGACCTGGGTAAATTGAAGCATTAAGAGGTGAATATGCCCCACGTGATTGCTGGCTGGCTAAAAAATATTGAGACTGTGTATTGCGTGAACCCATGGATTTTCGCGTTCATATACGTGATAACGATACCGCCTTTCTGGTATAGTGTTTATAAAATTGTGATTGGTTTGAAAAAAGGCAGCGGGCGGTCACCGGCCAACAAATTGCTGAAGTGGTTTTTCCTGCTTGGCTTCACGCTTCTTGCCCCGTTTTTATATGTGGCGTTTTTTGGAAAAAACCTGCCGTATTGGTTCTGGATAGTTATAGCGGTTTTTTTAGCTTTTTCAACCCTCTCCGTTATTAAGAAAATCCGCTCAAAATCACACAAAAAAACAGGCGCATGAACATTATTTTTTTCGGCTCAAGCAGTACCTCAGTGAAATTCCTCGAACATCTTTTGAAAAAAGAAAACATTGCGGGAGTTGTGACCTCTCAGGACAAGCCCTCCGGCCGCGGGCTGGAGCTGCACCACACTCCGGTAAAACAGTTCGCGCGGGAAAATAATTGCCCCCTTGTTGAACTAAACGGCCTTTTGGATTCAGAAATAAAGGCGGGCCTCGGGATCGCTGTTTCTTTCGGCAAGATACTAAAAAAAGAAGTATTTTCTTTTCCGGAAAAAGGCACTATAAATGTCCATTTTTCACTCCTTCCGAAGTATAGGGGTGCATCGCCTATGCAGTGGGCTATTATTAACGGGGAGAAGACAACCGGCGTATCCGTGTTTTTCATAGATGAAGGGCTTGATACAGGCAAGATAATACTCCAAGAAGAAGTTCCGGTGCTTGGCGATGATTTTATTGCGCTGGAAAACAGGATGGTTTCAGCCGGTATTGGCCTGCTGGATAGGGCTGTCGCCTTGATCCGCGACGGGAAATGTGTGCCTAAAGAACAGTCCGGAAAGCCGACCCTGGCGCCGCCGCTGAAAAAAACCGACGGGAAAATAAACTGGAGCAGCAAGACAGCGGTTGAGATATGCAACCTTATAAAAGGCACCAGGCCCTGGCCAGGGGCTTATACAGAGATGAATGTTGAGCGGAATCGGATGCTTAAAATACTGGATGCCCGCCCGCTTGAAGAAATTGCCGGTGAACAACCGCTGGCGAACTCAAAGGCAGAACCCGGTGAGATCTCGGGGATTTTGAAGGGAAGCGGGTTCGCGGTTGGTTGCAGGGGATCTTTCCTGCTGGTTGAAAAAGTGCAGCGCGAAAACAAAAAACCGGTGAGCGCCTGGGATTTCCTGCAGGGCGCACGTTTACATGGCGAGCGAATGAAAGCCGGGGACAGGTTTATAATATAATGAAAAGATGGATTCTGGTACATGCCGGTTTTCCAATGATAACCTTACTGGGCAAAATATTGCCCGGAAAACGCGATAGGCTTGAACAGTGGATGATAAACCTGAACAACAGCCTGGCCATGGCGGAATTTCCCGGCGAGCCGAAAAAACTGCTATTACTGCTTCCTCATTGCCTCCAGAATGATGAATGTGCCCACCGGCTCACAAAAAATGTACTAAATTGCGCCGGGTGCGGCAAATGCAATGTTGCTGATTTGGTGAAAATGACAAAAAAATATAGTATAATTACCAAAGTTGCGACAGGCGGAAGATTAGCCACAAGATGGGTGCGGGAAATCAAGCCCGACCTGATTTTAGCTATCGCTTGCGAGAAAGAACTTACTGAAGGCATCAGCGCTGTCTATCCTTTTAGGGTCATAGGAATAACCAACGCGAGGCCGGCAGGGCCGTGCGTGAACACGGCGGTTGAAACAAAAAAAGTTGAGGATTATTTCATCCGGTTTTCCGCGGAAAGATAAGATGAATTCATTTAAAACTTACGGGTTAATGCTGGCGTTACTGCTTCTCTTCGTCTGGATAGGCAATCTTATTGCCGGCCAGGCTGGCATGATGTGGGCTTTTTTCCTTGCCTGCGCGATGAATTTCGTTTCGTACTGGTTCAGCGATAAAATTGTCCTGTCATTATACAAGGCCAGGGAGCTTTCGCAGAATGAAGCCGGGGGCCTCTACCCGCTTGTAGCCAACATTTCGCAGGCGGCAGCCATGCCGATGCCGAAAATATACATGATAGAGTCCATGTCGCCGAACGCTTTCGCGACCGGCAGGGATCCGGCGCATTCGGCGGTAGCGGTAACCAGGGGCATAGTTGACCTTCTTGACAACAGAGAACTTTCCGGGGTAATAGCCCACGAACTCTCGCACATAAAAAACCGCGACACGCTGATTTCCATGCTAGCCGCCACGATAGCGGGGGCGGTGTTCATGCTTTCGCGCATGGCAAGCTGGGCCATGATGTTCGGCGGGCGTAATGACGGCGAAAACAGGGGCAATGGCATTGTAATGCTGGTGGTAATGATACTTGCCCCGGTCGCCGCTTCAATAATACAGCTGGCTATTTCACGGGCCCGGGAATACGGCGCTGACGAATCGGCCGCCAGGATCAGCGGCGACCCGCTCGCGCTGGCAGGCGCGCTCAGAAAACTCACGGACGCGTCAAAAAGAATCCCGTTTGCCGCCAATCCCGTAACGGCGCATTTTTTCATCGTTAACCCTCTTAAAGCGGACAAGGTGCTGTCGTTTTTTTCGACGCACCCGCCGATAGAAGAAAGAATAAAACGGCTTGAAAATTTAGCAGGAATGAAATTATAGGGAATAATACCCCATATCCTTCCAGGCGGATGGCATGGGGTATCTAGGAGGCTAGAGATGCCCATTACCGAACAGGAAACGCGGTGGCTGTTTTCAACTTTCAGGAACATCAAGTTTTTCCAGTCGTTCAACCTTTCAAGCATTGACAGCCTGATAAGCAGGATAGAGAAGTATTCATACCCAAAGGATAAAGTAATCATCAAGGAAGGCGGGGAAGGCGCGGCATTTTACATTATATTCAAGGGCAAGGTTCAGGTCTGGAAAAAGAAGGGCCTGTTCGGGAAGAACATGCTTGTTGAACTGGGCCCGGGAAGTTTCTTTGGGGAGATGGCTCTTGTCACAGAAGACAAATGCAGCGCCACGGTGATAGTTTCCGAGCCTGTGGAATTGTTTGTTTTATTCAAAGACACGTTTCATGACCAGCTCGCCAGTAACGAAGAGCTCATGAATGAAATGAGATTTATCATAGACAAGAGAAAATTCGAGCAAAAACAGCAATAGTAATTCCGGCAGGAGGCAGGAGGAGAAATGACAAAAAAAGTTCTTATAGCGGAACATGAATGGGAATTAAGAAACCTTCTTAAGTTGATACTGGAAAAATACGACCTGGACGTCATGGAAACCGAGGACGACCAGCAGGCTGTCAGTATGATCGCGTCATTCAAACCGGACGCGCTCCTGCTTGACCTGGCCATGAAAGGTTTTGAGATTGTCCACCGGCTCAGGAATGAATACGCCACGCAAAACCTGCCCGTGGTGATGCTGATAGACAACAAGGCCGTGCAAGATTCACCGATAAAAGAATACGTGCAGGATTTCCTCCTTAAGCCGTTTGAAGAAGAGAAAACAATGGCAGTACTGAAAAAAATCCTCGGCGATGTCCAGAAAAAGCCGTCAGGCCCCAGGGCTTTCGGTTCTTCCGCAGGCGATGCGGAGAAAACAGTGGTGCTTTCGCCCAAAGACCTGCCGTCATTTAAAATGCCTGAAAACCGGTCCCCGGAATCAACTGTGCAGTTTTCAGCGCCCGCGGAGAAAACGGTAGTTCTTTCTCCCAGGGACCTTCCATCTTTCGGCCAGGAAGCCCCGACAAAGCAGGATCACTCGGAAAAAACGATGATACTAACACCTGAAGAAATCATGAGTATGACCAGGCAGAAGCCTCCGGAGCCGAAGGCCCCTGAAGCCGTTTCTGAACCTGTTCCTGAAGCGCCGGCTGTTTCCGAAGAACCGGCACCTGCCGCACCGGCGTATAATCCGGAATCAACAGTACAGGTGTCAAACCTCGATAAATTATTCGGCGTGAAAAAAATTGATACCGAAGGCACAGTATCAATAAAACCTGAAGAAAGAACTTCCGTGTTTGCGCCGCCTCCGGCGCCCGAAGAAGACGAGCCGCCAGCTATAAAAATGGACCATGTGCCGATTAGACAGGAAGAGCCGGCAGAAGTACCAGCCGAAACGCCGGTCGAATCTCCCGCGCAGGCCCCTTCGGCAACCAGGTTTTACAGCATCTCAGGCATCGGCTTGAAGAACCTGCTATTGGTTTTGTCCGGAGAAAGCACTGCTGAAAAGAAAACCGATGAAGCCAGCCCAGTGCTGGCGGTTGTTTACGGCGAACAAATAGATTCTGCCCAGCTGGATACAATATTGGGCGTTTTTGGGCGCGCGATGCAGGTTGTAACCGCAGATGCTGCGAGATTTGACAATATTGTAAGCGGTTTGCAGTCTTCAGGCGCGGTGATTTTTGAAATTGAACCTTCGGCGTTAAAGAGAATATAATCTAAAGTCACTCAAAAGGTACTTCG